>Ga0187893_10000767_pt1 | contig 82033 bp, 66 predicted proteins | sample MA1701074metaG_FD_139574 | JGI IMG/M metagenome (GOLD analysis project Ga0187893, IMG submission 139574) | White microbial mat communities from a basaltic lava cave in the Kipuka Kanohina Cave System on the Island of Hawaii, USA - MA170107-4 metaG ... | reverse complement strand
GCCGGTCGCGTCGCCGTCTATCACCACGACTCGAAACTGCAGGTCCACGTGCTGTGACCAAAAAGGGGGGGGGTGACATTTTCACTCGGCTGTTAGGGGTGACATTTCTACCTTGCTACAACATTGTTACTTGCGGTTCATAGACAGCGGCGCGCCCTGACGCGACAATTCTCCCGTTCGATCTTTACCTCCATCACCCCACGCCCCGAGCGGCCGGCCCCCCCACCGGCCGCTCTCTTTTTTGCCCTAGCTGACAGGTGACAGCTAACAGCCGACAGGCCCCTGGCCCTCGATTGCCGTCTTTCTTCAGACGTAGGGGGAGCATTGAACCCGCACCGTCTTCCCGAAACATCAAGGGGATCAAAGGGCGGCGTAAGGCCGCCTCTACAGTTTGGGATTGCAGGGCGGGCGGGCAAACCGTTACCTTCTTTCTTTCTGGCGCGGGTCTTTTGGTGGCGCGATTGGACCAAGACCCGGCGCCCAGGACCAGCCCTAGGCGGAGGCGGGATGAAGGCGTGGGCGAAGTGGGGACTGTTAGCGGTCGCCGGGATTGTGGTAGCGGCGCAGTTCTTCGGGCCGGCGCGGACCAATCCGGCCGGCGACCCGGCCGAGCACATGTACGCCCAACTGAAGCTGGCCCCCGACGAACAGAAGGTCTTTCGCGGGGCCTGCGCCGATTGCCACACGAACGATACGCGCTGGCCGTGGTACAGCTACGTGGCCCCGGTTTCGTGGTGGACCATTGACCACGTCAACCACGGCCGCAGCCACATGAACGTGAGCGAGTGGGGCAAGTTCCCGCCGCGCACCCAGGCGGCGCTGCTCGACGAAATGTGCGAGCAAGTCCGCGAAGAGCGCATGCCCCTGCCGTCCTACCAACCCATGCACCCCGAGGCCCGCTTCACCCCTGAGCAGCGCCGGGCCTTCTGCGCATGGACCGAGTCCCTCCAGCCGCGCATCCCTGCCGCTGTCCCCGCTCCTACCCCGCAGCCGTAACACCGGCGTCCCCGCCGGTGCGCTGGCCTGTTCCCGGGGCGTGGCAAAGTCAAACCCGCCGGCGAGACGCCGGTGTTACGGGGTCACATCTTCGGCTTCTCGTCCCACCACCAGAGCGGCGGGAGGGGCTTCTGCTGGGGCCAGACTTCGTTCAAGGTGTCGCCCTCGAAGAGCTGGCCGTTCTTCATCACGAAGCGGACGGTGTTGGTGTTGCGGATGTCGGCGAGAGGGTCTTTGGCCAGGACCACCAGGTCGGCCAGCTTGCCGGGCTCGATCGAGCCGAGGTCCTGCGCCAGGCCCAGGGCTTCGGCGCCGAACAGCGTGGCGCAGCGCAGCACCTCGTGGGTGGTGAGCCCGCCGCTCTGGAGCATCCACATCTCCCAGTGGTAGCCGAGGCCCTGAATCTGCCCGTGCGCGCCGATGCCCACGCGGCCGCCGGCGCGGACGATTTTGGCCGCGGCCTCCGCCACTTTGCTGAAGGCGTATTCATCCTGGCGGAACCATCCGGGGCGGCGCCGGGTCTTCTGGTCCACCAGGTTGTGGGGGGTGAAGCGGTTGAGCTTCTTGTCGTCGTGCACCTCGGTGGACTGATAGAACCAATTCTCGCCGAAGGGCCCGCCGTAAGTGACGATGAGCGTGGGTGTGTAGAAGAGGCCGGACTGGGCCAGCAGCTCGGCCACGTCCTTGAATACGGGCACGATGGGCAGGTTGTGCTCGTTGCCCTTCATGCCGTCAAGGGTGTGGGTGAGGTCGAGCTTGAAGTCCAGGCCGCCCTCCGTGGTGGGCATCATCTCCAGGGCCCTGGACGCCTCCACCATCAACTGCCGCTGCTTGCGGTTGCCGACGATGTAGGACTTGATGTGGCGCGTGCCGTAGTGCTTCTTGTATTTCTCGAGCACGTTCTTCACCTGGTCCACGTTCTCGAAGGCGTTGTCGGAGAAAACGCCGGGGCCGGTGGAGTAGGCGCGCGGGCCGAGGATTTCGCCGGCGTCCACCAGGTCCTGGTAGGCGAACATGTCGTTGGTGGAAGTCTGCACGTCGAGCCCGGCGGTGACGCCGTAGGCCAGGTTGGCGAGGAAGGACCAGTTCTGCGGATCAAGGACCCCGCGGCGGATCTCGAACCAGTGGGCGTGCGTGTCAATCATCCCCGGGATGATGGTGTGGCCCTTGAGGTCGAAGACCCTGGCGCCGGCCGGCCCGCTGACCTTGCCGCGCGCGCCCACGGCGGCGATGCGGTGGCCGGTGACCACCACGTCGGCGTCGGGAAGGACCTCGTCGCCCTTCATGGTGATGACCCTGGCGCCGCGCAGGACGATGGAACCCTCGGGCCTGGCCCGCGGCCGCTCCAGCACCACTTCAATCGCTTCGTAGAGCTTCTTCTTCTCTTCCTTCTTCTCTTCGGGCTTCGCCGCTTCCGGTTTCTGCTGGCTGTCGCCGGCGGCGCCTTCTTTCCTTTCTGCTTCCCTCTTCTCCTCTTCCTTTTTGGGCGGGTCGAACTCGATGGTGCTCACCGGCTGGCGGAAGAAAGTAGAGCCCACGGCCCAGGTGAGCGTCTTGCCGTCGTCGGCCCAGGCGAAATAGTCCGCGCCCACGTCGCTGATCTGTTTCAGGGGCACGGTGGGGGACTTGATGTTGACGGTGGGGGCATCGCCGCCGACGGCAGGCAGTGCAGCGAGGTAGAGCTGGTTGCTCTGGGAGGCCAGGATCCACTTGCCGTCGGGGCTGATGCGGATTTCATCGGCGGAGACGGGCTCCTCGGCGTTGTAGAGGCCTGGGCCGGTGACCCGGAGGTGGGCGCGGCGGTCGGCGCCGTCGAGGCGGATGGAGATCAGGCCGCCCTGGGTGGTGAGGAACAGGCGCTCGCCGTCGCGCGAGAAATGGGGCGCGGAGGCGCCGCGGACGGGGAGCACGGTGGCGGGGTCGCCGCCGGCGCTGGGCACCCAGATAATCTCCTGCGCGGGGAAGAAGCCGCCGTCGAAGGGGCTCTGGATCTTGGCCTGGCGCGCGGCGCGCAGGGCCACCACCTTCGAGCCGTCGGGGGAAAACGCCGGATCGCTGTAGAAGGCCGGGGTGCGCGTCAATTGCTGGGGCGAGCCGCTGCCGTCGGCGCGGGCGCGCCAAAGGTGGCCGCCGCCGTGCGACCAGGTGACGTAGGCGATCCACTGTCCATCGGGCGACCAGGCGGGCTGGAACTCGCGCTCGGTGGAATGGGTGAGCCGCTTCACCGCGCCGGCCGGCAGGTCCTTCAGGTAGATCTGCATCCACGCGGAGAGCGCCAGCCGGCGGCCATCGGGCGACTGCGAGGGGTTCTGGATGATACGGGCGCGCACCGGGCCTTCCTCGACGCGCTGCGGGAAGTAGAGGCGCGGGCCCAACTCCTGCGTCACCCTGGCGGTGAAGGGAATGATGCGGGCGGCGCCCGTGGAGACGTTGACGCGGTGGATTTTCCCGCCGAAGGTGAGCACCAATTCGCTGCCGTCGGGCAGGAAGGCGTAGCCGGGGAGCAGGTCGCGGGTGAAGCGGGACTCCTGATCGTCGCGCTGCACGGGGTACTTGAGCCAGCGCTCTTCGCCGGTGTTGAGGTCGCGGATGCGCAGGCCGGTGTGGGTCTCGAAGCGCGTGCCGTAAACGAGCTGGCGGCCGTCCGGCGAAAGCAGGGGGCGCAGGGCGCTGCCGAGCTCGTTGGTGAGCACGTCTTCGATGCCGGTGACGCGGTCGCGGCGCGCCACCTGCCAAAGCGGGAACTGGGCGTTATACTGGAAGCCGCCGGTGCGGCGGGCGTAGTAGAAGTACTTGCCGTCAGTGGAGGCGACCACGCCCAGGGCGTTGTGGCGCTGGGCGCCGGGTGTAGTGGGCGGCGCGCCCGGGGCGAGCCGCCGGGTGACTTGCACGCCCGAGCCGCCCTTGACGTGGTACATCCACAGTTCGTTGGTCTGGCCGCCCCAAGTGAGGCGCGAGGCCACTACGTACTCGCCGTCGGGGGTCCAGGCCGGGGAGGCAAACTCCGCGGCGGTATCTTTGGAGAGCTTCCTGGGTTCCGTGCCGTCGGCCTTGCAGATCCACACATTTTCCGCGCCGTCGCGGTCGCTGAGGAAAGCGATCCACTGGCCGTCGGGCGACCAGCGGGGCTGGCTGTCGAAGGCCGGCGTGTGCCCGTCTTTGTGTTGCGTCTCGCTGAGGGGCAAGCGCCGGGCCTCGCCGCCTTCGAGGGGCAGGGTGTAGAGGTCGCCGAGCAGCTCGAGCACCAGGGAGCGGCCGTCCGGCGACACATCCAACGAAAGCCAGGTGGCTTCGTGGGTGGTGAACTCCACCTTGCGCTCGGTCTTGAGTGTGAGGCCCTTCTCGGCCGGCTCGGCCTTCTTTTCGTCCTTCTTCTCGGCGTGCTTCTCCTGCGCCGCCAGCGGCAGGCCCGCCAGCGCCAACACCGCCATCATCAGCCACACGCGCCCCCACGTCACCTTGGCCATCTCTCGCTCCTTTTCCCTGAATGCTTGGCGGCGGTTCCGTGGCGTCTCTTCGTGCGTCATTGAAACCGGGCGACGCGCCGTCGCCCCTGCGGAACCGCGAACCCCCGCGCGCCGGCCGGGAACCGGCGCCAGACTGCTTCGTTCGACGACAGCGAGTCCAGAAGGATAGCCGACCCGCCAGCAAAGCAAAAGGGCACGATTGATGTACTCTGGCTGGCGTATGGATGTACACCTGCTGGACGGGACGTACGAGTTGTTCCGGCACTTTTTCGCGGTGCCTTCCGCGGCTGATGCGGACGGCCAGGAAGTGGGCGCGGTGCGCGGCGTGCTGCATTCGGTATTGTCCATGGTGGAGCGCGGGGCGACCCACATCGGCGTGGCGACGGATCACGTCGTGGAGTCATTCCGGAATGAGCTGTACCCCGGTTATAAGACCAGCGAAGGCGTTCCCCCCGAGCTGCTCTCGCAGTTTCCCATCCTCGAAGAGGCGCTGGCAGCGATGGGCGTGGTGGTGTGGCCCATGGTCGAGTTCGAAGCGGACGACGCGCTGGCGGCCGCGGCCAACAAGGCGGCGCAGAACCAGCGCGTCCGGCAGGTGCTGATCTGCACGCCGGACAAAGACCTCAGCCAGTGCGTCCGGGGGACGCGCGTGGTGCAACTGGACCGCCGGCGCGACGCCCTGCGCGACGAAGCCGGCGTGGTGGCTAAGTTCGGCGTGCCCCCGCGTTCCATCCCCGACTTTCTGGCCGTGGTGGGTGACAGCGCCGATGGCTTCCCCGGCATCAAGGGCTGGGGCGAAAAGGCCGCGGCTCAGGTCCTGGCACAGTATCTCCGCCTGGAAGACATCCCCAAGGATTGGGGCCAGTGGCACCCGTCCATTCGCAGGGCCCGCTCGCTCGCCGAATCGCTGTTCGCTTCGTGGAAGGACGCCCTGCTGTTCCGCACCCTGGCCACGCTGCGGCTCGACGTGCCGGTCTTCGAAACCGTCGAGGAGTTGCGCTGGACCGGCCCGCGCACCGGCTTTGAGGCGTTCTGCCGGGGCCTGAATGCGCCGGAACTCTCCCGCCGCGCGGAATCGGCCGGCTCGAAAAGAACTGAATAGGCTGCCAAAGGAACGAGGCGGCCGCGTTGCCGGGACGCCTCGGTGGAAGCTTGCACAGAGGCGCGAAGAGGGGCCAGCCAAAAGCTGGCCCCTACATCGCTACTTTGTTTACTGCTGCGGTGGCTCGACGGGCGGCTCGACCGGCTGGTCGTCCGGGGGACGCTGGCCACCGCCGCGCCCGCCGAGGCCGGGGATTTGCACGTTGATGTGGGGCACGCCGGCGTCGTTCATCAGCTTGTTGAAGGCCGGCAAGTCTTCGGTGAAGAGCTTGCGCGCCACGGGCACCGCCGGGCTGATCTCGGCGATGAGCGCTTTGATCGTGTCGAGCTGCCAGGTGGTGGGCGCTGCGGTGAAGCCTTCGAGCTGCCCTCCAATCTGTTGCAGCCGCTGCAAGGGCGCCGGCCGTTGGAACGTAAGCGGCGGGCCGGCGGCGCCGAGCGCGGTGCCGGTGGCCGCGGGGATGTTGGCGAACTTGGGATAGACCTCGTCGATGCGCTTGAGGAAGTCCTCGGCGGCTTTGACGATGTTCTCCGGCGGGCGGCCGGGGGCCGGGCCGGGCCGCTTCCAGGTCTCGATCTGGGTGTTCAGCGTCTGGCGGAGTTGCTGCAACCCGCGCTGGGTGAGCACGAACGGCCCGATAGCCTGGCCGATCTGGGTAATAGCGGCGCGGCGCGCGGCGCGGTCCGCGGCGCTGATCACCAGGCGCGGGTCTTCCTCCACCACGACGGTCTTGGTCATTTCGTTGTTGCCGGCGCGGACCCGCACGGTAAACGTGCCGGGGTCCACGCGCGGCCCGGCGGCGAATCCGCCGCCGCCGAAGCCTCCACCACCACCGCCGCCGCCACCGCCACCGCCGCCCGGCGGAACCGGAGAGGTGGCGCGGAAGTCCCAGACGGCGCGGTTGATGCCGGCATTGCCCGCGCCGCGGAACTCGCGCACGGTGCGCCCTTCGCTATCGAGAATGGTGATGCGCACAGGTCCTTGTTGCTGCTGCTGGGCGAATTGGGCGAAGGCGGCCCCGCCGCCCGGGCCACCCCCGCCGCCCGGGCCGCCGCCGGCCGGGGGAGCCGCTCCGGCCGGGGGAGCGGGCGATTCGATCTTGTTCTTCAGATAGTAGTCAATGATGACGCCGTTGGGCGGATTGGCGCCGTTGAAGACTTTGTGGCCGGTGGAGGCCGAGGTGGTGCGCCCGGCGACGCGCCACATGGTGGCCGGGCTGATGTCGAAGAGCTGGAACTCGGACTCGGCGACTTTGTCGTTCAAGCCCTGGAGCGAATTGATGTCGTCGAGGATCCAGATGGAACGGCCGTGCGTGCCCAGAACCAGGTCGTTATCGCGGGGGTGGATGACGATGTCGTCCACGGGCACAGTGGGCAGGCCGTTCTTGATGCGGGACCAATTGGCGCCGCGGTCGAAGGAAACGTAGGCGCCGTACTCGGTGCCGACCAAGAGCAGGTCGGGGTTTTTGTGGTGCTCGCGGATGACGTTGACGACGCCGCGGTTATCCGGGATGCCGTTGCGGATGGCCTTCCAGGTCTCGCCGAAGTCGGTGGTGGTGAAGACGTAGATACCGAAGTCGTCCAGGCGGTGGCCGTCGAAGGTGACGTAGGCCGTGCCTTCGGCGTGGCGCGAGGCGATGACCCGGCTGACGTACGTGCCCTTGGGCACGCCGGGGACTTTGCCGGCGACGTTCTTCCAGTTCTTGCCTCCATCGCGGGTGACGTGCAAGTTGCCGTCGTCGGTGCCCACCCACAGGAGGCTGGCGTTGAGCGCGGACTCGGAGACGCCGGTGGAAGCGGGCCACTGCTGAACGCCGTCGTGGCGGGAGAGGGTATTGCGGTCGGGCACTTTGCCCATGATGGGGAGCTGGTCGCGCTCCTGGCCGGTGGTGAGGTCGGGGCTGATCTTGGTCCAGTTGTCGCCGCGGTCGGTGGACTTGAAGAGAAAGTTGCCGCCGTAATAGATGGTGGCGGGGTTGTGCGCGGAAATGACGATGGGAGAGTTCCACTGGAAGCGGAAGCGCGCCTCGCCGTCGCCTTCCTGCGGGCGGATGCTCTTGGACTCATGGGTGCGCAAATCGCGGCGGAGCACGTTGCCGTCCTGCGATTCGGCGTACACGATGTTGGGGTCGGTGGGGTCCATCTGGGCGTAGAAGCCGTCGCCGCCGCCGATGGTGAACCAGTCCGCATTGCGGATGCCGGCGGTGTCCATGGTCTGGCTGGGGCCGCACCAGGTGTTGTTGTCCTGCAAGCCGCCGCAGACGTAGTACGGTTTCTGCATGTCCACGCCGATCTCGTAGAACTGGCCGAGCGGGAAGGTCATCACCGCGTCCCAGGTGCGGCCGCCGTCCCAGCTCCAGTGGATGCCGCCGTCGGAGCCGGCCAGCACGTGGTCGGAGTTCTTCGGGTTGATCCACAGGGCGTGATAATCGCCGTGGATGCGCTGCACGCGGTTCTGCACGAAAGAGCGGCCGCCGTCCTCGGAGTTGAACATCTGGGCGCCCAGCACCCAGAGGCGCTGGTCGTTGTTGGGGTCAATATGGATCTTGGAGTAGTACATGGCGCGCGGGTTGACGTCGCTCATGCGCACCCAGGTTTCGCCCTTGTCTTCGCTGCGGAAGGTGCCGCCGTTGCGGTGCTCCACCAGGGCGTAAACGATGTTGGTGTTGCCGCGGTAGAAGTTCAGCCCGATGCGGCCGATCTCCTGGGGCGTGCCGGGGGCATCCGCCTGCGGAGCGGGCGGCGTGGGGGGAGTCATCTGGAACCCGAAAGCAGCGGCCAGCGCGGCGATATTGGGATCGACCTGGGCGCCGGGCCCGCGCTGCGCGGGGTTGAAATTCGGATCCCACGGGAGTCCGGCAATAATGCGCTTCCAGGTGGCGCCGCCGTCGGTGGTCTTATGGATGCCGCCATGCGGCCCGCTGCCGTTGAAGCCGAAGACGGTGCGGCGGCGCTGGTAGGCGCCGGCCAGCAGCGTGTCCGGGCTCTGGTGGTCCATGGCGATGTCAATCACGCCGGTGTCTTCATTGATGAAGAGCACGTTGGTCCACGTCTTGCCACCGTCGGTAGTCTTGAAGACGCCGCGCTCCCTGGAGGACCCCCACAGCTTGCCGATGGCCGCCACATAGACCACGTTGGGATTGGTAGGGTGGATGACGATGCGGCCGATGGTCTCGGTGGCACGCAGGCCCATGTGCTGCCAGGTCTTGCCCGCGTCGGTGGATTTGTACACGCCGTTGCCCCACGAGGAGCTTTGGCGGTTGTTGGGCTCGCCCGTGCCCACCCAGACGATTGACGGGTCGGACGGGGCCACGGTGATGTCGCCAATGGTGGAGACTTCCTGGTCGTCAAAAATGGGTGTCCAGGTGGTGCCGGCGTTGGTGGTCCTCAGCACGCCGCCCGAAGCCGTAGCCACGTACACGATGCTGGGGTCGCTCTCCACCACGGCGAAGTCGTCCACGCGCCCGCCCATCACCGCGGGACCGATGGAGCGGAAGCGCAGCCCGCTCAGGATCGCGCCATAGTCCGGCTGGGCGGGAGCTTGCGCCGGCGCGGGCGCCGTGGCCTTGGTGGCTTTGGAGGCCTTGCTCGCTCCCCGCTCTTTCTCCTGGCTGGGGGCGGCGGCGGCCGACTGCGCGTACACCGAATCGAAACCAGGGGCCGAAGCCCACGCCAATCCAGCTACGGCCAGCAACGCTACGAGCCACATCGTTCGCGGATACTGCTCACACCAAGCGCAACACGTCATCGCATCCACCTTTACCCCGGGCGCCCCGATGGAAACGGGGCCGCAGGGTTCTGTATTTTTTGGAACCAGGACCAGCCACCGGAGCCCTCAGCGAAGAGGCCGCATCCTATGCCTCCGGGCCGTCAATTGCAAATGGAAAAAAGGCCGCCGCCCGCTGCCGGGGTCTTTTTTTGTTGCTCGCTCCCCGCCGTTTTGCGCTACAGTTCCCGTCACTCCGGAGGAGCGATGACCAGAAACTTCCTCACGCACCCCGTACTGCTGGCGGCTTGTGCGACGTGCTTTCTCGCCGCCGCGTTTCAACAGCCGGCTCACACCCAGGCCAGGCCCGCATGGAAGCAGGATTCCCCGCGCATGACCAAAGGCCCGCGCGAGTCGGTGGAGCAAATCCGCTCGTTCATGGACGAGTACCTGCGCCTGCACGCGGCCAAGGGTATGGACGGCTGGGTTAAATTGTTCCTGCCCGGGGCCTCCATCGTACGCACGGCGGACGACGGCAAAGTGATCTCCTACAAGGCCGACGAACTGGCCGCCAGCATCACCGAAGAAGCAAAGAAACTGGAGTCGCAACACGAGACGTTCGAAGACATCTCCATAGACGTGGAAGGCGACGCTGCCAGCTACGCGGCCACCTGGCGCCTGTTCCACAACGGGAAAGAAATACGCCGGGGCCGCGCCTGGTACACGCTGGTGCGCCGCGACGGCCAATGGGGCATCGCCGCGCTGGCCTGGTACCGCCGCGCGGGTACGGGCGTGCGGTAACCCGCCCCTTCCTTTATGACCCGCGAACGATTCCGCAAACTGGTGGCGGAAGCGCTGGATTCCTTGCCCCAGCGCTTCCGGGAGCGCATCCACAACGTGGCCGTGGTGGTGGAAGACTACCCGGCCGAGCAAGGGCCCCCGGAGAGTTTCGCGGAAGACCAGGACCTGCTGATGGGCATTTTCGACGGGGTGATGGAAACGGAGCGCAGCTTTTTCCAGCCGGAAGCGGGCCCCGCCCGCGTGGTGCTGTACCAAAGAAACATCGAAGCGGTCTGCGATACCGACGACGAAGTGCGCGAAGAGGTGCGGCTGACGGTGCTGCACGAGTTCGGCCACTACTTCGGGATGGAGGAAGACCAACTGGAGGACGTTTGAAGAACCGCTCGCGCAACGCAGCAGGACTCACTGCTCGGCGGCTTGGCGCGTGAGCGGGACGAAGCGCACGGGCATCACGTCCTCGACCGCCACTTTGCCTTTGGCGTCTTTGGTCAGCACCTTGAGGATCTGCGTCTGCCACTCGGGACCCACGGGAATCACCATGCGCCCGCCGGGCTTGAGCTGCGCAACCAGCGGCTCCGGGATGTGGGGCGCGCCCGCGGTGACCAGGATCAGGTCGAAGGGCGCTTTCTCCGTCCAGCCGGCGTAACCGTCGCCGATGCGCACCTCGACGTTCTTGTAACCCAGCGCGCGCAGGCGCTGCCGCGCCTCGATGCCCAGCGGCTCGACGATTTCGATGGTGTACACCTCGGCCACCAGGCCGGAGAGCACAGCGGCCTGGTAGCCCGAGCCGGCGCCGATTTCGAGCGCGCGGTGTTCTTTCTTGGGCCGAGCCAGCTCGGTCATGATGGCCACCATGTAGGGCTGGGAGATGGTCTGGCCGTGGCCGATGGGCAGCGGGTGGTCGTTGTAGGCGTGCTCTGCCAGGTGCGGCGGCACGAACTTGTGGCGCGGCACCGCGCGCATGGCTTCCAGCACGCGGGCGTCGCGCACCGGCGGGGCGTCGCTCCAGCGCACGGCGGCGATCTGCTCGCGCACCATGGCCTCGCGCAGCGCGCGGTAGCGTTCCTCGTCGCCCTGCGCATGGAGGCAAGCGGCCAGGGCCAGCGCCGAAAAAACGAGATGGAAAAGAGCAGGGGGCAGGATGAACGGCGTAACCCTCTTTCTCTTTTCCATTTTTCTTCCCGGGGCCGCCGGCTAGGCGGGCTTACTTGGGTTGGGGCACGATCCGCAAGTAGGGTTTGGGGGCCTTCCACCCGTTGGGGAACTTCTGCTTGGCCTCGTCGTCGGAAACGGCGGGCAGGATGATCACGTCCTGCCCGTTCTGCCAGTTTACCGGCGTGGCCACTTTGTGCTTGGCGGTGAGCTGCATGGAGTCGAGCACGCGGAGCACTTCGTCGAAGTTGCGGCCGGTGCTCATGGGATAGCTGAGCATGAGCTTGATCTTCTTGTCCGGGCCGACGATGAAGACGGTGCGCACGGTGGCGTTGTTGGCGGCGGTGCGGCCCTCGCAGGTGTCTCCGGCCTCCGCCGGCAGCATATCGTACAACTTGGCCACCTTGAGCTCGGGATCCCCGATCATCGGGTAGTTCACCTTATGGCCCTGGGTTTCCTCGATGTCCGCGGCCCACTTGCTGTGGCTGGACACCGGGTCCACACTCAGTCCGATGATCTTGCAGTTGCGCTTCTGAAACTCGGGCTGGAGCCCGGCCATGTAGCCGAGTTCGGTGGTGCACACCGGCGTGAAGTCCTTGGGATGCGAAAACAGGATGGCCCAGCCATCGCCGATCCACTTGTGGAACTCGATGGGCCCTTGCGAGGTTTCGGCCGTGAAATTGGGGGCTTCGTCGTTAATTCGCAGCGACATCGTTCGTCTCTCCTTAAGGGGCGCCGCCGCGGGAGGCACGCCGGCAGAAAAATGCGCCGGGCGCCAGATGCGCGTCAACGGCACTCGTCCAGACCGACATTTATACACCGGAGTCGTTGCTCAAGGGTAGAGCCAAGGGCCGTCCATTCAGGGACCCCAACGGCGGCGGATGCGGTCGAAGGAGCTAGACGAGCTCGACGCGCGCACCATGGCCGGCGGCGGGGGCCAGTTTTGCATCGCGGGTTAGAAGGGGCGCCTGCAGCGTCTCCGCCAAGGCCACATACGCGGCGTCGTACGCTGTCATGTTGTGCCGCAAATTCCAAATGCGGTTCAGCAAAGGATAGTGGGGATGACGGATCACGCCGATAGTTGCATGTGCATCGCATGTCAACGCCTTTGGGGGCGCGTTGACCCTGCGCGGCGCGCGTTTGGAAAGTATCAAAGCGCGGCAGGCCGGAGTTTCGATGTCCGGATGACTACTCTTCCCAGGGGCAGCAGCGCACGGCGGCCTCCCAGTCACCTTAACCGCAACCACGATCCACTCTGTAGTCCTTGCCGTGAGGGCGTTCACGGGCCGGTCTAAAGACTAGCCCCTACATTCCATCCCGTTTTCAGGGTATATTGCGCGCAGGCTCCAATGTTGACTTACATCCTGGGCCCGGTCCTGGTGCTCCTGCCGCAACGCTGGCGCGAGCATCTCTTCGGCCACCTCGAAGTGGACTGGCTCCGCGCCGCCACCATCTCCGGCTTCCTTGAAACCGCCGGCGGCATGTTGCTGCTGATCGCCTGGTACCTGGCGCGCATCCAGGAACTGGTGAACGAGCAGACCGCGGTGGCCGTGGAAGCGCTGGGCCGCCAGCAGGACTTGAAGGGCCTGACCAACATCGAAGCGGCCTACGCCATGGGCCTGGGCGGGCTCATGACGATGTTCCTGCATCCGTTGACGTGGCTGCTGAGTTACTGCTCGGTGGAGGGCGTGTTCCGGTTTTTCGCCGCGGTTTCCGCGGAGGAAGCGCGCGGCACCGGCCTGCTGGGCGTGATCGAATGGGCCGCGCGCACGCAAAAGAAGAGGTCTTACGAGAAGGCCGTGCCGCTCATTCCGGACAAACTCACCGTAGCGCCCGAAGGCAAAGAGAAGTGGGACGCGAAGGTGGAATCGTGCCGCCCGAAGCCCACCTGGAAGTACCCGCTCACGGTGCGCATCGGCGGGAACTATTTCCAAGTGACGGGCGACTCCACGGATCCGGACGCGGCGCAAAAGGCGCGGGGCGGACCGGTGCGCCCGCATACGTTCTACCTGAAGCGCGTGCCTGCCGGGGAAGCTTATCGTGGCGTGGTGGACTTCGATCCCAACGAAGCGCTCAAGCCAAACGAGCCGGGGCTGGGTTCGATTGCCCTGGGCGCGCTGCGCGACGGCCTGCGCGTGCAGTCGCTGCCCCTGGCGCCGGACCACGTTCACCGCGACATCAATAAGGACGGCGTCTTCCTGCGCATCACCTCCTGCCGCCCCAAGCCCGATTGGACCGCGGGGCGCACCGTGCGCTTCGAAGACTGCTACTACCGCCTGGACGGCCCCTTCGACGCCGACCCCCCGCGCCCCTTCGGCTACACCCTGCGCCTGCTGCCCGCGGGAGTCCCCGGCCGCAGCGTGGTCCAGTACGACCCGCAGGACGTGCTGCGCAAAACCGAGTAGCCGGGGACTCGCGAGCCTTCAATTCCTGCGGGCACAGGCGAGTTACGAATGGACCGGGAGCTGCTCGTATCCGCGGCAATGCATCACCGGAAGGCGGGGGAATTTCGGGAAGGCGGGATCCGAGGCGGATTTCGTGCAGAGGTAGAAACCGGATTGCCGCGCGGATTGCACCCGGCGGGCCAGGGCGCAGTGGCTGCATAGCCCGGCGGGTGGCTCTTCGGTCTGGCGTTGGTCAGTCCCGCCCATAGTAATGTTCGGTCCGAACGGCCGCCTGGCCTGCCGGGCTAGTTCGACGAAGGCGCGCCGTTCGCGGCGCGCAGTTCGGCGCGGACGGCGGCCAGCGCCTCCTGTGGAGGGCCGATGCGTTTGTACTGGCTGGCCTCGGTGACTTCGTGCAGCTCGAAACCGAAGACGAACTTGCGCCCGCGGAAGTCGTACTGGATGCGCGCGGGCAGCCAGACGCCGGGGGCGGCCTCGCGCTGCTCGATGACGAAGCGGCCGCCGCGATAAACCTTGCCCAGCACGCCGGCGCCGATGGAGAAGTCGCTGGCCAGATCGGCTTCGAGACGCACCAATTGCGCGGACTCCGGGTCCACCCAGAGGAGGCCGCGGGCGTGACGAAAAAGGTCGGTGCTGCGCGAAGCGGAGCGGAAGGCGGGGTTGGGCTCGGCGCGCAACATGACCAGGGAGCGGCCGTCGAGCACTTCGCGGCCGGCCCAGGTGAAGAGGAAGCCGTCGCGGGCCGCGTCCACCGTTTCCCGCCGTTCTCTCACGCGGCGCTCCCACTTCTGGACGCGCTGTTTCTGGCGCGTCTCGCGGGGGTGCAGGGCCCACACCAGGGCCTGTTCCAGGTCGCGGAGCTGCTTGCGGTAAAACTCCGGGCTGACGGGCAGGCCGTCTTCTTGCACCACCAGCTTCAGCGTGCCGGTCCCGGTGGGCACCACGCGGTAGGTCTTGTCTTCCTGCGGGGCGGAGTCTTCCTTCTTGCGGGTTACGCGGCGCTCGAGCCGCTCAAACTCCGCCAGGGCCTGGTCGTTGCGGTGCTGGCTGGCGATCACGCGGTCCAGTAGCGCGCGCACTTCGCCGGGGGTCAGGGGCTGGCCGGCCTGGGCCTGCACACGGCTGCGCGGCCCGCCGTCCGGCGCCAGGCCGGCCAGCACAACCAGGACGCAGAACAAAGCCGGGATGGAAAATCTCCGAAGCAATGGTCCCCTTAGGCTGCCCCCGTTGGATTCGCGGAGCGCGCCGCGCGGTTGCACCCGGATTGTAGCACCCGCGCAGGCGGCCCTTCGCCGACGGGGAAGCCGGTGGGATGAACAGAGGGCGGCGCGAAGGAGCGCGGGGCCTTCGCCGGCAGCACGCCGGGCCGGGCTCTTTGCCCCCCCGCTCTTTCACTCTTCTACTTCTTGTTTCTTGCGATGTAGGCCCGGGCGAACTCGAGGAAGTGCGGGCTCTGGCGCAAGCCGACTTGGGCGGCTTCGGCTTCGGCGGCTTCGAGCGTCCATCCGTCGCGCAGGACGCGGCGGATCATCCAGAAGCCGCCCACGCGGATGGCCGCGGTGCAATGGATAAAGGCGGGGCGGTTGGCGGGTTCGTCGGTGACGCGCAGGAAATCGTCCACTTGCTCGTCGCGCGGCGCGGTGAAGACCACCGGGATGTTGATATACCGCAGCCCGAGTTGTCTCGCCAGGGCCTCTTCCTCATCGGCGCGGTGCTCGCCGGGAGTGCGCAGATTGATGATGGCGCGCACGCCCGCGGCCTTGAGCTTCTCGAGATGCTCCGGGCGCGGCTGCCCGCCGGTGCAGAAGTCGGTGTTGATGCGCAGGAAGTTGCGGATGGACGCCAGCGCCGCGTCGCTCTGCTGCCGCGCCACGTAGCCCACGGCGAACTCGCGCAGCGCCGGTGAGCGCAGCCCGATCTTTTTGGCCTCAGCCTCGGCCTCTTCGAGGGACCACTTATCCACCACCATCCGCCGGATCATCCAGAAGGCGCCCACGCGGTTGGCGGCGGCGCAGTGGATGAAGGCGGGCCGGTTCTCCGGGTCGCTAGTGGCGCGGACGAACTCGGCGGCCTGCGAATCCTGCGGGTTCGTGCCGTCCACCGGGATGTGGATGTAGCGCAAGCCCAACTCGCGCGCTTTGGCCGCTTCTTCCGCGAAGTTGTACTCGCTGGCGCGTCGCAGGTTGACGATGGCGCGGATGCCTTCAGCCTTCATCCTGGCCAAGTCCTCGAGCGTGGGCTGGCCGCCGGTGCAAATCTGGTCGTTCACGCGGAGGAAGTTGGAGATGTGCGAGTAGTCGTTGCCGGCAGCGGGTGATTGGGCCGCGGCGGACCCGGCCAGGAGCAGAACTGTTAAGAGCAAGGTAATTCGTTTCATGGAACGCCTCGGGAAGACCTGCCGGGACCAAGCCCGTCCCGGCGCAACATTATCTTTCTTCGGTGAACTGCATATTCTCGTTGACGTGAATCACCGGCCAGCCTGCGGCGCCTTCCCCTTCTGGCCGGGCCGTGGCGCGGAAGCTGCGCCCGTCCACCTCAATGGAATAGAGGTAGATGCCGCGTCTGGGCTTCTCCATCATCAGCTCGCCGCTTTGGATCAGTTGTTCGAGTGTGCCGTAAACCCCGTTCTGGATCAGGAAGGCGCGCTCGGCGCGGACAATGTTGGTCAAGTCGTTGCGCACGCCGGTGAGCAGGACGGCTTGTCCCGGGCTGGCGCCGCCGTCATCGCCCTGCGGCCGGAGGTAGCCGTACCACAGGGCGGCAATCACCAGCAGGGCCACGACGAGGAAACCGAGCGCGCCACGCATCCTTTGATTGTCTCGCCGCCGCCCGCCGCAGCGCAAGCCACCGCGCAGGACGGTAGTGTCTTAATTTGACCCAAACAGCCCCTTGCAACCGGGGCTGGCGACGTGGCATCCTACGGTCATGCCAAACCGCTCAAGCAAGGACGTGAATCAGATTGCCGCACGCATTGTAGAGGAGTCCACGGGGCTTTCCGTCGAAGGCAAGAACCCCTACGCCGTGGCTCTCGGAAGGCGCGGGGGCCTCAAGGGCGGCAAGGCCAGGGCGCGCAAACTTACGGCCTCACGGCGCAGACTCATCGCGCAGGCGGCGGCAAAGGCGCGTTGGAGAAAACAAGATTAGGAGTCGCACGGGGCCGCCGTGCCGCTCCTGGGGCGGTTTCTCTTAAGCCAATCGGTTCTCGCCCTCAATTCCTTTAGTGGTTCGATGTCGAGCAATTCTGCCAGTTTCCACGCTGGCACGACAAGGGCTATTCCCGAGTTGCCCCGCACAAAGAACTTTGTTTCTTCATCTTTCTTTCCGCGTTGTTTCAGGACGGGCAAATCTTCGATGATGTAACCCCAGTTCACCCCCAGAAGCCGCCAATCCTGCACTATGCGCTGCGTGAAACCAGTGGGGCCACCCGAGAACTGCATGCCCTGAACATACACAAGCACTGGAGAACCGCTAGAACCGCCAATGGTTCGCATATCCAACAAGAACATTTCACGGGGGCGGTCATCCGGCATCGAAAATGGTTCACCCGGTAATTGCGCAATGTTTCCAACGCGCGCCGTTGGAGTATTTCGTAGATGCCCCTCGCGCCCCACAAATCGGCCAACCAGGAATGCCTCCATCCCTGGGGCCACGGAATCTGGAATCATGCTTTGCGCGACGATGCGCTCATATTCGATAGATGAAAACTGATGGAGGCGCGAAGGGGAAAACGGGAATACCGCCAGATCGTCGCCCGCGGGATGATGGAACCAGGAATCCGGCTCCGTTTTGAGGATATCTGTGCCGCCGTCTTTGGTATTGAGACGAATGACGCCCGCATCGGCGGCAACGTGGCGGTTGGTTACGGCGTACAGGTGCGAATGAAAACGGCCCGGCTCATACTCGGACGGCACGCCTAGTAAGAAGCCGCTTCCGCCGGTGTCCCTTCCGTCCCGCGCTGCGCGTATGGTTTGGTAGAGATATATGGAAGAATTGAGTACATTCGCCGGGATTCTAGGCACTTCCGGCTCCCACACCCCAAACGGGAAGCCCCGCTCGGAGTACCGTATCTTATAGACCAGCGGGCTGTTAGCCGGGAGCATTTTAGCACCGATTTCGCTTGACAATGCTTGAGCGGTCAAGCATACTATCCCCATGAACAAACTAAGCCTAGAACGCAGAACCCAAGTGGTTTCGGCCCTCGTCGAAGGCAATTCCCTTCGGGCCACGGCGCGTATGACCGGGGTAAACGTCAACACGGCTATGTGGCTCTTGGCGGACATGGGGAAGGCGTGTGCCGCGTATCAAGACCGCGTGCTCCGCAATCTCCCTTGCCGCCGGATTCAATGTGATGAGATTTGGTCTTTCTGCTACGCGAAGGCCAAGAACGTCTCCGCCGACAAGCGCGGGCAGTTTGGCTACGGCGACGTATGGACGTGGACAGCACTGTGCGCCGATACCAAACTAGTGCCCTCTTGGTTCCTCGGCGGGCGCGACGCTGGTTCCGCCTTCGCCTTCGTTGAGGACTTGGCGGAACGGCTGGCAAACCGCGTCCAGCTAACTACTGACGGAAACCGGGTGTACCTAGAAGCCGTGGAGAGCGCGTTCGGCTCAAACATTGACTACGCGATGCTGGTCAAGATGTACGGCGACGACCCGAAGGCCGATACCAAGTACAGTCCTTCCGAGGTAATCGGTTGCCGTACAGCGGTAATCTCTGGCAATCCCAAAGCCAAGTACATCTCCACAAGCTACGTTGAGCGGCAGAACCTGACCATGCGGATGAACATGCGCCGCTTCACCCGCCTGACCAATGCCTTCTCCAAGAAGCTAGAGAACCTCGAAGCCGCCGTGGCTCTCCACTTCATGCACTACAATTTCGGGCGGATTCACCAGACCTTGCGCGTAACTCCTGCGATGGAAGCGGGTGTGGCTGACCATGTTTGGAGCATAGAAGAAATCGTGGGCCTCTTGGAGTCAAATTAAGACACTACCCGCAGGACAGGAACCAGCGCTATGAACTCAGAACGCAGAACTCAGGACAGGGAACTCAGAACTGAGGAATTTCACAGATGGCTGTTAGCCGAGGGCTGCCAGGCGGCAGCTACCTTCGCCGGGCCGGTCCTAGGGTTCTGCGTTCTGAGTTCAAGGGTTTCTGAGTTCGCGCCTGTACCGACGCGGCACAGCCGGATGCAACGGCCCGGCTTTCTGTTATAGTGCCGCAAAGCCGCCTGTGGGGGCGGGGCCTGGTCCATGTCCGTGAAATTGCAGCCGGAATCGCAGGAACGCATCCGCGTCGCGGAGATTGATGAGGCGCGGGCCATCCAACTGGCCATGATGCCGCGGGATCCGCTGCGAGCGGGACGCGTGGAATTCGCCTCCAAGTTCCGGCCGGCGGCGGAAGTGGGCGGCGACTTCCTCGATTTCTTCCCGCTGGACGACCACTCCATAGCGTTCTACCTGGGCGACGTGGTGGGCAAAGGCCTGCCCGCGGCCATGTACGCGGCGCTGGTGGTGGGTTCGCTGCGCGGAATGCACAAGACGGGCACATCGCCGCCCGCCGTGTTGCAGGCGCTGAACCGCCGTCTGCGCATGAGGATCGTCCCGGGGCGCTACTGCTCGGTGCAGTACGGCACCTTTTGCCCGGCCACCAGCGAGCTGTGCTTCGCGAACGCCGGCCTGCCCAGGCCCATCCACATGGACCGCAAGGGTTGCCGCGAGCTGGGCGCGGGCGGGCTGCCCTCGGGGCTGTTCGAGGGCGCTTCGTACGATGGCTATACCGCGCGGCTGAACCCCGGAGACGCGGTGCTCTTCTCCTCCGACGGGGTCACGGACGCGCGCAACCGCAAAGGCGACGACTTCGGCGAACAGCGTTTGCTCTCCGTGTGCTGCGCCAACGCCCGCGAAACCCCGGAGATGATGCTCGAGCGCATCTTCGAGGCCGTGGATGACTTCGCCGCGGGCGAGCCCCAACAGGACGACATCACCCTGGCCGTGCTCAAAGTTTCCCAGGTCTGAGACAAGGAAAGGATTGTGCGATCAGGGGATTGACTGCGGATGGCTGACAGCCGACAGCAAACAGCCCTTCTCTCTTCCGCCTTACGCCTTCTAACGTCTGCCTTGACCTTCATCGTCTAACGTTCAACGGTTACCGTTTCATCCGCAGACGCCTTCACACCGAGTTCATCCAGCACCTTGAGAATCTCCTCGCCTTTGGCGCGGACGCGGTAGTTCTCGGTGAGGTTGGCCCAACGGACCTTGCCGGTGGGATCCACAAGGAATTCAGCGGGCCGCGCGATATCGTTGCCCTTGAAACCGGCGGCGTGCAGCAGGTCGTACTTCTTAATGACCTCCATGGGGACGTCGCTCAAGAAGGTGTAGGTGAAGCCCTGTTTCTCGATGTGCGCGCGCGTGGTTTCCACCGGGTCCACGCTGATGGCCACCACTCTCACGCCGCGCTCGGTGATCTCCGCGTTTTTTTGCTGGATGCTCCGCAACTCGGAGTTGCAGAAGGGTCACCAGTAGCCGCGGTAGAAGACCAGCAGCACCCACGTGCCCTTGCGGGCGGCCATGCCCGGCGCGGGACCGGCCAGCAACTCGGAGAGCTTCACGGTCTTGTTCTGCGTGTCCGGCAGGGCGAAGTCCGGCGCCATGTCGCCGACCTTCGGGGCGCCCTTCGGCAGGGCCGGCAATTGCCCGCGGGCCGGGGCCTGGGCGCGAAGCCCCGCGGCGCCCAGCGCCAGGGCCATTGCGGCTGCCGCCAAGTACCGGCTGGGTGGTCTTAGCAAAGCTCCTCCTGGGGTCCGCTATGGGGCGAGAGCGCCCGGCCTCGGATTAGATGATGGCAGCCGCGGCTGGGGCGCAAGAAAAGAAAACGCCGCGGAGCCGAAACTTGGCCCAGGTGCGCGACGGGTCCCCCGGGCGAAACCCAGCTAGCCCTTGGCTTCCTCGTAGGCGCGCACCAGGTGCTTCTTGCTCTCTTTCAGTTCCTTACCAACAGCCTTGGCCCTCTTGGCCACTGCCTTCCTGGTCTTGATGGCCTTGCCATGCGCTTTGCCCAGCGCCTTGCCAATCTTCACCGCCGTGGACTTCAGCTTGCTGGCCATGAGGAAACCTCCGTGGGGCAGCCACTCCTGGCTGCGCGCCTGCGCCGATTGCAGAGAAAGCGGCGGCCATCTTACCCGCGCGCGGCGCGTCAAAGCAAGAGTAGCGCCCGGGCGCAAGGGCGCGCCGGGCGCCCCATGAGCGGCAATCGCCAGGCCGTCCGCTGTACGCGGCTGAATGGGCAGAAACGACCTGCGCGAACCGCCCGGGCATTATCCGGCGGAAGTAATTTGACTGCCCGGCGCTCTGCCTCTACGATGCCTCGGGGAGTCTTATGAGACCAATGCGCATCCTTGCCTCTCTATCCTTGATCGTTATCGCCGCCGGGCTTGCGGGGGCTCAGGCGACGGGGCCGGCCAAGACGCGGTCGCGCAAGGCGGCAGCCGCCTCGGCCCTGGTGCGCCCGCCGCAGGTGGTGGTGCAACGCGCGGCGCTGGCCAATGGCCTGCGCATCCTGATGGTGGAAGACCACTCCGCGCCGGTGGTGAACCTCCAGGTGTGGTACCACGTGGGCTCGAAGGACGAGCGCCCCGGCCGCACCGGCTTCGCCCACCTGTTCGAGCACATGATGTTCAAAGGCTCGACCCACGTGCCGCCGGAGACCCACTCGCGAGTCGTCGAGGCCGCCGGGGGCTTCGACAACGCCTACACCAACGACGACGTCACCGTGTACTGGCAGACCTTCCCCTCGAGCTACCTGGAGCGCATGCTGTGGCTGGAAGCCGACCGCATGGGCGGGCTCAAAATTGATGAAGGCAACTTCAAGTCGGAGCGCGAAGTGGTAAAGGAGGAGCGGCGCACCGGCGTGGACAATCCTCCCTACGGCAAGGTGATCGAAGACCTGTACGACGCGGCCTTCGACGTCCACCCCTACAAGCACACCACCATCGGCAGCATGGCGGACCTGGACAACGCCAGGATCGAAGACGTCATCGAGTTCCACCGCACCTACTACCGTCCGGACAACGCCACGCTGGTCATTGTGGGTGACTTCGCTCCGGCGCAAGCGGTGGCCTGGACCCGGAAGTTCTTCGGCGGCATCCCCAGGCCCGCGCAGCCGGCGCCGCGCGTCACGGTGAAGGAGCCGCCGCAATCCGCCGAGAAGCGCCTGACCAAGTGGTACGGCAATAATTCACCGCTCCCCGGCGTGATCGCCGGCTACCGCGTTCCCGCCGTGTGCACGCCGGATTCCTACGCGCTCAACCTGGCTTCCAACATCCTGTCCACCGGCGAAAGCAGCCGGCTCTACCGCCAGCTCGTTTACGAAGACCAGATCGCCGCGCAGACCGCCGGCTTCGGTAACTTCACCGAGCACCCCAATCTCTTCTGGGCCTTCGCCATCATGAACCCCGGCAAGTCCGCCGGCGAGGGCGAGAAGGCCATTGACGCCCAGCTCGAGAGAATGAAGACCACGCCGGTGAGCAAGCAGGAACTCGAGAAGGCCAAGAACCAGGTGATTTCGCAGCTCATCCTGAGCCGCCAGACCGTCCAGCAGAAAGCCGACGCGCTGGGCGGACGCGCGGTGCTGTGCGGCGACCCGGCGCTGATCAACCTGGAGCTGGACCGTTACCTGGCGGTGACCGCCGCGGACATCCAGCGGGTGGCCCGCAAGTATTTCGTCCCGGCGCAGCGCACCGTGCTGGTGATCGAGCCGCCAAGAGAATCCAAGTAGGGCGCTGCTTGCCGCGCCCCTATGCTCCTTCGGAAAAACGACTGAGGAAAATATGATGAGCCGACACCGATTCGCCGCACTCACTCTGGCCGTGCTGGCGTGCGCGGCCCCCGCCACGCCACAGGGCGAAGCTGCCAGAGTGTCCGACCAGATGCCCGGCCCGGCCGCGGCGAAGCCGTTTACGTTCCCCCAGGCCGCCACGCGCACGCTGGCCAACGGCTTGCGGGTCTTCGTGGTATCGAACAGCGAGCAGCCCGCGGTGACCGCGCGCCTGGTGCTCACCGGCGCGGGCAGCGTGAACGACCCGGCGGGCAAGCCGGGCGTGGCCGCCATGACCGCGGACATGCTCACCCAAGGCACCCGGACGCGCAGCGCGCAGCAAATCGCGGAAGCCATTGACTTTGTTGGCGGCACGCTCTCGGCCGGCGCCGGCAACGACAGCACCTCGGTCACCGTCACCGTGGTCAAGAAAGACCTGGCCACCGGGCTCGACCTGCTCGCCGACGTGGTCCTGCGCCCCGCCTTCGCCGCCGAAGAGCTCGACCGGCGCCGCCAGCAACTGCTCTCCAGTTTGCAGGTGCAGTACGCCGACGCCGACTACCTGGCCACCGCGGTTTTCGACCGCGTCGTTTTCCGCGGCCATCCCTACGGGCTGCCCGGCACGGGAACGCCGGACTCGGTTCGTTCCCTCACCAGCGCCGACCTGGCCGCGTTCCGCGAGGCGCGTTACCTCCCCGGCGAAGCGCTGCTGGCCTTCGCCGGCGACATCGCGCCGGAAGCCGCCTTCGGCGCCGCCGAGAAGTACTTCGGCGATTGGCGCTCCGCGGGACGGGCCTCCGGGACTTTCCCGCCCTCGCCGGGCGCGACGCCCGGCCAGCGCATCTTCCTGATTGACAAACCCGACGCCGTGCAAACCCAGATCCGCGTGGGTCGCCCCGGCATCACCCGCAATCACCCGGACTACATCGCGCTGCTGGTGGCCAACCGCGTCTTCGGTGGCGGCTTCAACAGCCGCTTGAGCACCGAAGTGCGCCAGAAAAAGGGCCTGACCTACGGGGCCTACTCCGGCTTCGAGAGCAACAAGCTGGGCGGGAGCTTCTCCGCCTCTACTTTCACGCGGACGGAAGCCACCGTGGAGGCCACGCGCCTGGTGGTCAACCTCATCCAGCAGATGTCCACCGGCGCGGTCACCCCTGAGGAACTGGACTTCGCGCGCGACTACCTTGCGGGCGTCTTCCCCATTCAGTCGGAAACGCCCGGCCAGGTGGCCGGCCGGGTGCTGACCGTGGCGGAGTTCAACCTGCCCGCCGATTACAACGACACCTACACGCAGAAGATCCGCGCCGTTGGACCGGCCGAAGTGCGCGCCATGGGCAAATACTTCGCCACCCGCGAAACGCTCGACATCGTCGTCGCCGGCAACGTAGCTGCCTTCCGCGAAGCTCTGAAGAAGGAATTCCCCGACGCGGCCTGGGAAGAAATCTCTTTCGACCAGGTTGATCTGCTCTCCCCCGACCTGCGGAAGAAGAAGGCGGCGGCCGCCGCGGCTTCGCCCGAAGCTTCCGCGCACGCGCGGGAGATCATCGCCGCGGCCATGCAAGCCGCCGGCGGCGCCGCAGCCGTAGCGCGCATCCAGACGGTGGCGTTCACCGCCCAGGGTGAGTTCCAGTCGCCGCAGGGCCCGGTGCTGGTGGACGTCAAGTTCCAATCCGCCCTGCCCGACAAGCTGTGGATGGAACTGGTGCTGCCCTTCGGCCTCATGCAACAGGGCTACGACGGCAAGGTGGGCTGGCTTTCGAGCCCGCAGGGCGCCATGGACCTGCCGGCCACGCAGAACAGTGAAGCGCAGCGCGGCATTGACCTGGTTGGCGGCTGGGGTGTCTTCCGGCAGGCGGCCGCGGGCCAAATCGAAGCCGCGTTCGCGGGCGAGAAGGACTTCCAGGGCAAGAAGGCCCTGGGGGTGGACTGGAACGCCGCTTCGGGCAAAGTGACTTTGTTCTTCGACCGTGAAACGCGCCTGCTGGTGGGCGCTGCGTATGTGGCCCGCACGCTTCAGGGCGAGTTCGACACCGTGCAGGTGTGGAGCGACTTCCGCGCCGTGGACGGGGTGCAGTTCCCCTTCCACTGGCTGACCCTGCGCAACGGCGCGAAGTTCTCCGAGCAGAAAGTGCGGGAGTTGAGACTGAACCCCGCGCTGGACCCCGCGCTCTTCGCCAAGCCCAAGTCGTAGCGCCGGGACGCCATCGATCCCGGCCCCCTCTGATCTGGCTAGCAGCTTGTTGAAAAACCCCGAAGCCTGTCATTCCGAGCCGCCGCAGGCGGCGCGGAATCTGCATTTCCTGGGATTTCCTGCAAGATGCAGATCCCTCGCTTCGCTCGGGATGACAGTCAAGAGCGTTTTTCAACAAGCTGCCAAGGAACGCCTCCGCTCCGGCGGCGCGTCCAACCGCTCCGGCGGCGCGTCCAACCGCTCCGGCGGCGCGTCCAACCGGGTGCGCGTTTGGGAATTGCTCGCGGCTGGCATAGACTAGAAGGCTCACAGCGAGCTTTGCCGATGGCCGAAGTCCACCTGGTCCGGGAGAATGCGAGCGAGATGCACTTCGCCCACCGGCCTGGGTTGGGCCTGTTGTTTGCCGCGCTGGGCGCGGGCTTCGCGTGGCTTTTCTGGGCCAGGGCGGGAGACGCGGCGGGCCGCTGGGTCGGCCTGGTGGCCGGTCTGGTCTTCGCAGCGGCCGGAGTGGGCGCGGCCTTCTGGCGTTACGAGCTGACGGCCTGTTCGGTTTTGTCTTCTTCCTGGGGGCCGCGCTTTTCTTCTGGGCCAAGGTCAGTGGCATGCCGGTGAAGGAGAATCCGCCGGGCGCAGCCTGGGTGGTTGTCCCGGTCTTCGCCGCCGCCGGGCTGGGCATCATGGCCCTGGGGGCGTTTGTGATGTTCGCGCGGGACGTGATTCGCGAGGAAAGCGGCGCGCTGGTATTCAGCTCCGAGGCCCTGGGCCGCCACTGGCTGCCGCGGCGCATCGAAAAGAGGGAGGTCGAGGAGATCACCTTGCGCGATCCCACGCGGTTGAGCGGCGGCAGCACCGTGAGGGTTGGCGGCATAACGGCGGGCGGGCGCGCCGCAGCCCCGCGCCAGGAGGTCCTGGTGCGCAGCGACCGGGCGGCCAGACGCATCGGCGGCGAACTGAATGAAGCGGAGCGTGAGTGGCTGCGCAACACACTGCCGGCCATGACGGCCGGGTAGGGGCTTGCGGGCCGCGCCCGGCCTGGCCCATCCGGGCAACCGTGGCAGCGACCCTGCCCAGTGAAAGGAAGCGGTCTTCATCATGAGACGAACACTGACGTGCCTGGCACTGATCCTGGCGGCGGGCGTCCCTGCGGGAGCGCAACGAAAGGCGGCGGACGCGCCCAAGTCTCCCCTGATCTCGGCCATGGAGCAGGAGCTGGAGCGGTCGCTCTCCGTGCTGGGCCAGCAGAAGCCTCCGGCCTACTACATCGGGTACACGGTGACCGACCAGCAGCGCGCGGAGGTCTCCGGCTCGAACGGGGCGCTGCTGCACAGCATCGCGGGCCGCACGCGCTGGCTGGAAACGCGCGTCCGGGTGGGCGACTACCAACTGGACAACACGCGCCGCGTGGGCGACCGCAGCGCGGAGCAGGGCTCCAGCCCCGGCTCCATCGTGCCCACCGACGACGACCCCGCCGTGCTCCGGCGCTTCATGTGGCTCGAGACCGACCACCAGTACCGCACCGCCGCCGAGGCCCTGCTGAAAATCCAGACGAGCAAGGAAGTGAAAGTGGAAAGCGCGGAAAGCGAGGCCCCGGACTTCTCCCGCGAGAAACCGCAGGTGGCCTTCCTGCCCACCGCGGGATTCCAGTTGGACCGCCGGCCCTGGGAGGAGCGGGTGCGCGCCATCACCCGGCTGTTCCGCGACACGCCGGCGGTGCTCAATTCCATCGTCACGTTCAACGCGCTGGCGGAGAACCAGTACCAAGCCAATAGCGAGGGCACGCGCCTGCAATTCGGCGCCGTGCGCTTCCGCCTCGAGCTGTTCCTCCAGGCCAAGTCGCCGGACGGGATGGACATCAACCGGTACTACAACTTCGACTGGACCGACCCCGCCGGCGCCCCCGACGACAAGGCGGTGATGGCGCAGGCCCGCCAGCTCATCAAGGAAGTGGAAGCCCTGCGCGCCGCTCCGCTGGTGGACCCCTTCGCCGGCCCGGCCATGCTCAGCGGACGCGCCGCGGCGGTTTTCTTCCACGAAGTGTTCGGCCACCGCGCGGAAGGGCACCGGCAGAAGAGCCTGAACGAAGGGCAGACGTTCGCGCGGAAGGTGGGCGACCGCATCATGCCCGAGTTTATTTCCATCTATGACGACCCAACGCTGGGCCGGGCCGGCAACACGGTGCTGCTGGGCAACTACTCCTACGACGACGAAGGCGTGGCCGCGCAGCGCGTCACCCTGGTGGAGAACGGCGTGCTCCGCAATTTCCTGATGTCCCGCTCCCCGCTCACCGGGTTCCCCAGCTCCAACGGGCACGGACGGAGGCAAGTGGGCCTGGCGCCGGTGTCGCGGCAGGGCAACCTGATTATCCGCAGCCAGAAGACGGTGAGCAACGCGCAACTCCGCCAGTTGCTCATCGAGCAGATCAAGGCCAAGGGCAAACCCTTCGGCCTGCTGATTGACGACCTGGAAGGCGGCTTCACTTTTACCGGGCGCGGGCTGCCGCAAGCCTTCCAGATGCTCCCGCTGGTGGTCTATCGGGTGTACGCCGACGGCCGGCCCGACGAGCTGGTGCGCGGCGTGGACGTGGCCGGCACCCCGCTGGTGTCGCTCGAAAAAATCCTGGCCACCGGCGAGACACCGGAAGTCTTCAACGGATACTGCGGAGCGGAGTCCGGCTCCGTGCCGGTCTCCGCCGTAGCCCCGGCCATCCTGGTGGAAATCCTCGAAGTGCAGAAGAAAGAAACCTCCACCGACAAGCCGCCGATCTTGCCTCACCCGCTGCACGAGAAAGGGGCGCGGCCATGAGCATCCTCCGTGGCACAGCCGTTCTTGGCTGCGCGCTCTGGCTTCTTGCATTTCCGGCGCCGGCTCAGGTGCAGCGCGCCACCCCCGGCGATTCCGATAACACGCTGCGCGCCCTGCGCGACGAGCTGGAGCGCTCCCGCGAGCGCCTGCGCTTGGGCGAACTGGAGCGGCCTTTCTACATCGAGTACCGCCTGCTGGACCTTGACGTCCGCACCATCGTGGCCTCCTTCGGGGCCCTGCAATCGAGCAACTCCGCGCGCACCCGCTCGATGGCCGTGGACGTCCGCGTGGGCGACTACAAAGTGGACAGCTCCAACTTCGTTTCCGGCGACGGCTTCCAGGGCTTCCTCGGCTCCACCGGCAACGTGGGCATTGACCGCGACTACGAGTCCTTGCGCCAGGACCTGTGGCTCTCCACCGACCAGGCCTATAAGCAGGCCCTCGACGCCATCGCCCGCAAGCGCGCCTTCATGCGCAGCCTGGCCCAGCCCACCAACATTGACGACTTCTCCCGCGAGGCCCCCGTGGTGCTCGTCCAGCCCCTGCAGGCCGCCGATTGGTCTTCCCGCAACTGGGAGGAAGAGGCTCGGGCCGCCTCCACGGCGTTTCGCGCCTTCCCGGCGCTGAGCGGCACGCGCATCACCTACTACCTGGTGCACACCACCTACTACCTGATGACCAGCGAAGGCACGCAACTGCGCATCCCGCGCACCTTCGCGGCCATCGAAGCCGGCCTGGAGACGCAGGCCGACGACGGCGCGCTGCTGCACAATATCTACACCGCCTACGCGCGCCGGCCCGCGGAGCTTCCCGCGCCCGCCACGGTGCGCGTCGAACTCGAACGGCTGAGCCACGAACTGGTGGCCCTGCGTTCCGCGCCGCCGGCCCCGGACTACACCGGCCCGGTGCTTTTTGAGTCGAAAGCGGCGGGCGCTTTGCTGGCGCAGGCCCTGGGCGCGGCGGTCTCCGGCGCGCGTCCGCCGGTCTCGATGATGCCGGTTTTCGATCAGATGATGGAGCGGCTGGGCGGGCGCAACGAATGGACGGGGCGCGTGGGGCAGCGGGTGCTGCCGTTGAACGTCTCGCTGGTGGACGACCCCGGCGCCAGGGACTACCACGGCCAGCCGCTGTTCGGCGGGTACGAGGTGGACGACGAAGGCGTGCGCGGGCAACGGGTCGCGCTGGTGGAGAACGGCCTGCTGCGGGCGTTCCTGATGTCGCGCCGCCCGGGTCCGGACCTACAGCAGTCCAACGGCCACGGGCGCGCTGCGTTCCTCGGCGAGCCCAAGGCGGTCATCAGCAACCTCATCCTCCAAGCCGACGGCGGGGATGCCCCCGAGGCGCTGAAGAAGAAGTTTCTCGACGCCTGCCGCGCTGATGGCAAGGCCTGGTGCCTGCTGGTCCGCCAGATGGACAACCCCGTGCTCGGCGTGATGCGCCAGCGCGACGGACAGGACATCTTTGCCGCGCTGGCCAGCGGCGCCTCCTCCGGCGACCGACTGCCCTTGCTGACCTACCGCGTGTACGTGGAAGACGGCCGCGAAGAACTGGTGCGCGGGGCGTGGCTCAGCCGGCTGACGCTGCGCGACTTCCGCAGCATCGCGGCCATCGGCAGCGAATACTCCGTCTATACCTTCCACCACGACCCGCAGATCATCGGCACGGCGCTGGGCTCCTTCGGCACGGCGCAAAGCGGCCTGGCCTCTTCGGTGGTGGCCCCATCCCTGCTGCTCGAGGAAGTGGAAGTCCGCGGCTACCGCCCCGCCGGCACGCGCCGCCCGCCGCTGCTGCCCGCGCCGCCTCTCCCGGCCGCCCCATAGAGCCGGCGGTCCCACTTCCCCCGGGACTGTCCGGGGCTCGGGCACAGAGCGGCCATTAGAAGGCGCGCTTGGGGGAGTTCGGCTAGGGTTGGAGGATGGGCCGCAGGATAAGCTCAGAAGCTTCTTCGGTATTCAACCCGCGCCCGTCGTGGTGCAAGGTCACTTTGCCGGAGTCGTCCATGATCAGGTTGAGCGTGCCGCGCTTTTCCGTGGTCACGCCTTCGTGGTGAACGCGCCGGGTGATGCGGTACTGCACCCCTTCCAGGGTCATCTCCAGCCAGGTCTCCAGCTCAGCGCGGACGTAGCCGTTGCGCCGGATGCTGATGCGCTCCGGGGGGATGCGCGGGTTCTCCGGATAGCGCTCAAACTCCGCGCAACTCTTCGCATCGTTCTTGAAAACGTTGTTGAACTCGCGCGCGTCCATGGCCAGGATGACGGTGAGTTCCAGCCACACCGGCGGGGCGTTCTGGTGGAAAAGGCGGCGGCGCTCCAGCGCCCGTTCGGTTTCGCGCCGCCGCTCGTGCTCCTGCTGGCGAATGGCTACCGCCAGATCTTTGGCCCAGCCCGGCATAGGCGTCGGATTCTAGGGCCACTGCCTTCCGCGGGGATTAATCCGGCGTTAAAGGTCGTTGAAGATGCGGTAGCACGCGGGAGAAACTTAACCTCTTCATTGTGAAAACGTTGCGGCACTCAGGCGCGGGGATGGGCCTTGTCGTACACCTCCATGAGCTGGCGCACCGAGGCGTGCGTGTACTTCTGCGTGGTGGAGAGCGAACTGTGGCCGAGCAGTTCCTGGATGGCGCGCAAGTCGGCGCCGTCGGCCAGCAAGTGCGTGGCGAAGGCGTGGCGCAGCGAGTGCGGGTGCAGGTCCCAGTTGATGTTGGCCAGGCGCACGTACTTCTTCACGATGCGGCCCACGGAGCGCGAGGTGAGCCGGCGCCCCGCGTAATTCAGGAACACCGCGGGCGCATCGGCGGCGGCGCGGGCCTTGCGCAAGAGCTCCGCGCGCACCGGCCAGTAGGACTCCAGCGCGGCTTCCGCCTTCCCGCCATACGGCACCCAGCGTTCCTTGCGCCCTTTGCCCCGCACGCGCAGCACCTGCCCGGCGCGGTCCAGGTCACCCATGTCCAGGCCGGTGAGCTCGCTGACGCGCAGCCCCGAGGCGTAAAGCAATTCGAGGATGGCGCGGTCGCGGCGCACCAGCAGGCGCGATTCGTCTTCGCCGGCGCCGGGACGCCGGCGGCGCACAGCGCTGCTTCCGCGCGCCGCCGGTCCGCCCGGGGTCTCTTCCGCGTGCGCCAGCGAATCGAGGAAGCCGTTGATCTCCTCTGCGGTGAGCACGCTGGGGACGCGCTTGGGCAGTTTGGGCGTGGCCACCAGGCGCGCAGGGTTTTCGCGCAGGATGCCGTCCCGCACGCAGAACTTGAAGAACGAGCGCAGCGCGGCGAGCTTGCGCGCGATGGAGGCTTTGGTCAGGTTCCGGTCGTGCAGGTGGCCCAGGTACTCGCGGATCAGCCGGTGGTCCACCTTTTCGAGGGGAGTTGCGCCACGTGCCCCGGGCTTCGTCCCGGGCGGCGTGAGATAGTCGGCGAATTGCTCGAGGTCGTGCTGGTAGTTCCGCAGCGTGTGCGGCGAAGCGTTGCGCGCGTCGCGCAGATACCGCAGGTAACTCTGCACCGCCTCCCGCATGCCCTATTTTAGCCACAGATGAACACGGATAGACACCGATGAAGGGATAGCCGACAGTTCACGGTTGACAGCCGGCGGCGCCGTGTCCGCGAGTTGTCAACTGTAGGCCGTAGGCTGTCGACTGTTGGCTGTCGGCGCCTCCGCAAGGGTTGACCACGCTGTCTCCTTCCTCCTTTCTCTTTTCCCTTTTCTCTTTTCTACGCTAGGATGGCGGCCCATGAGCCCTAAGACCGTACTGCTGGCGGCGCTGGTAGCGACCACGGCTTGGTTCCTCTGGGCGTGGTGGAGCCTCTCGCGCAAGTCCATGCCCCGCGTGCCGGACGAGAAAAAGCACACCTGGTACCACGCGCCGGTGGCGTTTGTGATGTGCTTCTTCGACACGCTGGGGGTGGGCAACTTCGCCACCACCACGGCGGCTTTCAAGTTCCGCAATTCGGTGCCCGACGAGATTATCCCCGGCACGCTGAACGTAGGCTACGTGATGCAGACCGTGGCCCAGGCGCTGATCTACATCTCCATCATCGAAGTGGACGTGTGGACGCTGGTGTTGATGATCGCCGCGGCGGTGGCCGGGGCGTGGCTGGGCGCGGGCATCGTCTCGCACTGGTCGCGGCGGAAAATCCAAATCGGCATGGGCTGCTGCCTGCTGGGCGCCAGCGCCGTGATTGCTCTGCAAATCGTGGGCAACTACAAGCCCGCGGCCGAGTTCATCTCGAGCAACGTGCCGGCCTTGCAGGGCACGGTGGCGCAAATCGAGCACCTGTTTGCCGGCGAGACGGGGGCGGCGCTCAGCGGAATGCGGCTGGGCATCGGCTTGGCCGGGAACTTCCTGCTGGGCGCGCTGATGACGCTGGGCATCGGGCTCTACGCGCCCTGTCTGATTATGGTCAGCCTGCTGGGGATGAGCCCGGCGGCGGCGTTCCCCATTATGATGGGCTCGTGCGCGTTCCTGATGCCGGTGGGCGGCATCCGCTTCATCAAGGCCGGGCGCTACGCGCCGTGGACCTCCGTGGTGATGAGCGTGGCCGGGATCCCGGCGGTGCTGATTGCCGCGTACATTGTGCGGCAACTCCAGGTGAACCAGGTGCGCATGCTGGTCTTCCTGGTGGTGATTTACACGGCGACCATGATACTGCGTTCCGCGTCCACCGAGAAGCAGCCCGCGCCGCAGGCCAACGGCGCCGCCGCCAACTAATACAGAGATCCAGATCCATGAATCGCGTTGAACGAGCAACGACGGTCTTCTCCAAAAGCTGGCCGCGCGTAGCGCTTCTGTTCGCCGCGATTCTCCTGCTGGGCACGGCAGTTTGGGTGCGGCCGCAGGAAAAACCGCGGGACCAGTTCGACGGCGTCCGCGCGCGCATCCGGAGCTTGATGGTCGAGCAGCCGGTCCCGTCGGTGGCCGTGGCCGTGGCGCGCGACGGCAAGATCCTGTGGGAAGAAGGCTTCGGCTGGGCGGACATCGAGCACCGCGTTCCGGCGGACCCGCACACCATGTACTCGCTGGCGTCCATCTCCAAGCCCATCACCGCCACGGGGCTGATGGTGCTGGTGGAGCGCAAGCGCGTTGATTTGGACCGGCCCATCAACGACTACCTGGGCGACGCCAAGCTGACCGCGCGCGTGGGCAGCGTCGCGGACGCCACCGTGCGCCGCGTGGCCGGGCACACCGCGGGCCTGCCGCTCCACTACCAGTTCTTCTACGAGGACGAGCCGCACCGACCGCCTTCGATGGACGAAACCATCCTGCGCTACGCCAACCTGGTCACCGCGCCGGGCGAGCGGTACCAGTATTCGAACCTGGGCTTCGGCATCCTGGACTACGTCGTCGCCCGCGCTTCGGGAAAGACCTACGACGACTTCATGCGCGAAGAGGTGTTCCTGCCGCTCCGCCTGACGCGCATGTCCGTAGGCATCGCTCCGGGCCTCGAGAAGTACGCCGCGGCGCGCTACAACCGCGAAGGCCAGCGGCTGCCCTTCTACGATTTCGACCATCGCGGCGGCTCCGCCGTTTACGCCAGCGCGCACGACCTGGTGCGCTTCGGCATGTTCCACCTGAAGGCGCATCTGCCGGAGCAGCGGCCTATCCTGAGCGACGCGGCCATCGAAGAAATGCAGAAAACCGGGAAGGAGAACTACGGCGTCGGGTGGAGCGCCAGCGACGCGCAGGGCTTCCGCGTGGTGACGCACGGCGGCGGCATGCCCGGCGTGAGCACGACGCTGGTGCTGGTCCCGTCGGAGAGAATCGCCCTGGCGGTGCTGACCAACACTTCCGGCGTCCCGCTCGATGGCGTGGTGCAGGAGATTCTGCGCGCTCTGCTGCCTAAGCTGCCACCTCCGCCGGCGCGCACGCCGTCTGCGCCGCAGGAGTTCAAGCCCGACGCCGCGCTGGTCGGCACCTGGAGCGGCACGGTCCACACCTACAAAGGCGACCGCGATTTGACCCTGCGGATCGAAGAATCCGGCACGGTGCGCGTGCGCCTGACGCAGCAGCTCTGGACGCTGCTCAACCAGGTAAGTTTCCGCGACGGTACACTGAACGGGCGCTTCAGCGGCGACATCGGCACGCCTGACGCCAGCCGCCGCCCCCACGTCATCCAGCTCTCGCTGAAACTGCGCGGCGATGTGCTCAACGGCTCGGCCATCGCCATGTCCATCCCCGGCCCGCGCGGCTCCAACGCCCTCACCTACTGGGCTGAAGTGAAGAAACAGCCGGAGCCGAAGTAGCTCCTCGCAAACAACCGCAGAGGAACATAGATAAGAAAAGCGGGTAGTCCGTTGTTTGAATCCCCTGGCTTGCCGAAAGCTCCTGAAGCAGTACCAAATACGCAGATGAGCCCTGTACGCGCCCGTCGAAAAGGGGCGGTTGGTCCTGGACGAGCCAACCACTCTCCCGGAAGGAACGGTCGTGGACCTCGTCGCGGACGACGAGGGCGACGATCTCAGCGAGAACGAGCGGCGCGCCTTGCACGACGCGCTGTCCACCTCGTGGAAATCAGCCGAGGCGGGCCACCTTCGCCCCGCGTCCGTCGTTCTGGACGAACTGCGTCGTCACTGACGATCCTTCACTGAATTCATATCCCATCTAAGCCTTCAGCTTTGGCCTTCCGATAGGCGGCTTTTTCTACTTCTCGGGCCGAAAGCCCATGAAATTGGGCGATATGCCGAATACCTGCGAGAAACTGGAGGTACTGCTCTTCATTGAAAGCAGTACTATCCTCCCGGCCGAATAGGGCCCGCCAGGACCATCCGGGTTCACCCGCGTTCATCTGCGGTTGCTTTTTTAGGACTTGACGGGGGCGAAGGAGGAGGCGGGCGCGGGAGCGGGCGCGCCGTTGGCGTCGGCGGATTCGGGGGCGGGGGCTTCCCAGCCGCAGCCTTCCTTGATGCAGGCGCGGACGGCGCCGGACTTGAGGCGCTTCTCGACGACGAAGGCGGCTTTGCATTTGGGGCAGGGCTCGGCGATGGGCTTGTGCGGCGTGGTGAAGTCGCACTCGGGATACTGGTTGCAGCCGTAGAAGACGCGCATGCGCCCCTTCTTGGCGCGGCGCTCGGCGATTTCGCCTTTGCCGCACTTGGGGCAGGCGATGCCGAGGGTTTGCGAGCGGATGAATTTGCACTTGGGGTAGCCGGAGCAGCCGACGAATTCTCCGTAGCGCCCGTGCTTCTTCACCAGTTGCTTGCCGCAGAGCGGGCAATTCTCGCTGAGCAGCTCATCGGGCTTGCGCGCCACTTTGGTGCCGGCCACCAGGCGGCGGGTGGTTTTGCAATCGGGGTAACCGGTGCAGGCCAGGAAGGGGCCGAAGCGGCCGCGCTTGATGGTCATTTCCTTGCCGCAGTTCTCGCAGGTTTCCGGAACGGTTTCGCTCTCGACCGTTTCGCTGCCGTCACCCAAGTCGGGCGCGAGGTCGCGGGTGTAGTCGCACTCCGGGTAGCGCGAGCAGCCCAGGAAGAAGCCGTGGCGGCTGATGCGTTCGAGCAGGATGCCCTGGCCGCACTTCTCGCACTTCTGGTCGGTGGGGATGCCGGCCTTGTACGACTCCATTTCGCCCTTGGCCAGTTCCAGGTCCTTCTCGAAGGGGCCGTAGAAATCGCGCACCGCTTTGCGCCACGGCAGCTTGCCCTCTTCGATTTCGTCGAGCTCCTCTTCCATGCGCGCGGTGAAGCTCACGTCGAAGATGTCTTCGAAGCTCTTCACCAGCAGCGTGGTCACTCTTTCGCCGAGCATGGTGGGCGTGAAGCGCCCCTGGTCTTTGCTGACGTATTCGCGGTCCACGATGGTGGAGATAATCGCGGCGTAGGTGGAGGGCCGCCCGATACCCTTTTCTTCCAGCTCCTTCACCAGCGTGGCCTCGGTGTAGCGCGGCGGCGGCTCGGTGAAGTGCTGCTCGGGGCGCACCGGGGGCGCGAGCTTCAGCGTTTCGCCCTCGCTGACGCGCGGCAAGGCGCGGCCCACCTCGTCGCCCTCATCCTCTTTCTCCTGGTCCTCAACGCCGATCTGGTAGGCGGCCAGGAAACCGTTGAACTTCAGCACTGAGCCTGAGGCACGGAAGGTGTACTGGCCCTTCGCGCCCGCGGCAATGTCTATGGTGGTCTGGTCGAAAACGGCGGGGGTCATCTGCGAGGCCACGAAGCGCTGCCAGATGAGCTGGTAGAGCTTGAACATGTCCTCTTCCATGTAGCGTCGCACCGACTCGGGCGTGCGCGCGGCGCCGGTGGGGCGGATGGCTTCGTGGGCCTCCTGCGCGTCCTTCTTCGATTTGTAGAAGTTGGGCTTCTCCGGGAGGTAGGGCGCGCCGTATTCGCTCTGCACCAACTCGCGCACTTCAGCCAGCGCGTCGTTCGAGACGCGCACCGAATCCGTGCGCATATAGGTGATCAGGCCCACCGAGCCTTCGTCGCCCAGCTCGATGCCTTCGTACAGCCGCTGCGCCAGCATCATGGTGCGCTTGGCGGTGAAGCGCAGCTTGTTGTAGGCGGCCTGCTGGAGCTTGGAAGTGGTGAAGGGCGGGGCGGGATTGCGGCGCTTTTCTTTTTGCGCGACCGCGCCCGCTCGCCACGGGTGGCTCTCGCATTCCGCGACGATGCCGCGCGCTTCCGTCTCATTCGGCACGCCTTCGGGGCGGTTGCCCTCCGCCGCGCCCGCTTCGGTGAACTGCGCCGCGAAGAACTCTGCGATGCCCTTGCCTTCGACCTTGAACAGCTTGGCCTCGAACGGCGGCGGCTCGCCGGCCACCAGCGGCGCGTGCAGCGTCCAGTATTCGACGGGCTTGAAGGCGCGGATCTCCTGCTCGCGCTCGACAATCAGCCGCAGCGCCACAGTCTGCACCCGGCCGGCGCTCAGGCCGCGGCGCACCTTGTCCCATAGCAGCGGCGATATCTTGTAGCCCACCAGGCGGTCGAGCACGCGGCGGGCCTGCTGCGCGTCCACCAGGTTGGTGTCCACCTGGCCGGGCTTTTCAAACGCGGCCTTGATGGCTTTCTGGGTGATCTCGTTGAACATCACCCGGAAAATCTTGGCGCGTTCCTTCTTGTTGGCGCCCAGCAGCTCGGCCAGGTGCGCGCAGATGGCTTCGCCTTCGCGGTCGGGGTCGGCGGCCAGATAGACGGCCTCGGCTTCCTTGGCCGCTTTCTTCAGTTCGTTCACCACTTTGGACTTCCCCGGGATGGGCTGGTAGGTGGGCTCGAAGTCCTTGTCGATGTCAATCGAGAGGCTCTTCTTGGGCAGGTCCATCACGTGGCCGAGCGAAGCTTTCACGGAGAAATTGCGGCCCAGATACTTGTTGATGGTCTTGGCCTTGGCCGGCGATTCGACGATAACGAGGGAACGCGCCATAGCGGATGGGTTCCGGGTCTCTTGCCCTCTTGACCTCTTCTCCTCTTTCGCACTCTACAGCAGCACGCGGATGAACTGCTTGCCCGGCAACTGCCGGACGATGCCGCGCATCTCCAAGTCAAACAGAGTAGCCAGCACCGCGCTGGAGTTCAAGCCGGAAAGTTCCACAAGTTCGTCCACGTGGCGGGCCTGGTCTGTGGTCAGCAGCTCGTAGAGGGAGCGCCCGGCCGGCGTGAGCGACTCCGCAAAGAGCGACGCGCGCTGCTCCACCGTAGTCGGCTCCACCGGGAAGAGCTGCGCGCGGATCTCCGTGGGCAGCTCTTCGACCACGTCCTCCCAGCCGGTGACCAGTTTGGCGCCCTGCTTGATCAACTGGTTGGGCGCGAAGCTGGGCGGCTGCGTGACATTGCCGGGCACGCCGTACACTTCGCGGCTCATCTCCATGGCCAGCCGCGCGGTGATCAGCGACCCGGAGAACTGCGCGCCCTCCACCACCACGGTGCCCAGCGCCATGCCGGCGATGATCCGGTTGCGGATGGGGAAGTTCTGCGGAAAGGGCTGCGTGCCCAGCGCGAACTCGCTGACCACCGCGCCGCGCTCGGCGATTTGCGCATAGAGCTTGCGGTTCTCCTTCGGATAGACCACGTCCACGCCGGCGCCCAGCACGGCCACGGTTTCGCCGCGCGCGGCGGCCAGCGCGCCCTTGTGCGCGGAACTGTCAATGCCGCGGGCCATGCCGCTGGCGATCACCAAGCCGCGTTCGGCCAGTTCGCGGCTCAGGCGCTCGGCCATCTGGTTGCCGTAGGGCGTAGGGCGCCGCGTGCCCACCAGGGCGATGGAGTGCTTGGCCAGCAACTCCGCGTTGCCGCGGAGGTAAAGCAGCGGCGGCGGGTCGTAGGTCTCGCGCAACAGGCGCGGGTACTGCGGTTCGTCCCAGTGCAGCAGGCGGCAACCGTCCTTGCGCACCGCCGCCAGTTCTTTTTCGGCCGCGCGCAGCGGTTCCTTCGAGTGGATGGCCTGCGCCACGGGCGCGGGCAGGCGCATCCCTTCGAGCGAGGTGAGCGACGCGGCGAAAACGCCGTCCGGCCCGCCGAACTCGCGCAGCAATTTGCCCGCGGTGCGCGCCCCCAGGTCGGGCACCAGCGCCAGCGCCAGCCAGCCGAGATAACGGTCCTCGCTCATTCGTTCCGTAGGGGCGCTGCTTGCTGCGCCCGACCAAAATGCGGATTCCTCGCTCCGCTCAGAAAGACAATCCTCCCATCATCAAAGGATTCGGCGCTGAGCCTACGGGCAGGTTAGCAAAGCTGTCAAGCGCGGCTTGTGCGCGCAGCCGCTTCCTGCGATAAATGCGGCGCGGGGATGCCGGATGCAGGACAGATCTCCAGGCCTGTCCGCCCTGGTGTTACAGAGGTCGAAACCAACTCTCCGTCGCCTGATGGAGGCCGGCGCAAGCCCGGCTGCGAGCGCGAGGACCATGATCACGGCCTTCGGTCTATTGTGGAGTCCCGCCGGTGCGAGTGAACGGGCGGCGCGCGCCGGGCTGGCGCTGCCGCTGGTGACCCTCGGCGTGGCCAATGCGCTGCCGAACTACGCGCTGCTCATCCCCATGGGCGCCGCCGGCATGGCCGATACGAAAGTGCAATCCACGCCGGACGGGATGTATGCAGCCAGCGTCCTGTTCTTCATGGCGCTGGTGTGGCTTTCGCCGCTGGTGCTCCCGGCCCGCGTGCTCCTTACCGGCTGGCTGATGGACTACTACGTTGGCTTCGTGCTGGACACCAAGACCAAACGCAGCGAACTGCTGCGCCTGGCGGCGTGGGGTGCGTTGCCCATTGCCGTCGAGCGCGCGCTGAGCGGCATCATCGTGCTGGCGTGCGGGCGGGAGTGCAACCTTTTCAACCCGCTGGCGGCCAATGCCGCGTTTTTTCTCGATGCGAAAGAGACGCCCATCTTCTGGTACGAGATGGCGCGCGGGGTGGACGCCTTCGCCGCCTGGTCTATCTGGGTCACCGCCGCAGCCCTGGCCACGCGTTACCAACGATCGACCGTCGCCATCGCTGTGGCCCTGACGTTCCTCTGGTTCGCGGTCATCGCCGTCCGCGCCTGGCTGCTGGGGTAGGGGCCGGTCTAAAGACCGGCCCGTTCCGTTGCCACCAAACGGACCCATTTCGGGCCATGGAGTCGCAGGGCCGGTCTTGCACTGCCGACCTGCAATGTGGGGCGGGGCCAGCAGCGCCCAACGGACGCTCACTCGAAACGGGACGGTGCGTCCAACCGTCTGTCGGTTGTCACGATGCTCGCAGGTTCAAAGGGACAGGAGCCCACAATGAGCAAAAGGATGATCGCCGTTTGCTTCGCCGGGCTTGTCGCTGCGCTGCTGGCAGCGCCCGCAGCCCGCGCGGCTGTTCCTCAAGACGAAGCCGCGGAGAAAGTGTTGGCGGCGGCGCGCGGGGCCGCGGGAGGCGACGCCAAGTTGCGCGCCGTACAGAGCCTCTCGGTCTCCGGCAAGACGAAGCGGCAAGCCCGTATGAACTTCGGCGGCGGCGACCAGACCGTGGTGCGCGAGTCCGAATGGGACGCCGACTTCCTGCTCCCCGACAAGTACGTGCGCAAGGAGACGTCGGAAGCCTTCGGCGGGAACTTCATCACCGTCACCTCCGGCTTCAATGGCGACGCGCTGATAGCGGTCCTGGAGAGCACTGCGGAGATGCCCATGATGCCGCAGGGCGGCGGGCAGCAGGGCGACCCGGCCGTGCGCGTGCGCCGCCTGCGGCAGGATTTCGCCCGGCAGTGGCTGGCGTGGCTTTTCGAGATGCCCGCGGCCTACGGCGTCGCACTCCGGCACGCCGGCACGGACGCGGTTGGCTCCTCCACCGCGGACGTAATCGAAGCTTCCGGCCCCGATGACTTCAAGGCGCAATTGCTGATTGACCAGCAATCGCACCGCCTGCTGCGCGTGCGCTACCGCACCGGCGCGCCCCAGGGAATGCGCATGCAGTTCGGCGGTCCCGGCGGCGGCGGCCCGCCCCCCGGCGGCGAAGGCGGAGTGCAAATGCAACGCCAGGCGCCACCGCCGGGCGCGGGCGAGCCGCTGCGCGAAATCGAAGTCGAGCTGTCGTATTCCGATTTTCGCGCGGTGGACGGCGTCACCCTGCCCTTCAAGTTCACCCGCAGCACCAACGGCCAGGTGAACGAAGAGACTGAATTGAAGAAAGTGAAGATCAATCCCAGCCTGAAGGCCGACAAGTTCAAGGCGCGGAGCTAGTCCCCGGGCCCGGGATTGGCCGCGGCGCGCGACGCGGCGTGCTCACGCGGGCCCGTAGCTTTCGTCCAAATGTAGCGGCTCGCCTTTACCTCAGGCTCCCGGGAGAGAACCCATGAAGCGATGGACACTTTGCGCCCTGGCGGCCGCCGTGCTGGTTTCGCTGACGGCGCTTGCGGCGCACAGCATCATCATCCGGCACGACCGCGACGATGCGCGGTACTTGGCGCTCGGCGCGAAATACCCTGCGGTGTGCTTCATCGTGCCCGACGGTGAAGGAACGCTGATCGCTCCGGACTGGGTGCTTACCGCGGCCCACGTGGCCAAAGATGCCGGCAACCGCGTGCGCTGCGACAACGGCGCGGAGCATGCCGTGGCCCGCAAGGTCCTGCACCCCGATTGGCGCGACGGCGGACCGCGAGGAACCCAACCTGGCCACCGGCTACACCAACTTCAATCCCGCCACCGAAAAGCCGGAGCCCGGCATGCGCCGCAACAACTATTTCTCCCACTCGGTGAAAGGCGGGCCTGCCGGCGGCGGCTTCTCGACGGTGGGCGACCTGCTGCGCTTCGACCGCGCGCTGCGCTCGCACAAACTGCTAGCGCGAAAATGACCGATCTGGTGCTGACCGGAAAGGCGGAGATGGGCGGCCCCGGCGGCAATACCAGGTACGCCTACGGCTTCGGCGACACGCGCGCCGGCAATGAGCGCATCCACGGCCACACCGGCGGCGCGCCCGGTATCAATAGCGTGCTCGAAATGCACTGGGTGAGCGGCTGGACGGTGGTGGTGATGAGCAACTACGACCGGGGCGCCATGCCCGTCGCCCAGCGCGCGCGGCAACTCATCCAGCAGCAGTACGCGCCGTAGGGGCGGGTCTTCAGACCCGCCCTATTCCGTGGCATCAAGATCGAGCGACGGGCCGGTCGAAAAGACCGGCCCCTACTTGACGGCGGCGGCGATGGCGCGGTCCAGCTCGTCGTCGTGCAGGTCCACCGCGGTGAGGACACCGTCGCGGCCGACCAGGAAGGTTTCGTACACGTCGTCCAGGCCGTAAAGCTTGGCCAGTTCGCCCTCGGTGCCCTTGCCATCGCAGATGAGTTTGCCGCGCATGCGCAGCCGCGTCACCATGCGCTGGTGGGCCGGAAGGTCTTCGTCGAGTGAAATCCAGACCAGCTCGAAGCCCTTTGCCGCGTACTTCTTCTCCATCTGCTGGAGCCGGGGAACCTCCCCGACGCAGGACTTTCAATAGCTGGCCCAGAAATTAAGCAGCACAACTTTGCCGCGCAGAGCGGCGAGCGACACCGTGGCGCCGTCCACCGTCTTGGCCGTGAACCCGGGCGCCGCCTGGCCGGCCTTGGGACGCGCTGCTTGCGCGGCCAGGGCGCCGGCGGCCAGCAGGACCAGCGCCGCCGCAGATGGGAGCGTCGCACGCATCGGTCAGGTCGGGTCGCCGGCCACGTCGTCGGCCACCCGCGGGCCATTGTAACGCAGATTCATCGTTCCATCCCGAATGAATTAGACGGCGCATTCAAAGAATCTGATTCACGAATGTGCGCTCGGCGGTGCCCCGGCCCGGCCCGTTCGCGGCGCTGTGTTATATTGGGCGGTTCCGAGGTGAGTGTCGCGCCGTGCCGAAACTGCGCATCTCCGTAGTCGAGTACCTGAACACCGCGCCGCTGGTGTGGGGGTTCCTGCACGGGCCGGTGCGCGGGCGTTACGACCTGCGCATGGCCGTGCCCGCGCAGTGCGCCGACGACCTGCGCGCCGGCGCCGTGGACGTGGGCATCATCCCGGTGATCGAGTATCAGCGCATCCCCGGCGTCGTCATGCTGCCGGACATGGCCGTGGCCGCGAAAAACATCGTGCGCAGCATCCTGGTGGTGGCCCGGCGGCCCATCGAGCATGCGCGGCGCTTTGCGCTGGACGCGAGTTCGCGCAGCTCCGCCGCCCTGGTGCGCATCCTGTGCGCTGAGCATTGGAGAATCCAGCCGGAGTTTGTCGAAGCGAAGCCGGACGCTGGGGCCATGCTGGCGGACGCGGACGCCGCGCTGATCATCGGCGACCCGGCGCTGCGCATCTCCGTGGCGTTGGAAGCGCCCAGCGGCATCCCCGCGGCGCCGGGGGTCGAGGCGTTGTACGTTTACGACGTGGCCCAGCAGTGGCGCGCGCTTACCGGCTTGCCCTGCGTGCTGGCCGCCTGGGTGGCGCGGCCCGGCGTGGCCACGTCGCAGGTGATCGCCGACTTCCTCGCCTCGAAGGAGTACGGCTTGGCGCGGCTGGCCGAAATCGCCCGCGACGCCGCGCAGAAGCTGCGCCTGCCCGCCGCCGCGTGCCACAGCTACCTGCGCGACAATATTGATTTCTCGCTCGACGAAGAGAACCGCCGCGGCCTGGAATTGTACTTCGCTAAAGCCGCCGCGCTCGGACTGATTCCTCGACCGAGAGGAATAGAAATCCTGGCCACCGCCAATGTGGTTGGCACCTGAGGGAGGCCGCGCCGGGGCAGGCCTAGGGGGCTCCCAGAACCCCTGCCACATATTCCATGGTGACGTAGAGTTTTGGGGGATGGAGGGTTTCCAGGAAGCCGTGGCGCTTGTAAAACGCCGCGGCCTGATCGTTCTTGGCATCCACGATTACGGCTGCCGATGCAACCTGAAGGCTGGCGGCAATGCACCTGCGCCAGGCATCCATCAGCAGGAGATCGCCCAGACGCCGGCCTCGAAAATCCACACTGACGGCAAGGCGCCCGATGCGTGTTGCAGGGAGGAACGGGTACTTCGGGAGTTTCTGGGTTTCGGAGCGGAATAGCGGCCAGCTCCACGGCATATTGCGAGAGCGTGTAGTAGCCGGCGATTGTCCGCCCATCGGGAGTGAGCACGAAAGCCGTGGCTACGCGCTTGCGAACATCCTGACCGGCTTGGCGACGAAGGTAAATGTCCAGAGCTTCCAAGCCGCAGGAAAAGCGATCCCGGTCGTGTCGCGCGGTCAGGGACCCGAACCGCGCGGAGGAAAGCTCGAGGGACTGGGCCATGACTAGCGCCCAAACCACTCTTTGTACCGGCGAGCGGCGGCGCGCGCGGCGGGAGTCGGCGGTGGAGGAGGGCTGAGCAAGGCCTCGACAAAAGCGGCGCTGGCCTCCGGAGATAGCTTGAGGATTCGGCCTTCCTGGATCGGGGCGGCCGCGGCTTGCTGAGCGCTGGCCACCACGAAGTCGGTGACGGTGGTGCCCCGCAGCCGGGCTGCGCGAGCGATCAGCCTCTTTTGCCGGCGCGAAACGCGCGCTTCGAGCCGTTCGCCTTTGGGCGCTTTGCGAGATGCGGATCGCGCGGTAGCCATTTGCGCCTCGAAAGGCATTGTACGGCTGATTGCCGTACACTGTAAGGTGGCGGAGGAATTCGGGACGAGTTGGGGTAGAGATTCGTGCGACTCACGCCACAACAAGCGCTGGACTACCTGGCCTCGGACGACCTGATCGGCCTGGGCCTGGCCGCGATGGAGGTGCGCCGGCGCATGAACGACCCGCGCGTGGTGACCTACCAGATCGACCGCAACATCAATTACACCAACTTCTGCACCGAGTATTGCTCCTTCTGCGCTTTCTACCGGCCCATCGGCCACCAGGAAGGGTATCTGCTCGACTTCGAGACCATCTACGCCAAGATTGAAGAAATGCTCGAGCTGGGCGGCACCGGCGTGCTGATGCAGGGCGGCCTGCACCCGGACCTGCGCATCGAGTACTACGAGAACCTGCTGCGCTCCCTCAAGGCGCGTTACCCGCAGGTGCACCTGCACTGCTTCTCCGCGCCGGAGATCCTGTGCATCGCCGAGGTCAGCGGGCTCACCGTGCGCGATACCATCGCGCGCCTCGGCGACGCCGGGCTCGACTCCATCCCCGGCGGCGGCGCCGAAATCCTCGACGACGAAGTCCGCGCGCGCATCTCCCGCTTGAAGTGCACCAGCGCCGAGTGGGAAGCCATGCACCGCACCGCGCACGCGCTCGGCATGCGCACCACCGCCACCATGATGTTCGGCTGCGGCGAAGAGCCGCGCCACCGCATCAACCACCTCGAGCGCATCCGCCGCATCCAGTCCGACACTGGTGGCTTCACCGCTTTCATCCCCTGGATGTTCGCGCCGGAGAACACCCCGCTGGGCAAGAAAGTTCCCGAAGCCACCGCCGTGGACTACCTGAAGATGCTGGCCATCTCGCGCCTGTACCTCGACAACATTGACCACATCCAATCGTCGTGGCTGACGCCGGGCGTCAAGGTGATGCAGGTGGGCTTGCAGTTTGGCGCCGACGACGTAGGCAGCATCCTGATCGAAGAAAATGTCGTGTACGCCGCGGGCGTGCGCAACCGCACCAACGAAGCCGAGCTGCGCCGCGTCATCGCCGACGCTGGCTACCTCCCCGTCCAGCGCGATACCCTCTACCGCGCCTTCTACCTCAAGTAAGGATACTATGCCTCCATACTTGACTCCGGACTGGGACCCAGGACTTGGTTTCGCGGTTTTGCTATTTCCATGGAGTGTCGTTATTTTCCTTCGTTGCCTATTCAAGAGTCACTGGTGGAATGAATCGCTATGGCCATCGTTGCAGAAACGCATTCAACAGCAGCGGCTGGATGCCGTTGACCGCAGCGAGGAAGCGCTACCGGCCAGCATCCGTAAGGCCGCAGATCTATACCGCCCCGCGGGTTTTTCATCCGTAGCGGAGCGGAGATCCTCAGCCCGATCCGAACAAACTATGGGCAACAAACAATCAGTGATTCCCTTAATCCTTGATTGGCTTACCTTGGTCTCGTTTATTAGCCTCGCGTTGTGGGCCCTGTTAGAGAGTGCGATCCATGTCATCAGAATGACAATGACTCTGTTCTGGGGCCCGCCACCACCTGAAATCGGATATGTTATGAACCCGGCCTTTCGTATTGCTGGAGTGGTCGCCGTAAGAGGGCTCGGCGACCTCGGCCTTGTATTAGTTGTGACCTTGGGAGTTTGGCTTTGGACAGCAGGATTAGTCGCCTCTGTGGCTGAACCGCGCGGCCGTATGTGACCTTGTCGCGCTGATTGGTTTAAGGCCAAAGCTCCCACCCAGAATGTCGAAATGAGGGAAACCAGCGACATTAGGGGCTAATTGATGCGAAAGTGGGCATTGGTTGCGGGGGTGCTCTCAAGTTTGCTGCTGGGGCTGTGGGCCAACGGCGACTTGCGGGCCAGGCAGCGCTACCGCGACTTCATCACCAAGACGCCGCTGGCCGCGGGCGACTACCTGGTGATTGGCTTTCCCGGCGGGCGCGAGCGCTGGAACAACGAACACCAGATCGCCCGGCGCATCGCCCTGCGGCTGCGCGCGCGCAACCTGCCCGGCGTGCACATCGAAACGGTGGAGAACAAGCAGCGGCATCTGGCCGTGGAGCTGATCTGCAACGCGCTCGACCGCAACGGCGACAAGCAACTCGATGACGCCGAGCGGGCCTCCGCGCGCATCATTCTCTACGGCCAGAGCTTCGGCGGGGCGGCCACAGCGAAAGTGGCGCGCACGCTGCACGCGCTGAACATCCCCGTGCTGCTCACCGTGCAGGTGGATAGCGTGGGCGTCGGCGATGCCGCCGTCCCGCCCAATGTCCGCAAAGCCGCCAACCTCTACCAGCGCAACGGGCCTTTCATCCGCGGCGAGCGCGAAATCCGCGCCGACGACCCGGCGCGCACCCAAATCCTCGGCAACTGGCGCTACGACTACCGCGGCAAGAAAGTGGACCTCACCGGCAAGCCGTGGTGGAAGCGCCTCTTCAGCAACGCCCACACCAAGATGGAGTTCGACCCGGGAGTGTGGGCCAAGCTCGAAGAATTGATCCTCGCGGAATTACCGGGGGTCAGTGGCCTGTGAGCAGTGGTCAGTGACCAGTGGTCTGACCTTAGCGGACAGCCTTCAGCGGGCGAATCACCAACTCCACTTCTTCGCCTTGAGCGAGAGCCAGCGGTTCAGCGGGATGGAGGGCGCCGTTGGAATAGCGCGCGCGAACCGATCTCGCCGGGCGGTTTCCGCTTTTCGATTTTCGGGTTTCGCTTCCGGCCGCTTCCTGCGCCGATTCTCCGCGGGCGGCCGGGCTGAAGCCGGCCCCAACGGGGCGCGCATCCAGGGCAGCGTTGGCCACCGCGTCGGCTTCCGAGTTCTGCTCGCGGCGGACGTGCTCGATGGCAAAGTACTCGAGCGCGCCCTTCAACCTCATCACCCGCTCGTGGAGCGGCTTGAGCGCCGCGTTCTTCACCTTAAAGAACCCGCGCACCTGCTGCACCAGCAGGAGCGAATCGCTGCGCACGCGCAGGCGGCGGATGCCGCGCGCCGCGGCGAAGTCCAGCGCGGCGATCAGCCCGTGGTACTCGGCCACATTGTTGGTCTGCACGCCCAGGGCCTTGCCCAGGGACTCCAGCACGCTGCCGTCGGGCCGCCGCAGCACCACGCCATAGGACGCCGGTCCGGGGTTGCCGCGCGCCGCGCCGTCCACGTGGGCGATGTACACGTCGGCGGGCTGCGCCGGCTCCGTAAAGAGCTTCTTGGATTGCGGCGGGGAAGTTCTCATCAGATTGAGTGATTGAGTCATCGGGCCATTGGGCCATTGCCCGATTCGCTTGCGCCTTCAACCGGTTCAGCCATCAGCAGTCAGCTTTCAGCGGTCAGCCCGATGCAATCCAGCCAGTGGGCCACCGGGCCCTTGCGCCATTGTCGGACCGCCAAAAGGACTCGCCGTCGAAATCGAGCGCGGGCTGAGCCGGGAACCTCGGGCTGAAAGCTGACCGCTCATTATGGCCCATAGGCCAAATGACTCGATGGTTCAATGGCCCGATGACCCAATGCCTCAATTCGACGCGCTATGGTTCGCTGCCGCGGCGGCGGGCGCGGGCGCCGCGGCCGCTCCCGCGACGTAAAGGATGCGGGTGCACCCTTCGCAGCGGAAGATCTCTTCGCCGGCGCTCTTGCGCATTTCCTGCACCACGTGCGGCCGCACCTGCATCCCGCATTGGCCGCAGGATTCGCCGCGCAGGGCGGCCAGGGCGGTGGCGTGGTGCTTTCTGGCAATGCGCGCGTAGATTTCGAGGAGGTCCCCCGGGACGTGACCGGCGGCCTCCTCCCGCGCGGCCGTCAGTCCGGCAAGTTCTTTCTCCAGGCCGGACTTTTGCGCTTCGATCGCGACGCGGTCCGTCTTCACCGCGGCTTCCACTTCTTTCAGCGAGACTTCCGCGGCCTTTGCCTGGCGGTCGTATTCCTCGCCGGCCACCATGCGGTCGAGCAGGCGGTCTTCGGCCTGGCCCACCTGCGCTTCGGCCATTTCGATTTCGTGGAGCAGGGCTTTGTACGCTTCGTTGGTCTTCACGGCGCCGGACTGGTCCTTGTACTTGCGGACCTTTTCTTTCCAGGAGTCCACGTCCATCTCGAAGGTCTTGCGGTCCTTCAGGCTCTGCGTCAGCGCATTCTTGGCGGCAGCCAACTGGCCGCGCGCGCCTTCCAGCCGGGCATCGGCATCCGCCAGCCGTTTCGGCGCCGCCGCCAGCTTGGCGCGCACGTCCGCCAGGCGCAGGTCCACCTGCTGCAACTCCACCAGATAGGGCAGCGCCGGATGCATGGGGCCATCGATTCTAGCAACCGCGGCTGGAAATGGGAAACGGACCTACCGCTCAGGATCGGGGTTTCTCCCGCGGCCACTGTGGTTCCCAAAGGGTCCCATCCGGCATAATAGGCCGCATCCAAAGGGAGGTTGCCCCATGAGATCGCTTTGTCGCCGGACCATGATCGCCGTTCTCTGTGCCGCGGCATGCTGGTGCGCCGCCGTGAACGCGCAACAGGGCACGCTGACGCCGCAGCAGCGCGCCGAGCGCATCGCCGGGGAGAACGAGCTGCAATCCATCGCCGTGGTCGAGCGCAAAGTGATGGTGCCCATGCGCGACGGCGTCCGCCTGGCCACGGACATCTACCGGCCCAGGAACGCCCCCGGCAAAGCGCCCACGGTGTGGGTGCGCACGCCCTACAACTTCAACTTCTGGGACATCCATAACGGCGTGCCCGCGGACATGACTGCGGCCCTCACCGCGGTGAAACGCGGCTACGCCTACGTGGTGCAGAACGAGCGCGGCCACTTTTTCTCCGAAGGCAACTACGACATCCTCGGCCCGCCGCTCAGCGACGGCTACGACACGGTGCAGTGGATTACCTCGCAGCCGTGGTCCAACGGCAAGGTGGGCACCACCGGTTGCTCCTCCACTGCCGAGTATCAGATGGCGGTGGCCTCGCAAGGCCATCCCGGGTACACCGCCATGAACGTGCAGGGCTTTGGCGCGGGCGTGGGCCGCGTGGGGCCGTACTACGAGCAAGGCAACTGGTACCGCGGCGGCGCGTTCCAGATGCTCTTCGCCACCTGGATTTACGGACAGCAGAACCAGGTGCGCCCGATGTTCCCGCGCGACACGCCGCGTGAGGAGCTAATCCGCGCCTCGAAGTCCTTCGATCTTGCCCAGCACCTGCCGCCGGTGGACTGGAGCAAGGCGCTGTGGCGTCTGCCGGTGCAGGACATCCTCAAGGCCGTGGACGCGCCGCGCGGCGTCTACGCCGACGCCATGCCCGTAGCTACCGGCGGGCGCATGATCCAGCGCGCGCCAAACGATCCGGCCTGGTACAAGGGCGGCCTGTACCACGACAATATGCCGCTGGATGTGCCCGGCCTGTGGTTTATGTCGTGGTACGACGTGTCCGTGGGCCCGAACCTCGCCCTCTTCAACCACGTGCGCAAGAACGCCAAGCCCGGCGTGCGCGACCAGCAGTGGGCGGTGATTGCCCCGGTGGCGCACTGCTCCTACACGCGCGCCACGGCGGATACCGTGGTCGGCGAGCGCAGTATGGGCGACGCGCGGCTCGACTATCAGGAGATTGTCTACGGCTTCTTCGATCGCTTCGTGAAGGGCGCGGCCAGCCCGCGGCTCGACGCCCTGCCGAAGGTCACTTACTTCACCATGGGCTCCAACAAGTGGCAGACGTCGGACACCTGGCCCCCCGCTGGCGCGCAGTCCATGACCTTTTATCTGTCGAGCGGCGGCAAGGCCAATTCCCTGACAGGCGACGGCGCGCTCACCGCGAAGCCCCCCGCCGCCGACCAGCCCGACTCCTTCACCTATGATCCAGCCAATCCCGTGCTCTCCTACGGAGGCAACGTCTGCTGCACCGGGAACGCCATCCAGGCGGGCTCGTTCGACCAGCGCAGGATGGAAGCGCGCGCGGACATTCTGGTGTACACCTCCGAGCCGTTCACCGAAGGACTCGAGATGAGCGGCCCCATCGAGCCGGTGCTCTACGTCTCCTCCGACGCCAAGGATACCGACTTCACCGTCAAGGTGCTGGACGTCTATCCCGACGGCCGCGCCTACAACCTGGACGAATCCATCCAGCGCATGCGCTACCGCAATGGTTACGACCAGCCGCTTGCGTGGATGGAGCCCGGCAAGGTGTACAAGGTCGCCTTCCAACCCCTGCACACCAGCAATTACTTCGCGCCGGGCCACCGCCTGCGCATTGAAGTCTCCAGCAGCAACTTCCCGCGCTTCGACCGCAACCTGAACACCGGCGGCAACAACTACGATGAAACGAAGGGCGTGGCGGCCCATAACAAGGTGCATCACTCCGCCCAGTACCCTTCGCAAATCGCCATCACCGTGGTGAAACGCGGCGCGAGCACGCCCTGACGCCGCTGGGAGGGGGGACCGGAGCCGCATTGAAGAGCAAGTGTGCAGCGTGACTGGCAGCCATTGTCCCGGTTTCCCATGAGTGGCCGACCGGTGCAAACCCTCCCGTCAGCGTGCCGAGATATGGCGAATCGAAAAACAGAGATGTTCCTAAAAATAAACACTTGACAGCCCCCCCCTGTAATGATAACCAGGGCAGTAAGGGAGGTGGATATGAAGCTCCTGTTCACTCGCTTGTTGTTCGTCTCAGCTCTGTATCTCCTGCTCGGTGCGACTGAAGCTTTGGCTCAATTCGAATGCTGTTGCACACCGCCGCCACAGTGCCAGCCGCCCGTACAGATATGTATTGAATGCGATGGTTGCGGCTGCGCTATTCAATGTAAGGCGGAATGCTATGCTGCAACATGGTGCTTCTCATGCCCCGAGGCCGCGGCGTCCGAATGGGCTTTGCTCTCTACGCCCATCACTCTCGAGGTCGAGAACATGACTCTTTCGGAAGCTCTTTCCCTCTTGGAAGGACGCGGGTTGTTTAGGTTTGTGGTGTGGGACGACCCTCACAAACGCGTCGACCTCAAGGCTGACAGGTCCTTTATGGCTGCGCTTCTGAGTGAATTGGAGAACAGTGCTGAGATTAGTTTTCCGGGAGAGTTTCAGAGGGGTGTTGATCAAAGTTCGTGCACGGGGAGGTCACGGGCAAGCCAAGCCGCTAGGATTTTGCGACAAGGAGGTTTGACATGAAGGTGCAAACGATCCTTTGGAAGCTGATTCTTCTTTTGGGCCTTTCTGCGGCACCGGCTGTGGCGGAACGTTGCTGTTGTACCGCGCCCGAAGGATGCTCAGGACAACCGCATACCTATTGCGTGGATTGCGGATCCGCGTGCACATGCACCATGACCTGCTATGGCCCAGAGTTCAATTGCGGCGCCAGCTACGATTGCAATTGCCTGCCTACCATGGCCACCCGAGTTTCCGGAACGTACGAGGGGGCATCGGTGTCCAGCGTAGTTGCCGGCCTCGTGGCGGGTAAGCCGGTCGATGTGTCCCTTTTGGGAGACGGAAACGTGCCCGTAACCCTCTCATTCAAAGGGCGGTCACTGGAATGGGTTCTTTCGGAGCTCGAGCGTCAAACGGGGGTAAGCCTCCTCGTAAGAGAAATGCCTCGGGGGAGTGGCTTGGGTACCGCTTGTGGATCGGGGTAATGCTTCAAAGTCAGTCGGGTGTAAGGCGGTGGGAGTATGGAAGAGAGACAAAAAACTCGCAGTTCGAGGTTTTGGGAGCCTCTGGCGATTTGTGCCGCTATTGTTTTGCCTTTTGCACCTTCAAGCGCCCAGGACTGCGTTTGCCGGGCACCGAGCGGCGAATCCAAAGTTCGAGTCGCTTGTGAAGGGAATGGTGGCTGCTGGGTCTTCACAGTTAGGGGTGAAGACCCTCAGCAGGGTGAGGCGCAAGGCGGTTGTTTCCCTTCCCAGGGCAAGGAGCCAACGGGCCGAGAGGCGCTCATTTCCGAGGTTTCAGGCAAATTCGAGCAGGTCCCTGTTAGCGAGATCGTACAATCGCTCACCCGGCGCTTCAGACTGGACGTGAAGGTCCTAGGTGATGGAGGAAAGCGCCTGACGGTTTCATTCAAAGGCCGCCCATTGCAACTGGTCCTGGCGGACATCGAGCGCCTAGCCCAAGTCCGTATCGAGACCGTATGGCTTCCGCGCATACCGTCAGGCGAGCGTTTCTCGTTCGGGGCAGAGGGAACGGCAAGAAACATCGCTGCCTTGCTGGCAGTTGCTGGTGGCCGCTCCGTTGCGCTGCCGCAGGGCAAGGAAGATGCTCGGGTGCGCCTAAGCTTGGAGTCGGTAACGACGGATCAGGCAATTCAAGAGCTGAATCGCGCTTTGCCGTAGTCCCACGCGATGCGACACTCCTCAGAGTTGGCCCGAGGGTTGACACGGACGAGGGCGTTTCGTTGGCAGCTCATATTGTTGTGTCTTTACGTTCATCTTGCGCATTCGCCTCTATTTGCACAGAACCGAGCCCAAGCCCCCGAACCCCAGGATCAAACCTCCCAGCCCTTGCCCGGTGGGAGAATCTCAGGGCGTGTCCTCCGGGCAGACACGCTCGCCCCACTGGCCAAGGCGGTCATAACTCTGTGGATTGCGTCCAACCCCCGGGAGAGCCTGTCCGTGCGGACGGATTCCTCCGGCTCCTTTGATTTCAAAGATGTCCCGCCCGGAACCTATCGTTTGCGGGCCCAGCGCAACGGGTATGTCGCCGAAGTCTACGGGCAGAAAGGTGGCGGCCCCGGCATCCTCTTGACGGTTGGCCCGGGTGAAAAACTCTCAGCGAGAGAATTCCGCCTTAATCCTTCGGGGGTTATTTCCGGGACCGTCTTGGACGAAGATCGCGACCCCGTTGAAGGTCTTTCTGTCACGGCATTGCGCCTGCGGTTCTCCGCTGGAGGTAAGCAGAGGGCGGTTGTTGTACGAAACACCGTCACCGATGACGAAGGCAATTATCGGTTGCCCGGGCTCAGCCCGGGGCTCTATTACGTTCAGGCCAGTGGCCGCGGCGAGGCTATTGCCATTTCAACTTTGGCTTCGGCTTTTAGCTACGGTCAGGCTTTTCATCCAGGCGTGACCACGCAGCAAGAAGCCTCCCGGGTTCAGGTGGTTTCTGGACAGCAAACGCGTGGGGTTGACATTGTCGTTCGCAGTACGGCGACTTTCACGATCAGCGGGGTTATTGTGGACAAGCAGTCGGCTTCCAATACCACGCAGTACTCTGTTGGTTTCGCCCGGGGAGGTGGAACCGCAATGGGGTCGGCGAATAGCGATGGTTCCTTCAAATTGCGCGGCTTAACTCCGGGGGAATACCTTGTTGTCGCCCGTATTTCTGATGAAGGGAAGCCCTCGCGGCGCGGGTTCGCCAACGTAAGATTGACCGATTCTGACGTTCGCATCGCAGTTGAGGTCGGTCGAACTTCAGAGATCCGTGGCAAGGCTCGCATGGATAAAGCGGAGCTTTACAAGTTTGCGGAGCTGCGTGTCGTGCTCATCCCGGATAGCGAGGATGGGGTCGCGGGAGGAGCCACAATTGCGGGAGATGGGCAATTCACTATACGTGATATTCCCTCCGGTAACTATAGGTTCCAGCTTTCAGGTCGAGAAAGCGAGCTTTACTTGCGAGAGGTCCGTTGTGGAGGCGAGGATTTCACTGGAAAACAGATTTCCTTGGACCCAGAGAAGACCGTTGACGAATGTGGCTTGATCCTTTCAGAAGAAGTTGGAGAAGTCGCGGGAAACGTTGTTGACGACAACAAGCCCGCGGAAGGTCATGTCGTTGTCCTTATTCCCCAATCTTCCGAAGAGCGCAACGATCCACGTCGCACCATGGTTGGCCAAACGGATGCGAATGGTCAGTTTCGAATTGCAGGTATTATTCCGGGGGAGTATTTCGTGTTCGCGGTTCCCCCTTCCGATGATGCTATCTATTTCGACAGAGAGTTTGCGGATCGCAACCAAGACGGTGCCACGCGCCTTACCTTGAATCCCAAGCAACTGCAGTCACTGAAGTTGAAACCCACCAAGGCCCGTTAGCCAGCTAAAAAGTGAGGCAAGAGGTAGCTGTGGGATACTGACTTCCCGCGCTTCGACCGCAACCTGAACACCGGCGGCAACAACTACGATGAAACGAAGGGCGTGGCGGCCCATAACAAGGTGTATCACTCCGCCCAGTACCCCTCGCAAATCGCCATCACCGTAGTGAAACGCGGCAGTGCTGGCGCGGACCGTCACTGAACCCTTTTGCCCGCCCGGGGCATCAAACCCAAGTTTGGAGTGAAACATTTCTGAGGAATCTGCGTCTTTAAGGACTGTGCGTCCGCGGGCTCGTGAGGGGATCAGGCCAAAATAGCCTGATTCGGGCCGCGGCGGCGCTTCCTGGAGGATTTTGCAGTGGAGTGGTTCTGTGTCAGAATCGAAACTGGCCGCGAGAGGCATCGCGGCCGCGGAAGTCGAGAACGATGAGTTAGACCTCTGCACGAGCAAGCCACGTCTCCTCTCGCTGTTTCCCCAGCGTGGTAGTGCAATCCGCACGGAGGGAAGGCTGGTTTTGGAAGAGAAGTTCAGCAAGGCATTCAGGGCGATCCCTGACCCCATGGCGCTGGCGCGCCTGGCCGATGGCACGTTGCTCGACGTGAACGAGAGCTTCGTGCGCACCTTCGGCTACCCGCGCGAGGAGGCCGTGGGCCGCACCGGCGTCGAGCTGGGCATCTGGCGAACGGCGGAGGACCGCGCGCGCATGGTGGGCGCGCTGGGCACCGTCGGACGCATCCGCAACATGGAGTTCGAGTTCGGCACGCGCTCCGGCGGCGTGCTCATCGGCCTGCTCTCCATCGAAGCTCTGGAAGTGGACGGAGAGTTGTGCCTGCTGGCCGTCATCCGCGACATCACCGACCGCAAGCAGATGGAAGAGGCCCTCATCTTCAACGAGCAGCGCTACCGCCAGCTGTTCGAGCACGCCAGCGACATGGTCTTCACCTCCACGCTCGACGGTCGCGTCTCCTCTCTCAACCGCGCCGGTGAGCGCATCACCGGCTACGCGCGCGAGGAAGCGCAGGGCGCCGCCCTCGAGCAGTTCGTCACCCCCGAGCACCGGCCGCGCATCCGCCGCGGCATCCAGCGGCTGCTGGCGGGGGAGTCCCACGTCATCAGCGATTTTGACTTGCAGGCCAAGGACGGCGGCCGGGTCACGCTGGAGTGCAACTGCACCCTCCTGCGCCAGGAAGAAGTGCCCGTGCTGATGCAGTGCGTGGCCCGCGACGTCACCGAACGCAAGCGCGCCGAAGCCGACCTGCGCCGCTCCGAGCAGAAGTTCTTCACCGCATTCCGGCACTTCCCCGGCGCCGTTTCCATCAGCCGGCTCCGGGACGGCCGGCTGCTGGACGCCAACGAGAGCTTCCTGCGCCTCTCCGGTTACGCCCGCGAGGAAGCGCTGGGGCGCACCACGCTGGAGCTGGGACTGTGGACCGTGCCCGCCGAGCGCCAGCGGATGGTAGCGGAGCTGCGCGAACGCGGCCGCGTCGCTGACCGCGAAATCACCATTCGCACCCGCCACGGCTCTTCGCGGCTCATCCTCTTCTCCGCCGAACTGGTGGAGATGGAAGGAGAGACCTGCGTTATCGGCTCGGGGCGCGACATCACCGAGCAGCGGCTGCTCGAAGAACAATTCCGCCAGGCGCAGAAGATGGAAGCGGTGGGCCGCCTGGCCGGCGGCGTGGCCCATGACTTCAACAACCTGCTGGGCGTCATCCTGGGCTACGCGGAGGTGCTCATCGAGGAACTGGGCGCCGAAAGCCCGCTGGGCAAGAAGGCGCTGGGCATCCAGCGCGCGGGCGAGCGCGCCGCCGCGCTCACGCGCCAGTTGCTGGCCTTCAGCCGGCAGCAGATGCTCCAGCAAACCGTGCTGGACCTGAACCACGTGGTGGGCGAAATCAGCAAGCTGGTGGAGCGGCTCATCGGCGAAGACATCCGCCTGGTGCTGGAGCTCGACCCGCAGCTGGGCCGCGTGAAAGCCGATGGCGGGCAGCTCGAGCAGGTGATCATGAACCTGGCGGTGAACGCGCGCGACGCCATGCCCAACGGCGGGCGGCTGACGCTGCGCACCCGCACCGTGGAGCTCGACGAGGCGCCGCAGCGGCAGCACCGCGTGGTGTGCGGGCGTTACGTCCAGCTCGAAGTCGTGGACACCGGCATCGGCATGGACGACGCCACACAGGCGCGCATCTTCGAGCCTTTCTTTACCACCAAGGACCGCGGCAAGGGCACCGGCCTGGGCCTGGCCACCGCCTACGGCATCGTCAAGCAGAGCGGCGGCTACATCTGGGTGGAGAGCCGCCCGGGACGCGGCTCCACCTTCCGCGTGCTGCTGCCCGTGGTGGAAGCGCCGCTCGACCACATCGAGCCGCCCGCGCGCGCTGAAACGCCCCACGGCAACGAAACGATTTTGCTGGTCGAGGACGAAGAGGCCCTGCTGGAAATGATGCGCGAGTTCCTGCTGGCCCGCGGCTACCGCGTGCTCGAGGCCCGCGACGGCGCGCAGGCCTACGAAATCGCGCTCGAACACGACGGCGCCATTGACTTGCTGGTCACCGACGTGGTCATGCCGCGCATGAGCGGCCGCGCTCTGGCCGACCAGATGAAGCACCTCCGCCCCCATACGCGCGTGCTGTTCGTCTCCGGCTATCCGGCGGAGCCTTTCGACGCGCGCTCCTTCAGCGCCGGCGCCTTCTTCCTGCGCAAGCCCTTTCGCCGCGACGACCTGCTGCAGCGCGTCCGCGAAGCCCTGGACACTCCCCTGTAACACCGGCGTCCCCGCCGGCGTTGCCGGGAACATTCCACACGCCCCAGGCGTAGAATCCAACAAGGGCGCTGGTGCGCCCGAGGGAGACTCTCATGAATCGTACCTTCATTCGATGCGGTGCGCCGGCGGCGCTGGCTCTGAGTCTGTCGTTGGTCCTTGCAACGCCGGCAGCGGCCGCTTCCGACGACCCTGATTATCGCCTGGTCACAAAGTCCTTTCCCGCGGCGAAGCTCAAGGAGTTTTCCGTGAAAGGCCACGTGGGAAAAATCCGCGTGAACGCCACTGCCAGCGACGAGATTCGGCTGCGGCTCGAACTGCGGGCAAAGTCCTACAGTGGCTGGCTCTTCGGGCGCCGCAGGGGAGACCCGCACGCCGCGCAGCTCGACGCCGACGTCCACGGCGAGGCCCTGAGCCTGAATCTGGATTACAAGGGCGACCGCGATGGCCTGGAAGAAACATGGACGCTCGATGTGCCCGCGCGCCTTGCGGCTCAAATCGAGCTGAGCGTCGGAGACCTGGACATCCGCGGGCTGAGCGGTGGCCTGCGCTTGGAAGTCAATGTGGGCGATATTGAGGCCGACGTGCCCGAAGGCAGCATCACCGCCAAAACCAACGTGGGCGACATCACGGTCACCTCCGCCACCGATTCCTTCGGCGCGGTGGACCTGAGCGCCAACGTTGGGGATACGCACCTGACCCAGCGCGGCCACCGCGTCCGCTACCGCAAGCCGCCCGGCGCCGGCAACCACATCACACTCGACGGCCCCGGCCGCGACCGCATCCGCCTGGAAACCAACGTCGGCGACGCCACCCTCACCCTGCGCGCCGCTTCCTGACCGGGCGGGTGTACACTCCGTTTCTCGGAAGCGGAGGCGCGCCATGGCCATTGCCCGACGGCAATTCCTCTCCACTTTGTTCGCCGCAGGAAGCGCCGCGCCCGCGTTCGCGCAGAATGAGCGACCGGGCCAGGCGCCTGTCCCGGCCGGCGCGCCACGGCCCCCTCAAGCCGCAACGGCCGGACCGCGGCGCGACGCCTCGCCAGAAACGCAGCCGGCCGCGGCCGCCCGGCGCGGCGACCCCTGGATTGAAATCAGCGCCGCCAACCTGGTCTGGAACCTGCGCCAGATTGAGCAGCGCGCCGGGAAGCCGGTGATGGCGGTGGTGAAGGCCAACGCCTATGGCCACGGCCTGGCGCCGGTGGCCCGGAGGCTGGCGGACGCGGGCGTGAGGCACTTCCTGGTGGGCAATCTCGAGGAGGCGCTTCGCCTGCGGGCCGCGGGCGCGCGCGGCAGCATCCTGAACTTCGGTCCTTTCGCGGAAGCCGACGCGGAAGAAATCGTCCGCCGGCGCATCAGCCAGAACGTGTTCGACGACCGGGTGAACATCCTGCGCCGCGCCGCGCAACGCCTGGGCGTCGGCGTGCGCGTCCAAGTCAAGGTTGACACCGGGCTGGGCCGCTTCGGCGTCCCGCACGAACAGGCCGGTGAGTTTCTCGACCGCGTCGCCTACCTGCCCAGCGTGGGCCTCGAGGGCGTCTTCACCACGCTCACCGAAGATGCGGACTTCGACGCCGTGCAACTGGCCCGCTTCCTGGAGGTCACCGAACGCACCCGCAAATGGGGCCACGACCCGGTGCTGCGCAGCGCCGCCTCCAGCGCCGCCATCCTCGACTTCCCCCCGGCCTGCGCGGAGCTCGACGTGGTGCGCCCCGGGATCATGCTCTACGGCCTGTACCCCTCCACGCGCGCCGCCGCCGAGCGCAAACTCGACCTCCGCCCCGTGCTGGCGCTGAAGGCCCGCGTCGCCCAAGTCAAGACGCTGCGCCCCGGCGAATCGGCCGGCTACCATCGCGCTTTCGTTGCCGCGCGGGAAGAGCGGATCGCGCTGGTCCCCGCCGGCTACAGCGATGGCCTGCCCCGCGCCCTGGCCGCGCCTGCTGCTTCCGGCGCCGCGGCGCCGGCGGGCGGCGCGGTCCTCATCCGCGGAGTGCGCTGTCCCGTGTTGGCTATCTCCTCGAACGCCGTCATCGTGCGCCTGCTCGACGGCGCCGCCGCGAGCCAGCCCGGCGACCTCGCCACGTTCCTGGGCGGCGATGCCGGCGCGCCGGGCGCCGCGGAGCTGGCGGCGCTCGCCGGTTCCAGCGTGTACGCCGTCGCTATGGCCTTCAGCCCTTCGCTGCCGCGCCTGCTGGTGTAGTTCCGCCGTCCGGCGGTCGCAACAACTCACAACACTTTTGGGGGCAACAGCGCATGGGGCCTGCGCCGTCGCATTAGGTGGACGGCGGAGCCCGGGAAGCTGTCCCCAGCACGCACCCAGTCCGCCGGCTGGAAGCCGGCGGTACGAAATGGAGGCGGCCATGAAATGGAACAAGCTTCTGTGGGGCGCTGCGGCGGGTCTGGCGTTGTCACTGGGCGCGGCGCAACCGGCGCAGGCCGATCATCGCCGCGATGCGGAAAAGTGCTTCCGCAAGGTCCAAAAGGAAGAGGACAAGCTCGACCGCGACATCCGCAAGCACGGCTGGCGCAGCCGCCAGGCCCACAACCGCCGCGAAAAAATCGCGCGCCTGCGCCAGGAGTGTGGCGCGCGTTATGGCTGGGGCCGCGATGGCTGGCGCGACGACGACCGCCGCTGGGACCGCGGCCGGTACGACGGGCGCGGCAGTTCGTGGCGGCGCGACCGCGACTTCGACCGCCGCCGCGCCTGGGGCGGCTGGGACCACGACCCCATCGGCTGCCGTCGGCACAACCACCGCCACGGCGCGTTCCTCTGGTTCAGCGGCCGCTGGACCTTCCGGCGGTAAGGTCACGCCACGCGAGGATTGCAGGGGCATGGAGAAGCGCGCTCCGTCATTTTTCCTGCACGGCTCGCCGCTTCCTCGCTGGCGGGGGCCGCTAGCAGAATGCCAGTTCGAGCCCATCTCCGACAGTCGGCGTGGCCGCGTATTCGATGTGCAGGACGCGCCGCGGAAGCGCGGACAGCGATTTGGACGATGCGTGTACCAGCAGCGGGCGCATCGCCAGCACGCCGCCACGCGCGGCGAGGCATTCGGCCACGGGGATTTCGCCGGCCAGCCGGTGGATAGCGCCGTCGCCAAGCACGCCTGATTTGTGCGTGCCCGCCAGCACGCGCAGCGGTCCGTTGTGTGCGCCGGAGTCGTCCAGGTGGACGCGCAGGGCCAGCACCTGGGCCAGCGCCTCCGCGGGGGCGTGCGCGTAAGTGACACCGTCCTTCACCGACCACGGACCCCAGCCGGGCGTTTCGCGCCGTTGGCGCAACGGCAAGGCCGTATCCTGATGCCAGGCCACCAGCCAGTTGGCTGCCCCAGACTTGTCGAACAGAGTGGCATGGAATGGGAAAGCCGCCGGTCCAAGAACCATGCGCGCGATCTCAAGCAGCCGTTCGTCGCGCGCCAAGTTCGCCACCGGCCCGAGCGCCAGCGCGTGGCGAATCCCAGCACGGCTGCGCGCCGGTCCCGGTTGATGCAGCGCCTCGAGCAGCCGCTCGACTTCGGCGGGACCCAAGACGGACGGCAATACGGCGAAACCCCGGTCGGCTAACTCTGCTGGCCACATTGGGAAAAAGAAAAAGGGGCGGGATAGACCCGCCCCTGCGATGCGGTGCGAAGATTAGTTCTTGGAGACGGCGGCAAGCTCGAACTCGAAGACCTGTTCGAAGCGCCGCTTCTCGTCCATCGAGTGCAGCATGACCACCGGCAGGACGCGGAACGACTTCTTGCAGGCGCGGCAGGTGGCCGCTTCACCCTGGGTGTCCTGGAGGAAGCCGTCGGTGAAGCGGTACGCGGCGCGCTCGCGGCGGGCGGCCTTGTCGCCGGCGGCGCCGCAATGCGGGCACACGTATTCCACACGGTCGGCCTGGGGGTCGCGGTCCAGCGCGGCCCAGCCGGTGTAGCGAACACCAACGGTCTCAATCACACGGCGGTTCATGGTCATGCACCTCTGGCCTAAACCATTTTACTTCTGCTACTTGTACTGACGGGTCACCGCTGGCTGGATGAATCAGATCCCTAGGCGATGCTTGGCCGCGTTCCAAAAGCAGGTCATGATAGCAGATTCGATGGGATTGACAAGAAAAAAGTTGCATTTGTCCGTAACGAATTGACAGGAAATGGTTTGCGGTGCTGCGTGCGGGCTCGGGTGTGCCCCTCCGCTTGGCGGGTACGAGGCGTGGGAAGTAACCCCAGTTCCGGGCGGAACCAGATCACGGAACCGGTGTCCAAGTGAAGCAGAGGTCGCGCGAACTCCCCGGTTGCTTCGGCCACGGAGGAATCAGCCGCGGCTCCTGCCGGCCGGTGGGAGCCGCACAGGCAGGCCTGCGTCGAAGGTCGTTCCGTTCCCTGGGAACGTGCCATCGAGCTGAGCCCGCCCGGGAGGGAGTTATGCGCGATCGCACCTCGAATCGTCCCGCCATTCGTGCCACCCGCCTGGGTCAATGCATGCTCGATTGCGACGCGGAAGCTACGTCGCAATCGCGGCGGCGGCGCGCCCGGTCGTTTGTCGTTTCCGTTTTGATGCAGGCCCTGCTGGTGACGGCGCTGCTGGTGGCCCCGCTGCTGGCCGCGGGGAAGATCCCGCTCAAGGCCATATTCGTCACGCCCCCGCCGCCATACCACGGCCGCCCTGTTCCCCAGTCCACGCCGCAGGCGGAACCACGGTCCAACCAGGCCCAGCAACAACGGCCGCGCAACCTTGATCCCCGCACGGTTGCGCCTCCGCGGATCCCGAGAGAGGTGCGGATATTCGACGACCGCGACAACCCGCCAGTGGGTCCCGCGACTCCGGGAAACAACGAGCCCGGCGTCCCGTGGGGCGTGCCGCGCATTGGGGAATCGCCCATCGGACGAATTCCCACGGTTGCACCGCCGGCGCCGGCGGCTCCCAGAGAGACGCGCATCACCCGAGGGGGTTGGGTTCAAGAGGCGTTGCTGACGCATCGCGTGGATCCCGTGTACCCGCCCCTGTGCAAGCAGATTCGCGTGCAGGGCGAAGTGAAACTGCACGCCATCGTGGGGCGCGACGGCGCTGTACGCGAACTGGAATTCCAGAGCGGCCACGCCTGCTTCATCCAGAACACGATGCAAGCCGTGGGGCAGTGGCGCTACCGGCCCACGCTTCTGAATGGCGAGCCCGTAGAAGTCGAAACCACCATCACCATCATTTTCACGTTGAACCGGTAAGAGGCGCGCATGCGGCGCCGAGAGGAGCACCTGTCATGTTGCGGATGAGCGGATTAGCGTTGGCGCTGCTGGAGCAGGGGCGGAACGCGAGCTTCGATTTCACTTCCTTGAAGGATGGACTCGGGCCGGTGGGCATGACGGTGGTGGGGATTTTGCTGCTGATGTCGGTGTGGTCGTTCGGCGTGATGATTGACCGGGCACTGATGTACGCGGCGGCGCGGCGGCACTCGCGCCTGTTCGTCTATCGCGTGGCGGGGGCGCTGCGCGAGGGCAAGCTCGACGACGCCATCCGCATCGCCGAAGCGCACAAGAAGAGCCACATCGCCAAAGTGACCGCCAGCGGCCTGGCGGAGTTCGTCCACGCGCCGCCGCGCATGAACGAAAACAAGCTGCTGGAGTCGGCGCACCGCAGCCTGGAGCGCTCGCAGGCCATTGTACACGCGGAACTCGAACGCGGGCTGAACGCGCTGGCCACCATCGGCTCGACCGCGCCTTTCGTCGGGCTGTTCGGCACCGTGGTGGGCATCCTGCGCGCCTTCCACTCTATCGCCGAGAACAAAGGCCGCGGCGACATTTCCACCGTGGCCGGGGGCATCTCCGAGGCGCTGGTCACCACAGCGTTGGGTCTGCTGGTGGCCGTGCCCGCCGTGTGGGCCTTCAACATTTTCACCAACAAGCTGAAGTCTTTCGCGGTGGAGATGGAGAACTCCTCGCTGGAGCTGATCAACTACTTCGTCGCGCGCCTCGACGAGCGGAAGATGTAGGGGCCGGTTTTCAGACCGGCCCGCCCGATGGCAAATCGCGGCAAATCGCGGGAGGCATCCTGTGGCAATGAACGTGGGCGACCGCAAGGGCGTGCAGGCGGAAATGAACGTGGTGCCGTTGATCGACATCCTGCTGGTGCTGCTCGTCATTTTTATGGTCATCACGCCGGTGACTCCAGTGGGCCTGGAGGCGCGGCTGCCCCAGCCGGCACAGGAGGAGGCGCCGGTCCCGCGCGAGCGGGAGAACCCAGTCGTGGTGCAGGTGGCCGCGGGCGGAAGGCTGCGCATCAACCACGAAGATACGAACTGGGAGCGCCTGGGCCCGCGACTCGAAGAAATCTTCGCGCGGCGCGCGGAGCGTGTGGCCTTCGTGCAAGGCGACGCCGACGTGCTCTTCGCCGACGTGGCCCGCAGCATCGGAATCATGCGCGGGGCCGGCATCCGCACCATCGGGCTGCTGACGCCAACCCTGAGCCGCTGAGGCTGCGCGGGCGTCTAGCGTTTGCCGAGCCGGAAGACGATGCCGAACGAGAGGCGCACATTGCTCTGCGTCCCGGCCTGCCCTGCGGTGCAGGGTACGGTGATGGACTGGATGCACACAATGCCGGAGGATTCGGTGAAGCGGGTGAGCACGTAGTCGGCCTGGATGAAACGAACGGAGAAGCGGTCGTTCACCTGGTAGTCCACGCCGCCGCCGAAGACCATGCCGAAGGCCGTTTCGCTGGCCGCGGCCACTATGGGGACGGGCGGAGTGGCGTCACGATGCGCGCGCACGCCGCCAAAGAGCGCGTGCGCGAACGGGTTCACCTTGCTCTCGCCGCGATAGGTCAGTTTCGGGCCGAAAAGAAACGAGTAACGGTTCACGCCGGTGCCGCTGGTCGAGCCGTAATGGCCGCTGAAGTCGGCAGTGACGCCGAACCAGGACTTGAAGTTCCCGGTCAACGATCCCGTCCACCCGTTCAGGTTAATCCCGCTCAGGCCGGCGCCCCCCGCCGTATGCGAGTAGGAGTATCCGGCGAAGATTTCCGCCTTAGGCGTTTCCTGCGAAGCGGCGGGCAGAACGATCAAGAGCAAGAAAAGAGCAAGCACCCCAATCCTGCGCATAAGAAGTCCTCCTGAAAATAGAGATGGGAACTCGTGGAACCGCTCGCGCGGCGCGACTGGCCCGCCGCGAACCCCTACGTGATTACGTGTGAGGCCGGCTCAAAGTAACCGCCGCCCCCGCGCCCGCGAGGCGGCTGCTATAATCCGGCCACGCTGATGGAACCGGCTGGTGTGGAGCGGCGCGCGCCGTGGTGGCTGTACGTGGTGGCCGCGTCGTACCTCGTTTACTTCTGCCTGCACACCTACATTGAACTGCGCGGCGTGGAACCATCCGGCTTCAGCCCGGTCTATGCCGGCGGTGAAGTGCGCGTGCGCTCGGTGGGGGCCGGCGGCCCCGCGGAGCGCGGCGGGCTGCAACCGGGGGACCGCATCGTCGCGGTGAACGGGCTGCCGATACGCAATCTGCTGGACTGGTACCTGGCGCGGGCCAACTTTGAGGCCGGCAAGGCCAACGAGTACGCGCTGGAACGCAAGGGTCAGACACGCACCGTGGTGGTCACGCTCGCCCAACGGGCGCACGTTGAGGACTGGCTCACACTCATTTTCCTGGTAACCCGCGCGGGGATGATGGTCCTCGCGCTGATCATCGGCTTCCGGCGGTCGCATGACCCGGCGGCGCTGGCCGCCGCGTGGATGTTGGGCACCATGGCGCTGGCAGACATCGCGCCGCCCGCTGGAAGCGCCGCGGGCATCCGCAGCCTTCCGCTGGTCTTGCATGGCCTGGTGTGGATCTCCGGCCTGGGGCAGTTTGTATTTACGGCGATCCTGTTCACCTTCTGCGCCATTTTTCCACGGCCGCTGTTTCGCGCGCGGTGGGCGTGGGTGGCCGTGTGGGCGCCCGCGGCGGCCGTGGGGCTGAGCATCCTCGCTTACGGGATGCATATGGTGTACCGGCCGGGCCAGGAATTGACGTGGACCGGCGCGCTGCTGGTGGTCCTCGCGCCCACCGTCGGCCTGTACATCCCCGCATCCCTGGCGGCTCTGTGGATGAACTACCGGCGGCTGGAAGACCCCAACGAGCGGCGGCGGGTGCGCGTGCTGGTGGCGGGAATGATCCTGGGCTGGCTGGGCGGGCTGCCGTTCATTATTTTTGTGTACTGGCAACCGGCGGCGGGGATCGCCCGGTTTTTCCTGGATTCGCCGCTGAGCACCGTGTCGGTTCTGTTGTTTCTGGCGTTCCCGTTCGCGTTTGCCTACGCCGTGCTGCGGCACCGCGTCTTCGATCTGCGCGTGATGCTGCGCCTGGGCTTGCAGTACGCGCTGGCCCGGCACGTGCTGCTGGCCGTGGCCCCGGCGTGCGGCGGGCTCTTCCTGCTGGACCTTTTTTTTCATGCCGACCAGCCGCTGGTGAACATCCTGCAAGCGCGCGGCTGGATGTACCTGGCGCTGGGCGCCGCGGCCGTGGCGGTACAGATGAACCGCGAGAAGTGGATCGCGGAACTGGACCGGCGCTTCTTCCGCGAACGCTACGACGCGCAACGCCTGCTGCGCGAAGTGGCGGAAGAAATCCGTGACGCGCGCAGCCTGGAGCGCGTGGCCCCGCGCGTGGTGGCGCAGATCGAGGCTGCGCTGCATCCGGAATTTGCGGCGGCGATGGCGCGCGCGCCGGGCGAGGCGCAATTTCGCGCCGCGGCCGTGGCCCCCGCGGGCGCCGCGCCGCCGCTGATCCCCGCGGAGAGCAAGCTGCTGGGCCTGCTGCGCGTGCTGGGCAAACCGCTCGAATTGGGGCGCAGCGATTCGAATTGGCTGCAACAGCAACTCCCGCCCGATGAGACGGACTTTGTGCGCCGCGCGCGGATGGACTTGCTGATTCCGGTGGCCACTGCGCAAACCGGCGGCGCGGAAGCCCTGCTCGTGCTGGGCGTGAAGCGCTCGGAGGAGCCGTACAGCCGCGAAGACCTGGACCTGCTCGCGGCCATCGCCAGCAGCCTGGCGCTGGCGCTGGAGCGGCCGGCGGAGTCGCCCGAGCCGGGGCGCGCCGGCTCGGCCTTTGAGGAGTGCCCGCAGTGCGGCTCGTGTTATGACAGCGGCGCGAGCCGTTGCGCGCAGGAAGGCGTGCTGCTTACGCCGATGCGCCTGCCGCGGGTGCTCGCGGGGCGCTACCGCCTCGAGCGGCGGGTGGGCCGCGGCGGCATGGGCGCCGTGTACGAAGCCGCCGACAAATCACTCCGGCGCACCGTGGCCGTGAAGGTGATCCGCGACGACCTGCTGGGCAACGCCGACGCCGCCCGGCGCTTTGAGCGCGAGGCGCAGGCCGCGGCGAGCTTCACGCACCCGAACGTCGTAACGGTGCATGATTTCGGCATCGCCGCCGACACCCGCGCCTTCCTGGTGATGGAGCTGCTGCGCGGCGTTTCGTTGCGCGACGAAATGCGCGCGCACCCGCGTCTGCCGGCCCCGCGCGTCCTCGAAATCCTGCGCGGCGTGTGCGCGGCCCTCGACGCGGCGCACCGTCAGCAGCTCATCCACCGCGACCTGAAGCCGGAGAATGTGTTTCTGGCGCGCGATGGCGCCAGCGAAATCACCAAGGTCCTGGACTTCGGCCTGGCCAAGGCCTTGCCGCTCGACCCGCAGGCTACCGCAGATACGGACCCTGCCGCGCTCGTCGGCACGCTGCACTACATGAGCCCCGAGCAGCTCAACGGCCGGCCCGCGCATCTTTCGTGGGACCTCTGGTCGCTGGCCATGATGGCTTACGAGATGCTCGCCGGCGCCAAGCCCTTCGCGGGCGAAACAGCAGGCGCTTGGCAGAGCGCGGTGCTGGCCGGGCGCGCCACGCCCATCACCGCCCACCTGCCGCAGGCCCCAGCGCCGCTGAGGGAGTTCTTCGCCACCGCGCTGGCGCTGGACCCGCGCAACCGCTACCCTTCCGCGGCCGTTTTTCTTACATCGCTCAAGCGCTGGTCTGAGTAGGGGCCGGTGGCGAGGTCCGCCCTCGCCGCGCTGCGGCGGCTCAGAAGCGGTAGGTGTAGCGGGCGGAGAAGCCGCGGGCGGGCGCGTCCATGCCCCAGAAAACGCCGCGGTAGTTGCGGTCGCCGAGGTTCTCGGCGTCGAGCAGGAGCGCATGGCGTTCCCGCCAGGAGACGCCGCCGCGCAGGCCGATGGTGAAGTAGGCGGGCACATAGGTGAACAGCGGAGCGGAGTTGACGCCCACGCCCAGGACGCGGTCCTGCACTTGCGTGAGGGTCTCGCCGGTGGCCATCAGGATGTCGTCGGCGCTGCCGAACATGGTGTCCACGCCCGGGCTGACCAGGCCGCGGACGGTGGCGCCGCGGCGGAAGAAATTCTGAATCGAGCTCCGCGTGCGTTCGGCGCCGGTGCGCCGGTCAGCCAGGTCGAGCGAAGAGAGGCGGTCCTGACGCGCGGCAGCGTGCAGATAAGGCTCGATCCAAAAGCGGTGTTTGGCCGGGGCATAACGCAGCGTCAGGTAGCCGTCGGGCGCAGGCGTGCCGCCCTCGATATTCGGGATCAGCCCGGTGCGGCGGTCGTGGGCGCGGATCCAGGTCCACACGCCGCCGAGCGACCAGTCGCGGTGGGCCTTCCACTTCATGCGCGCCTCGAAACCCCGTTGCCGCGCTTCGTCGAAGTTGGCGCGCACCAGCACCGGGTTGGTGGAAGCGGCCACGAAGACTACTCCATTGGCGTTCTGCGAAGTGATGAGTGTGCCGCCCAGCGCTGTGCCCACGGCCCCGGCCGGCAGGATCAGCGCCTGCTTCACAATGACGTCGCTGATGTCGTTGACGAAAAACGTAAACTCGCCATCGAACCCGCCGCGCCGGAAGCTGGCGCCCGCCTCGTAAGTCAGGCTGGATTCCGGGGAGAGCTGCTCGACCGGCGCGCCGATGGATACCGCGGCGTTATCCGCCCGCGAGCCGATCGTGGCGTTCAATCCGGCCACGTCGGGCGCGGCCACCTCGAAGCCCGAGCCGGTGAGGCCGAGCGTGCCCAGGTCGGTGATGAGCGGGGCGCGGAAGCCGCGGCCCACGCGTCCGGTGAGGCTGAAGCCGGCGAGCGGCGTAACCACGGCGCCCAAGCGGAAGGTGACGCCATGGACGGTGAGGGCGTCGTCGCGCCAGAGCCGCGCGCCATTCACCAGCGGGCTGTCGGAGGAGCGCGCGCGGTAGTTCGCACCGCTGTAGCGCACGTTGCCGGTCACGCGGAAGCGCCCGGGGATCACCTCGACCACGTCCTGCAAGAACAGGCCGCCGTTGAGGTAACGCGCGTTGTCGGGGACGCGCCCGCGGCGGATGGAGATCCGCGCGGTGACTGGATCGAACTGGAACGAGGGCGCGTCCACCCCTTCCCGGTAGATGTCGCCGCCAAACAGCACGCTGTTGCGCGCGCCCCAGTTCTTCCCGGCGTTTACGTTGAACCCGAGCGCATTGGTGCGCTCGGGCTCGTGGGAGATGGCGGCGAGCGGGTTGCCGTTGCCGCCCTGGTTGACGCGCTCCTCTTTCTGGGAAGCGAAGGAGTAGCCGCCGGTGAAGCTGTCCAGCCAGCCCCAGGTGATTTGGTCGAAACGCAGGTAGAAGAAGTCGGACTTGAGACCGCGCAGGTCGGCGATGAGGTTGCCGTCGCCGCCCAGCAGTTGGTCGTGGCGGCGGCCGCCGTCCTGCTGGTTGCGCGCGTAGTTCATGACCAGTTGGGAGTTGCGCCCGGCGGCCCAATTGAGCCGGAGCAGCCCGCCGTATTGGGTGAACGCCGTGCCGGGGCGGCGGCCATCGTCGAGCACGGTGGAAGGCAGGCCCAGGAAGCGCGTCACCGCGGCGTGGGAATCCAGGCCCTGCCCGGTGCGCACGCGGTTGTGCCGCGCCCCGCTGATGCTGGCCAGGACCCCGAAGCGCCGCGCGCCGTACGTGACCGAGGAGCTCGACCCGAACCCGCCGTCCACGCTATCCGCGAACAGGCCCCAGTGGCCGTGCCACGCGGGCGTAGCGGAAAACTCCGGCGACCGGGTGAGGTACTGCACGCTCCCGCCCATCGAATCGCTGCCGTACTGCGCGGCAGAAGGGCCACGCAGCACTTCCACGGCTTCGATGGCGCTGGCATCCACCAGGTTGAAGAAGGTGCTCACGCCGCCGCGCGCCGCGGCGTTGGAGAAGCGGAAGCCGTCAATGAACACCCCGACCTTGTCCCCGGTGAGCCCGCGCACGTAAATGGCGGACATCGATGAACTGGTGCGTTGCAAGGCCAGGCCGGTTTCCTCCTGGGCGATCTGCGCGATGACGGACTTGGCGCGCTGCTGGATGACCTCCTGGGTGAGGATGTTGACGCGCTGGGGCACCGCGCCGGTGTCTTCCACCATGCCGGCGTGCGCGGTGACGGTGACGGACTGCTGCACGCCCTGCACTTCCAGCTTGATCTCCAGGTCCTTGCTGCTGCCGGGACGCAGGTCCACCGCGGTGCGGCTCTCCGCGAAGCCCGGCGCCGCCACGCGCAACACGTAGCTGCCGCCGGCCACGCCGTCCAGCCGAAACCGGCCCTGCGCGTCGCTCTTGCCCGAGGACACAATGGCGTGATTGGGGTCCAGCAGGGAAACGCTCGCGTGGGGCACTACTCCGCCCAGCGGGTCGCGTACCACTCCGGTGAGCGCCAGGTCCCCGGCACGCAGCGACGGTACGAAAAACAAGAGAATAGCCAGCAGCCGCAGCGCACTCGGCAAGAAAGATCCTTCCCTGGGCAGTTCAGCCCGGCCCCCGAGGCACACAGGCCTGCTTCAAACGTAGCGGGTAGGACGTGGTACTACCAGACATCGTAGGTGAAGAAGGCCAGGATGGAAGGACCACGGGTCAGGCGCGCAGGACCAACTCGAGGAAGTCATGGACGGCGGCTTGCGTGGCGGGATGCAGCGCGAGGGCCAGGAGGCCCGAAGCCGCCAGCGCAAGTCCCAGGCGCGTCCACCAACGCCGGGGTGAGTCCTCCACGACAAGCGGGGCGGGCCCGGCCACCAGCCGGTCCACGCGCTCGGCGAGACTGTGGTCCGGCGTAAGGAAGGAACTCCCCGCGGGGGAAAATGCAGGGGCAGCGCCCAGCCGCGCCACGCGCACCAGCGCCAGGGCCAGCGTGGCCCCGCGCTCTTCGCTGCCTGCCGCGGCGCGATCGTCGGCGCACCATTCGGCGTAACGAGACCAGGCGCGTTCCACAAACGCCAGTTGGCGCAGGAAGGGCAGCACGTCCGGCGCGCCCAGCAGCAGCAGGCGTTTCAAGTTTTCGCGGGAGTCGCGGTGGGCCTGCTCGTGCGCCAGCGCCGCGCGGAGCTGCCCGGGCGAAAGCTCCCGCAGCATCGCGGAGGAAACGACGATGCGCGGGCGCCACACGCCCGCCAGCGCCAGCACCGGCGCTGCGTCCGGCGTCACCAGCACCTCTTCCCCCGCGCCGGCAAGAGCCACCCACTGCCCCGACCGCCGGCACGCGGCCACCCAGCGGCGCGCGCACACCCACGCTCGCGCCGCGCGCCAGCCGGAATCGAGCCACAGGGCCGCGCCCGCAGTGGCCAGCAGCAACACGGGCCAGCCGGCCCGCTCGGCCACCGCAACGGACGGCTCCAACCACAAGTAAGCGGGCACGCAGAAACCCGCCACGACCAGCCCGGCCAGCCCCGTCGGCGCCAGCCGCAACGCGAAGAGCAGGCGCGCCGCGCGCGCCGCGGGCATCCCCTCCGCCCACCTGGCCATGCGCGGGGCCGTCCAGCGCGCCAGTATCCCCGCGGCCAGGTTGACCAGCAAGAACACGGCCGCGCACAAGACCATCAGCCGCAATTCGTAGGAGAGGATCATTCGCGTCCCCTCCGCTCGAGTTCCCTGCGCTTGCGGCGCACCTTGCGTTCGAGCTCGTCCAGCAGTTGCTCATCATGCTGGCCCAGCGCGTCCACGAAGCTGGACACCAGCAGCTCCGGCGAATGCGCGGCGCCGGCCAGGTAACCGCTGATGAGCCGGCTGGCCGTTTGCTTTTCCCATTCCGCCCTGGTCAGCGCCGCGGAATAGACGTAAGCGCGGTCGGCGCGCCGCCGCGTGAGCAGTCCCTTCTTGTAGAGGCGGTCCAGCGTGGTCATCACCGTGGTGTAAGCCAGCGGGCTGCCCAGCCGGTCGAGCACCTCCTGGACGCAGCACTCCCCGCGCGCCCACACCACCTGCATCACGCGCTTTTCCAGCGGCCCGAGGTTGCCTCGCGAGTCCACGGTTTGACCCACAGCATACTACACGCCGGAGTGGTCATGACCCAAGCAGCGGCCTTGGTCGTTCGGGGCAGTATGCGGGGCCCTTACTGGAAGCGGACGGTGGCGCTGACGCGCACGCCGCGGCCGATTTCCGGCGCCAGGTCCTTGATGAACGACAGGTGGTTACGGTACAGGCGGTCGCCCAGGTTGAAGAAGTGCACGCTAAACACGCTCACCGAGTGCGCGCGTGGCACGGTGTACGACACGGTGAGATTGGCCAGCGCGTAGCCGGGCGTGGGTGTTTCGGTAGGGAAAATGTCGTTCTGGTCCCGCGCAAAGACCCCCTCGGGGCGCACGCTCAATCCCTTCCAGCGCAGGTCTATCCCCAGCCGCCCGCGCACCGGCGGGATGCGCGGCAAGGGGGTGTCGGCCGGAGTCACCTGGCCGGTGCTGGGCGACGTGATGGACGAAGTCAGCTCGGCATTGGTCACGTCCAGCCCGCCAAAGAGCCACAGCCCGCGCCGCACCTGGGCGTCGAAGTTGGCCTCCACCCCGGCGTAGCGCGTATCGCCCTGCAAGAACTCGGCCTCGATGAAGCCCGAGGGCGCCAGGTTGCCGGTGGGCGTGAGGAAGACGAAGTCGGTCAGCGCGTAGTAGTAGAAGTTGACCTCGGCGCGGAACCGTTGGGCCTGATGGCGCACGGAGAAATCCACGCCGTTGCCCAGCTCGCGTTCCAGCAACGGGTTACCGATTTCGAAGGTCACGTTCCCCGGGTGGTCTCCGTTGTTGTACAGCTCTTCAAGCGCCGGCGCGCGGAACGAGTGCGTGTAATTGGCCACGAACGCCCCGCCCTTCCACAGCGGCACGCGGATGCCCGCGCCCCCGCTGAAGCCATTGAAGGACCGGCTGGGAGAAACCGGCAGCAACGGGTTGAGACCCGGCTCGTAACCCACGTGCTCGAACCGTCCGCCGAATTGCAGCGACAGACGGGAAAAGTCCACGGTCTCCAGCGCGAAGAGCGCGAAGTTGTTCTGTAGCACCGGCGGGGCGATGGCCTCCGTCCCGAAGGCGTCGAAGTCCCGGTGCGTCCCCGAAACGCCGAAGGTGCCCCGCAGGAGTCCGGCCCGGCGCTGCTCGAAGGTGACACGGTAGTTGACCTGCCGGTTGAAGAAGTCGGTGCCCAGCGACTGGTCATCGAACTCGCCGTGCCGGTAGTCGGTGAAGCCCAGCGCGGCGCGGATGTCGGTGATGGGCGCGTCCAGGTTGCGGGCCCCGCCGGTCAGCTTCACGTCGTGACGCCGCAGCCGCAGGTTGATGACTTCGTTTTCCGGCGCGATGAAGCCGCCGTCGGCGCCGCCGGACTCGAAGAACACCGCGAAAGGGATGCCGTAGCGGCGGTCGTCGTAGTCGTACCCGAAACTGAAGAAGCCGCGGTCGCCGTAATAGCCGAAGCCGCCGCGGCCCCCCGCGTTGCGCACCTGGGAGTTGGCGATTTCCCCGATGGGCGTATCGTAGTCGCCTGTGCGCTGCCCGCTGGTTCCGCCGCGGATGGCCCACTTGGACCAGCCATATTCGAACCCGGCGCCGCCCCCGGCCAGGTCGTTGGTGCTGCCGAAGGCGCCGGAGACAAAGCCCGACAGTCCTTCGTGGGGGTGTTCGTGCGTCGTCTGCAAGCCGGTGAAGGCGCTCACCACTCCGCCGATGGCGTTCGAGCCGTACAGCAACGTGGCCGGCCCGCGGACAATCTCGATGCTCTCGAGACTGGTGGCATCCAGGTTTTCCCCGTGGTCGCCGGACTGCGACGCCAGCGACCCCGCGTTCATCCCGTCCAGCAACACCAGCACGCGGTCGCCGTCGAAGCCCCGCAGCACCGGCCGGGAATTGCCCACCCCGAAGCCGCGCTTGGCCACGCCGGGCTGCCCCTCGAGGACGTCCCCGATGGAGGGCTGCGCTTTTTGGATCAGGTCCACCGGCTCCAGCGTGGTGACCGACATCAGCGCTTCGAACGTGGCCTGCTCGCTGCCGGTGGCGGTGACGGTGACATGCTCGCGCACCACCGCCAGGCCCAGCTCAAAATTGACGGTGGCCGTCGCGCCGTCGCGCACCTCCACCGTCCGCCGCTCGTCGCCCAGCGCCGCGGAACGCGCCATCACTTCGTACGTGCCCGCCGGCACCTGGGCGAACTCGAATTCGCCTTCCTCGTTCGTTTCCGCCGACCGCCCGAGTTGCACGATCAGCACGCGAGCCTTGTGCAAGGCCGCCCCGCCGTGTTTCAGCGTGACCTTCCCTTTCACTACGCCTTGCTCGGCGGCCGGCGGCGGATCATTCCCCGCGCCCACCGCGGTTCCGAAAAAGCTCGTTGCCATCACGGCGGCCAAAAGGACCTTGGGAACTCGCATGAATGGATTCCTCCCTGAAATGAGTCTTGTAATCCGGGAATGGGCCCGGCCGGCGGACGGCATGCCGGCAAATCAGCTCATCGGGGACTACAGCAGGGAGGGAGGCGCTCGCGTGGGGACCAGCGAGTAATGCGGTTCGGTGTGGAAGAAGTAGTCTTCCGCGGGCGCGTGCACGGCGACCACGGCGAATGGCGCAACCTGTATCGCGGCTACCGCTTGCAGCGCCGGCAGGTGCGCCACGTGGCACACCTGGCAGGCCTTGCCCGGCGTGTCGTGCCCGTGGATCAAGCCCGCGCCGGCCAGCAACAGCGCCAGCGCGCCCGCCACAGCCACTACTCGCAGATGGCAGCTTCTGGACATCGACCCGTGAAATACAATATAAAGCGCCTTTCGCGCTGTCAAGGCTTGCAGCCTGTGCGCACTCTTCATTTGAAGCGGCGGCGGCCTGCTGGGCAGGCCCTCGGGTCAGCGCAGCGCCGCAGGACTAGGACGCCCCATGCCGTACTTTTCTTTCGGGGCGCAGCGAGCTGAGGGCTGAAGGCGGAGAGCTGGTTCTTCGTTCGGAGTTCATAGTTCTACTCAGTTCTGAGTTTGAGGCATGGTCTCGCTCAACTACGAACGGCGCGCCCTCACCGAGGGCATGTTCATCGAAGAGACCGGCGTGGACCGCATGCAACTGCACCTGGCGGCGGCCGCGCTCAATCTGGGCAAGTACGATTCGGTGACGCACTTGCTGCGCTTTTCCGAGCGCGAAGCCGGCCTCGTCGCCAAAGAACTCGGCGTCACCCGCAAGCCCCGCCCCCCGCTCGATTTGTCCGCGCCCCCACCCCGCGACGAATAAAGGCAAGAGTTGCAGCGTCAGCGCGCGGCCCGTGGAGTACGGCCGCAGCGGCGTGCGCAGTTTCCTGCTCGACGCCGGCGGCGTCATTCACTTCGCCCGCGAAGACCGCGCTGCCACCGCCGCGGATCCGCCCATCCACTAATTCCGTGGATCAGTTGTTCCAGTCGTCATCGTCGCCGGAGCCGTCGCCACGGCGCTCGCCGCTGCGGGGCTCGGCGCGGCCCACGTGCAGGTGGTCGAAATGCAGCGCGGTGTTGAGCAGCAGCATGAAGGCGCCCTGCGTCTGGTGCCTCCACATCGGGTTCGAGCCGAAGAGCACCACATGACCCTTGCCCACCGGCACGTCAATGACCGCGGGCGACTCGGCCAGTTCGCTGCCCCCGGCGAGCATGCCGCTGACGAACAGGTTCGGTTCGGCGGCCCAGCGGACCACCACGCGCGGCCACATGCGCGGCGGGGGAATAGTCACGCCGATCTGATCACGGTTGTCAGGGTCAACGAACAGCTCGCGTTCGGCGCGGCTGCGCCGGGGCTCGCGTTCGGGCTCGCGCCAGGGGCGCGCCTGCGGAATGTCGGGGTCTGTCGCCGTGCCGCGTCCCGTGACGCGTCCACCTCCTCCGGCTCCCGCGCCGCCACCGCCTCCGCCGAACCCGCCGCCGCCGAGCGATACGCTGAACACGGGCGCCTGGCTGAAGTACAGCGCAACATTTTCATCGTAGCCGTAGGCAATGGGGCTGCCCTTGTCCTGGACAGTGGCGTTGAAGATGGCGCCGCGGGCCTGCAGATTGCGCGTTTCGACGATGCTGACGCCTTCCGTGATGCCCAGCTCGACGGGCAGGCTGGCGCTAGCGGTGATGGGAATGAACACGCCGCCCTCGGTGACGAATCTCTGCAAGTGGGCGACGCCTTCGAAGCCCAGGCCGCCGCGGATGTCGTCCGTCTCGTCGGTCGTGTTGCCGTCGGGACCGGCCAGGTTGGGGGTGAGTGGGGTGTTCTTCCACGGGATGGCCCCGGTCATGTCCGATCCGTCGGCCAGCGTGCGCTTGCGCACGCCGTGGATCATCGCCACGATGTTGCTGGTCACCGGCCCGAAGAGAATCACATCGTACTTCGACCGCAGGCTCGGCGTGGCCCGCACGTCTTGATCAGAGATGTAGTCGTAGGGAATCTCCAGCTCATCCAGCGCCAGCCGGAACCAGCCTTCGTTTTGCGTGTTGACCCACGTGTGCATCAGGGCGATGCGCGGCAACGCCACGGGGTGGCGCGCGGCCTTGATCTCCGCGTCGGTGGCGTGCGCGTTCAAGCCCAGCGGCTTCACCGCGGCTTCGACGCGCGCGCGCAGGCCGGCGGGGTTCCCCTCCGTGGGGATCAAGAACGCGCCGGCGTTGAACTTCTTGCCGTCGGCTTCGAAGCCTTCCTGTGCCGCGAAGACCTTCAGGTCCTTCAGCTTGAAGCGCAACGTGCCAATTTGCGGCTCGCCGGTGGCGTTGACCACGTAATACCTGGTGGCACTGGTGCCGGTGATGCCGCCCTGCGCCATCACCGGGCCGTTCACCGGCGACATTTTCGCGGTGAGGATGGCGCTGTCGGTGATGCGCAGGGTGGAGACGTTGCGTAGCGGCCCGAGCGACCAGCCGGTGTCGTCATACGGGCGCGGGTCCGCGACGGAGTAGAACTGCGTGTCCAGCAGCATGTCCGCCATGCGGCTGTACGGCTGGTCCATGCGGATGACGTAGCTGCCGGCGGGCAGCTTCACCGTCCGGGGCTGCGCGGACTGGCCGGCGGCCCGCCGTTCGCCCTGTGGACGCTCATCGCCCTCCGCCGCCGCCGGTTGCGGACCGCCGCCGCGGGCAGCTTGGCCCGAGGCCGGCGCGCCCGCGGGGGCGCGGACTTCGACTTCCGCGTCGAGCTTGTGCACTTCGACGCCTTGCCGCTGCATCAGCCGCATCAGGTCCGCAGCCAGCGCCGGGCGCTTGAAGTCGTTCGGCAGCACCCAGGCCGCGGGGCCTTCCGTCGCGGCCTTGGCGATGCTGCGCTTGCCCTTCAGGTAAAAGTTGCGCAGGAACTCCTGGCCATGGGAGGCGGTGTAACTGAGCGCCAGCAGCACGCCGCTCTGCATCAGGTTGGTATTGTTGCGCAGCGACCAGCGCACCCGCGGCAGCGGCGGGTTGGGCCGGAACCAGGTGCGCGACGTGGAGTTGGCCGGCACGTTGCGCATGCGCGTGTCCGCTCCGCCGTTGCCGAAGGTCTCGTAGAAGCGCCCGATGGAGTTGTGCCCGTTGGCCACGTAGAACATGTAGTTGGGCGCCCAGCCGTCGTAGAAGCCGTGCGTCCACACGCCGGGGACGCCCCGCTTGGTCATCTCCTCGACTTCGTAGTAGGCCAGCTTCTGCCACTCGTTCACCACGATGGGGTCGAGCCACGCGTTGTACGGCCCGGTGCCCGTCGAGGTGTAGAGGAACGGCACCGACTCGTGCAGGTCGTGCAGCACCTGCGGGCGCCACTCGAAGAAGCTCTGCATCATCACTTTGCTGAGGGCCAGCGACTGGGCCATGCCGTCGCGGTTGTTGTCGTGGGCCACGTACTTGCCCCAGTAGATCAATCCCGGCGCGGGCTTGCCTTCGTTGGCCTTGCGGTAGTTGTAGAGGTCCACCATGCGGTCGCGTCCGTCCACTTCCACTACCGGCGTCATCAGCCAGATCAGGTTCTTGCGGATGTTCTGGATGAACGGGGTCTCTTCCACCGCCAGGCGGTAGGCCAGCTCCATCAGCATCTCCGGCGAGCCGGTCTCCGGGGAGTGGATGGCCCCGGAGTTCCAGTAGAAGGGTTTGCCCTCTTTGATCAACTGTTCGGCCTCGGCGTCCGTAATCTTGCGCGGATCGGCGAGCTTCGCGGTGATCTGCTTGTACCGGTCGAGTTGGGCCATGTTGGCCTCGTCGCTGACGGCGACCATCAGGAACTCGCGGCCCTCTTCGCTCTTGCCTACGGTCCACACCTTTACGCGCGGCGTGGCTTTGGCCAGCTCCCGGAAGTAGCGGAAGATGTCTTTGGTGTAGGTGAGCTTGTTGGGCGTGCCGATGGCGTAGCCCAGCACCTTCATCGGCGAGGGCACCGTGGCCGAGGCCGGCAAATGGTCCACCAGTTCGGTGAGGAACTGCTTGTCGGTGGTGTACTCGAGAATCTTGGCCGTGTACTCGGCGTCGTTCTGCTGCGCCGCCGCGGCGGCTTTGCCGGCCTTCATCGGCGCGGCCTTCTGCTGGGCCAGCGTGGCCGGGCTCGCGCACAGGGCCAGGGCAACGACCATCAGTCCAATGATCAGGCGGGAATGCTGGTTCATGACTACCTCCATTGTTGCTTTCGAGAATTCGGCGAGAGGAGACTGCTCCCCAGAGGCACTCACCTTAGCACGGTGAGAGACGGAATGCGACCGGAGCGGGTTTCAGCAAGAAGCAAGCCGCGTCTGCGGTGCGCCGTGCCGTGATCTGGAAGCTAGAACGAAAAGCGCACGGCGGTGGTGACGGTGTGGCCGGCGAACGTGTGCGACCCGCTGGGGCCCGGGGCGCTGCCTTCGCTGTAGCCGTAGAGGGCCCAGTCAACCTTGAAGGTGACGCCGCGGGACGGGCCCACGGAGAGGCCTGCGTAGGGCCGGTGGTAGTCGAAAGCCAGGGGGCCCGCGGGGGCCGCGGAAGGCAAGAGCAGTGTGGAGCCCCTGGTCCTGGTGATGCTGTAGCCGAGACGCGCGCTGAGTTTGGCCGTCGGCCGCCAGGTCGCGTCAAAGTAGGCATAGTGGGTTCGGCTTTCGTAAGCGGAAGTATCCAGAGAGAGGCCGATGCCCGCTAAGCAGGGCGGCAAAACGACCGGATTGGGGGTCAAGGAATAGCAGATCAAGGTCGAAGAGAAAATACTGTTGTAGTGATACCCCAGGTCCAGGCCGCCGCGCTCCTGGCGCCCGAGTGCGGCCGCGAAACCGTAGGCGCGGTGGTGTTGTTCATGGTTCACCTGCAAAACTTTGTTTCGACTCTCCGTGATATTGAGCGTGCTGGTCAGGCTGGCCCAGGGGGCGGGCTTGTAGCCGGCCCGGAAGCGGTAACGCTGCAATTGCCTCGGGCTGATCCGGGTGAGGGCGCGGTCCGCAGACTGGAGCTCGAGGTCGAAGTTCAGGCGGAGTTGCTCGGTGGGCCGGGCCCATAGACCGCCGAGGCCGGCGTGCTCATCGAGGGTGGCTTCATCCACCACGGAAGTCCCCGGGGTACCGCGGATACTGCCATCGGGCTGTTGTGCGCAAAAAGGTGGCAAGACACCCGAAGGAAGAAGAGAGCAGACTCCGCGCGTGGCAAAAAAGGGCAAGAACAAAAGGTCGGCCTGGGAGCCATCGGCGCGAGTGACCTTCCGGCACCGGAAGCGATAGCCTAGATTTGCGCCCAGCCGTTTCGAGAAGTCGTGTTGCAGGTTCCACCGGCTGCTCTTCGACTTCTCCCCGAGAAACCGATGGAACGTCTCCGTCCCGCTGTCCGCGGGTGAAAAGAGGTTGTGCAAAGGGGTGGAGGCGGGGAACGAAGCGATGGCCCCCAGCAAAGACGGCGGAGAGGAAGCCGGGAAGGACGACCGGTGGGCGCTATCCCAGCGGCCGGGGACGCGGAAGTGGGCGAAGCGGAAGACGTGCGAAACACGGAAGCGGCGCACCCGCACGGTGGCCCCCAGGTCGGCGGTGACGGAGACGCGGCGCGCGCGGGCCGGGCCGCTCCGGTCAAACTGGCGCTCCAGCGTGCGCGGCAGGAGACCGAGGAAAGTTTCCGAGGAGTTCTCCACGTCCGCGCGCAGCGAGCTGTAAGCCACGCGGCCGGACAGGTTGAGCCCTCTGAGGGAATCGGACTGAAAACTCATTTGCTCGGTGGGAGCGAAGGTGCGCACGGCCCCGGCGCGGCGGTATTGCAGGAAGCCGGCGCAGGTGTCGCTGATGGTCGGGGGGGTGGTCGCGGAGTTAATCACCACGGGGGGAAAGCAAGGCTGGCCCGCGGCGGGATTGAAGACCAAGCCGGGGTCCACCGCCGTGCCGTCGGCCAGTTGCCCAAGGAAGCGGGGCAGGCCGAGCACGTCCGAGCCCACCGGGTCGTCCCAGGAAGTGCCGGTGTCATCGAATTGCAAGAACTGGTCGTAGCTCACGCTTGTTTTGGACCACAGCGCCACATCCGCGCCGATGCGATAGCCATTCTCGAGCGTGTCCCAGCGTTGCAGGAGTAGAGCAGTCGTGCCTTCTCCGAAAGTGCTCAGCGAGGACCCGTCGCTGCGGTTGCGGGTGTACCCGAAGCGGAAGCGCACGCGAGACTGCGGCAACAGGGTCAGGTTCCAGTTGCTCATCCGCCGCGAGACTTCGAAACGGTGCGGGGAGTACGGCACCGGAAAGGAAGGATTCGCGCCCGCCGGGTTGAGCGGATTGGCGAGCAGGTCGTAGTCCCAGAAGTTGCGGTCGCGGCGATAGGTGGCGTCCAGGTTGTACCAGCCGTTCTTGTACGCGCGCAGTTGGGTGATGTTGTTGGGGTCGCCCCCATAGCCGAAACTGGAAACGAAGAAATGGTCGAAAAAACGCCCGGCGTGGTTGCGCGAACGGGCCTGAAGGGTCTGCTCCAGGAGGCGCGGCCCCGGGTTCAGGTTGACAAATGTGTTGTACGAAGCGCGGTGACCAGTGAAGTTGGTCCAGCGATAGCCGAGCTCAAAGGTCTGCTGGACTTCGTAATTCCCGGACGGGGCGCCGGCGCCGGGGGAAGGCGGGTCCTGCCCGGCGGCGGAGCCGGCCCCGTACACACTCAGCAGGGCGGACGTGAACCACCGCCACAGAGTGTCGCGCGGCTTCCAGAACCGCCTCACCAGCGGCTGGCCTTGGCCCGAAAACTTTTGCACCGCCACCGCCTCCTTTTACTTGAAGAAGAACCTGCTGGAGTTCGAGCCATGAACGGCTACATGGCACATGGTGCAAGCCTGAAACTCCCGGGCTTGGTTGTGGAACCCCGGCGTCCCGCGGGCCGCCGAAAAGGTGCTGAACGTATGGCACTCCAGGCAGAGCAGGTTGACCTGGCTGCGCTTGAGCATCCGCGGATTGGCCGAACCGTGGGGCACATGGCAGGACTCGCAGCCCTCGGCCTTCACCGGCAGGTGCTCGAAAACGAATGCGCCGGCCTTCTCAATGTGGCATTTACCGCAAGCGGATTCCTGCGTTTCGCGGGAGCGCAGCAGCTTGCCAAAGAAGCCGCCATGCTGGTTGTGACAGTCGGTGCACTTGAGCAGGCCTTCCTGCACGCGGTGCCGAAAGGGCCTGGCGAATTCCGACTTGGTCTCCGCGTGGCACCCGTAGCAAAGCTGCGGCTGCGAAGCGCGCAGCAGGTACTGCTTCTGCTTGGCCAGGTGCTGGGAGTGGCAGTCGAGGCAGCTCACGTTGCCGGTGTTGTGCGCGGAGCGGCGGAAATTGCCGTGCTCCTCCGTCAACTGGTGGCAATTCAGGCAGCGGTCCACCACCTCCCGCGGAGAGAGCATCCGGATCGCTATCACTCTTCCCGGGACATATTTCTCTGCGTGTTCCCGGCCGGGCCCATGACAACCCTCGCAGCCCTGAAAGGCGTGGCCGCGCTTGTCACGCATGGTCTTCCAGTGCGCCGTTTCTTCAAAACCCTTGAAGAGCTCGCCGTGGCACTCCTGGCACTTTGCGGAGCCGACGTAGTCGGCAGCGTCCTTCACGGGCGCCTTAGCTTGCTGCGGCGAGGGCTGGGGCTGGGGTCCTTGTGCGTAGCAGACACAAGCAAGGATCAGAAGAAACAGGGCCGGACAAGTCAGGCGTCGAATTCCGGCCCGCAACCGTGCGCGACCCGCGCCGGAATTCGACTGTGAGGGCAGGCTCCGGGGATCGCTCATTGGAGCACGCGCACGTTGAAATTCTGGTTGGCAACCGGCTGGGCAAGGCTCATGCCAATCTTGCAGAACTGGGCTGTGACATTGCCGTTGGAGGGAACGAAAGCAGTCCAAATCACGTTGCTTAGGCCGTTCGTTGATGGATTGCCTGCGGGACTGATGACCACGGCCATAGATGTCGTTGCACCGGGCGCGGCAATGCTCCGAGTAATGCACTGACCACCACTGAATGCAGAGGCCGGTCCAGCGAGCAGAGTGATCACCAAAGGCCCGCCTGCGGTTTGGGCGACGTTGTCGGAATTGGTGATGGCGGCGCCACCGCCGGCGGCCAATCCAGCGATGCCCGTAACCACGCCGTTGGCCTGGACGCTCCCGATCACGGTTTGGTCGCCGCTGAAGTTATTTGCAATATTAGTCCGTGCCACGGAGCTATCCACGGACAGGGTGACCGGACCGCTCGCGCCGCCGCCGGTCAGGCCGGAGCCGGCGATGACGTTGGTGATGCCTCCGCCGGGCAGATTGGTCAGGCCCGAGCCGTCACCGACAAAGGCCGCAGCCGTCACCGTGCCCCCGCTGCTCACGGTCATGAGCAGCGTGGGAGTGCCGGTCGCACCCGGATCCGCCACGAAACGCACGCCGCCCGTGGCCCGCACCACAAACTCATTGTTCCCGGCCGAGGTCACATCGGCATCGGCGGAATCGCCCCAAACGAACGCGCCGTTGTGATTGGCCTGCGCCCGCCGCCCGGCGGCAAAGCTGTATTGGCCGGAGGCGGTGTTGCTCCGGCCACCCGGTATGGTCGCCCAAAGAGCGCTGGCCGCGTTAAGATCGCCTCCCCCCACAACAGCGTCGGCCCCGGCTGAGTTGCCAAACCCGCCGGCAATGGTGGAATTCCCACCGCTGGCGGTGTTGCTGCTGCCGCCGCCGATCGTGGACTGACTCCCGCTGGCGGTGTTGCTGGCGCCGCCGCCGATCGTGGACTGACTCCCGCTGGCGGTGTTCCTGCTGCCGCCGCCCACCGTGGCCTCGGCCCCGGAGAAGAGGTCTGCGGCATCTCCCGCGCGGTTGTTTCTCCCGCCGCCGACGGTGCCATAGTCGTCCTCCACACGATTCGGGCCGAACGAGCCGGTTTGGCCGCCGCCCGCTATGGTGGCCCCTCTCACGTTTGCTGACACGAAGTTGCCGCTGAAGCCGCCGATGATGTTGGGCGTGCCCGTCGTTGCGAGCACGCGGAAGCCGCCATTGATCGCGCCGCTAAGGGTGAGGTTGTTGGCCGCGATGTCCCCCGTGAACGTGGCGTCGCCCTCGGCATCTACGCGGAAACGTGCGGCGCCCCCGAGAGCCACGCCGAAAAGGGTGTTGTCCGCTGGAGCAGAAGCTGGGTTTACAAAGAGAGAGCCCTGACCCGCAGCGGTGCCCGTCGGTATCGCCGTGAACGAACTGGCTGTGCCCGCGCCCATGATGGAACCGGTAGCCACGACGTTGCCGGCCACGCGGACGTTGCCAGCGACTTCGAGTGCCTCGGTGGGCGCGGTGGTGCCGATGCCCACG
>Ga0187893_10000766_pt1 | contig 82039 bp, 82 predicted proteins | sample MA1701074metaG_FD_139574 | JGI IMG/M metagenome (GOLD analysis project Ga0187893, IMG submission 139574) | White microbial mat communities from a basaltic lava cave in the Kipuka Kanohina Cave System on the Island of Hawaii, USA - MA170107-4 metaG ... | reverse complement strand
TCGTCGCCCTCGTCGCCGTCATGCGCAAAATTATAGTTACCCTCAATGCCAAAATCAGGGATGCATGCTACCCGGAACTTAATTTTAAAACATGGTAGATGACGCGCCAGCCGCCCATTTCGATTTCGTCTTCCAACTGTCCTGCGCCCCAGCCCGAATAATCGATGATTACAAGCTTGTTGTCCGTAACAACGTCTTTCAGGGAAGACAGAGGGGACTGAAGTACGCCGGCGGCTTCGCTGACCGTCTCGGAAGGAGAGAATTGCGGCTGATCGTGCAGCGCAAACAGCGCCCCGTCTCCCACCGGGCCGCCGATCCGCATTTTCTGTTCTTTGTCTTTTGCGCCTTCGAGAGGATCGAAGCCAAGTTTTGAAGCCAGTTCAGCCGGATTGATGTCGTAGTAGTCCATTGCCTTGCGTGTGAGCATCAAGCCGGCCGCGCCTTGTTCACTGTGATGTATTACAAGAATTACCGACTGGCTGAAATCAGGGTCGAAAAGTTCGGGGGCGGCCACCAGAAGCTTGCCCTTCAGTGAGTTGAACTGTTCCGTCATAAAAAACCTCCGGATTAAATTATGGAATAGACACCGGATTATATGGTTATGAAAAAATTTGCAAGTTAATTCGGCCGCATGCCGGAGGGGGCGAGTGCATAAAAATTTCTGGCCTTGTCGATGCCGGCCCGTTTCAGCGCGGCTTCCCACATCTGCTCGGGCGGGGTTTTGAAGATCAGTTCCGCATCGGCCTCGATGATGAGCCAGTCGTTCGTATTTTTGAGTTCTTCCACGAGATCATTGTTTTCCCACGCGGCGAAGCCGTAGGTCAAAAGCTTGTTGTCCGTGCGGATATCGGCAAGATGGGCGGGGTGTGTCGCGGCGCAACCGGAATCGCCGATCCTGCCGGATGAAGCCTCGTCAATCCGGTCATGCAGGGCCGTGACGGAGCCAAGAGCGACCGGGCCGCCCCAGCGCACCCGTTCCATGGGATCGGCGCACCCGGCGAGCGGATCGCGCCCGACCTCGCCGACGATCAGCTTTTGATAATCGAAGCCGGGAAACGGCCTGTGCGAAAGCATGACGCCCGCGGCGCCGTTTTCATAATGGGCGACGATCAGGATAACCCCGCGGGCCACATGCTCGTCGCTGTTTTGGGGCGTCGCAACGAGAAGCGCGCCGATTTTCAATTCTGTCCGTGACATTTTTTTATCCTGTCCCTGAAATTTTATTTTTAACATAATTCTTATTCCGGAAAATTGCAACCATTTTCCATGGCATTGCCTCTCCCGGCAATGAGCGTTACACTATCCGGATTATTGTTTTTCCAGGAGGTTGACCATGCTTCCCGCCCTTGAGTCCATCATTCCTTTTTATACCTATTGCGAACAATCCGGCGGGGCGATACCGCAGCCGCTCAATTTCCTGTCCTGCGCGGTGTTCTGGCTGGGAGCGGTATGGATGTACCACACGCAGAGCCCGGATGAGGAAAGACCGACTTTTCACCAGGTTTCCGCGATCCTGCTGTTTTTGCTCGGCCTGTCCGGCATGGCGTGGCATGTCAGCGGCAATCCCATGGCGCTGGCCGTCGATATGTTCCTGTTGTTCATGCTGTTCATCATCGTCGCCGTCGTGGTTCTTAACGATGTGCTGCGCTGGGATCTCGGCAGGGGACTTGCCGCCGTCGTGCTGCTGGTCGCCGTCAGCGCGCTGCTGAAGGATGAAACATTCGGCAGGCTGCCGCAGAACGGCGGGCTGTTCCTGCCGCTGCTTTTCTTCCTCGCGCTCGCGGGGCTCAAGGTGCAGTCGGTCAGCGAGGAAGCGACGGTCTACCTGCTTTCCGCCGCTTACACGCTATTCTTCGGACTGCTGGCCTATGCCGCGGATTCGCTGCTCTGCCCCTATTTCCCGCAGGGGCTGCATTTCCTGTGGCACATCCTGATCGTGGTGTCGGTCATCTATATCGGCAAGACCGTCGTGGCGATGAAAGCCGTGCCGTGGCCGGAAGAGGGCGACAAGGAAACCGCCGCTCCGGCGGAGTAATCGTTTTTACGCGGAGTTGCGGAGAAGCGAAGTTTTTACTTATGTCTCCGCGTGGGAGGCTTTCTCACAAGGAAAAGACAAAGACTCCCCGCCGCCGCCAGATAAATCCCCATACCCGCCAGCACCGGCGCGATGCCCCAGACGTCCGACGCCGCGCCCACGATCAGCGAAAGCGGAATGAAAGCGACGTTGATCGCCAGCGTCGCGGTGGAGAGGATCGTCGCCCGCCGCTCCGAGGAGACGCGCTTGTTGATCGCGTCCTGCACACGCGGCCAGCCGAAGCCCCACATCAGCGAGCCGCAGAGCAGCAGCGCGACGGCGTGATAGCCGGGAATAAGACCCGCGATCAGGAACGCGGTCACGACAATTGCCAGCATGATTTTGAAGATCGCGCGGTTGGTCATGCGCCCGTCGATCAGGTGGCCCATATGCCCCGCCATGCCGCTCAGCAGGAAGCCGCCCGCCATCAGCACGCCGTACCAGGTTTCGGGCAGGCCGAGCAGGGCGTAATAAGGCTGCTGCGACCACATCATGGTTTTGGTCGATGAGTAGAGCACCGCGCAGAACAATATAATGCCCGCGATTTCCGCATGACCGTGCAGCGCATAGCGCACGGTTTTTGCCATGTCGGCGAGCGGGTGCTTTTCCGGCGCGCGCTTTTCGCGCCCGGGTTCATGCATGCAAAGCGCAGTAATCATCGCAAGCCCGTAAGCGGCAAGGCTGACCATGATCGGCAGTTTCGGATTCACCGCATATAAAAACCCGCCGACGAAAGCGGAGAGGCCGAGCGCGTAAAACGCGGCGCCGTGCCGCCTTCCTTCGAGCCTGCGAAACTCCTCCGCGCGCCCTTCTTCAGCGAGCGTGTCGTAGAGCAGCGCGTTGAGCGTGCCGGAAATCAGGCTGACGCCGATGCCGATAATGCCCTGCGCCGAAGCCGCCGTGAACAACCCGTTTGCGCAGAACAGCACGCTGAAGCCGAGCACATAAAAAAACATGCCGAGGCACAGCGTATGCTTGCGCTTCCAGATATCCGAAAGCCAGCCCGTCGGCACTTCCATCGCTATGACGATTGCGGAGAACACCGCTTCGCCGATCAGGAATTCGCGAAAGCCAAGCCCGATCACATCCCGGTAATAGGGGATGATAACGGGCAGCAGGAACATCGTGCATTGCAGGGCCGAGAAAGCCTGAATGAGGATGATGTTTTTGTTCGCGCGGTTCATGGCCGGTTTCCTTTCGGGTTTTTGCGCGAAAGGTTGACAGGGAGTTTAGAGCGTTGAGGGGAGGGTGTCAGCCTTTTGCGTGGCGGCTGACAAATATGAAACTTCAGAGCGTCAGCCTGTTCCTGTTCATGTCCCCGTAATTCAGGGCGCAGAACGCCGTACCGGTTGCAAAACCGGACGGGATCAGGGCGGGCGATTGGTGCTTCAACTGTTTCATGAGTTTAAGGAAAGTACGAAACGAAGCGGCTGTCACGAGAAATTTTGCAATGCAGCAAAAATCAGCCGGGCGCCAGCCGTCTTTCATAAGCGTCTGCGGCGGCGACGGCTTTTTGCGATTTTGCAATATTAGCATCGCAACTGATTTCGCGCGGTTTGTTTCTGGCCCATTCGCTGGACAGCAAAGCCGGTTCTCCTTGCTCCTTTTTGGCTATTTCGGCGGCGCAGACGGCGAGAAAATCCGTCATGCCGCACGTGGGCAGCGGCGCCCCTTCCGGCCAGCAGGGGGCAAGGGCGCGGTGAAGCGGCGCGTAAAACCGCTCCTGCACGCCGCGAAAGGCTTCATGGTTGAAAATCGTCTTTACGTTCTTACCGGCCGGAACTCTCAGGACGGCGCCGCGGTCGATGACGATCGGCAAGCCGCCGGGAAATCCTTCCGTCCCGCTTTGCAGGTAGCCGCCATTGGAAAAGTGATAGTCATGGAACCAGATATGGTCAGCCGCCAGCGCGTCATTCAGTCAGCGCCCGTCCGCTTCGTCTTTCAGAACGCCTTCCACTCCCGGCAGCAGTTCCACGGCGATGGGTATATTATACAGGGTATCGTCAGAAGTTCTTATTTTGATATGCACAGATTCAGAGGCGCGCAGCTTTTTCAATACCAGATCATGTTCGACATCAAGGGTGGAGCCGACCCGGAGCAGCAAGCCGTAGCGGCCAAGAAAAACCGTCTTGCCGATATTGCCATCGAGATATTCTCCCGCCTCTGCATCAGGCAGGCCCATAGCTTCCATAACCCGCCTCGCGTCGGCGGCAAGCCGGGGGTCGAAATCATCAGCAATGGCGGCCAGAAAGGATTTCATGGCAGCTAATATATTATGTAAAAAATACCGTTGTCAAGGGCCGGTTAATAACTCCGGGGTTTAAGTTGGCATTTTTTCTTCCCGGGCGTTATATAGGGGGAACGGAGCGGACCATCATGGAAATCCTTAAACCCTACCGCAAGCGCATCAACGAGATCGACGATAAAATCGTCGACTTGCTTGCGCAGCGTACGGAAATCATCCGCGAGGTCGGGCAATTCAAGTTCGATCACGATATTCCCGCCGTGCTGCAGGATCGCGTCGTCGAAGTGCGCGAGCGCGCGGCGGCGCGGGCGATCATCAGGGGGCTCGATCCCGCGCTGGTGCGCAAGCTTTACCGTATTCTCATCGATTATAGCTGCAATCTGGAAGAAGAGATCAAGCAGGATCTCGCCCGCCGCGGCAGCCGCAAGGTTGCGGGCCGCTGATGGACGTCCCTGCGGAAAAGACCGCGGGAATTTCCGCTCCCGCCGAAGCGCTCGGTCCGCGCAGGATCGCCATTTCCCTTCTCGATCAGGTGCTGGGCCGCCGGCAGGCGCTCGACGCCGTTCTTGAAACCGACAAGGATTTTGTCGCCCTTCACGCCCGCGACAAGGCGTTCGTGCGCATGGTGGTTGCCACTTCGCTGCGCCGGCTGGGGCAGCTCGACGATATGATTATGCGCGCGTCCGACAAGGCGGAACCGCCAAGACCGCTGCAGTTGCACAACCTGCTGCGCATGGCGGCGGCGCAGATCGCGTTCATGGCCATTCCCGATTACGCCGTCGTCGATACGGCAGTGCGGCTTGCCGAGGAGCTCGGCATGAGCAGGCAGAAAGGCTTTGTGAACGCCGCGCTGCGGCGCGTTGCCGAGAATTGCCGCACATGGCTTTCGCAGCAGGACGAGGTGCGCCTTAATATCCCGGACTGGCTGATGCGTATCTGGATCGCCGATTACGGGCTGCGCACGGCGGCGGAGATCGGGCAGGCCTGTCTGTCCGAAGCGCCGCTCGATATTTCGCTGAAAGACCCGAATACGCTTGCGCACTGGATGCATGCGCTTGATGCCGCCGCGCTGCCGACCGGGACGCTGCGGCGGGCGGAGGGCGGGGCAGTGCACAAGCTGCCCGGTTTCGATGACGGCATGTGGTGGGTGCAGGACGCCGCCGCCGCGTTGCCCGCGAAACTGTTCGGCGATGTTACGGGCCGCACAGTCGTCGATATGTGCGCCGCGCCCGGCGGCAAGACGGCGCAGTTCGCTTCGATGGGCGCGCAAGTCACCGCGCTCGACCGCTCGACGACGCGGCTTAAACGGTTGCAGGAAAATATCGCAAGACTGCGGTTAGGGGACATGGTCGCCATCGAAACGGCGGACGCCGCCGAATGGAAACCGCGCGAAGCGCCGGAGCTTATCCTGCTGGACGCCCCCTGTACCGCGACCGGCACCGCGCGGCGTCATCCCGATGTGGTACACCTGAAAATGCCGCTGGACATGGAGCGGCTCATGGAAGTGCAGGCGCGGCTGCTCGATAACGCCGCCGCCGTCCTCGCTCCCGGCGGGCTGCTGGTCTATTGCACCTGCTCGCTGCAAAAAGCGGAAAGCGAGCAGCAGGTCGAAGCCCTGCTCGCGCGCAACAATCAAATGCGCCGCCTGCCTGTCGCCTCGCTGGAAGCCGGCGGGTTAGATGCCCTCATCACCCCGCAAGGCGATATCCGCGCCCTGCCGTTCCACATGGCCGCGCACGGGGGGATGGACGGGTTTTATGCGGCGCGGCTGCAGAAAATTTCCTGATCTCAAGGATTTATCCGAACAGCTCAACCGATCGAAATTGTGGCCGCCAGAGCCTCCCGCCAAAAAAGGCTTCTGGCCTTTCTCATAAACGGCTAACGGCTGTTTCCGGTTGCCATCCTGTGAAAAATCGTTACAATTTCCCTCACTTAAATAAATAAAAATTACAAAAACTAAAAGAACAGGGAACAGTTTCGATGTCAGCACTCCGCTTGCGGGAGGCGTTCAGCCGTCTCCACAACACTTCATTCATTCGTCATCTGAAAAAAGGCGCGGCGGCGGCGCTGGTCGCGGCTTCGGTCGCGCTGCCCGCGGCGGCGGCGCATAACGATAATGACGATTTGCGCGTCCATAATTCGAACACGTCGGATTCGCGCGAGGTGCGCAGCCTCGCGCAGCAATTCAACAGCGCGGCGCGGAACAAGCTCTTCGTTCCCATGGATCGCGACTGGATCGAGATCAACCGGGCGCTCGGCGATGTGCGGGACAACGAACAACTGCGCAACCGCTATCTTGCGGAGTATTTGCTGCGCAGCGCGCGGATACATGTCCATCCGGACTTGTTCAAGGACATGAGCGATGCCGCCATCCTGTCTTCGCGTACGCAGGTACTCACCGCCAACGGGAGCGACGGCAGCAAGCTGCGCGTCTGCCTGATCTACGGCGGGCGGGGGGAGCAGGATATTAAAACACGGGTGCGGGATTTCATCGATCTCAGCCGCGTCATCCACGGCGAGGATTTCAACAATGCCGACGTGAAAACGTCCCTGACGCCGGGCCAGTTCCGGCAGCTTATCAATTATCACGAGTTCGGCCACTGCATGGACGACTGGTATCTGCCGAACATGAACGGCGATTTTTCGCGGGATCCTCTCGCCTTTTTCATGATCTATCACCGGGCCGAGACTTTTTCCGACGTTTACGGCGCGCTGATGATGGCGCGCGAGCACGGCGTGACCAACGCGGCGCGGCAGCTTGCGGATATCAGGCTTGCGAACATGGCGCTCGCGGGGCCGTTCCAGGTCAACTGGAGCGATCCGCGCAGCCTTAACGCCCAGGCCAGCTTCATCTATGCAACGCACCGTTCGCTGGAAGCGGCGCAGGAGTATATCGACCGCAACGGCGCCGCCGCCCTGCGCGGGATGGATTACAACCAGGTCGCCGCGCTTGCGCGCGATATCGTCGACCGCACGGCGCTGAACAGGCTGGAATACGGCGCGCTGATGTATCTTTTCGCGACGAAATTCGACATGAGCATATGGGATAATCTCAAGGATAGGCTTCCTTACGTCGCCGAGCGCCATGCTCTTGCCGTCGAACTGCGCCGGGAAATCGGCGAAGGGCTTTGCGCCGTGCTCGACCTGCGGCATATCCCGCCGGGGCAGGACGTTTTGAGCAGCATGCCGTTCTCCGGCACTCCGGCTGAATTTATGGCCGAAGTGAAGCAGAAAGCGGGCGATCCCGCCGCGCTGGACGCGCGGGCCGCGGCGCTCTCTGCGGATCTCTACAGGCTCGCGGGCGGCGGGCGGGCGAACATCGATACCTTGCTGCGCGTATTCACCGAGAAGAAAGATCAGTGGCGGGCAGCGCTCGCAAACGGCACGGAAGCCGGGAAGAAGGAAGCGATGGACAATCTCGCCGTGGCCGGAAAGGCGCTGTGGTACCCCGCGCACAAGGTCAGGGGGACGGACCCGCATGCCGCGCAGGATACGGTTCTGGCGCCTGTGCTGAAACCGGCGCCTTAGTTCACTGACTCGTCATTCCGGGCCAAGGCCAGGGATGACGGCTTGGGTATGTTTTTAATTCCTTTAATACGTGAAAACCGGCTGATTATCTGCTACAAATGGAAGTGGCGGTTCTTGATAGGGGCTGCCTTGGGGATTCCATAATTTTTCATAGCGCCGGTTTCATGACGTCTGTATCTGACATTCGCATCGCGCCCTCGATTCTGTCCGCCGATTTTGCCGCGCTGGGCGCGGCGGTTTCCGCAATCGACGCGGCGGGGGCGGATTATATCCATGTCGACGTCATGGACGGGCATTTTGTTCCCAATATTACGATAGGCCCCGCGGTGGTGAAAGCGTTGCGCCCGCATTCCAAAAAAATATTCGATGTCCACCTGATGATTGCGCCCGCCGATCCGTTCATCGAGGATTTCGCGAAGGCGGGGGCGGATATCATCACCGTCCATCCGGAAGCGGGACCGCATGTGCACCGTACGCTGCAGGCGATCAAGGCGCTCGGCAAGAAGGCGGGGATCTCGCTCAACCCGGCGACGCCCGTCGACGTCGTCGAAAACGTCATCGATTTAGTGGATCTTGTGCTTATCATGACCGTCAATCCCGGCTTCGGCGGGCAGAGCTTTATTCCGCTGCTCGATAAAATCGCGGCGGTCAAAAAGATCATCAAAAGCGTATCCCATCCCGTCGATCTCGAGGTCGATGGCGGCATCACGCCGGAGACGGCTAAACTTGCGATCAAGGCGGGGGCCAACGTGCTGGTCGCGGGAACGGCCGTGTTCCGCGACGGGCCGGAAAATTATGCGCGGAATATAAAGGCGCTGCGGGGCAAGGCATGAATATGTTCGGCTCATCGCGCAACCGTCCTGTCCGCCTTGCTCCTTCCGGCATCTTCTATAACTGGTCGCTGAGCGGCAGCGTGCCGCGCGGCTTTATTACCGCGCTGTGCGATTCATGGCCGGGCGATCCGGAGCGCGGGCGCTGGCTTTGCTCGGGAGCATTTTCCAATGACGGGCCGCCGCTGGAGAACTGGGAGCCGGAAGGCGTCGGCGAGAGCTGGCTTTGCCACATGCACGGCTTCGAGTGGTTGCGCGATTTGCGTACGCTGGGGGGAGATGCGGCGCGGCTTCAGGCGCGCGGGATGATCGCAAGCTGGATGCGGCGCTACCATTCGTGCCAGCCGCCCGCGTGGCGGACGGATTACACGGGAAGACGCCTTGCCAACTGGGTCGCGCTTTACGATTTTTTCGGCGCCAGCGCCGATGAGGATTTTCAGGACCGTTTTTTCGACTCGTTCGCGCGGCAGGCGCGGCATCTTTCGCGTTCGGCGCAAACCGCCCCCGCCGGGCTGCCCGCGCTGTATGTCGCAAAAGGGCTCGTTTTCAGCGGCATTGCCCTGGAAGGACGCGAGAGCTGGCTTGAGCAGGGGCTCGATATTTTGCAGGAGGAAACCGGGAAGCAGATCCTGCCCGACGGCGGCCATGTCAGCCGCAATTCGGCCAGGCTGCTGGAAGCGCTGCAAATCTTTATCGACATTCGCGCGGCGCTGATCGCGGGCGGATATCCGCCGCCCGCCCCGCTTGAGCATTCCATCGACCGCATGGCGCAGGCGCTGCGCTTTTTCCGCTACGCCGACCGCCGTTTTGCCGTGTTTCACGGCGCGCAGGAAGGGGACATTGCGCTGGCGGACGCCGTGCTGTCGCGCTCCAATGCGCGCGGAAAAGTGCTGCGCGGACTGCCGCAAAGCGGGTTCGAGCGCATGACGCTGGGGCGCAGCATGGTGATGATGGATTGCAGCCCGCCGCCCGCCGCGCCGCATGACCGCACCGCCCATGCCGCGCCGCTCGCCTTCGAATTCATTTACGGGCGGGAGCGCGTGTTCGTTTCCTGCGGTTCGCACCCGTTAGATGCCGCGTGGCAGGATTCCCTGCGCGCGACCGCCGCGCACAACACGGCGGGGCTCGATTGCCGCAATGCCTGCGAAATCCGCGATGACGGGCATTTCGGGCGCAAACCGCGCAAGGTCATTGTCACGCGGCAGGACGGCAAGGACGCGGTGCTGGCCGAAGCCTCGCATGACGGCTATGTCGCGCTCAATGGCATCACGCACCGCCGCCGTCTTTATCTTGGGGATCAGGGCCACGATCTGCGCGGGGAAGACAATCTCACCTGCTCGGTCGGGGTAACGAAGCCGGTCACCGCCGTGCTGCGTTTTCATCTTCATCCGCGCGTGCTTGTCTCATTAATACAAGACGGGAAAGAGGCTTTGCTGCGCCTTCCCGGCGGCGCGGGCTGGCGGTTCTTTCACAGCGGCGGGGCGCTTTCGCTGGAGAACAGTATTTATCTGGGCGAAGGCGTGCGCCCGCGCAAGACCAAGCAGCTTGTCATCACCGGCGCGATGGACACCGACCATGCAAGGATCAAATGGGCGCTGCAAAGGGAGACACGATGACGCCTCTGGACAAAGCCTACGCGCTCGCGCAAAAAGACCAGTCCAATGCCGACGGTTATTACGACCTGTTCCTGAATTCCACCATCTATATTCCCGTGTGGGACGCGCCGGAGCGGACGGGGGAGCGCCGGGCGGATAACAATGAAACGATCAATCCCGTCATCGTCGAAAACGACAATCGGCATTATCTTATGATCTTCGATACCGAAGAGCGCCTTTCCGCATGGGCGCAGCGCGAGATCGGTTTTATCAGCGTGCCCGGACATGCTGTCGTTGAAATGATGGATCCGAAAATTCACTGGATGCTGAATGTGGGAACGGATTACCTTAAAGAATTCGTGGCTGACGAGATTCAGTGGCTTAAAGATGTGTTGCGGCAAAGCGTCGCGCAGGAACAAACCATCGCCGCCGGAACAGAGTTTTTAATCGGGGAGCCCGCGAAAGTTCCGCCCGGTTTCATAGACACGCTGAAAGTGGCGCTGCCAAGGAACGGCGAAGTTTCGGAAGCTTTCCTTGGCCAGATCATGATCGTGGGCCGCAATGAAAAGCCGCATCTTGCGCTGGTCATCCGGATGGGCCCCGTTCCGCAAACGGCGCGCGACGCAATCTTCAACGATCTTGCCATCGCTTCAAGGCAATTTATCCAGGCGCCCGACGTCATTGATATTTTTATCGACGACGGCGAAGGCGTCGCCCTTGAAATCACAAAGGCCGTGACGCCTTTTTACCGGCGCGAAGAATAGAAATCATTACGCAGGAATAGCGGCGAATAGCCGCGCATTTTCAAGAAACTTTTGAAACCCTTCACTCTGCGCAATTTCCGGCGTGGCGAAGAAAGTGATTTCCCTGCGGGAGTCCGGCACTGCGACGCGCATGTATGAAAGCACGTCGAACCGGAGGTCGTTCTTGTCGCGGCCGGCATGTTCGGCGATGTCGATCAGGGGCAGGCCAAGCCTTGCAACGTTGTTGAAAAGATAGGACGGCAGCGAATAATACGAGTGGACAATGGCGGCATCGTAGTGCCTGATCCATCCGGATGGCAGTTTCCATGACGCCTGCGGATGGTAGCCGCCTTCGCGGTATTCGTCATTTCTCTCAATCGCTGTCTTGTCCTGAAACGTCCCGAGAATGCCTTGCGCAAAAGAGGTTTTGCCAATCTGGCTTCCCAGGCTCGCAAGGCCGATGCGCGCGGGCCGTTCTTCCCTTCGGCTGTGTTCCATCATATCGGCAATGACGGGCGCGAAAGAGGCTCCCAGCGCCTGCGTCATGTCCTTGCCGGCGGTATTGAAGGTCCAGCGCAAAAGCTGCTTCTGATGGAGGTAATCATGGATCCTTGTCGCGTCGAGCATCAGGGGGCTACCGGGTGCGGGGTTGCAGCGGCAAAAGGACGCGCTTCACTCAGGAACGCCTGAAACCCGTCCATTTCTGCAATTTCAGGCGTAGCGAAAACCGTAATGTCCCTGGTGTTGAGCCAGTGGTAATAATCGATAGCGACAAGGCAGTCGAACCGCGTGTTGTGCATGTCCTCTTCCGGGTGTTCGACGATATCGATCAGGGGAAGACCAAATTTTGCCGTGGCGTTATTCAGAGCATATGACGGCAGCCAGTGCCACTGCCGGTAAACGCCGGCATCATAATGCCTCAGCCAGCCGAGGGAAGAGCAGCGCCATGTCGCCTGCGGGCGGTAGCGGTCGTTCTGCTCTATAAGCGTTCTATCATTGAAACACCTGATAAGGCCATGAGCGAAGGTGGTTTTTCCCGCGTCCCTGTAACCTGCCAGGCCGATGCGCGCCGCCCTTTGCTGCGCATGACTAAGCGCCGCCATGCCGGGAACGGCAAGGGCGGCGGCTGCTCCAAGCGCGCTCATATCGTTCCCGGCGGCGGCGGCTTTGAAGAACCAGCACAGGGTTCCTGACTGGCGCAGTTCTTCTACGGTTTTTTCGGCACTCAGAAGCATGGGTTTTTGATATCACCAACTTAAACATTATGTCAATATAAAGAGCGCAGGCTCTATCTTCCCTTATCCCCGTTTGCGGGTTACAAAGGTGAGGAGGTTGCCATGAACTTTTTACGGATTATTCCCATCCTTGCCCTGATTTTCCTTGCCGCCTGCGCCCAATACGACTGGAAGCCGGGGGAGCTCAGCAAGGTATCGCTCGAGCAGGCGGAGGCGGAGTGCCGCGCGCTGGCGTGGGACAATACCGGCAAAACGCGGCCTTTCGGCAACTGGTATGAACCCGGCCCCTCCGGCGAATCCCCCGACAGCCCCCGCGCCATCGAGGAGCGCGAATACGAACTGTGCATGAGCAAGAAGGGTTTCCGGCAGGTGCGCGTGAAGTGGTTCAGGGACTAGCCGCCGGCAGCCAAGCCCTATCGGGAGTTAAACCCTGATTGCCGCGGGAACCGGTTCAGGCAACGGGAATCCCGGTTGAAGATTCAGACTCGCGAGGGCGCGGTTGTAGTTTTCAAGACCGGCGACTTCAACGCTCAGCTTTTGCGTCATTCCTTTTGTCACTTCGGCGAAAAAGGCCGTCAGGGATTTTATCTCGTCCTTTTTGTCTTCTATATTGCGGGCAACCGCCCAGACCCTGCCGGGCATGGACGTAAAGCCGCCGGCTGCTTCGTAAAATTCCTGCGTTACGACGTGCTGCCTGAAGAATTCGTCCAGATCGGGCTCTTCGTTGACAATGGTAAAACCGTTAACGGTAACGCCCATCCCCTGCAAGGCGCGTTCTGCTGACGGCGATCAGCTTGCTGTGTTTTTCCCTTTGCGGGGCCCATGGAGCTTTTAAGAACGAAACGCTCCCGTCCCCGAAAATATCGAGCACTCTTCTTCCCCGCCGTGTTCGCTCTTCATCTTCCCAGACATCCCATGGACATTCCGGATAAAGTCTGCTGCTCAGATTCATGACTTCGTCCAGAGCTGTGCTTCCTTTCGCAGGGCGCGGCAGGTTCGCTATGATACGGGCGAGGGCATCCAGCTTGTCCGGGGACGATGAGGAGTCTTCCGCGTCCCGGCTGATAGGGTTTGTCGTTGATTTCGGGTCCGCGTATATCGACCCACGGAACCGAGAGCAAGGCCCAATAGGAAAAGTTTATTACGGCGACGGCGATCGATGGGTTTGCGGAGTGGTTCTTGATGACATATCTGAACAGTTCGGAATTAAGCGCCCGGGCCGTTGCCTTACGCTCAACGTCATATTCCTCGGGCTTCATCGATCTGCTGTTGTCCAGCGCGAGGATCAATTGTGTGCCCACCGGGGCGGTGCTATCCGAGGCAAGGTCGCTGCCGTCTTTGATTTCAAGGCCCATATCCGGCCGGGCAAAAGCCGGCAGCGCCTTAATTGTCGCTGCCGTTACGCCTCCCATGGCGATTTTCAAAAAATCCCGCCTGCCGGTCATCATGTTCTCAGTCCCCTAAACATTTCATAACTACACAAAAAATTATGACCAAGTAAAGAATTTAAATTGTTCTTTGTTTGTTCTTGTTAATGAGGTACAAAAGAAAGAGATTTTATGCCTTAGGGGGTTATCCAATGGCCAAATCCAAAACCAGTTATATATGCCAGTCCTGCGGCGCGGTGACGACGAAATGGGCGGGCAAGTGCGAGGCGTGCGGGGAGTGGAACTGCATTGCCGAGGAAGTCACGGAAGCGGCGATCCCCAAGGGCATGACGGGCAGCAGGAAGGGCCGGGCGCTGGAGCTGGTCGATCTTGGCGGCGAGAGCGCGGACAAGCTGCCGCGCAAGGTGACGGGCATCGCCGAGTTCGACCGCGTGACGGGCGGCGGGCTGGTGCCGGGGTCGGCGCTGCTGATCGGCGGGGATCCGGGGATCGGCAAGTCGACGCTTTTGCTGCAGGTGGTGTGCGCGCTGGGTCTGCGCGATAAGCGCTGCGTCTATGTTTCCGGCGAGGAGGCGGTCGATCAGGTGCGGCTGCGGGCGGACCGCCTTGGCCTTGGCAAGGCGCCGGTGGAGCTTGCCTCCGCTATCTCGGTGCGCGATATCGTCGCGACGATGGAGGACGGGGGGCGGCCCATCAGCCTGATGGTCATCGACTCGATCCAGACGATGTATGTCGATAATGTCGAAAGCGCGCCGGGAACGGTGACGCAGGTGAGAACTTCGGCGCAGGAGATTATCCGCGTCGCCAAGAAACGCGGCATTACCGTGCTGTTCGTCGGCCATGTCACGAAAGAAGGCCAGATCGCCGGGCCGCGCGTGCTGGAGCATATGGTCGATACCGTGCTTTATTTCGAGGGCGACCGTTCCCACCAGTTCCGCATCCTGCGCGCGGTGAAAAACCGCTTCGGCCCGACCGATGAAATCGGCGTTTTTGAAATGGCACACGAAGGCCTTGTGCAGGTTGAAAACCCTTCCGCGCTGTTTTTGTCGCAAAGACAAAGCGATGCTGCGGGCAGCGCCGTGCTGGCAGGGCTCGAAGGGACGCGGCCCGTGCTGGTCGAAGTGCAGGCGCTGGTTGCGCCGTCGCCGCATGGCGGCTCGCCGCGCCGCGCCGTCATTGGCTGGGACAGCGGGCGGCTTGCGATGGTGCTTGCGGTGCTGGAAGCGCGCTGCGGCTTGCGTTTTTCGGGCTGCGACATATTCCTGAATATCGCGGGCGGCATCCGCATTTCCGAACCGGCCGCCGACATGGCCGTTGCGGCGGCGCTCATCAGTTCGCTGGGCGGCGAGCCTTTGCCCGCCAACACGGTGTTTTTCGGCGAAATCGGTCTTGCCGGCGAAGTGCGGCAGATTTCGCAGCCGGATGTGCGGCTTAAAGAGGCGGGCAAGCTCGGCTTTGAGAAGGCGGTGATTCCGCGTTTCAAAAAAGACCGCAAGAGCAAGTCCGATTTACAGATTCAGGAAATCGGCAGCGTCGCGGATCTCGTTGACATGTTCGGGGCGGCGGAGACTATCGTGAAATACGCGCAGGCCTGAAAGTAGTTACGCAAAACGCTCTTTATATTGATCTTCCCCGCGCAATCGGCCAATATGCGGCTACGTATCCCAGCAGGTAGCAAGTGTAATTCATGTTTCTCGATATTCTCGTTATCGCCGTATTGCTGATTTCGGCGGGTGTTGCGTTTTTCAGGGGGCTGATCCGCGAAGCTCTCACTATCCTTGGTATTGTCGGCGGGCTTGCCGCCGCGTATTTCGGCGGGCCGATGCTCTCGCCGGTCGTACACGGCTGGTTCGATACGGGCACGGCAGAAGAGCCGAAGAAACTGCTCGATATCATTTCCTACGATCTAGTGGCGGACGCCATCGCCTACGGCGCGGTATTCATCGTCGTCGTCATTGTCCTGTCGGTTGCCAGCCATTTTCTCTCCGGCTGGGCGAAGGCGATCGGGCTTGGCGCGATCGACCGCACTCTGGGCGTCATTTTTGGGCTGGTCAGGGGTGTCATTATCATCGGCCTGCTCTATCTTCCTGTCAGCATCGTCGTTGAAAAAGAGACGACGGATGAATGGTTCAAGGACAGCAGGACGCATTTTTATGTCGCCGCGACCGCTGATACGATGATGAAATTCGTGCCCGAGTCCTTCCGCGCGGAAGCGGGGGAAAAGGCGGAGGAAGCCGCGGATTCGATGGCGCAGGCCACGCGCGAGAAGTTGCAGGAGCTCGATGTTCTGGGCGGCGGCGCAGGCAGCGGCAGTCAGGCTCCCGCCGCAGCGCAGTCCGGCGCGCCCGGCTACGAGCAGGAGCAGCGGCAGGAAATGAAGGAGCTGTTCGAAGAAAACAGCTACGAGGGCGGGGGCAAACTGAATGACTGACGGCCAGCGGAACGATGACGACAAGTTTCACGATGAATGCGGCGTCGTCGGCATTTTCAGCCATGACGAAGCCGCGACGCTTGCCGTGCTTGGCCTGCACGCCTTGCAGCATCGCGGGCAGGAAGCTACCGGCATTGTCAGTTTCGACGGGCAGGATTTCCATGCGCACCGCGCCGCAGACATGGTCGGCAAGGCTTACAGCGATCCCGCCGTCATGGCGCAGCTCAAGGGGCGCATCGCCGTCGGCCACAACCGTTACTCGACGACCGGCGAAACCTCGATGCGCAACGTGCAGCCGATCTATGCCGATCTTGCCTTCGGCGGCTTCGCCATCGCCCATAACGGTAATTTGACGAACGCGACGACGCTGCGCGCGGGGCTGGTTGAAAAGGGCGCGTTGTTCCAGTCGACCTCGGATACGGAAGTTATCGTGCATTTGATGGCATTGTCTTCACAGAAAAACCCGGTCGACAAGCTGATCGAGGCGCTCAAGCAGGTCAAGGGCGCTTATTCTTTAGTCGCCTGCGCGAAAGACATGGTTATCGGCGTGCGCGATCCGCACGGCATCCGTCCGCTGGTGCTGGGCCGCCTCGGCGATGCGCATATCCTTGCGTCCGAAAGCTGCGCGCTCGACATTATCGGCGCGGAGTTCATACGCGACATCGAGCCGGGCGAGCTGATCGTGCTGGATAATGACGGGGTGCACAGCAAGCGGCCCTTCAAGGCGGCGTCCCCGCGTTTTTGCATTTTCGAATATATCTATTTCGCGCGCCCCGACAGCCTGATGGAAGGGCACTCGGTTTATGAGATGCGCAAGAATATCGGCGCGGAGCTCGCGCGCGAAGCGCCGTGCCCCGGCGCCGACCTTGTCGTGCCGGTGCCGGATTCCGGCACGCCCGCCGCCATCGGCTATGCGGCGGCTAGCGGCATTCCGTTCGAACTTGGCATCATCCGCAGCCATTATATCGGCCGCACCTTTATCCAGCCGACGGATGCCGTGCGGCATCTTGGCGTCAAGATGAAGCACAACGCGAACCGCGCGCTGATCGACGGCAGGAAAGTCGTGCTGGTCGACGATTCCATCGTGCGCGGCACGACCTCGAAAAAAATCGTCGACATGGTGCGGCAGGCGGGGGCCGCGGAAGTGCACATGCGCATATCCTCGCCGCCCTCGACGCACAGCTGTTTTTACGGCATCGACACGCCGGACACCGAGCAACTGCTCGCGCACCGCAAGTCGGTCGAGGAGATATGCAAGTTCATCGGCGCGGATTCGCTTTCGTACCTCTCCATCGATGGGCTTTACCGCGCCGTGGGCGAAACGAAGCGCAACAACGACATGCCGCAATATTGCGATGCCTGCTTCACGGGCGATTACGCGATCGAGCTGACCGATCACGAAAACAAAAAGACCGGCGCGAAAGTAACCGATCTGCGCGAGCGGCAAAAGAGCTAGACTCCCCTCTCCCTGAGGGAGAGGGCAACGAAGCTTGGCTTTTCCTCTTGGAAAAGCCTTAGCTGAGTGGGCGAGGGTTTAAGGTGCAGAATACCAGGCACCGTAAACCCTTACCCAGCTCCGGCTAGGCTCGGCCTCCGGCCTCACCAAGCCTGCGCAACCCTCCCTCAGGGAGAAGGAAAAGTTTAAAGGAATAAAAACATGACAACCGATCTCTCCGGCAGAATAGCCCTCATCACCGGCGCATCGCGCGGCATCGGGCGGGCGGTGGCTCTGGCATATGCGAAGGCGGGCGCGCATGTCATCGCGAGCGCGCGCACGACGGGGGCGTTGGAAGAACTTGACGATGAAATCCGCTCTGCGGGCGGGCAGGCGACGCTGATCCCGCTGGACTTGCGCGATTTCGCCAAAATCGACACGCTCGGCCCCGCGCTCGCGGAAAAATTCGGGCGGCTCGATATCCTGGTCGGCAATGCCGGGATGCTGGGAACGCTGGGACCGTTGCCGCATGCCGACGCGAAGGACTGGCAGAACGTGATGGACGTCAATCTGAACGCGAATTTCCGGCTGATCCGCACTTGCGAGCCGCTGCTCCGCGCGTCTGATGCCGGGCGGATGATCTTTACCTCATCGGGCCTTGCGCAAAAGCCGTTCGCTTACTGGGCGGCGTACTGCACATCGAAAGCGGCGCTGGAAATGATGGTGAAGACCTACGCCGCCGAGACGGAAACGATGAATATCCGCGCGAATTTAGTCGATCCCGGAATCGTCGATACCGCGATGCTGGCGCAGGCGTTTCCCGGCGGCTATCAGGGTCATTTGCGTAAGCCGGCAGATGTTGTGCCGGTTTATCTGGAACTCGCCTCGCCCGATTGCGTAAAACATGGCGAGGTTGCCGGGCTCGGCTGACTCCTGCTATCATCCCTCAAAACGATAAAAATAATCGAACAGGGATAATCATATGCTGAGCAGAATTTTCAACCGTATCGGTGAAAGAACATTATTTATTGCGCCCTCGGTGCAGGAAGCCGTCATCGTCTCGGGTTTTCACTACGGGCAAATGGCCTTGCGCCTGATGCTGTAGTGCTTTAAAACCCCGGCATGGAATATTTATACATCGCTGCGGGACTGGCATTGCTGTTTTTCGGCGGCGAGGGGTTGCTCCGGGGCAGCATTTCGCTTGCGCGGCGGTACGGTCTTTCCGACCTGCTGGTCAGCGCGGTGATCGTCGGCTTTGGCACTTCGGCGCCCGAGCTTGCGGTTTCGGTGCAGGCCTCGCTGGCGGGGTCGCCGGCGATCGCGCTCGGCAATGTCGTCGGCAGCAATATCGCCAATATATTCTTGATCCTCGCGCTGTGCGTGATGATTTTCCCGGTCAGGGCGGATGATCCCGCCATATTGCACAGCGCTATGGCGGTAGTGACAGCCAGCATTATTCTCTGCGCGCTTTCCTTTGCGGGAATTATCAATCAGCCGATGGGGCTATGCCTGTTTCTGGGGCTCGTCAGTTATCTTGCGTGGAATTTCGGTCAGGACCGCAAGAAATCCGCGCGGGAAAAGAAAGCGGCCAAAGAGCATGTGCGGGACGCCGAAGGGCCGCGGGATCTGCAATCGCCGCTCGCGGTTCTTTACTGCATTGGCGGGCTTGCGCTGCTGGTATTCGGCGCGCAATTGCTGCTGGAAGGCGCAACTTTTCTTGCCCGCGCCGCCGGGATTTCCGAGGCCGTCATCGGCCTGACGCTGGTCGCCGTGGGCACTTCGCTCCCGGAGCTTGCGACCGGGGTGATTGCGGCGCTGCGCAGGCACGGCGATGTTATCATCGGCAACATACTGGGGAGTTGCATCTTCAATAGCTTCGGCATACTCGGCATTACGGCGATGATCGCTCCCATGCCGATGCAGGGCCGGATCGTTGTCTTCGACATATGGGCGATGCTCGCCGCCGCGCTTGTTCTGCTTGCGATCATCGCCATGCGCCGCAAAATCGGGCGGGTGGAGGGTATCGCGATGCTTGCCGCTTACGTTGCCTATGTCGGCTGGCTGTATGCGGCGGGCGGGTAAGAAATTTTGATTTACCGCGAAGACGCGAAGAAAAGACGGGATTTTACCGCGAATGAACCCGAATAAACGCGAATTGCTATTCGTGCTTATTCGTGTCCATTCGTGGTAAATTTTTTCCTGCGGCGCTTTTTTCGCGTCTTCACGGTTTTTTCTTCGGCGGATATTCCTCGCGGTGGATGGCGATTTGCGTCGGGAAGGGTATGGTGATGCCTTCCTTGTCGAGCGCTTCCTTGATGGCTTTGGTCATGTCCCAGCGCAGGCCCCAGTAATCGCTGGCAAGGCCCCAGAAACGCACGATAAGATCTATTGAGGACGCGCCCATCTTGTCGACGACGACGACCGGTTTTTTGTCCTCGTTTTCCTTGATGATACGCCCGTCCTTCGCCATGACTTTTTCAATGGTCTTGAATGCTTTTTCGATGTCGTCATCATAGCCGATGCCGACGAGAATGTCCTGGCGGCGCTGGAGGTTGCGGGAGAAATTCTTGATATTATTGCCCCAGATTTCGCTGTTGGGCGCGAAAATATAAACATTATCGGGCGTTGCGAGTTCGGTGCCGAACAGGCCGAGCGTCTTGACCGTGCCGCCCATGCCGGAAAATTCGATGTAATCCCCCACCTTGAAAGGGCGCAGCACCAGCATCATCGTACCCGCGGCGACATTGCTCAGCGTACCCTGCAGCGCAAGGCCGATGGCGAGCGCCGCGCCGCCGAGTACGGCCAGCAAGCTCGCCGTTTCCACCCCGAACTGGGCGAGAACGGTGATGAGGGCGATGGAAAGAATTGCGTATTTGGACAGGCCGCCGAGAAAACCGCTCAGCGTTTCATCGAATTTCCTGATCGCCGAAATGCGCCGGTCGGTCCAGTTTCCCGCGATCCAGCCGGAGACCATCACCAGCGCCGCGCTGATCAGCCGCATGCCCATTTCCACGTAGAAGGGCAAATTCTGCTGAACGACGGTCAGTTTTTGGGCAATCTGGTCTTCCATGGTTTTCCTCTCTTACGCGTAAGGATTTTTACTTGTTCTTACAAGCAGCCTTACCGGGACGCCCGGTAAATCGAAATCCCTGCGGATGCCGTTGATGATATAGCGGCGGTAGGCTCCCGGCAAGTCGCCGGGGCGCGAGACCCAGAGCGCGAAAGTGGGAGGCCTCGTCTTGATCTGGGTGATGTATTTCAGGCGGTTCGGCCTGCCCTCGACCAGCGGCGCGGGGTTCTGGCTTTCCATCGCGGCAAGCCAGCGGTTCATTTTCCCGGTCTGGACGCGGCGGTTCCAGATTTCGTAAAGCCCCAGGATTTCATCCATCAGCTTTTCGGTATTCTTCCCGCGCAGCGCGGACATCGTCACGACCGGAATATCGCGCACCTGCGCGAGCGAGTATTGCAGCTTGTTACTGATGCGCTCCAGCGCCTCCTCGCGGTCTTCGACGATATCCCATTTATTGACGGCGATAATCAGCGCGCGGCCTTCGTCGAGAACGTGCTCGGCGATCTGCAGATCCTGCTTTTCAAGAATCGCATTGCTGTCGAGCACCAGCACCACGATTTGCGCGAGGCGGATCGCGCGCAGCGTGTCATCGACCGCCATTTTTTCGATCCTGCCGACGACTTTTGCCTTGCGGCGCATTCCGGCGGTATCGACGAGCTTGAATTTACGGCCCGCGTACGACCAGTCGACGGCGATGGCGTCGCGGGTGATCCCCGCCTCGGGGCCGGTCATCACGCGCTCTTCTTTCACGAGCGCGTTGAGCAGCGTCGATTTGCCGACATTGGGGCGGCCGACGATGGCGAGCTTGATGGGGTTTTCTAAATCTTCCTGTTCTTCGCCGTCATCCTCGAATTCATAATCTTCTGCGCCTTCGATTTCATCGAGGTCAGGGGAACCCTCCCCCCCTGCCCCCCCGCTTGCGGGGGGGTGTTCTTGCCCTTCTCCCCCCCGTTCTTCACGGGGGGGCAGGGGGGGAGCCTCTTCAGGAAAATGGGGTTCGAGCGCATAATAAATATCTTCAATCCCGTGCCCATGCGCCGCCGAGATGGCGATGGGGTCGCCGAGGCCGAGGCCGTAGGCTTCGGCGATTGCGGCCTGCGCGGCCTTCTCGTTCTCGCATTTATTGACGCCGATGATGACCGGCTTTTTTTGCTTGCGCAGCCATGTCGCGAAATGCTCGTCCATAGGGGTGATGCCCGCGCGGCCATCGACGAGAAACAGCACGGCATCGGCCTGTTTAAGGGCGGCCTCGGTCTGCTTGCGCATGCGGCCCTCGATGCTGTCATCGAAGCTTTCTTCAAGGCCCGCGGTGTCGATGATCCTGATTTCCTTGTCGAACAGCCAGCCCTCCGCCTCGCGCCAGTCGCGCGTCAGGCCGGGGGTGTCATCGACCAGCGCGAGCTGCTTTCCCGCAAGGCGGTTAAACAGCGTCGATTTGCCGACATTGGGACGGCCTACTATGGCGAGAGTGAACATTTCTTTAGCGGCAAGTTGTTGCATTGTACGTGATAAGTAGTTGAAATTTTCAAGAATTTCCAGTTTTTAGATATTATTTATTGACCCGCCTTGCCAAACCATGTTAGTTGTCATAAGCATAATTTATTGGCCGAAGGATGCAAAAATGACCAGACTTAGCGATTCTTTATTAGATAAAGCAGAAAGAATTTATACGGCTGCGGAAGACAATATTTTCCCGCGAGCCGTTCAGCCGATGGCGGAAGCCATTGCCGTCGATTTTTATGCGGCGGGTTATGGCCACATGTCGCGGGCGGCGGTCGATCAAAATATAGATCTCTATATGACTGTAGGCGGGTTGCTGGAAAAACTGAAAATAATCGAAGATCATGTAAGAGCCGATGCCGGTTTTCAGCCTTCCCCGACAGATATGGACCACCTGACAGAATGGTTCACACGTCTCAGAAGGCAAATTCCTGAAAATCTAAAAAATCTGTGTTTCATGGAAAGCCAGGCGGTCGAACTGCCGCAGCAACAGCCTAAATCCGGATACGAAGTTCTGGGGCTGAGGCTTTAGTTTACCTGAACGCCATCAGACTTCCATTTTCACCCAGCAGATAGAGCGTTCCGCCCGCTACGACGGGCGCCATTCTTATGCTGCCGCCGGCATGCCAGTCGCGCAGGGCTTTGCCGGTCGCGGGGTCGATTTCAGCGACGCGGCCATCGGAGCTGGCGGCGATCAGGCGGTCGCCCGCCAGCACGGGGCCGGTCCAGAAAATGGGGTCCTCGCGATCTTTTTCGTCCTGAAAGCGGGGCAGTTGCGTGACCCAGCGAATGACGCCGGTATCGCGGCCCAGCGCCACCAGTTCGTTATCCGTGGAAATGACGAAGAGATGATTTCCCGCGACCCACGGCGTTTCGCTGCCGCCGATTTCGCGCTGCCAGATGCGCGTGCCGGTGCGCTCATCGATGGCGGCCATTTTGCCGCCGAAGCTGATGGCGACGACAAGGCCCTTGTCGATGACCGGCAGGCCGCGGATATCGGATATGCCCGAAAGGCCGCCCGCGTTGCGGAAGGAGGCAAGGTTTTCCGACCAGGCAACCGAGCCGTTTTCCACGCGCAGCGCCACGACCTCGCCGGAGGAAAAAGCGGGAATGACGATCTCGCGGCTTGCGGCGGGGCTGGCCGCGCCGACAAGTCCCGCGCTTTCCGATAGCCCTGTGTATTCCCACAGCGTTGCGCCGTTTTCAACGCTCATGGCGATCAGGCGGTTATCGAGCGTGCTTACGAATATGCGATCGTCCATGACGGTCGGCGCCGCGCGCGAGGGAGCGGGCAGGGGAACGCGCCAGAACAACTCGCCGTTCGCGGGGTTGATGGCCAGCAGCTCATCATAGCCGTTGGTCACATATAATACGCCGCGCGAATAGGAAACGCCGCCGCCGATCACCGGATCGTCTTCCTCGGGGTCGCGCACGTCGATTTCCCACAGGCGGGCGCCGTTGGCGGCGTCAAAGGCGGAGAGGGCCGAGTCGGTGTCGAGCGTGAAGGCCTTGCCGTCGACGACGATGGGCTGCGCGGTCAGCGGCAGTTCCCTGGTCGATCCCTTGCCGATGCGGGCTTCCCATGCGGGTTTTAGTTCTCCGCCCCCTTCGGCCAGCATAAGATGCTGCATCGAATGGTTGGGGTAGCCGCCGGCCTGCGGCCAGAATTCGTTGCGCCACGCGGCGGGGGCGATATAGCCCTGGCCTTCGAGCGCGGGGCTGTCCGGCTCTAAATTCCTTTGCAGTTCGAGAATGGAAATGCGCTCGCCTTCCAGCGGCTTTTCCTTTTCCTCGCCGAAAACGCTTTCCATGGCCGAGCAGCCCGAGAGCAGGGCGATAGTAAACAGCGAGAGGATCAGGGATCGTACGGGTTTCATCCTTCGGGTTTCTCCTTGGCGGAATCGCCGGTCGTCTGCGCGGGCGCATCTTTCGCGGCGGCGGAAATTTTCTGGATATAAAGATGGTCGAGATTGCGGGCGCGCTCCTGCAGCGAAGCGATGGCGTCTTTCGCCTCGGTGATTTTGGCAAGATGCGCGCGGGCGTTCACGTAATCGTTCTGCGCGTGGGCAAGGATCAGCGCCGCCTGCTCGTGCGCGTGAAAGCGCCACGGGCTGTCGTTATTTTTCCAGACAGGCTCCAGCGCCGCAAGAAGCGCCTGCGGGTTTGCGTTGGGCTTCGCCATCGCCCATTCGAGGCGCACGGCCATCAACTGCGCAAGATCGCGGAAAATCGGCTGCGCGTCGCGGTCGGCCGCAGCCGCCTTGTAGTGGGCGAGCGCCTCATCCTGCCTGCCGTCCTGCGCGAGAAGGCCTGCCGCGGTCAAGCGGGAGAGGGAGCGGTGGTTCGGGCGCATGCCGGGAATGACCTGATCCAGCGCGGCCGCCTTGTCGTCCTGCTCGAGCGCCTGGATCATCGCGGCGGTCTGGCTCACGTTGATTTTGGTGTTCCAGCTTTTCCAGCCGGTGAACAGCACGGTAATGAGCACCGCCAGAATGGCCGCGCCGATGATATAGGAGCCGTATTCCTTCCAGATCTTCTCGATCCGCTCCTGCTTGATGGATTCCTCGACTTCGTGAATCAGGTCGTTGGTCATGATCTTGCCCGCTTGCTTGGTTGCGCCCGTTATCATAGTGAGAATTGCGGACATTTCCAGTCTTTTGGGAAGGGGTTTTGAAAAAAACCGTTGACGAAAGCGGCTGCGGTGCTATTGGTTCTGTAAATCAAATAAACCCTGAAACTGTAAGGAGAGGTTCATGCCCGCCTATATTAAAAGCACAGATTTTGAAAAAGAAGTTCTGCAAGCAGACAAGCCGGTGTTTGTCGAACTGACGGCTCCCGAGCGTTGCCCGCCATGCAAGGCGCTCGAGCCCGAACTTGAAAAGCTTGAGGCGGATATCGGCGATCAGGTGAAAATCGTCAAAATACATGCCGATCATGCGCGCGATCCGAACGATCCGGTCAGGAAGCTGGCGGGCGAACTTGGCATCCGTGGCATTCCAGCGCTGCTGCTGTACAAGGACGGCAATCTTGTTGCGCAGGGCGGCGGCTATGCGCCCAAGGACGCCCTCAAGGGCTGGATCGCGGAAAGCTTCGGGCTCGATTTCAGCGCCGGGACCGCCCCGGCAGCGCCGAAAACTCCCGCGCCGTAACGGTTAATTCCGTTACTTGATCGAGCAACCCATCGACGGGGATTGCTGCGCGGGGGCCTGCCCGGTCTGCGCGACCTGCAGCATTGCTTCGCGCAATTCGTGTTTTGTGTCAGGGCCGGCTTCGCCGGGGCCGGCGCTGTCGACGCGGCCGCGGTATTGAAGCCCATCATCCGCGTTGAAGCCGAAAATATCCGGGGTGCAGACGGCGCCGTAGGCGCGGGCCGTTTCCTGCGTGTCATCGATCAGGTAGGGGAAGGTGAAGCCGTGCTGCTTTGCGAACACCTTCATATTGTCGAATGAATCGGCGGGGTATTTCTTCGTGTCGTTGGGCATGATGGCGGCAACGCCGATGCCGCTTTTTTGCAGGGTTTTAACGTCCTCGACCAGACGGGCAATCACGGCCTTCACATAGGGGCAGTGGTTGCAGATGAACAGGAGCAGCGTGCCTTTTTCGCCTTTTATATCCGCGAATGTGTAGGTTTTGCCGTCCGTGGCCCTGAGGCTGAAATCCGCCGGGCGGAAATCGTCCTTTTTCTGCGGTGTTTCGAGCAGCGCCATGGAGCTTGTCTCCTTTTTGAAAAAGCTTGACAAAATTTTAATTATGTAAAATAATAACCCATATTTCGCACCAGCTTAACCACAACCGGCGCGGGGCGCCATAAGGAAAAACCATGTTGCAGAGTTTCGGGACAGCGATGGAGCAGCCAGCCGGGAAATCTTCCGGCGGGGACCGCTTTGCCGCCCTGAAGGGCAAGCTGCTTGTGATCAAGCCGGTGCAATGGGACGAGGCGATCGGCATGGAGCCTGCCGAATTTTACGATCTGTGGACCCGCGACCTGCCGGGGGAGATTACGATTTTTCTGGAGCTGACCGGAGGCGGACAGGGGAAGCTGATGCTGACAAGCCGCGATAACGGAAAGGTGCTGTTCGAGGCGGAGCGAGAGTTCGACAGGCCGCGTTGGACAATGAATCTTGAAGAAGCGAGCGTCAAGGACGTTGATATGCGCCGCAAAGGCATCGGTAAAATCCTGTTCGATAACCAGCTCGCCCTCGCCGAAAAATGGGGCATCCGGAAATTCACGGTCAGGGCCGGCAGGGAAGACGGCCCTTATTACTGGTCGCGCCGCGGCGCGTATCTCGCCGACGAGCCGCACACGGCGGAAGAAAGAAAGCCGGTCAACATATTCAGGGGCGATATTGAAAAAGGCCTTGCGGCGCTGGCGGGAACGCTGGAGCCGGAATTTGCAGCGCAGGCCCGCAAGGCGCTCGATACAGCGGGATGCCACGCCAACTGCGTCATCGCGCGCCTGCCCGGATCTGCGCCTCTTTTTAAACATGTGATGCCGTTCAGGGCCGCATTCGATCTTGATAACGCAGAGCAGATGGCGCTCGTCCGGGAAGGGCTTGCCGGTGTTGCCCGGCTGCGCGAAAGCATGCCGCATGTCCTGAAAAGCCCGGTTGCCGGGCAACTTCAACTTTCCCCCTGAAAATGCTATAATATTTCCATGAGTTTCGATGTAATCGACAATCCCGAGTTCAGGAGATTCAAAAGCCAGTCGGGCTTCAAAAACCACCAGTTCAAGCTGCTGGCGGGGCTGTTCAGCCGCGCGGCCTCCAGCAAGGCGCTTTACGATATCGCGGTCGATGTCGATTTCGATGAAGGGCTTTGCACTTTCACCTATTACAAATCCAACGCCTACAAACCTTATCTGCAATTCATGATCCGCCGCGTCGGGCCCTATACCGACATGTACGAACTGTACAAGGAAGGCAAGGGCCGCATCGCCAAGAGCGGGCTGTTCGAGCGGGTTTATGAGAAGCTTGAAAAGGAAGTCACGGCGCTGCTGCCGTAGCCTCCCTTACTGGTTCTGCCGGTAATAAGCGCCGTTGCGCGGCTCTTTTTGTTCAGCGCGCTGTTCTTGCTTCACCATTTTATAGGCGGCAAGTTCGTCCTGTGAAAGCAGGCGGTCGCCGTTGGCGTCGACATTGCTGAACATCGCGGCGCTGAAATTTTCATGCTCTTCCATGCTGACCAGCCCGTCACCGTTGCGGTCCATTTTTTCGATCAGGCGCGAAGCCATTTCCTCGGGCTCGCTAACGTATTCCTTGGCATAGGAAGGGGCAGCAGCAATCGCGCAAAACATGGCCGCCAGTATCGCTTTCTTCATCGTTTCCTCCGTTGTGGGGTTTGTTGATATGCAGCGGGAAAACAACGAGCGAAGCGGCAAACGGTTCCGTTGTTGACACGCTGTAATTTACAGATAGGGTACTGGAATGGATGAAGAAATCGTTCCCCTGCCGGAGCCGAAAAGACAAGTTGCGGACATCCACGCGGTGGTCAACCGGGAGCCGTACAGGGGGCCTGCGGTTTCGTGACTGAAGGTTCATGGGAAGAAAATTAGATGTATCGTGTCCCGGTTTTTCGGTGTCCCGGTTTTTCGAAAACGCTAAAGACCCGTCTGTGAAAACCAACTATTTTAAAAAAACGGGTCTTTTTGTCCTTGTGCTCGGAATAATTATGTTTGCAGTGCCGTTTATACTTCATGGCATCTTTGGTAAGATTTTTGGGGCTATCACTGCTTGATACAAATCAAAAGGGGTTCCTGCCTTGATGCTAAGTATCATTAATAAAAGGTTCCCACCCTGGATAGATAGCAAGGGTTGGTAAACCGATGAATTTAGAAATAATCAAGGCACACTCAGGCAAGGTTGCTATTGGATTTTTATTGTTCAACATCATAGTGATCGCGATAATCCCAATATACAATCGCGTCGCGAGTCATCCGGATCCAGCGAACGTAATACATGGTATAAATCTTCTTATTACAATCGACATCGTTATTTTGATATTTTCATTATTTACCAAGATGTGGAAAGTCGTGCTTGTTGCGTTATGTTTCGTGATATTAGGGATCATAACTTTTATTTCGGGTGGATAAATGTGGTATCCGAAAAACCGGACACGCATGCCGCGCCAGCGGCCAGCAGATTCTCTTAGCCGCTATTTAACATGCTGGTTATCCGCCGTAATTGAAAACCTCATCCCCAGCGCCGCCAGCACTTTCGCCGTCGTTTCCAGTTGCGGCTTGCCTTTTTTGGACAGGGCGCGGTACAGGCTTTCCCGGTTCAGGCCTGTCTGTTTCGATACGGCGCTCATGCCTCCCTGCGCCCGCGCAACGTGCTTCAGGGCTTCCTGAAACAGTTCGATATTGCCGTCCGCAAGGCACTCCTCCAGATAAACGGCCGCCGTTTCCGGATCGCCCAGAATCCTGTCTCTTGTCGCCGCAAAAGGTCTTGTCGATTTTCTAGCCATCTTTTTTGCTCCTGTAATCGTCGAGATATTCTTTCGCTTTCCTTATCGCCCTGTCCTGATCTTTCTTCGACGATCCGGCCAGCAGTAAAATCATTTTCCTGCCCACAAGCGTATAATAGATGCGGTAGCCGGGGCCGTAATGCTCGCGCATCTCGAATATGTTTCCGGCGCCCTTGATTTCTTTCCAGTCGCCGAAATTGCCGTAGCTTGCCCGGTCAATCCGCGCCGTCAGTTTCGCCTGCCCGATTTTATCCTTTAAACCCGCCAGCCAGTCCCCGAACGGGGAAGCGCCGTTCGCGGTCAGGTACTCCTCAATATCGTATCTGCGCATACCAACTCTTTAATTGTAGCTTATAAGCTACATTTTTGCAACCCATGAAAGAGTGAAATTACTTTTGGCCCGCAGAAATTTTCAGTTAAATCCCCTATTTTGACATAAAATAAAAAACCGGGCGCAACGCGGCAACCGGAGGCTATTCAGGCGCTGTCGATATCCCGCCGGATTTTTTCAAGTTGCTCTTGCAGACCGGCGAGATGATTTTCAACAACATCCCAGACCACTTCGTAATCGACCCCGTCATAGTCATGCACGACGATATGACGTATGCCCATGATCTTGCGCCAGGGGATATCGGAATATTTTTCCTGAACGCTCTTCGGAATGTTCCGGGCCGCTTCGCCGATGGTTATCAGGTGTCTTTCGACGACTTCTTTTGCAATGACATTCTGCGCAAACGATGAGTAATCCAGACCATTGGTTACAGACAAAATCCGGGCGATAGATTCCAGCATGTCCCGGACGCGGAACGCCCATATTTTGTCAGACATCTTCCGCCTCGGACAGAATGATATCCTTCAATTCAGGGCGGATTGTATGCGGCTGGGAAATATGGACCGGACACCCGAGCATCTCTTCAAGATCCGTATACAAGCCCCCCAGATCGAACAGCGAAGGCTTGTCATAAAATTCAACCAGCAAATCCAGATCGCTACCGGGCTTCGCATCGCCGCGGAGGCGCGAGCCGAAGACGCGGACGCGCTTCAATCCCAGTTCCCTGAACCGGGGCTTGAGGGCGCGGAGCTTGCGGATGCAGGGGTCGTCGGTCATCAGGCAAATCTAACATAATACCGTCCACGGTTTAATCAAAAATGCATAAACGCCTTGTATTTTCCCGTTCTTATTCATTACTATGGCCGCGGATCAATCATTGAAGCGGGGGAACGGTCATGAGCAAGATCAAGGTTAAAAATCCGGTTGTGGAAATCGACGGCGACGAGATGACGCGCGTCATCTGGCAGATGATCCGGGAGCAGTTGATCCTGCCCTATCTGGACATCGATCTGAAATATTTCGATCTCTCGATCCAGAACCGCGATGCGACCGACGACAAAGTGACCGTTGAGTCCGCGAACGCGATCAGGAAATACGGCGTCGGCGTCAAGTGCGCGACGATCACCCCGGACGAGGCGCGGGTCAAGGAATTTGGCCTCAAGAAAATGTGGAAGTCGCCGAACGGCACGATCCGCAATATCCTCAACGGCACCGTGTTCCGCGAGGCGATCATCTGCTCTAACGTGCCGCGCTATGTGCCGGGCTGGAAGGAGCCGATCATCATCGGCCGTCATGCCTTCGGCGACCAGTACAAGGCGACCGACTTCAAAGTTCCGGGGCCCGGCAGGCTGACGATGCGCTACGAGCCCGCGGACGGCGGCAAGGCGCAGGACTACGAAGTGTTCGATTTTCCTGCGGCGGGCGTCGCGATGGGCATGTATAATCTCGATGAATCCATCGAAGGCTTTGCGCGCTCGTGCTTTAACTATGCGCTCTCGCGCAGTTACCCGATGTACATGTCGACCAAGAACACGATCCTGAAAGCCTATGACGGGCGGTTCATCGAGATCTTCCAGGGCATATACGAAAAAGAGTTCAAGGCCGCGTTCGAGAAGAAAAAACTGTGGTACGAACACAGACTGATCGACGACATGGTGGCGCAGGCGATCAAGTCCGAAGGCGGGTTCGTCTGGGCCTGCAAAAACTATGACGGCGATGTTCAGTCGGACGTGGTGGCGCAGGGCTTTGGGTCGCTCGGCCTGATGACTTCCGTGCTGCTGACCCCCGACGGCAAGTGCGTCGAGGCGGAAGCCGCTCACGGAACCGTTACCCGTCATTACCGTTTGCACCAGAAAGGCGAAAAAACGTCTACGAACCCGATTGCCTCGATCTTTGCATGGACGCAAGGCTTGCATTACCGGGGGAAATTCGATAATAACCAGCCGCTGATGGATTTCGCGGCAGGGCTCGAAAAAGTTTGCATTGAAACGGTCGAGCAGGGTTATATGACCAAAGATCTCGCCGCGCTGGTCGGCAAGAACCAGAAATGGCTGACGACCGAGGAGTTCATGGGCAGGATCGTAGACAATCTCGAAGTAAGGATGAAGAAAGCGGCGTGATAGTTTTTCACCACAGAGCATTTTCCTTCCGTCATCCCGGCGAAAGCCGGGATCTTGCCGGAGCGGATGGCAACCAGATCCCGGCTTTCGCCGGGATGACGAGGTTTGCTCTGTGCTCTCTGTGTGCTCTGTGTGCTCTGTGGTTAAGTTTCTTTGTTCCACCGGCTCACGCAGGACAGCCCGAAGCCGTCGGCGAATTGAAGACGCATGTCACTGTCTATGAAGACACGCTGGTGCAGATCGCGCGCAAATACAATCTCGGTTTCATCGAGCTGCGCGCCGCCAATCAGGGTATCGATCCGTGGATGCCGGGCGCGGATGTCGAACTGGCGCTGCCGACCATGCATATCATTCCCGACGCGCCGCGCGAGGGCATCGTCATCAACCTGCCGGAAATGCGGCTTTACGCCTATGTCACTCCCGGCGAGCCGCCGGTGACGCACCCGATCGGCGTCGGGCGCGTGGGGCTGTCGACGCCAGTGGGCAGGACGACGGTTGCGCGCAAGAAGATCGGACCGGTATGGCGACCGACCGACCGCATGCGCGAGGAAGACCCGAAATTGCCCGAGCAGATCGGGCCGGGCTCGGACAACCCGATGGGCACGCACGCGCTTTATCTCGGCTGGCCGGAATACGCGGTGCACGGCACCAACAAGCCGTTCGGCATCGGGCGGCGCTCCTCCAGCGGGTGCATCAGGCTTTATCCGGAAGACATCGTCACGCTGTTCGACCAGGTCGAGGAAGGAACGCCGGTCACGGTCGTGGATCAGCCGGTCAAGGTCGCGTGGGTCGGCGACAATCTTTACATGGAAGCGCACACCAGCCTTGCGCAGGCCGACCTGATGGAGCAGGAGGGCATGGTCGACAGTTATGAATTTACCGGCAACGACATGGCGCGCCTGATGGCGGAGGCCGGGGAGTTCGCCGGTTATATCGACTGGCCTTCTGTGCGCCGTGTGGTGCGCGAGCGCAAGGGCTTTCCTGAAATCGTCGCTACCCGGCCCGGAGCGGAGCAGCAGTCGGCCGAGCCCGTGCTGCCTTCGGAAGAAGAAAGCGAGAGCGATCCGTCCTGACCGGATCAGAGCGTATAAACAAAGAAGAAATAAATCACCACCGCCGTGCCGTATATCCCCGGGATGAACATCGGGGAGAGCAGGATCCAGTTCTTCCATTCATTTTCCATGAAGAAATAGCTGATGCTCGCAAGGGCGCAGGCGATCCAGATGCACATGCCGACGAAATAAAACCAGTAAATGAACAGGTCGTATTCGTAGGTCTCTGGCGGGAATTCGGGATAGATGTCGATCTTGACGGCCATGTTGCCGACGACGGCAATCGAATAAAAGCCGGCGATGTTAACAATGATAAATAAAATTGTTTTGATGATATTCAACATGACAGAGACAGTTTAATCCCGTTCGGACAAGAAAAAAAGCTGCTTTGGTTGCAAAGCAGCTTTTTCGACAATTTAGTTGAAGCAAGTCAAAAAATTACTTGCGCTGTTTGCTTTCGAAAACGCGCTCAGCCGGAGCCGGGCGGCCTTCTTCGCCGACAGTGCGCTCATCGGCGTAAGGAGCCTGGGACTCGTAGCTGTAATCAGCCGAGCCGTCAGCGGCGCAAGCCGTCAGACCAAGGGCGCTGCCCATTACCAAGATTGCGATTAACTTTCTCATTTTTATTTCCTCTTCCGCTTCGTGTTGGTTAAAGTACTGAACAAACTGTCAATTATGCTCAGGCCGAGCAAAATCTATCCTCTTTTTATACACAACTCAAGGGGTAATGACCATCCTCTTTCATAATTTTCTACAGAATTCTTGCCGTTTGGGGCTAGGGGATTTCATAAAGTGGCTGGCGGCAGGCCGTCAGCTGCGCTCGTTGCGGCGGACTTTTTCGAAATAAGCATCGATACTGACAAGTAAAGCCCGACCGATTTTCTGCCGGTAATCGGGGCTTGCCAGAAGCTGCGCCTCGCCTTTATTCGACATGAAGCCCAGTTCCACCAGCACGGAAGGAACGTCGGGGGCTTTCAGGACGGCGAAGCCGGCGTGGCGGGGATCGCTGTCGAGAATTTTGACGTTGCCGCCTTTCATGCTGCTAAGGACCGTGTTCGCAAAAAAGGCCGACTGGTTCATCGTGTCGCGCATAGCCAGGTCGATCAGGATGTTGGCGACCTGCTCGTCTTCATGGCTGAGATCGGTTCCGGCGATGATATCGGCCTTGTTTTCGCGTTCGGCGAGGCGCGCGGTCTGCTCGTCGGAGGCCTTTTCGGAAAGCGTGTATACGGACGCGCCGCTCACTCCGGATTTGCCGATGGAGTCGGCATGGATGGAGATGAACAGGTCGGCATTGCCGGCGCGCGCGATATCGACGCGCTGGTAAAGGCGCAGGTAAGTGTCATCGCCCCGCGTCAGCTTGACATCGTAGCGTCCGGTATTTTCCAGCAGCCGCTTGAGTTCTTTCGCCATGGAGAGAGCGATGTGTTTTTCAAAGATGCCGTTCGCGCCGATCGCGCCGGGATCGACGCCGCCATGGCCGGGATCGATGACGATGAGCGGTTTGCGCTCGCCGGATTGCAGCGGCGGCGGGGGCGGCGCTGATCCAGCGGAAGGTTTTTTCTGCGGGACAGCCATGCCGGTGACGGCGGCTTGCTGCAATCCTGTCCCCTGTTGCGGCGGGGCGGGGGGCGGAACGGGCGGCGCGAGGGGCGCGGCGGCGGCGGTCTTCTTTATTTCGGTTTCTCGTTCCGGCTCTCTCATTGCAGGCCGGGACGGGGGGCGGGGTGCGGCGCTTGCCATCGTCTGGCCCTTTGTTTCAAGCAGGCCGAAGGATTTGCCGCCTTCCTTGCGCCACTGCGCTTCCGTCGAGCGCTTGAAGTCGATCACAAGGCGGTCGGGTTTGCCGTCGTTGCGCCTTAGCAGGAAAGCGTCGATGATCGAAACCGGTTCCTTGAGATCGATCATGATCCGCGAAATGCCGGAGTCGAGCGGGCCCTGCCTGACCGTTGCGATGGAGCCCGCCTTGGGATTGCTGATCTTGCCCACCTGCCAGTCGAAGGCGGGCAGGTCGACGATCAGCCGCCAGGGATCGGCAAGCACAAAAGCGCGGAACCGGCTCATTTCATCGAGTTCGATAACAATGCGGGTCTTGTCGGGATGCAGGCCGATGCGCACGTTATCGACGGTCAGCGCGGCAGCCTGCCCTGCCGTCAGGCTCAGGCCCAGCAGCAAAAGCAATGCCGAAAGTCTATGGCGCATGCGCAATTTCAAACCAAATCCGTCCCCAAGGTGTATGAATGGGCCATTCTTAACACAATGTATCGCCCGCTTCAAAGCCTATTGGCAAAAAGTTGGATATGACAATAATAATTATGGCACGGACTGGTTTTCGCTGCCGGGCGATATATCTTGAAAAGGGCAGAAAATAAAGAGTTCCCTTAAGGCCAAGTTTTTTGTTGCCGCCCGCGGAAACTGCTTGTATTGTCTGGTTGCGACCCGTTGCGGCTTTAGCATTATGGTATCCAAGGTTAAAGGTTTCGCTAGCTGCGACGGTTTTGGAAGTCCTGGCCCGGTTATTCAGAGGCCGGCGTTGGCAGTTTGGCTGCAAGCAGTCTTTAGACCGTTGCGAACCCAACCTTTTCGGCCGGATCAGGATTAATTCATTTAAAATTTTTGCGCCATTGCGCCGCACGATTTCGCCTCGTCGCAGGCAGGATCGCTGGCAGCAGCGCGACAGGAGATCAACATGACGAGAAGAATGCTTATCGACGCGACCCACGCCGAAGAGACAAGGGTTGCCGTCGTCGATGGAACCAAACTGGTCGATTTCGACTATGAAAGCAAAGTCCGCAAACAGCTCAAGGGAAGTATATTCCTTGCCAAGGTGACGAGGGTCGAGCCCTCGCTACAGGCCGCCTTCGTGAATTTCGGCGGCAACCGGCACGGCTTTTTGCCCTTTACTGAAGTGCATCCCGATTATTTCCGCATCCCCATTGCAGACCGCGAGGCGTTGATCGCCGAGCAGGAGCGCGAGATGCAGGCGCGCATGGAGGAAGAGGAAGCCGAGGACAGCGAAGAAGCCGATAAGGCTGAAGCTGAAGGTGAAAACGAAGGCGAGAGCGAGAGCGAAGATCAGGCCGAGGAAGACCGCGCCGATGAGGAACAGGCCGAGGCACAGGCCGATGAAGAGCAAGCCGAAGAAGAAGCCGAAGCCGCGCCCGGCAATGTCATCGAAGAGATCGTCGAGGCCGAGGATGATTCCATCGGCAATACCATAGAGCCGGAAGGAACGGAAGTAGACGGCAACCGCGAAGGCGCGCACAGGCAGGGACGCGAGCACGGGCATGGACGCGACCGTGAGCATGGCGGGGGCGGCCGGGACGGAAGACGCGGCCGGCGTGGCCGCGGCGGACGTAACCGGGACCGTGGCGGCCGCGGAGGTCATGGCCGTCATGGCGGTGGTGGACGCGGCGGACGCGACCGGATGGCGGCGCACAGCCGCAGGGTCGAGATCGTCGGCGGCGACGGTATCGAGGGCGATCAGCCGATGCGCCCCTCGCTGCGCAAGAACTACAAGATCCAGGAAGTCATCAAGCGCGGCCAGATCATGCTGGTGCAGGTGTCGAAAGAAGAGCGCGGAAACAAGGGCGCGGCGGTCAGCACCTATCTGTCGCTGCCGGGCCGTTACTGCGTGCTGATGCCGAATTCCCCGCGCGCGGGCGGCGTTTCGCGCAAGATCGCGAACTTCAAAGAGCGCAAGCGCATGCGCGAGATCCTAAACGAATTCAAGGTGCCGCAGGGCATGTCCGTCATCATGCGGACGGCGGGCGTGTCGCGCACCAAGACCGAGATCAAGCGCGACCTCGATTACCTGATGAAGCTCTGGGACAATATCCGCGAGCTCACGCTGGAGTCGACCGCGCCAGCGCTGGTGCATGAAGAGGGCAACCTCGTGCGCCGTTCGATCCGCGACATCTACAGCCGCGAGATCGAGGAGATCGTCGTTTCCGGCGATGAGGGCTACAAGCTTGCGCGGGATTTCATGAAGATGATGATCCCCTCGCATGTCAAGCGCGTGAAGGAATATGACGAGAAGCAGATCCCGCTGTTCAACCGTTACCAGGTCGAAAGCCAGATCAGCGAAATCGGCGATCCGGTCGTGACGCTGCCCTCCGGCGGCTATATCGTCATCAACCCGACGGAAGCGCTGGTATCGATCGACGTCAACTCCGGCAAGGCGACGAAGGAGCGGCATATCGAGGAAACGGCGCTGCGCACGAACCTTGAAGCCGCCGAGGAAGTCGCGCGGCAATTGCGCCTGCGCGACCTTGGCGGGCTAGTCGTGGTGGATTTCATCGACATGGAAGACCGCCGCAACAACCGCAAGGTCGAGCAGCGGATGAAAGACGCGCTCTCCACCGAACGGGCGCGGATCCAGATCGGCAGGATTTCATCTTTCGGCCTGATGGAACTGTCGCGGCAAAGGCTCAACCCCAGTCTTACAGAGGCGCAGTTCGAGAAGTGCCCGCATTGCGAAGGCATCGGCTATGTCAAAACCGTCGACGCCGCGGCGATCAATGCGCTGCGCGCGCTGGAAGAGGAAGGCATCCGTAACCGGGCGAAGCAGGTCATCCTGCATGTGTCCGGCAATGTCGCGGTTTACCTGCTGAACAACAAGCGCCACCGCATTGCCGAGATCGAGGCGCGGTACGGATTCATCATTACCGTTCATGTCAATGAAGCTCTCGCGCCTTCGCGGTTCGAGGTGGAAGCGGTCAAAACTCCTGAAGTCAGAACTTCTTCCGACGATGACGAATCGGCAGCCCCGGCGGAGCGGGAGAAGGAAAAAGACAGGGACAGAGACAGGGACAGCAGTGAGCCGCGCGGTCATGGACATGGCCGGGCTCATCAAGGTCATGGCCAAAGTCAGGACGGTCAGGGTCAGGGCGAAGGCCGCCGCCGCCGCGGAAGACGCGGAGGCCGCCGCCGCGGCGGGCGTTTCAATAACGAACGCGGCGGGCCAGAAGCATCCGGCAACGAAAGCGGCAATGGCGGTGAAGGCGAGAACAAAGGCCGCGATCACAACCACAATCGCGACAGAAACAGGGACCGCCCTCATCACCACCGCGACCGGAACGAGCCGCGCGACGGCGAGCGGCACGGTCACCGCGAAAAACAGGACAGAAGCGAGTGGCGCGAGCGCTCCGAACGGCCCGAGCGCCAGCGGGAAGAGCAGGTTGCTGAACCGCGTGAAGAGGCTCCGGCCGCAAGCCCGGCGGCTGACACCGTAGAAGAGGCAAAGCAAACGCATCGCGGACGCAGGCATCCCGCAAGAGAGGAAGTTCCGCAGGAGCAGGTTCTTGAAACGGCAGCGGCCCCGTCGAACGATGTCGCGCCGAAGGTCAAGGACTATGAAACCGTCAACGAGCCGCCTGGAGAGAAGAAAAAAGGCTGGTGGAACCGGCTGACGGAATAGGCGACCAGGATTTAGCAAACGCCGCAACCGAAAGGTTTGCGGCGTTTTTTATTGAGATCAAAAATTACCTAAAATTTTAGGCATAATTCATGCGGCTTTTACTATAATATGTAAAAATAAAAGAATAATTATAAGCGGGTTGAATTGGAAGGTTTGGAGCAGGGCCGGTCGTAATTAGACCGTTACAGTTACATAAAGTTTCGTTCAGTCTGGAATCTCAGGGTTTGTTGCCCCGCAAATAACAACCCTATACAGCGGGATTGCAGGTTGGGCGAATTGTCCCCCTTAGCCGCCGGGTATTTCCCGGCGGCTTTTTTATGATTATATTAGATCAGGGTTAAACCAGAATCGGCTGTTTCCGACTTAATGAAAGGATTGTCGTCCATGCGCATATTACCTCTTTTGCTGTTGCTTACCATGTTTATCGCTCCCGCCTATGCCGAGGAGAAAGCGGCCGCGCCCGCGGGCGAGCCGCCGGCGGCTGCCGCCGAGCAGGAGGTTCCGAAAGCGCTGACCGAAAGCAATCCGCACATGAAGGAAATGAACGAGAAGGCGAAAGAGCTGGCGAAGGTTCTGACCGAAGAAGAAGCCCGGGCCCTTGCCCCCATCCGCGATAATTTCGGCGTGCTGCGCAGTATCGATATCGCGCGTAAAAGCGTCGAGGAAGCGGTTTCGCTCTGCGCCGAAAAGAACCCGGACCTTAAAAACGACATTACGACCCGGCACAAAACATGGGACAGCGAGATTGCCGCCGCCCTGAAGATGCAGGAGAAGACCCTCGACAAGGTCGTCAACAAGGACCGTTTCAAAAACCCGGCGCAGATCAAGGAATATCTCGGCTCGATAGACAAGGCCGCGCACTACGCCGATGAGAGCATCGAAAAGAAAATCATCACGACGCCTGATGCCTGTAAAAACCTGATGGGCTCGATGGATGAGACGCAGAAAACCATCCTCGGGCTTGTCACCGAGATGAAGTGGCCGGGCGATGCTCCCGCCGCCACGCCGGAACAGGGCGGAGTCGCCACCCCTTGAAAATCCTGCAGGTCATGGCCGGCGCCGCTCATGGCGGCGCCGAAACCGCGTTCGTAGACATGTGCGTCGCGCTGGCGGAGGCGGGCGAGCAGGTGGAAGTCGCCACCCGTCCCAACCTGCTGCGGGTCGGCCAATTGGCAAAGGCGGGCCTTACGGTCCACGAACTGCATTTTGGTGGCGCGTGGGACTTTTATACGCCGCTCAAGATCAAGAAAATTATCGGCCGGTTCCAGCCGCATATCGTCCAGACATGGATGTCGCGCGCCGCCCAGAAAACGCCGTCATGGAGCAAGGGCGACAATATGCAGCGCTATCTGGTGGTGTGCCGTCTGGGGGGCTATTACAAGGTCAGGCATTTCAGGACGGCGGATTATTTCACGACCATCACGCCCGATATCAGGCGCTACCTGATCGACAACGGCGTTGCGCCGGAGAAAGTCGTCCACATCAATAATTTTGCGGAAACGGAAAAAGCGGCAAGGAAGGTGCGGCGGGCGGATATGGACACGCCGGACGGCGTCCCGGTGCTGCTGGCGCTTGGCCGCCTGCACGAAGCGAAGGCGTTCGATACGCTGCTGAAGGCGCTGAAGGACGTCCCCGGCGCTTATCTGTGGATCGCGGGCGAGGGGCCGCAGCGCGGGGAGCTGGAGAAACTGTGCGCGGAGCTTGGGCTTGCGGACAGAGCGCGGTTTCTGGGCTGGCGCGAGGACCGCGCCGCCCTGTTCCAGGCGGCGGATATGTGCGTATTCCCCTCGCGCTACGAGCCGTTCGGCACGGTGTTCGTGCAGGCATGGGCGCAGAAAAAGCCGCTGATCGCGGCGGCGGCGGACGGGCCGCGCCAGTTCGTGCGGGACGGCGAGGACGGGCTGCTCGCGCCGGTCGACGATGCGGGGGCGCTGGCCGCCGCTATTAGAAGGGCGATCGCCGAGCCGGAACTGGCCAAGAAGCTGGTTTATAACGGTTATCAGCGGTATCTCGATGAATTCACCAAGGAAAAGACGGTGCAGGCCTATCTCGCCTTTTATCATGAAATCCTTGAAAAACAAGGACTTGTAAGCGCGGTGCAAAGTTCACGGCCCGGAGAAGTTGCGGGTTCTTAACTATTTATGGCAAAATAGTGCTCATAATATAAGAACATAGCGCAAACGGGTGTGAAAGCGTGGCAAAAGACGGCAACAGCATTTCAGGCGATTTTGACGGTATCAGAGGGGATGAGGACGACCCCGATACGGACAATCCCGATGCTTTTTTCAGCGCGGGCGGTAAACCAAGAACTTACGCCTCGGAAGAAGAAGAAAAAGCCGCGCGCGAAGACAATGCGCGCCGCATGGAAGAGGGCATCGCCTTAACCGAGGAGGAAGTGCGCAAAGCCGAGGAAGCCGGGCAAAGCGGCCCCTCCGAGCGGGAGCAGGCGGCGGAGCAGGCTGAAGCCGAGCAAACGGCAAGTTCGCAGCGTCTGCGTGACGCCACCGCTGACGTGTTCAAGCAAGAGCAAAAAAATAAAGATCCGCGGAACAAACCCAAGAATGGGCAAGGGGGGCTGGACGGAGGAATCCAGACCCACCCGCTGACGTGGAAAGGGTGGTTTATCGATACATTCAAGAACAAGATTTTCGACAAGGGCTCCTATTTCAAATTCAAGCCGGACCAGAAGAACCTTGAAGCGCAGATCATGGCGCTCATCCTGCGTCACGTTTTTGAAAAAGGGCATACCGAAATCAGGTTTTACCGCAAGCGCCAGATCGACATGCAGATATCCGCGCAGGCGGAGATAATTCTGCACAAGCTTAAAACTAACGGCATTATTCCGGCGAAACCGGAAATAAATATTGTCAGGCAGAGACTGAGCGAGCCGGAGCCGTGGCTGGGCTGGCTCGGCCGTCTGACGCGCGACTGGCGCAACGAGCGCTTTGAAAAAAAACTCGATCGGGACAACCGCCGCGGCTTTGGCCGCCGCCAGCCGGGTTTTTTGGGCGCGGCAGAGGCAATTCTCCTCAAAGGAGGCAGAGGCCAAAAAATGGTGAAAGATCGCTTTGGCAGTGCGGCATTGCCTCCGGCCGAGCCGCCCGCCGCTTCTTCTCCTGGACCTGCGGCGGCGGCCCCGCCTTCCGGCGGCGCGGGGCAGGGGGCGGGGACAGCAACCCCTCCCGGCGGTCCGCACGTTACGCCGCCCTCTTAGCTAGAAGTTTTTTCCGGTTCGCAATTCATGCAGCGCTTTCAGCAGCAACGCGAGCAGGATCATTGCGCCCGCCTGATGCAGCGCGGCGAGCGGGACCATGACGCCGGTGAGCAACGTGGCGATCCCCAATCCGATCTGGACCAGCACCATCGTACCCATCATCCAGTTCCTCGTACTTACGGCGAGGACGAGAATGGCAAGGCCGGTCAAGGCGGCCAGCCAGCGGTGGCAAAACTGCACCCAGGCTTGTTGTTCGACAATGCTGGAATAATCGAAATCCTCGGGGGGCATGAAGGAGCCGTTCATCAACGGCCATGTGTTATAGATATGGCCCGCGTCGAGCCCGGCGGTGAAGGCGCCCCAGACAATGGTGATGGCAAGAAGGGTCAGTGACCCGAAGGCGTGCGCCAAAAGACCCCGTCCGGTGTGCCCCCCCACCCAGCTACGACCAGGGCGCAAGAAGCGCCCAAGTCTTCGCAACCCTCCCCTCAAGGGGGGGAGGGCAGGGGTGGGGGGGGGCTCTCCGCATCCGAGAGCCATCCACCATGTGAAGCTGAACAAAACGAGCGCCAACCCCAGATGCGCCGCCAGCCGGTAATGGCTCACATCCGGGCGGTCGGCGAGGCCGCTTTTGACCATCCACCAGCCGAGAAATCCTTGCGCGCCGCCGAGCAGGAACAGGCCGAAAAGCTTCCAGCCGTATCCTTGCGGGATCTGTTTCCTGACGGCAAACCACAGCAGCGGCAGCGCGAAGGCAAGGCCGATCAGGCGGCCCCACAGCCGGTGCAGCCATTCCCAGAAGAAGATCTTTTTAAAGTCCCCGATCTCCATCCAGAAATGCTTGTGCGCGAATTCAGGGCTTTGTTTATAGAGTTCATAAACCCGCTGCCATTCCGCTTCCGAGAGCGGGGGAATCCAGCCGGTCACAGGCCGCCATTCCACCATCGACAGGCCGGATTCCGTCAGGCGCGTCACCGCCCCGATCACCGCCATCATGAAGATCATGAAGCAGACGGAATAGAGCCAGATTTGCAGTAATACAGTGTCATCCCGGCGAAAGCCGGGATCTGGTTCGTATTTACCCGATCCCGGCTTTCGCCGGGATGACACTGAAAAAGGAAAACTTTGCATTTGGCTTCGCGGTTAAAAAGTCAATTTGACAAAAGCGCCGTGCGCGGCCATTTATAGCGGCAAATGAGCGAAGAGCAAAAGCATAAAACGGACGCCATTATTATCGGCGCGGGGCCTGTGGGCCTGTTCGCGGTGTTCGAGCTTGGGCTGCTCGACATGAAGGCGCATCTGGTCGATATCCTCGACAGGCCCGGCGGGCAGTGCGCGGAGCTTTACCCGGAAAAGCCGATATACGATATTCCCGGTTTTCCGACCATCCTTGCGCAGGAACTGGTCGATAACCTGATGGCGCAGATCAAACCCTTTAATCCGGTTTTCCATCTTGCGCAGATGGCGGAAAAACTTGAGAAGCTTGCGAACGGAAACTGGCTGCTGACGACCAATCTCGGCGCTGCCATCGAAGCGCCTGTCGTCGTCATCGCCGCGGGCGGCGGTTCGTTCGTGCCCAAGCGCCTGCCGCTCAAGGACATGGAGCATTATGAAGGCAAGTCGGTTTTTTACGCCGTGCGCAAAAAAGACCAGTTCGCGGGCAAGAAACTGCTGATCGCGGGCGGCGGGGATTCCGCGCTCGACTGGACGATTGAATTGCAGCCGCTGGTCAAAAGCCTTGCGCTGGTGCATCGCCGGGATGAATTCCGCGCGGCGCCCGACAGCGTCAATAAAATGCGCGCGCTGGTTGCCGGAGGAAAAATGCAGCTTCATATCGCGCAGATTTCCGAATTGCACGGCGCGGACGGCAATTTGCAGGCGGTGACGCTGAAACCGCAAACGGGCGAGGATTACCAGGTCGAATGCGACAGCCTGCTCGCTTTCTACGGGCTGACGATGAAGCTGGGGCCGATAGCGGAGTTTGGCCTCAATCTCGATAAAAACCTGGTGCCGGTGGATACGGAAAAGTTCGAGACATCGACGCCGGGGATTTTCGCCATCGGCGACATCAATTCCTATCCCGGCAAGCAGAAGCTGATCCTGTCCGGGTTTCACGAGGCGGCGCTGATGGCGCATGCCGCCTATCCTTATGTCTATCCCGGCAAGACGGCGCGGTTCCAGTACACGACCTCGTCGAGCGCGATTCACGAGAAGCTGGGCGTAAGTGGCTAGTTTTCAGTTCTCAGCGATTAGTGTTAGTGTGCACTAACCACTAAACACTGCGAAACTAAAAACTTCATGCCCTCTTTCGACATCATAGATTCCGCAAGCGCCGGCTATATGCTGGTCTGGAAGGAGCGCGGTTATATCCTCGGGCTCGCCGCGGCGCCGTTCGTCATAAAGATGCTTTGTTATACCCTCGTGCTGATGCTCGGCTGGGAGCAGGATTTTACGCGGCAGGCTGTTGTCATGCTGCCCTCCTATTTCGCCGACGGCTGGATGCTGTCTCATTTAACAAGGCTGGTTTTTTTCGAGCAGCGCTGGCCGTTCCGGCCGACGGGAAACGCGGAGAAAGACCTTCCCGTATTGCAGGAGCGGGCGCTCGGAATCATGCGCGGGACTCTCACCTATGCCGTCATCCAGTACCTGATGACGGGGGTGAAGGAGCTTATTTATATGGGCCCCGCCGGGGCGGAAGAAGCGGCGCAGGAGCCCACGCTCGCCGCGTTCGCGATGGCGCTTGCGTTCATGGTTGCCGCGATCTGGGCGTTCCGGCTGATGTGGCTTTATATCCCGGCGGCGGTCAATTATCCGCTGAGCCGCTTCCTGCGCGATCTTGGCGGTTATGCGGCTTCATGGCCGCTGCTCGGCATATGGCTTTTTTGTTTCATCCCGCCGTTTTTCGTGTTCGGCATAACGCTCTCAATGCTGAACGCGATGGTGCAGGGATCCGGAGCGCCCGCGAGCGGGGAAATCATCTTCCTCGTCAATTTCCTGCGCGAACTGCTTTATACGCTGGTCGGCATTATTGCCACCGCAGGCATGGCAACGGCGATCAAAAAATATTTGATGCCAAGAGATAAGAGAAAATAGAACTTTTTTACCACGAATGGACTTATTGTCTGCTGCGCGTTCTTTGCCTTCGCGTAGTCAGTTTCAGATTTCAAGATATTCCAGGTTCTCGTCACGGATTTTCTTGGCTGCCTCGTCATAGAAGAAAGGGAGGAAAGCATAGCGCCGCCCGTTCGTAACAGGCGTTGCCTCATGTAGAAGCGAGCAGGAAAATACGATCGCGCCACCTGTTGGAGCGCGATAGGCCTTGGTGCCGAATTCGGGAAAACGCAGATTGCCGCCTTGGTAATCATCGGCGTTGAGATTGATCGTACAGGCAAAGCGCCGGTGCGCAGTGCCTTTTGTAGTGTTGTCGCGGTGTGGCCGAAAGAAGCCACCCGTTTCGCCCTCGTAGCAGGCCACTACATAGCGCTCCATGCGCGTAATCTCGAACTGAAAGGCTTTTTTGACTTCAGGGACGATACGGCGACTAACGCGGCGCTGAATGTCGCCTCGCAGTCCCTCAAATTCCGGCTGAACGTCGAAATTGAAGTCTCTGCGCCTCTTGTGGCCGTAATCGTGCCGGCGGACAGTTATGCCGCTTTCCTCGCGCATAAAGCCGGACTCCTCCCCCCCGTGCTCATGATACAGGTTTATAAGATGATCGCACAATCCTGGCTCGAACACGCGAGGCAGAACCAGAACCGGTGCATGAAGCGGGGTTGCCGCATGTTCGTCTATGGGCGGCAGAACTTTTAGGTATTTCGCTACGGTCCCAACATCCTGATGATCTTCGCGAAAGGGAACGATATTTAGCACCCGCATTAAAGGGTTGAGAACTAGCCACATCGGGCGGAACTGTTCCTGCGAAGTCTGTTTCTCCACAGGTAACGCGCCATATAGGCGGCTTATCTTGCCATCGACATCCCAAAAATAGCGGATTCCCGGCATGGACTGCTTGACGCGCTCTTCTCTCTCATCGTCCGGATCGATGCTGATGCCGAAAAACGCAATCTTGTCGTCATCAAACAGCTTTCTGTGGTTGTTCAGGATTGACAACGCCCTTTTGGCGGCGTCGCAGGCTGCGCTGCCAAAAAAGCATAGAACGATGTACCGGCCTGCCGCGGTATCGAAGTGATAGGTCGGGCTGCTGGTCGATCTTTGCGTGAAGTCCGGTCCGGGATCGCCGACAGTTAGCTGGCAGTAATGATGCGTATTGCCTCGTATCTGAGTGGTCAATCATCCCTCCGTAACTGGTTGTATATTACACCAGCGCACCGTGGAACTAAACAGCTAGGCGGCGGGCGCGAGATAACGGAAGGTAAAATTTCCAGACGCTTCCACTTCTTTTGCAATGGTCACGGCATCTTCGGGCTTGTCTGTTTGCAGTCCATAGAAGCTGACTGTGCGATCGAATGCCATGCGGAATTGCTCGCTGATTTCCGCAACAGTGGCGCTCGGCTCAAACTGAAATGTAGCGTATGAACTGTCGGCGCGTTTAAACACGGCGTGAAGCATAGGTTTTTTCTCCCGGTATTTTTTATAACCAATTGTTATTTACCAGAAGAAAACGGCAAAGGGAAGCAAAAGACGCCTATTGCAGCGTCAATTCATATTTGTAGTAGCGCGCATCGCCCGGGGTGATCAGTTTTTTGCTGGCGACATAGACCGAGTGGATCTTGCCGTCGATCTCCCGGCCCCAGAAGTCGAGGAAGCTGTGAAGAACCGGGAATTTGGGAGCGATGTCGTATTCTTGCCAGATGTAGGATTGAAGAAAGTCGGGATAATCGGGCAGATGGTAAATAATCTCCGCCGTGGTCAGGCGGTAGTCTCTGACTAACTGCTTTTCGAGATCACTCATTAACGCGTCAAACCTCCTGTTTATTTTTCTTACTTCCAGTTTAGCAAAAAATCCTGTTTTGCTAAATACCATAATGACATAGGCCTCTTTCAAAAACGTTAACAGACGCGGGTTTGCGGTTCTCGCGCCGCGTCATGCCAACGCATTTCCCCCTTGATTTTTTAACCGTTGTGCTTTAAATATCTGGCACTCACATCGACAGAGTGCTAACAAGCACGTGCGCTGTGAGAAAATTGTGTTTAATCAGTATCTTAGGAGGATACGCATGAAATTTCGTCCCTTACATGACCGCGTTCTGGTCCGCCGTCTGGATCAAAACGAGACAACTCCCGGCGGGATCATCATTCCCGACACGGTTCAGGAAAAGCCGATGGAAGGCGAAGTCATCGCCGTAGGCTCCGGCTTTATCAACGATAATGGTGATGTCCGCCCGCTCGACGTCAAGGCCGGCGATCACATCGTTTTCTCGAAATGGTCCGGCACCGAAGTCACCATCAACGGCGAAGAGCTGCTGGTGATGAAGGAGTCCGACATTATCGGGATCATCGAAGGCGTGAAGTCGAAGAAGAAAGCGGCGTAGCGTAAGCGAAGCCGTCCCCGCGAAAGCGGGGACCCAGTGAATACAAACCAGATCCCCGCTTTCCGCCTTCGCTAAAGCTACGGCGGACAAGTCGCGGGGAAGACAAAAATAGAAAGAGGAAAAAACCATGAGTGCGAAACAAGTAAAATTCCGCGGCGACGCCCGCGAAAAAATGCTGCGCGGCGTGAACACGCTCGCCGACGCGGTTAAAGTGACGCTGGGCCCGAAAGGCCGCAACGTCGTGCTGGATAAATCCTTCGGCGCGCCGCGTATCACCAAGGACGGTGTGACGGTCGCCAAGGAAATCACGTTAGAGGACAAGTTCGAGAACATGGGCGCGCAGCTCGTGTGCGAAGTCGCCAAAAAAACCAACGACCTCGCCGGCGACGGCACGACGACCGCGACGGTGCTGGCGCAGGCCATCATTAAAGAAGGCGTCAAGGCCGTGGCCGCGGGCATGAACCCGATGGACCTCAAGCGCGGCGTCGACAAGGCCGTCGAAGCCGTTGTCGCCGACCTGAAAAAACGCGCCCGCCCGATCAAGCTGAACGAAAGCAAAGGCGATTTCGATGATGAAGTCGCCCGCGTCGGCACGATTTCCGCCAACGGCGATGTCGAAATCGGCGAAATGATCGCGACCGCGCTGCGCAAGGTCGGCAAGGAAGGCGTCATCACGGTTGAAGAAGCCAAGTCGCTGCACAACGAACTCGACGTCGTCGAGGGCATGCAGTTCGACCGCGGCTACTTGTCGCCGTATTTCATCACCAACGCCGACAAGATGATCTGCGAACTGGAAAGCCCCTACATCCTGCTGCACGAGAAAAAACTCTCGAACCTGCAGGCGATGCTGCCGATCCTCGAAGCCGTGGTGCAGAGCGGCCGTCCGCTGCTCATCATCGCGGAAGACGTCGAGGGCGAAGCGCTCGCGACGCTGGTCGTCAACAAACTGCGCGGCGGTCTGAAAGTCGCTGCCGTTAAAGCCCCCGGCTTTGGCGATCGCCGCAAGGCGATGCTGGAAGACATGGCGGGCCTCACCGGCGGCCAGGTCATTTCCGAAGACCTCGGCATCAAGCTGGAAAACGTCACGCTCGACATGCTCGGCAAAGCGAAGAAAATCCGTATCACCAAAGACGATACGACGATCATCGACGGCGCCGGTAAAAAGAAAGACATCGACGCGCGCATTTCACAAATCAAGGCGCAGATCGACGCGACCGATTCCGACTACGACAAGGAAAAACTGCAAGAGCGTCTGGCCAAACTGGCCGGCGGCGTTGCCGTTATCCGCGTCGGCGGGGCGACGGAAGTCGAAGTGAAAGAGCGCAAGGACCGCGTTGACGACGCGATGCACGCCACGCGCGCCGCCGTCGAGGAAGGCATCGTCGCCGGCGGCGGTTCCGCGCTGCTGTTCGCGACCAAGGCGCTGGACAAGCTGAAAGGCGAGAACAACGATCAGCAGGTCGGCATCGATATCGTCCGCCGCGCGATCCAGTCGCCGGTGCGCCAGATCGTCGAAAACGCCGGGGTCGAAGGCTCCGTCGTCGTCGGCAAGCTGCTCGACAAAACCGACACCAATTTCGGTTTCGACGCGCAGAAAGGCGAATATTGCGACATGGTGAAGTGCGGCATTATCGACCCCGTCAAGGTCGTTCGCCTCGCCCTGCAGGACGCGGCTTCGGTCGCCGGCCTGCTGATCACCACCGAAGCGATGGTCACCGACGCGCCGGAAGACAAGAAACACGACCATGGCGCCGGCGGCATGGGCGGCATGGGCGACATGGGCGGGATGATGTAATCCTTTTCGCTCTCAATGAATTGAAAGAGCCGGGCATAGTCCCGGCTCTTTTTTCATGTCTTGTGTTTGCGTATGGAAAATGTTAACGTTATGGCTCATTTTATAAGCGGAGGCTTAAATGTTCAAAAACATGTTCAACGGTAAATCGGGTTTTGCGTCGATGGCCATCGTCCTGCCGCTCGCATTCGGGCTTGCGGCGTGCGAACGGGCGCCGATGGCGGATGATGCCAGGGCGTATCTCGCGAACGTTCCGGCGGAAGGGAAAATCGAACTGCCGCAAATAAAAAATGCTCAAAAGAGGGCGGACTTCGTCGATCTCATGGTCAGGCACGGGGCCTTGCGCCACGAGCATTTAAGGGATGAAGCGCTGCGGGTGCTGATCGCGATGAAGGACGATCCGTCTCCCGAGGTGCGTGTCCAGGTCGCCCAGGGGCTGGGGAGGATCGATCCGGTTGAGCCGGGGCCGTCGGTTGACGAGCGGATAGAGGCTTTGCAGCATATCGCCCGCAACAGCGCCGACAGCGAGGAGGTGCGCTTCTGGGTCGCCGACGCTTTTGAAACGATGGCGCAAGGGCCAAGACTCGGAGAATTTTCCGCCGAGGCCGGCAAGTGCATGAAGGCGGCGCTGCCGATGCTGGGGGATCCCTCGCCGATGGTGCGCGCGGGCGCGATCAGGGTCGTGGGCGGGCTTGCCGCCAAGGCGGGCATGAGTCCCGCGGAAACTTTTGAAACGATCGCGGCTTATAAAAACGATGAATCGCCGATGGTGCGCACCGCCGTCGTTTCCATGGCCGATTATATAGCGGGCTCGCGGGATGAAGTGAGCGCGGAAGCCGTGCTCGAATTATTTACCGGGATGAAGAACGATCCCGATGCCAGGGTCAGGGCCGTCGCGCTCAATTTTAGCGGCGTCCTGAGGAAGCAGCCGGATCTCGCTCCGAAGGTCATGCAGGCGTTTGAAGACATGCTGGCTGCCGAGCTTGCCAGAGAACAGCCCATGGAAGACGCGCTGGTTTTCATTCCCGGCGGCGCGGCGAACGTGGCGCGGGCGGATGCAAGCCTTGCCGAACGCGCGTGGAACATTATCGACAAATTGCAATTCAATGAACATAAGCAGGTCAGATTCATGACGGCCCATGCGATAGAGGAAATGGGTTACGTGAGCCCGGAACAGGCGAACAAAGCCGTTGCGCAGGCGCTCGAAATGGTTGGCGACACGGCGTACTGGACGGCGGCCAAAGAGGCGGTAAGCACGATCGGCAAGCTTACGCATGACGATTATATGAACGCCGATCCTCAAAAAGTTTTGGCGGCGTTGCGCGAAGCCAGGACGATCATCGAGGGCAAGACATGGGAAGTCAGATATATTCCCGGCATGGGCGAACTTGACGAAAAACAGGCCATGCTCGAATCCGTCGATTTCTGGATAGAGAATACCGAATCGATCATCGCAAGGCAAAAAGCGGCGTCTCCCGAACCGGTCCCGCCGCCTGCGCCCTGATGCCCGAACTGCCCGAAGTCGAGACGATCCGCAGGGGAATGGAAAAAACCATTCGCGGGCATGTTATCGCCAAAGTCGAGCAGCGGCGCTCCGGGCTGCGCGTTCCGTTTCCCGCGAACTTTTCCAAAGAGCTGGAAGGGAAGAAAATCGAGCGGCTGACGCGGCGGGCGAAATATATTCTGATTCATCTTGCTTCGCGCACCGTCATTTTACATCTGGGCATGTCGGGAAGAATTCTGCTTGTTCCCGCCAAAGGAAATTACCAGCCGCAGAAACACGATCACCTGATTCTCGATTTCGACGACGGATCGAAAATGATTTTCAACGACGCGCGGCGATTCGGCATGGTGATGATGGCCGACGAAAACGAGGTTGCGAATCATCCCGCGTTTAAAGATCTCGGGCCGGAGCCGCTTGATAACGGATTTTCCGCGCCAGTGCTTTTCGATTCGCTCAGGAACAAAAAAACTTCCATCAAGGCGGCGCTGATGGACCAGCGCGTCGTCGCGGGGCTTGGGAACATTTATGTATGCGAAGCGTTGTTCCATGCCGGGATTGGTCCTGCGCGAATCGCCGCGACTCTTTCTGAAGAGGATGCCGAAAAACTGGTGAAGGCGATTCGCAAGGTGCTGAACGAGGCGATCGCGGCGGGGGGCAGCACGCTGCGCGATTACCGCCATGCCGACGGCGAACTTGGTTATTTCCAGCACCATTTTGCCGTGTATGACCGGGAGGGGGAGCCTTGCCCCGGCTGTTCCTGTGATATAAGTAGATCGGGAGGCGTGAGGAAAATCACGCAGGGCGGGCGGTCGACCTATTATTGTCCGGAGAAACAGGTTTGAGAACGGAACTTATAATCGCAACATTTACCATGCTGGCGCTGGCCGGCGGCGCTCCTTCCTACGCCGAAAACGCAAGCCGGGTGCAGGAGCAGCGGTTTTTCGAATCGCTGGGCGATGTGCCGCTGATGCCCGGTCTTTATGAAATGCCTGAAGAATCAATGGTTTTTGACCAGCCGGAGGGGCGGATCGCCGAATCGGCGGCGGCGGCGGAAGGCCTTCCCCTTGAGGAAATCAGGGCTTTTTACGCGAGCGCCCTGCCGCAGATGGGCTGGCGCCGAAGGGCGGACGGGTCGTTCGCCCGGGACGGGGAGTCCCTGACCATGAATGTCGAGAATCGGGACGGCTACAGCGTCGTCCGGTTCATGGTTTCCCCGCAATAGCGGGCATCCCCGGAATCCACAGATTTATACAGTTTAGCTTGACAATCGGGGGGGCTTGCGCGTAAAACACTCATCTTGCAAAACGAAATTGGCTAGATGCCGCCCTGTGCGGCCCGTTTGCTAAAAATTCAGTTGGTTTAAGAGGTTAAGGAAAAATGGCTAACCACGCTTCAGCAAAGAAAAGAATTCGCCGCAACGCGAAACGCGCGGCGATCAATACGAACCGCCGCAGCCGTATGCGTACGTTCGTCAAGAAAGTCGAACTTGCCATCGCGGCAGGGAATGCGAAAGAAGCGAATGAAGCGCTGCTCCTTACCCAACCTGAACTGGATCGCGGCGTAGCCAAAGGGATCCTGCACAAGAACGCGGCAGCGCGGAAAATGTCCCGCCTGTCGGCCCGTATCAAAGCGATGAAAAAATCAGGCAAGTAATCGCCCAATCTTAAAATCATCAGTCTTTTATTTGATCTAAAGAGCGGTTCTTTAGAAAACTTTGTGCTGCGCAAATAAAATTGTGAAAAAAAATTTCTTTTTATTTGTTCCCCGTTTGATCTCATTGCAAACGAAAAAAAAACATCTTACTGTCGTTTTTATCGGCAGAGGGAACCAAGTTAGAAAATTTCCGAAGCTTTAGAGTAGAGTTTTGAGGCAAATTTTTCTGTTTTGCCTCGAGGGATTATCCTGATCCCGATCAAGGGTGGAACGATATTTCGTTCCGTTAGGAAGTGGCTAAGACCGGACTGAGCGAACCAGGCAATGTGTGGGGTTTTCCAGGAACTGTCTTTAGATTTTAAGCTGATTTAGAAATTCCCGGATGTAAATGCACCCGCATTTGCAGGAGGGTTTATTTTGCCTTTTTGACGGCGAAATCGGCTTACGGCAACGATTTTTTATAGTGGGAGTGAGAACGACAATGACCGAAATCGCAGGCAACGGCTCAGCAGCAATCGCGAGGAAAGACACGACCAAGAGCGAATCCTACGCTCCGAGCAAGGAGGTTCTCGACCTCTGGAAGTCCGTCCATAGCGACATGCGCGGCGAGTTCGGCGAGGCTGTTTTCCGCAGCTGGCTGAAAGCCCTGACGCTGCAAGCCTGCTATCACGGCACACTGGAAGTTTCGGTTCCCACCCGCTTCATGCGCGACTGGATCCAGACCCATTACGCGGGCCGCATCCTCGAAATGTGCACGGCGAAGAATCCTGAAATCAGACGCCTTGAAGTTGTCGTCGTCCAGAACGCGATTCTCTCCGACGACGAGCCGCAAGAGCAGGCGAAAAAAATCAAGGCGAACCAGAACGTCAAGGAGGAAGACCCTTACAACCTGTCCTCGCCGTTCGATCCGCGCTTCACGTTCGAGACCTTTGTCGTCGGCAAGCCGAATGCGCTCGCGCATGCAGCCGCCCGCCGCGTGGTCGAGAGCCAGAATGTTCCGTTCAATCCGCTGTTCCTGTATGGCGGGGTAGGTTTGGGCAAAACTCACCTCATGCACGCGATCGGCTGGGCCATCAAGTCTCATTGGCCGGGCCGGCGCGTCATGTACATGTCGGCGGAGAAGTTCATGTACCAGTTCGTGCGCGCGCTGCGCTCGAAAGACACGATGGGCTTCAAGGAAGCGTTCCGCTCGGTCGACGTTCTGATGATCGACGATATCCAGTTCATCAGCGGCAAGGAATCAACGCAGGAAGAGTTCTTCCACAGCTTCAACGCGCTGGTGGACCAGAACAAGCAGATCATTATATCGGCTGACAAATCGCCGTCCGACCTGCTGGGGCTGGAAGAGCGGCTGCGCTCGCGCCTTGCGTGGGGCCTTGTCGCCGACATTCACCCCAGCACGTACGATCTGCGCCTTGGCATCATGCAGTCCAAGCGCGAGCAGCTTAACGCGAAGATTCCGGACGCTGTTCTCGAATTCCTCGCGCTGAAAGTGACGAGCAACATCCGCGAACTGGAAGGCGCGCTGAACCGCATCGTCGCGCACAGCGATGTGACCAAGCAGGAGATCACGCTCGAGACGACGCAGGAAGTCCTTGTTGATCTGCTGCGCGCCCATGACCGCCGCATCACGATCGATGAGATCCAGCGCAAGGTCGCGGAGCATTACAATATCCGCATGACCGACATGCATTCCGCAAGAAGGGCGCGCAACGTCGCAAGGCCGCGCCAGGTGGCGATGTATCTCGCGAAGCAACTGACGGCGCGGTCTCTGCCCGAGATCGGGCGCAAGTTCGGCGGGCGCGACCACACCACGGTCATGCATGCCGTGCGCAAGATCGAAGAATTGATGAACGACGATGCGCAGATCGCGCAGGACGTCGAGATCATCCGCCGTGCGTTGACCGGCTAAAGTTTAGAACTACTGTCCTCCTTTTCCGGCCAAGGCCGGGAAGGCATCTTGACGGAGCCCTTCGTGGCTCCGTTTTTTTTTACCGCGAAGACGCGAAGTTATTGGCCCGCGCAGCGAAAAGATATTTGAACCGCCAAGACGCAAAGACGCCAAGATAGAGAACAAACTTGGCGTCTTTGCGTCTTGGCGGTTGATTCACTTCATAGCGCCTGCGGCGCATCTGGTTCTTCGCCCCTTCGCGCCTTCGCGGTAAAAACTCCCTTTAAAATCCTCCGGAAAAAGGCGGCTATCCTTACGAAAGCGCTTGGCGGAGCGGCGCCGTATGCTATAGTCTGATTCTCACAGAATACTTATGGAACTTGGGGCTATGAGCATGAAATTCACAATCAACCGGGCCGATCTGCTGCGATCCCTCAACCACGTCCAGAGCGTCGTCGAGCGCCGCAACACCATTCCCATTCTCTCCAACGTGCTGTTGCGGGCGGGGGACGGGACGCTGACCATGTCGACGACCGACATGGATCTTGAAATTCACGAATCCGTCGCGGCCGAAGTCGCGAAGCCGGGCGCGACGACCGTGCCCGCGCATACGCTGCACGACATCGTGCGCAAGCTGCCGGATGAAGGCGGCGTTGTGCTCAATCTCGCGGATGGCGGGAACGTCATGACGGTCGAGGCCGGGCGCTCGACGTTCAAGCTGAGCTGCCTGCCGGTCGCGGATTTCCCGGAAATCGCCAATGCCGAGTTCGGCACCGAGTTCCCGGTTTCGGCGGCTGACCTGCGCGCTCTGATCGACCGCACCAGGTTCGCGATGTCGACCGAGGAGACGCGCTATTACCTTAACGGCATCTATCTGCATGCGTCTGAAAACGGCGGGCTGCCGATGTTGCGCGCGGTCGCGACCGACGGCCACAGGCTCGCGCTTTACGACATGCCGCTGCCCGATGGCGCGTCCGGCATGCCGGGCGTCATCGTGCCGCGCAAGACCGTGGGCGAGCTGCGCAAGCTGCTCGAGGAGGCAGCCGATTCGATCCAGATCAGTCTGTCGGAGAGCAAAATACGCTTTGCGTTCGATAACATCGTGCTGACCAGCAAGCTGATCGATGGCACGTTCCCCAATTACGAGCAGGTCATTCCGAAAGGCAACGACAAGATCATCGAGGTCAACCCGAAGCTGTTCAGCTACGCGATTGACCGCGTGTCGACGATTTCCGACGGCAAGTCGCGGGCGGTCAAGATATCGCTCGCCGGCAACACGATGACGCTCTCGGCCAACTCGCCGGACGCGGGCAGCGCGCGCGAAGACCTGGAGATCCACGGCAACGACAACATGGAAATCGGCTTCAACGCCCGCTACCTGCTGGACATCACCAGCCAGATCCAGGGCGACGGATGCAGCCTGTTTTTAGCCGACGCCGCCTCGCCGACGATCATCAGGGACACGAGCGACGCGAGCGCGCTCTATGTGCTGATGCCGCTGCGGGTTTAAGGGGTTTTACCACAGAGAACACAGAGATCACGGAGATTCACAGAGTCTCTGGCTTTCATTGTCACCCCCGCGCAGGCGGGGGTCTGGCGAGTTTGGTTACAGCAAAAATTTGATATAATCAAATAATGGAATCTCAAACGACAGATAAGAAAAAATTCTGGAAGAAAGTCGCATGTTGGTCGGCTGTCGTTTCAGGACTCATCATCCTGCCCATGAGTTTTGGTCCTATTACTGGCTTGGGTCCGTGGGCAGCTGCAGGATCAGAATTATATTTATTTTTAATTCCATTCATTCTGGTAATAGACATATTCGTTTGTTTAGCACGTGGCGCTCTCACAGAAAACACAACACAGCAAGAGCAAGCTACAGAAGAATTAAAAATTGTTTGCATGCTCATAGTTATATTTGTTCTCAGTGTTCCCGCTTCCTACCAGCTTCGCTCTTTTGGTTTTTATCTTACATCGCTGCGAGCTGAACCAGTGGTAGAGGCTGTAAAGCGGTATGAAAAAGATAAGGGCTTCCCGCCAAAATCTGTTGATATTTTGGTTCCCGAATATATCAATAAGATCCCTTACGGTGTGCCACCCTTAAAAATGCATATTTATCCAGATGGCCGCTGGCAGTTAGGGGCCACTGTTAGCATAGGCATAATGAACTGGGATGCCTTCATATACGAATCAGATCAAAATTATGAAGATGATTCTTATGAGCGCCTTGGCGATTGGGTTTACCTTCACGAATAACAGGTTTGCCGGATGCCCGCCTGCGCGGGCATGACGCCTCTGTGAATCCTCTGTGTTCTCTGTGCGCTCTGTGGTTAAAATTCACTCCATGGAACAATTGCAAAAATTTGAATTTTTAGGCCCCCGCATCGCCATCATCGGCCCCTCCAACAGCGGCAAATCAACGCTGGCGGCGGGGTTGGGGCAGGCGCTCAATATCCCCGTTTATCATCTTGACCGGATGGCGCATGAGAAAGGGACGAACTGGAAGCGGCTGCCCGATTCGCAGCTTGTCGCCGCGCATGATGAAATTGTTCCCCGTGAAACGTGGATCATCGACGGCAATTACAGCATATGCATGAAGCAGCGGTTCGCGCGGGCGAGCGCGGTGATCTGGCTCGATCCGCCGCTTGCCGGGTGCATCCTGCGTTATCTTGCGCGCAGCATCGCCAATCGTCCCGACCGGGTGGGCGGGCTTGAGGGCGCGGGGCGGGAGTTCAATCCCGCGCTTATCAAATACACGCTGGTCAATTATCCGCAAAACAAACGCAAGTACCGGGAACTTCTCAAAGAGTTTCCCGATTTAAAAGTGCTGGTTTTCAAAAAGCTGGCATCCCTTTCCGATCTCCGCGCTTTACAGGCTGAAGAAGGGATGCCCAGCATAACCTGGGAGGAAAAGTAGGTGGCGCCACACAGAGGCACGGCGCTCCTGCTGGCAGGATCTCGTCCTGACGCCCCGGCCCAGAGCCTCAAGGCCGGTTTATGGACTCGTGGTCGCCACCCGCGTTCTTGCTAACAGAACAAAAATCAGGCGTCAATTGATTTGCAGCCATGGAAGATAATAAATAAAATGAACAAGCATAACAAAGCGGAGGCACTGCATGCATACGGCAATTAAAAGGCTTTTTGATCATATTGGCCGGAGTGAAGAGGCGAAGGGCTATCTTAATCTGGCGATGGAAACATTCTTCGGCGATCTTGCCGGGGACCACGGCCCGCAAACGCTTCAGGATGTGGAAGAGTTTTTGGGATCGGACGCCTTCGGGCAAATCTATCCGGTCATGCTGGAATTCTTTTTTACGAACATCTATGGCGATGGCGAAGGCTGGAACGTCATCGATTCTTTCCTTGAATCTCCCCGCGGCAAAAAAATCCCGGAAAATGATCGCGCTTACCTGGCGGCATTGCGCCCTTCCGTAATGAGCGTTTATGAGGTTACGGACATCGAGCCCGGCAAGGGCATGATGGTGAAGGACATGGCTCGCGGCGGCGCTCCGGTCAGGATCAGAGAGAAAAGCCTGACGCGTTATGTCGCTCAATGGGAATGCGTGGGGCTGCGCGTTATGGATATGGGCGGTCATTTTGAAATCGCCGGGGGATGCGTGAGACTGGAACGCGCGATAGCGGAAGATCTGGCCCCGTGGTTGAAAATGATGCGCGATATGACCGTGGCGACGCTGCCGCTGCAAGATACTTCCATACCATCCGATAAAATATCGCATTACGCGGAAGTGATGTGGGCCTCGGAGATCGGCATGGCCTGGATGGACTGGCTTATCGAATCGCGGGGTCAGGAAATGCCGCAACTGGCGAACAGCGAAGGCCATATTATATCTCCGGTCGCTATCCGTTTTTCCTTCACCGGGGAAAAGGCGGATATAGCGAAAATCTTGAATAAACACAGCGAATTCGAACAGGACGCGCCGGATGAATGGATATGGCTGGAAAAGCCGAAAGGCCGCAAAAAGGCGAAGAAAATCCCGCAGACAATACGAGGCCGGATAATGCTTTGCGACGATGCGATTGAGCTGGATGTCAATTCGCGGGAGCGCGGCGATATTCTGGAAGATATGATTGGCGTTCTTCTTGGCGATCTGGCCGGGCCGCCGGAGCGGGAGGACATCGAAGAACTTGCGGGAAGCATTGAAGCGTTTCTGGCCAGTATTCCCGATGATTCCGGCGATGAAGTTACAGAAGATCTCAGCAAAAAAGAAAAGGCGGATATTATCCATGCCATAAAAGATGCGCATTACCGTCAATGGATCAAAGGCCGCATCCCGGCGCTGGATAACAAAACGCCCCGCATGGCTCTGAAAACGAAAAAAGGCAAGGCCGAACTGATTTCTCTCCTCAAGGAGATAGAGAATAACGAAAATCATTGCTCCGCTTCCCAGGGAGTCAAACCTTACGACATGCGGTGGGTTTGGGATGAACTGGGACTTGACCGTGAAGCGGCATAAGAAAATTTATCATCAATGTCCTGGGTTCGGGAACTGCAACTGACCAATTTCCGCTGCTACGAACAGGCGCGGCTTTCAGATATGGAAGCGGGGCCGGTCGTGCTGTACGGGCCGAACGGCGCGGGCAAGACGAACGCGCTGGAGGCGGTGTCGTTGCTTTCGCCCGGAAGGGGGCTGCGCGGGGCGAAGATTGGGGAGATTCAGAGAAGAACTCCCTCTCCCCAGCGGGGAGAGGGTGGGGGTGAGGGGGACATAAAGCCTGAAGCCCGACATGCATTATATCCCCCTCACCCAACCCTCTCCCCGAGGGGAGAGGGCTTTAAGCCGTGGTCCATCTCCGCCAGCCTCGAAACCCCCTACGGCAAAGCGCAGATCGGCACCGGGCGCGATCCCGTCAAGGATACGCGCCTTGTGCGCATCAACGGCGCCGCGGCGCGCGGGCAGAACGCGCTTGCGGAATATCTGTCCTGCGTATGGCTGACGCCGCAGATGGACGGGCTGTTTATCGACGCGGCGTCCTCGCGGCGGCGCTTTCTCGACCGCCTCGTGTTCGCGTTCGATCCTTCTCACTCGGGACGCGTGACGCGCTATGAGAACGCGATGCGCCAGCGCTCGCGCCTGCTGCAGGAAGGCTCCAATAATGGAAGAAGGGCCGATCCCGCGTGGCTCGGCGGGCTTGAGGAAACGATGGCGGAGACGGGCGTCGCCATCGTTGCGGCGCGGGCCGATTTCACTGTAAGATTGCAAAGCGCTGGCAGGGAGGATGAAGGGCGCGCCTTCCCGCTTGCGCTGCTGCGCGCGGCGGGAACTATTGAAGAACTGCTGCAAAATTCTCCCGCGCTTGAGGTCGAGCAATTGTTCAAATACCAGCTGGAGCACTCGCGCGGGCAGGACGCCGTGAGCGGCGGCGCCGCGACCGGGCCGCATAAAAGCGATCTCACCGTGCGTTACGCCGCGAAAGACATGCCGGCGGACCAGTGCTCGACGGGGGAGCAGAAGGCGCTGCTGATCGGCATCGTGCTGGCGCACAGCCGCCTCATCAAAGCGGAAAAAGGCGCGCCGCCGATATTGCTGCTCGATGAAGTGGCGGCGCATCTGGACGATGCCCGCCGCGCGGCGCTCTATGACATCCTGCTGTCGCTCGGCGGGCAGGTGTGGCTGACGGGGACGGACAAGGAGCTGTTCCGCGCCCTCTACGGCAGGGCCGCGTTCTACACGATCCGGGAGAATATGCCGGAGAAAATCCTTATTGATCGCGTGGCCTGACGGGCATGGAAATCCGAATCGAATCGGGGCGCGAATTCGATAGATAAAACAGCCACTTATATCTGTGTTTTCTGAGCGAATTTCGCTGTACTCACGGCGGTTTTGTGCTATAAAAAATGACCCCCGAAAAGCGCGGAAAACCGCGCATTTTATAGACTTAACCGAGAAAAACGAATCATGGCTGAAATGGCGAAAAAAGATCCTGCCGCGCAAAGCGGTAAAGAAAAGCGCGGAAGCGATCCCGCCAATTACGACGCGGCAAGCATCAAGGTTCTGAAAGGCCTCGACGCCGTCAAGAAACGTCCCGGCATGTATATCGGCGATACCGACGACGGCTCGGGCCTGCACCACATGGTTTACGAAGTCGTCGACAACGCCATCGACGAATCGCTCGCGGGGCATTGCGACCGCATCGACGTCATCATCAATGCGGACGGTTCTGTGACCGTCAAGGACAACGGGCGCGGCATTCCCGTCGACATTCACAAGGGCGAGGGGATTTCGGCGGCGGAAGTCATCATGACGCAGCTGCACGCGGGCGGCAAGTTCGACCAGAATTCCTATAAAGTTTCCGGCGGCCTGCACGGCGTCGGCGTCTCCGTGGTCAATGCGCTTTCGGAAAAACTGGAGCTGCGCGTTCGCCGCGATGGCAAGGAATGGTTTATGCGCTTCCGCGACGGCAAGGCGGAAAAGCCGCTGGAGCCCGTGCGCGATCTTGAGTCCGGCGAGCGCAACGGCACGGAAGTCACCTTCCTTGCCTCTCCCGTCACCTTCACGATGACGGAATATAATTTCTCGACGCTGGAGGAGCGGCTGCGCGAGCTTGCGTTCCTCAACTCGGGCGTCAATATCCACCTGACCGATGAGCGCGAAGATCCCGCGAAGAAGGTTCATTTCAATTACGAAGGGGGCCTGCGCGAATTCGTCGGGCATCTCGACCGCAGCAAGGCCTCGCTGCTCGGCAAGGCGCTCTATATGAGCGGGGAGCAGAAGGGGATCACCGTCGAGCTTTCATTGCAGTGGAACGATTCCTACCACGAGAACATGCACTGCTTCACCAACAACATCCCGCAGCGCGACGGCGGAACCCATTTATCAGGATTCCGCGACGCGCTGACCCGCACCGTCACCAAATATTCGAAGGAAAGCGGGCTGCTCAAGGGCGAGAAAATGGCCCTCACCGGCGAGGATATCCGCGAAGGCATGACCTGCGTTCTTTCGGTCAAGGTGCCGGATCCCAAATTCTCCTCGCAGACCAAGGACAAGCTCGTGTCCTCGGAAGTGCAGCCCGTCGTCAGCAGCGTCGTGTCCAGCGCGATCGGCACATGGCTTGAGGAAAACCCCAAGGAAGCCAAGCTGATCGTCGGCAAGATCATCCAGGCGGCGCAGGCGCGGGAAGCCGCGCGCAAGGCGCGGGAAATGTCGCGCAAGAGCGTGATGGATTACTCCTCGCTGCCCGGCAAGCTGGCGGACTGCCAGTCCAAGGACGCGAGCATGTCCGAAATTTTCATCGTCGAGGGCGATTCGGCGGGCGGCTCCGCGAAACAGGGCCGTGACCGCAAATACCAGGCGATCCTGCCCCTGCGCGGCAAGATCCTGAACGTTGAGCGCGCGCGCGATGACAAAATGCTGGGCAACGCGGAAATCGGCACGCTGATCACCGCGCTCGGCACCGGCTACGGCGAGGAAGATTTCAATATCGAAAAGCTGCGCTATCACAAGATCGTCATCATGACCGACGCCGATGTCGACGGCGCGCACATCCGGACGCTGCTGCTCACCTTCTTTTACCGGAAAATGCCGGAGATCATCAAAGGCGGTTATCTTTACGTGGCGCAGCCGCCGCTGTTTAAAACCAAGCGCGGCAATTCAGAGCTGTACCTGAAAGACAAGGCGGCGCTCGATAAATACCTGATCGATGTCGCCATCCCCGACCTTAAATTCACCGATGCGCGGGGCGAAATGCACACCGGCGCGGATCTGAGCGAACTTGTGTTAAGGGCGCTCAAGGTCAACCAGACCATCGACGCGGTGAACGAAAAAGTCGGCAACCGCATGGCCATCGAGCAGGCGGCCATCGCGGGCGCGTTCGACAAGCGCGTTTCCGAAGATCCCGCCTACGGTTCGCAGATGGCGCAGCGGCTTGCCGCGCGGCTCGACACGATTTCAACCCAGTACGAGCGGGGCTGGAAAGTCGAGTTCACGCCGGCCGGCGGCTATAATCTGCGCCGTATCCTGCGCGGCGTCGCGCAGAGCGTCAATATCCTGCCCAACCAGATCGCGATCGCGCAGCGCAAGAACCTCGATCTCGACCTGCAATGGCTTCAGGAAAACTTTGAAAAAGAGAGCACGCTGGCCGCCAAAGGCGAGCGGAGCACCCGGATCACCAGCCCCTCCGATCTTTTCCTCGCGGTGGAAGCCGAAGGGCGGCGCGGCATGGCCATCAACCGCTACAAGGGTCTTGGCGAAATGAACCCCGAGCAGCTCTGGGAAACCACGCTCGACCCCACGGCGCGTACGCTGCTGCGGGTTTCCATCAATGACGAAGCCGATTCCGACGAGGTTTTCTCCATTCTAATGGGCGAAGTCGTCGGCCCGCGCCGGGAATTCATACAGGAGAATGCGCTGAAGGCGCGGCTGGATACCTGACTCTTAATAATATAATAAGGCGTCATTATCTTGACAACACAGGAATAATTTCCTATACTATCCCCATGAACAACCAACTGAAAAACCTCCGTCCGGTTCTGTGGACAGCGGGCGGGGCGATGGGTTATGGTGCGGCGGCGAAAATGCGGCGGGAGGCCCCCCACCCCCCCTCCCCAAAAACGGACGACCGGACTGATAAGGCGACATAATCGGGAAGCGGCGGAATGAGTTCACTCGCGGAAAAATTAAGTGAAGCGGTCGGCGCGGCGTTCGCCGCGAACGGCCTGCCGGAAAATCTCGGGACGGTGCGGGTTTCGGACCGGCCGGACCTGGCCCAGTTCCAGTGCAACGGGGCGATGGCGGCGGGCAAGGCGGCGAAGAAAAATCCGAGAGAGGTGGCGGAGCGGATAGTTTTGCATTTGCAGAGCCACCCCCCCACCCAACCCTCCCCCCACGGGGGGGAGGGCTTAGCAAAGAATTCCCTCCCCCCAACGGGGGGAGGGTTAGGGTGGGGGGGTGGCTCCGCATTCTCCAAAATCGAAATCGCGGGCCCCGGTTTCATCAACATCAACATCACCGACGACTATCTCGCCGCGCATCTGGCTGAAATCGCCGCGGACGAATGGCTCGGCGCCGGCGCGTTTTCGCAGGGCGGGTCCGCGGTGCTCGATTACGGCGGGCCGAATATCGCAAAGCCCATGCATGTCGGGCATTTGCGCGCGGCCATTATCGGCGATTCGCTGCGCCGGATCATGAAGTTCGCGGGCTACCGCACGCTCGGCGATGTGCATATGGGCGACTGGGGCACGCATATGGGCATGATTATCAGCGAGTACTTACGAACCGGCCGGCAGGATTTCGTCATGCAGACGGATCTCGGGAGCGATGATGAAATAAGAGCGCTGATGGAAGATTTGGGGGATCTTTATCCCAAGGTCGCCGCCGCCTGCAAGGCGGATGAAGCGCGGCTTAAAGAAGCGCAGGAAGCCACCGTCAAGATCCAGAACAAGGAGCCCGCGCATTACGCGCTGTGGCAGAAAATCCGCGAGGCCTCGGTCCTTGGCATGCGCGGCAATTACGCGCGGCTGCATGTGCATTTCGATTTGTGGAAGGGCGAGGCCGACGTGCACGATTATATAGCGCCGATGGTCGCGGACATGAAGGCGAAAAAGCTTGCGCGCGAGGATGACGGAGCGCTGATCGTCGACGTAGCGCAAGAGGGCGACAAGAAAGAGATGCCGCCGCTGATTCTCTATAAACGCGACGGAGCGGTTCTGTACGGGACGACGGATCTCGCGACGCTCGCCGAGCGGATGAAGCTTTATCAGCCGCAAAAAATCGTCTATGTCGTCGACCAGCGCCAGCATCTGCATTTCGAGCAGGTGTTCCGCGCTTCGCGCATGGCGGGGATCGTGCCGGAGGGGATCGAGCTCACGCACGCGGGGTTTGGCACCATGAACGGCCCCGACGGCAAGCCGTTCAAGACCCGCGCGGGCGGCGTCATGCGGCTTGAAGACCTTGTGAAGATGGGCATCGACAAGGCAAGGGAGCGCCTGCTTGAAGCCGATCTCGCGCAGGATATGAGCGAGGCCGAAAAAGAAGATGTCGCGCACAAGGTCGCCATCGCCGCGATCAAGTTCGCGGACCTGCACAACCAGCGCCAGTCCGATTACATATTTGATCTTGATCGCTTGACCAGCTTTGAAGGCAAGACCGGGCCGTATCTGCTGTACCAGGCGGTGCGGATCAAGTCTTTGCTGCGCAAGGCGGTAGAACAAGGCCTGTCATCCCGGCGAAAGCCGGGATCCGGTAAACACGAACCCGATCCCGGCTTTCGCCGGGATGACAATGTCTTTGTGATTGGCGACACCGACCGCCCGCTCGCGCTGCTGCTGACCGAAATGCCGGATGCGTTCGAGGCGGCGCTGCGCCATTACATGCCGCACCATATCTGCGAGTACGCTTACAAACTCGCGAACGGGTTCAGCAGTTTTTACGCGGCCTGCCATATTCTCTCGGAATCCGATGAGAAGCTGCGGGCGAGCCGCCTTGCGCTGTGCGAACTGACGTTCCGGCAACTGGAGCTGTGTTTAGAGTGGCTCGGCATCGAGGCGCCGGAGCGTATGTGAGTTCAGTGCTGGATCAGCACTGTCATAAATATGTAAGTCCAGCCGCTGCTGTCGAAATCGACGCAGAAGGATTGCTGGCCGGCAAGCGCGGCGGCGTCATCGCCGATGGGGTCCGCGTCGCAGTTCGCGAACGATCCCGTGAAAGGCGGGTCGCTGGGGGTGCAATTCCACGGATCGACGGGCGGCGCGCCGCCGGGATTGGCAATGCCGAGCCGGTTGTTGATTTCGATGCAGACATCGCGCGTCACCCTGCCCATCCACAGCACCAGGTCGCTGCCTTCCGCGCCGCTGTCCACGCCGTTGCCGATGACGGTCGCGGCGGAGAAATGCAGGCTTCTCGCGTGAGTACAGACGGCGCAGACGGGGCCGTTATCGACGACATAGGATTCAGGAAGCAGGTAAGGCGTCAGGTTGCCGCCGTTCGGGTGGAAGACGTGGCAGGAGAAGTCGGCGGGGCTGGCTGCGTTCACGTAATTCTGCGCCGTATCGTCCGCCGTTTTCAGCGTGCCGTTGTGCAGGTCGAAGCTGATCTGGTTTTCCGAGCAGCCCTTGAGGCGCAGGCGGCTTACGGCGCGCTCGTATTTTTGCGCGGTGTCGATCAGCTCGGTCGCCGCCATCTCAACGTTCTTTTCGGAAAGATTGTCGCCGCCCTGGCGGACGCCGCGCGAGAAGGTGAACATCAGCGCCGCGAACAGCACGACGCCGACCATGACGATGAAAAAGGCGTTGCCGCTCTCGGCGCTATTCCGCTGCGCCGACATCTTCTTCGGAGTCCTTGCCTTTGATGAGGGCGTCGCTCGTATCCTTGCCGGCTTTTTTGAGGATCTTTTCGATCTCGGGATGGAGTTTGGCGGGTTCTCCTGCAACGGGCGGCGCTGCCGGTTGTCCGGCAGGCTGTTCCGGCGCGGCTGCTGGCGGCGGCGTTGCGGGAGTTGACTCGGCCGGCGGTGTTGCGGGCGCGGCGCCGGCCGCGGGTTTCTTTGCGAACATGCCCATCGGGTTTGCCGCGCCGCCGCCCGCGGGAGGCGTTGCGGCGGCGGGTTTGGTTTCTGCTGCCGCAGCCGGAGGCGGCGCGGCGGTTGCGGGCGGCTGCGCCGGCGTCACGGGTTTTTTGAAAATCGGCGCGGTCGGCTGCTGAGTTTGAGGCTGAGCGGTTGCGGGCGGCGGCGCGGCGGCGGGGGCCTTGCCGGCTCCGCCTCCGGCGGCCTGCGTCTCCACGGCGTCGATGGAGTTATTGAGCGCGTAAACGGCGGCGATCGCGGCCATGCCGCCCTCGATGCCTTCCCTGCCGGCATCCCCGGCATAGCCGAAACCCTTGCCCATGGCGGCGACTTCGTCCTCGGTATCGATCGCGACATCGGCCTTAACCGCCGTCCAGGTCTTGTGCACCATCAGGTCGCGCACCTTGGTGATGACGCCCGCGTGCTTGAGCAGGTTTTCATCGGGCGGCGGCAGCGCGATAAGGCGCTGGACGCGCATCGCTTTTGCGTGACCGGGGTTCGAGTAGAATATCTTGGTGTCCATGACCATTTCGCCGAAAGTGACGACGGCCTGGCCTTCCTTGAAACCGCGCAGGGCATCGTAGCTTGCGCGCGGGCGCAGTTGCAGGCCCGCCTGCTTGGTATCCATATAAGAACCGGTGCCGACGCCGCCGCTGAGCTGGAAGCTCGATGCTTCCATGACGATGGCGGAGCCGACGGTTTTCTCGAAAAATTCCTTGGTCTGGGTCGGGTCCTCGAGCTTGCCGAAAATCTTGATGTTACAGTTCGCGGTGATCGAGCGCGATTCCTCCTTGACCCGTTTTTCAAGGGCGGGCAAGTCCTGCGCCGCGTAGATCAGGCAGAAGCCGAGCGAGCGCGCCTGCGCGGCCATGACAGCCATGCCTTCCGCGGTATAGTAACCGACCTCGTCGAACACCGTCATGAAGGGAGTGGAGGAGTGCGTCGGCTTATTCTCGATCACGGTCGCGGATTCGCCCTCGACCGTCGAGCCGAGCGTGGAGCCCATCATGCCCTTGATCGTCGCGGCGACGATTTTACCGAGGTTCGCGGTTTCATCGCTTGATTTTTCCAGAGCGGGGATCAGAACGATCAGGATGCGGCGGTTGAGCACCACGTCGACCATGTCGACGTCGGCGGCCTGCGTGTCGAAGATGTAGCCGTATTCATCGCCGAGCGATTGCAGCGCGCGGGTGAACTGCATCGAGAGATAGCCGTGCTGCTGGCTGGCGGTGGTCGTATCGTATTGCGGCTGATCCGGGCCGGGCGGCTTGACGTTGCCCTGGTCGTCGTAGGCCGCGTGGACGAAGCCGGGCAGGGTGTCGAGATAACCCTTGAGGCCCGCGCGCACTTTTTCGGGGATCGCGCTATCGCGGGCAAGCTTGATGACATTGGGCAGCGTCAGGAATTCACGGATCGTGCGCACCGAGAGCGGGACGTCCTGGTTGTCGCGCTTCCAGGTGAGCGCGGGCATGACGGCGCTGATGAGCGAGACGGCGCGCTCTTTCCACATAGCATTGTCGCCTTCCGCGTTCGGCATCAGGCTGACCAGCATGTTGGTCAGGTACGAGGCCGAGCCGGAGGAGAACGGGTTCATCGTGTTGGACGGCGCCTTGGTGTCCGAGTTGCCGGTCATGTAGTTCAGCACCATCAAATCGTCGTCGCGGCCCAGCCGGCGCACCAGCGCGGAGAGCGAGGACCACAGGTCGGTATCGGCCTTGCCGTCGACGTAAACGAAGCCCGACGCCCAGGTCAGCGCGTTCGTCACCATCGATTTCAGGCCCTCCGTTTTACCGGAGCCGGTGGTGCCGAGATAAAGGACGTGGGTTCTCGCATCCGAGTTGCCGAACCATACTTCCTCGTTCGTCTTCTCGACGTTGCCGAGATACAAAATGCCCTCGGGCTTGCCGTTGCGCCCGGGGCCCATATTGTTCTTGTCCTTCCATTTCGCGCCCACCGGCAGTTTGAAGGCAAGGCTGCGGTCTTGCATGGTCAGCCAGAAGAAATAGGCGGTAAAGGCCAGAAAAACGATATCCGCCAGCATCGCGGAACTCGGGAAGAAATAAAGATAGCCGACGCCGATGATGAAGGCGGCGAACGAGTTGCCGGGCTTGCGCATCTGTTCGGCAAAGCGCACATACATCGGGCGGATGTCGCGGAGGACATCCACATGTTTTCGCTCATATTTTCTCTGGTCTAACGCCATGAGGCCCTATCTGTTCCTTAAGAAATCGTCCGCCGATACGGGAACGCCGGGGGCGGATTTTCCGCTGAACCCTTCCTGCATCGCCGCGGAGGGAGAAGAAGTTGCCGCGGAACTTCCCGGCGAGTGCGGGGTTTTTGGCCCGGCCTGGGTTATGCCGTAAATCAGGACACCGAGAATCGCAACGCCAATAATCCCGGCGGCCAGCTGGCCCTTTTTGCGCGGCGGCGGCGCGGCAACCGGGCGGCCGGCATCGTTCGCGTATGAAACGGGTTTTGCGCTTGCCTGTTCCATCGCGCGGCTTGCGGCCATCAGGGCTTTGAGCGCCTGTGCCTTGGTATCGTAAGGCGCAATTTCCTGCGCGTCGCCCTTGGGGGTTTTCATCGTAAGCACCCATGATTTGTCTTCCTGCCTGACCTCGAAAGCGGCGGCCTTGATTTCGCCAAGCTCCATCCGCCAGACGATGGGCGAGCGGGCATCGGGAAGAGAGAGGACGAGAGTGTCTCCCACCACGCGCGCGCTTGAGGAGTAACCGCCGGACATGCATTGCATCAGTTTCATGGTATTTACCTTTCCTTGCTATTTGGCTTTTTTCATTTTCTTGACGGGCGTCTTTGGTTGTTTGATGCCCCTTGTCTTGGACTTGCTGTAGTCGAGTTGCGGGATCGGGCGCACCCGCGCCGAAGCGACATATTCCGACATGCTCTGGATCGCGTTATCGAGCTTGGGTTTGGGGATCGGGCGGCGGGTCAGTTTTTCCGCTTTGAAATGCGCCATCGCGCCCAGCGCTTCCATATGATAGGCCTGCCGGCCGAGATTGTTGAGGGGATACCACAGGTTCCGGTCAAAGCCGCGCAGCCAGACGAACTGCGCGGGGGCAAGAACGCCGCCTTCCTCGCGCGCGGTCTGAAGGCCGCGCAGCAGGGCTGTTGTCTGAAAGGAATGCTGACTGCATTTGGAGATCGTGCTGCCCGAAAGATCCTTGTTTTTGAGGATGGAGAGCGCTTCCTTCAAAAGCTTTCTGTCCTTTGCGAGATTAAGTCCTTTTTCCTGCGACCAGCAGATGGCAAGGCGGCCGAGCATATCGTCGGCGTCGGTGCGCTTGCGCGCGGCTTTCAGGCAAAAGGCGGCGAGCAGTATCTGCTTATAGGGCGGCAAACGCATCGGCCCTTCCCAGCGTGGCCCCAGCTGCTTGGAGAAGGCGACATAGGCGGCCTGTTCATCCAGCTTGCCGTCGGGCACCGGGATCTGGCTGTAGGCGATCCATTCTTCCGGTCCCAGCGCCTCGGCAAAAAGCGGGAGTTCGGCGGGCACGGGGGAACCGGGAGGGCGCGGCGGCATGGTCGCGGGATTGAATTTAATGAAAGGAGCGATCGTTTTGAAATTGCCCGACTGCGCCCTGATGATGCCGTTCAGGTCGAGCTTGCGGCGGTATTGCGTGCCGGGACCGTATTGCAGCGCCCAGATTGCCATGATCGTCATGATGATCGCCATGGGCAGCTTCATCGGCTCGATCGCGAGGCGCGAGATCAGCGTCAGGGTGCCGCCGTCGAGTCTGTTTGCCGGAATGTTGGCGATCACGTCTGTGTAATCCTTGAGAACAAGTTTATCGCCGTCAATATTGACGGTGAAATTGTCGCCGACGAATAGTGTTACCAAATGGATCTCGCCGAGTCTGATCCAGCGCACGGCGTCCTTGATCTGAAATTCAAAAAAAGTCCAGATCAGGAAAGCGAGCGCGAGAAGCACGCCGCCGAGGATGAGCCATCCTATCGCGTTTTCATGCGTCGTATTCTGTGATTTGCCGTCGCCTGGTGGCATAGCCCCCTCAGAATTCCAGACTCGCCCCGCCGCCGGATTGAAGGCGGGCACGAAATGATATGGATACCGATCCCGAACCCGGAAAGCCCCGGAACCGATACTCTTATTAATTTACCAAAAAAATTAATATGTTGCTACCGGAAGGGCGGAAAGTTGGAGGATAAAAATCCTATTAATGGCAGGCCGGGTCTGAAGGAGGGGGATTTGCGGCCGGGTTTTGCTTTTCCCGCGTTTTTTCTGCTTCAGGTTTTTTTGCAGTGCAGTCCGGCTCTTTCCATAGCGATGAGGCGCGGTCGAAAATCACCTTGACCGCGCCGCGGATAAACAGAAGCGATGAGCCCACCGAACTTACCGAAGATGCGGCGTTTACAAGCGTTTTGGCCGGGCCCTTGCCGTTGCCGATGGCGGCGTTGGCGAACAGCCCGCCCAGCCCTTTATAAATGGATTTGATTACGTTGGTCTGAAGCCCCCGCAGCGCCCTTTCGGTAACTTTACGTCCAAGCGGCGTTCTCATCAGGACTCCCGTCACCGCGCCGGTATAGCGGGTCAGATAGCGGGCGAACGGCCCGGAAGCCACTGTGACGGCGAAAGTTATGCCGCCCTTGAGCAGGATATTTCTGCGAACGCTTTTGTTGAAATCCGGGTCGTCCAGCGCGGCGCGAAGTATGGCGGGATCGGAAAACCCCGGTCTGCGGCTGCGGGCGGTCTGGACAAAGGCTTCGCCGAGCGCTGAGTGCAGGTTGAAAATGTAGGGGGTTACGAAACCCGCCATTTCACCCCCGGCAAAATCGGCGGCAAGTCCCAGCGCTGTCGGGGGAAGGATGTAAGCCGCATTGAAAAGAAGCACGGAAACGGCGGATTTGAAACGGCCGGGGTGCGCCGGCTTTACGTCAACCTCTTTAATCCGCCGCTCCCAGCGGGCGATTTTACCGGCCAGCGCATCCGGGCCGCCGGTCAGGCGGTTGAAATAAGGGGCTATTTTTTGCGGCATCATGCGGGCCGCCGACAGTTTTGCCGCTTCGTAAGACTGGGCGCTTGCATAAAATCCCTTAATCAGCGCGCCCCTTACCCAGCGCGGGCGCGGGGCCGGGGCTTCCGGGGCGGAAGATTGTTCGGCAATGTCGGTAACTTTGTCCATATGTCCGGGCTTTCTGTGCTGTTTTTCATAACCTAAAACATGATTTTTGTCCAGAATCATTTCCTGTTGACAGAATATGAAGAGGGCTTTAGGCATAATATCCAGTCCAAGAATTTTTATAAAAACGGGGACAGTGGGGATGGCGCTTCGCAACGCGTTTGTATCTAGTGCAGCAGCATTGACAATTGCAGCCGGCAGCGTTGCGGCGCAGGCGGAAGATGGGCCGGAGCCGACCGTCAGCACGGAGTCCGCGGAGACGGTCACCAGCACGGAAAGAGTTTATTCCTTCAATCCGCTTTTACCCTATGCCGCTATCGGCGGTCTCGGCGCGGCTGTGCTGCTGCTGGGCGGGTACAGCGTGGCAAGGCGCGCGCAGGGCTGGCCTCTGCGCACGGCATTCGGCGCCGCCGCCGTCATTACTCTTCTCAATCCGGAAATCACGTTCGAGGAACGGCAGCCGTTGACGACCGAAGTCGTGGTCGTCACCGACAACAGCCCGAGCAATGAGAAAATTGTCGATCGCCGCGAGACGACGGCCGCCATGAAAGATGAAATCCTGACGCAGCTTCGAGCCATGCCGGGCATCAATGTCCGCACCGTGGATGTCGGCGGCGGCAACCAGGGGCCGGATGACGGCACAAAGATTTTCGGCGCGGTGGAAGAAAAGCTTGCCGACGTCGCGCCCGACCGGGTCGGGGCTGTTATTGTCCTTAGCGATGGCCAGATTCACGACGTTCCGGGCAAGCCGCTTACCCAGATGGGCGGCGCGCCGTTGCACGGGTTGGTTTCCGGAAAAATTGAAGAAGGCGACCGCCGGGTAGACGTTGAATCGCCGCTCTACGGGGTTGTCGACGAGGAGATCAAGATCACATTCCGCGTCACCGACAGCGGCGATCTGGCGGGCGCAGGCGGGCTTGTTCCCGTCACGATCAGCGTCGACGGCAAGGTAATCGAGACAAGGGATGTCATTGCGGGAGAGGCATCCGAGGTCATGCTCAAGGTGCCGCACGGCGGGCCGAACCTGATCGAGGTTGCTGCGCCCGCGGTGAATGGCGAGCTGACCGAAGTGAACAACCACGCCGTGGCGCAGGTCGAAGGCATACGGGACAGGCTGCAGGTCCTGCTGATTTCGGGACGGCCTACATACGCCGAACGTGCATTGCGCAACCTGGTGAAATCGGATCCCGCGATTGATCTTATTCACTTCACCGTATTGCGCCCTCCGGAAAAGCAGGACGGCACCCAGCTAAAAGATCTTGCGCTGATCCCGTTTCCCACCACGGAACTGTTCCGCGAGGACAAGCTGAAGGAGTTCGATCTGGTCGTGCTGGACCGCGTCCAGCAGAACGGCACGATTTATCCGCAGCACTTCGAAACGCTGGCGCATTATGTCGCACAAGGCGGCGCGATGATGGTCATTTCCGGCCCTGAATACGCCTTTGCCACGAGCATATTCAGGACGAAGCTGAATCCGGCCCTGCCTGTCGTGCCCAGAGCGCAGGTAACCGAGAAGCCTTTTTATCCGCATGTCAGCAACGATGGCGCAAAGCATCCCGTAACCCGCGATCTTCCGCATGTGAATGAGGGAGAAACGCCGCCCTGGGGCCGCTGGACGAGTCAGGTCGAGGCCGAAAAAATCCTGGGAGGCCATGTCGTCATGCAGGGCGACGGCGAGAAGCCGCTGCTCATTTTAAAACGCCATGGCGAGGGACGGGTCGCGCAGCTTATGTCCGACAGCAGCGGACTATGGGCGAGAGGCGTTGACGGCGGCGGACCATACCGAGACGTGTTTCAGCGGATTACCCACTGGCTTATGCAAGAGCACGATCTCGAGGAAGAGGCGCTGCGCATGACCGCAGGCAAGGACGGCACGATGACGGTCGAGCGCCAGACCATGGGCGATAGCGTTCCCGAGGCGATTCTGACCGCGCCTTCCGGGGAGACGCAAACCGTCACTATGGAACAGGCGGGGCCGGGGCTTTTCCGCGCCACTGTTCCGGTCACGGAAACGGGGCTTTTCCGCGCCGAGCAGGGCGAGATGTTCGCATCCGCCAATGTGGGCCCCGCCAATCCGAAAGAATTTGTCGACCCGCGTTCAACGCCGGAGGTTCTCAAGCCGCTTGTTACGCTGACCGGCGGGCATATCGCGCGGATGACGGACGGCGCACCGGAACTGCGCATGCGCGATGCCGGCACACAGATGACCGGTCCCGACATGATGGGGATCCGCCAGACGGAGGCAAGCATCCTGAAGAGCGCGAGCAAATATCCGCTTATGGCGGGATGGCTTGCGCTGACCGCCGTTCTGGGCGCGCTCGCGCTGGCATGGCACAGGGAAGGCGACGGCAGATTCTGGCCCCGCAAGAGCGGCGGCGATGCGCCGAAAGCGCCGGGCGGACCGGCGCCATAGAGTTTTGTTACTGGAGATACGGAGGCTGACATTTTAAAAGGTTTTACCAAAGGCGCTTTCAGGGCCGCCGCCGCCGCCATTGTCGCGGCCCCGCTTGCTTTTTCAGCAGCCGCTTCGTACGCGCAGGAAAATGACGGGGGCGGGAAGCCCGCCGTTGCGACGGAGCAAACCGTTTCCTCGCAGCCGCAGGCCGGGGGCGACAGTTTATCCTATGTTTATCCGGCCGTCCTCTGGAGCGGGTTTGGGTTGCTGGCGCTTTGGTTGTTGCTGCGCACGCAGCAACCGCCGCCCCAGGAGATGCCGTCTTCGCTGACGCGTCTTATCGCCGGGGTGAAGCCGCGCGAGGACACGCCCGACCAGACGCCGCTGTGGCAGCTTTATCTGCGGCTTACCGCCGCCGCCATGGTCATTACCGGCGCGGCGGGTCCGCTGCTCGATCCGCAGGAGCCGCTGGGCGGCAGCGGACCGCTGGTGCTTGTCGTCGATAACGGCTGGGCCGCGGCCCCGCACTGGCAGGAACGCATGGACAGCGCGATCGACATGATCGCCCGCGCCGAGCGCGAAGGAAAAAAAGTGATCGTGCTGCCGACGGCGCAGCCGGGCGATAACAGCCCTGTGCGCGGCAGCGGCCTTATAATGCCCGCCGACGCGCGGCAGATCGTGCAGGCGCTCGAACCGCTGCCCTGGCCGGAAGACCGGCAGGCGGCGCTGAAAGCGCTGGAAGACATGGATGCGGGGCAGAATGCTTCGGTCATATGGCTGAGCAACGGGCTTGGCGATGACGGGACGCTGGCGCTGGTTGAGCGGCTGCAGAAATTCGGAACACTGACGGTGCTGGAAGACGGCGCTGCCGGGGCGCCGCTGTTCCTCGATCCGCCGCGCATTGAAGGCGACAGCATGACGGCTACTGTCCGGCGGCCCGCGGGCGCGGGAGAGGAAGTCGTCGCTGTGCTTGCCACCGCCGAAGATGGAAGGGTGATCGCCAGGACCGAAGCCGTATTCGAGGCCGGCGCGAAGGAAGCAATCGCGGCATTCAATCTGCCCGTCGAGTTGCGCAACGAGATGATGCAGGTTTCCATTGAAAATGGAAACAGCGCGGGCACGGTGGTGCTTCTTGACGAGCGCTGGCGCCGCCGTCCTGTCGGGCTGGTGACGGATGTTGCATCCGAACCCGCGCAGGAGCTGCTGAGCGAATTTCACTACTCCAGGCAGGCGCTGGGGCCGTTCGTCGACCTGCGCGAAGGAAAGGTCGATGAGCTGCTCAAAGGCGAGCTTTCGGTCATCGTTCTCGGCGACAGCAATCCGGTCGATGCCGGGTCGGCCCGGCGCATCGATGAATGGATCCGCGAAGGCGGAACGGCGCTGCGGTTTGCCGGCCCGCGCCTTGCGGAAGGGGGCGGCGATGATCTTGTCCCCGTCGAGCTGCGGCAGGAACAAGGCGGGCGGACGATGGGCGGGGCGATGTCGTGGGGCGAGCCCGCGCGTCTTGCGCCGTTCGAGGCAGGAACTCCGTTCGAAGGACTTGATCTGCCTTCGAATCTTGCCGATGTTACGGTCAAGCGGCAGGTGCTGGCGCAGCCCGTGCTGGGTGAAGGCGAGGAAATCTGGTCGCGGCTTGAAGACGGCACGCCGCTCGTTACCGCCGAAAAACGGGGCGATGGCTGGCTTGTGCTCGTTCACACCACGGCCAATGCCGACTGGTCGAATTTGAGCATGTCGAAGCTTTTTGTCGATATGCTGCGCGCCGTGGTCTCGCACAGCCAGGGCGTCAGCAGCGGCCTTGACGAAACCAATACGCTGCCGCCGTGGAAGACGCTGAACGGGACAGGGCGGCTTGACGTTCCTTTTGGCGGCGCCCGCGGCCTTACGGCCCAGGCCATTAAAGAGGGCATTGTCAGCCCCCCTAACCCGCCGGGTTTTTATGGCGATAAGGATGTCAGGCGCGCGCATAATCTTGCGTCCGCCGTTACAACGCTGGAGCCGATTCCTTCGCTTCCCGGCGGCGTTGAGCGTAAATCTTACGAAGAGGGAAAGGCCATCGACCTGAGAGGGCCGCTGATCGCCATCGCGCTGGCGCTCGCGCTGATCGACCAGCTGGCGTCGCTGGGCCAGCGCGGCTTGCTTCCGGCGAGAAGACGGGAAGAAGAAGGACCTGAGCAGGCGGCGCCCGCGCCTCGTTTCGCTCCCTGAACAAACGATGAAGCTTTACGATTTCCTGCGGATATGTAATCCTTGGGATTATCGCTCTCGCGGCACGTTTGCATGACTCTGGATACGATTATCGCCAAGACCGTTGAATATCTTTCAGTCCCTTCCGTCGTGGGGCACGAAAGATTTTTCATGAATTATCTGGAAGCGGATTTTCGCAGGATCGGCCTTGACGCCGATATCAGCGAGGGCGTTCTCGCCATTCACGGCAAGCGGCCGTTTTCATCCATCGTCTGCGCGCATATCGACCGGCACGGGCTGATCAGCCTTGGCAACGGCGAATACGCCTATGCGGCCCAGTATGTAAAAGAGATCAAATACGGCCAGAACAACCGGGCTTCGCAGACCGAACTTGAGTCGATCTGCCGGCGCTTTACCGGCGAGAATGTTTTTGCCTACCACCCCGAAACGTCGGAAAAACTGGGCAACGGCCTGATCGAGAGCTGCGGGGCCTTCATGGCGGGCGGGGATTCGATTTTTTATGTGCGCGACATGCCGCCCGCCGAACCGGGCACGCCGATCGCCTATGCCAGGACGGCGGGGCAGGAGGGCGATTATTTCAAGGGCCAGATCGACAACGCCATCTCGGTCGGCGTTCTTTACGCGCTGTGCCAGAGCGGCTTTGAAGGAACGCTGCTACTGACCACGGAAGAGGAGATCGGCAAGAGCGCGCAGCATATAATGCGCTGGCTGGGGCGCGAGGGGATTGAGTCGCAGGAGCTTGTCATCCTCGATACCAGCCCTTACAAGAGCAGCGAGGTCGTGGATGCAGGCACGGTCGTGCTGCGCAACCGCGATAAAAGCCAGAAATTCAATGCCGGCATGGTGCACAAACTCAGGCTGCGCTGCGAGTCGCTTTGCATTCCTTATCAGTTCAAGGACGAAGCGCTGCTGGCGCAGGGCAAGGACGTCCGGCAGATCGGGTCGACCGAGCTCGGCAAGCTTGTCGCGGAAAGCGGCGGGCGCTGGTCGGGCGCGACGGTGCAGATTCCCACGGTGCTGTATCACACCAGCAACGAGACCACGAGCCGCCAGTGCATCAAAAACTATTACGGGCTGCTGGCAAATATCCTGATAGAGGATAGGCTGAGCGCGTGAAAACCAAAGGAACAGGGGCGCTGGCGAAAAAACCCAGGACGGTTATCGGGTGGGAAGAGTGGTGCGCCATTCCCGGCCTTGGCCTTCCGGCGATAAAGGCCAAGATCGACACCGGGGCCAAGACCTCCGCGCTTCACGCTTATGACATCAGGACATTCCGCAAGGACGGGGAGAGCTTTGTCAGATTCAAGGTCCACCCGCTGCAGCGTAACCAGAGGCTGGAAGTTGAATGCGTCGCGCCGCTCAAGGACAAGCGGGCGGTCATCAGTTCCAACGGCGAGAAGGAAACGCGCCATGTAATCGAAATCAGGCTGAAGATCGGCGGCAAAAAATTCAGCACGGAAATAACGCTGACCTCGCGTCACAAGATGGCGTTCCGCATGCTGCTGGGACGCGAGGCGCTCAGAAAAGGCGGAATGGTTGTCGACCCGGCGCGTTCATATGTTTTAGGCAAGCTTAAAAAGGCCGGAAGGCTCTACAGAACAGACAAGGATTTATCAGAATGAAGATCGCCGTCCTGGCATCGGAACCCTCGCTTTATTCAAACCAAAGGCTCATGCAGGCCGGGATAGAGCGCGGGCACGACATGCATTTCATCATGATTAAAAACTGTTACATGGATATTACGGCAAGAAACCCGGTGATCCATTACAGGGGCGGGGAGGTATTGGACGATTTCGACGCCGTGATCCCGCGCATCCGGCCCGCCATCACTTTTTACGGCGCGGCGGTGCTGCGCCAGTTCGAGACGCTGGGGGCCTATTGCCTGAACGGGCCCATCGCCATCACCCGCGCCCGCGACAAGCTGCGGACGATGCAGCTTCTTTCCTCCAAGGGGGTCGATATTCCGCGGACGGGCTTTGCCAATTCGCCGCTCGACACCAAGGATCTCATCAAGCTCGTGGGCGGCGCGCCGGTCGTTATCAAGCTGCTCGAAGGGACGCAGGGCAAGGGTGTGGTGCTGGCCGAGACCAACAAGGCGGCGGAGAGCGTCATCAACGCGTTCAAGAGTTTGAAGGCCAACATCCTCGTGCAGGAATTCATCAAGGAAGCCAAGGGATCGGACCTGCGCTGTTTCGTCATCGGCGGCAAGGTTGTCGCGGCGATGGAGCGGCAGGCGCCGGAGGGCGAGTTCCGCGCCAACATCCATCTGGGCGGGACGGGGAGCAAGGCGGAGATCACGCCAGAGGAAAGATCGATGGCCATCCGGTCGACCCGGCTATTAGGACTCAAGGTCGCGGGGGTCGATATCATCCGCTCGAAGAGCGGGCCGAAGGTGCTGGAAGTCAATTCAACGCCGGGTCTTGAAGGGGTGGAAGGCGTTACCGAGATGGACATAGCCGGCCAGATGATCGAACATATAGAGCGCAACATCAAGAGCAAGAAGAACAGGAAACGATTCCGCCGTGCCCGATAAGCCGCAGGAAGATTCATCAGGCAACAGACTTCTTCTCAAGACCGTGACAGTCTTCGCCGGTCTGCCCGATGCGGATATCGACTGGTTTTTAAAACATGCGCGGCTGGTCGAATACGAGAAGAACAGCCTGCTGTTCCAGCATGGCGATCCGGCCGATTCGTTCTATGTCGTGATGGAGGGCTGGATCAAGCTGTTCCATGACAATGTGGAGGGAGAGCAGGTCATGCAGGCACTGCTGACGCGGGGCGACCCGTTCGGCGAGGAATGCGTGCTGCCCGGCCGCTTCCATCCCAGCAGCGCGCAGGTCGTGGGGAAAACGGCAAAGTGCCTCGTGATCCCGGCGGCGATCATGCGCGAGCGGCTGCGCGAGAATCCCGATCTTGCGCTGATGATGATTTCCTCGCTCGCCGATCAGCTCGACAAGACGGGGTTTTTGCTCGAACTGTCTGGCAGGCTGACGACGGCGCAGCGGCTTGCCGCCTTTTTGCTCAAGCTGTGCCTAGACCGGGGCGGGGTCACCACGGTCAGGCTGCCTTTCAACAAATTCCTCGTCGCCGAGCGGCTCAGCATGCAGCCCGAATCGTTCTCCCGCGCCATCGCCCGGCTGGAGCAGGATCTTGGCATTATCTTCAATGGCCGGGAAGTGACGATCGGGGATCTCGACAAGCTGCAGGATTATTGCGAGGTCTATTGCTGCCGGGAGCAGGAATGCGGGCTCAAGGAGAAGCTGCTTTGCTCGCGCATCGACTGCGATATCTGCCGTATCCTGAAGCTGATGTAAGCCTCTGAAATTCTGTCCGGAACTAATTCGCAAAACATGCAAAAAATTGATCGTCGTCAAGGTTTGACGGTGCTATGGATTCCACAATCAAAATTGTGGGCATTGGGTTGCCCGTTTACCAGTTGTTAAAGGAGAGCCATAACTGCTATGTTCGAAGAACTGACCGGGGACGTGGACCCCGACCCTTCACAGGGACGCTCATCAAGCCATATACGAGCGAAACACGATGCGGTAAGGCCGCTTGAACCCCCGGGATCCGTGAAAGTGCTCCGCAGCAGAGCATCAGGCTCCAGCCAACAGGATTCCCAGACTACCCAGCAAACCCCCGAAAAAAAGAAGATCACTGTCAACCGCTTCCCCTTAAGCGAGCGGTCGAAGGAATTTTTGCGCAAGCATTTCCCCGACGCCACAGTCTCCGACTGGAACGACTGGAAGTGGCAGGTACGCAACCGCGTCCGCCGCGTCGAGGCGCTGGAGAAAATGATCAACCTGACCGACGACGAGCGGGCGACGGTGGAAAAGCGCACCGGCAACCTGCCGATCGCCATCACCCCATACTATCTCTCGCTGTTCGATCCGAACGACCCGCTCCAGCCCCTGCGCCGGACCCACATTCCCGTGGGGAGCGAGTTCCTCAAGGTCAAGGGCGAAGACCCGGACCCGCTGGGCGAGGACCACGATACGGCGACGCCGGGCCTTGTGCACCGCTACCCCGACCGCGTGCTGTTCCTGACGACCGGCTTCTGCTCGACCTACTGCCGCTACTGCACGCGCTCGCGCATGGTCGGGGAGACCAACGGCGAGTACAGCTTCAGCACGAGCCAGTGGGAAAAGGCCGCGCAGTATATCGAGGCGCACCCTGAGATCCGGGACTGCCTGCTGTCGGGCGGCGACCCGCTCTCGATCGGCGACGACAAACTCGAGTGGCTGCTTAATCGTCTGCGCAGCATCAAGCACCTAGAGTTCATCCGGATCGGCACCAAGATCCCGGTCGTGATGCCGCAGAGGATTACCAAGAACCTGACCAGGATGCTGAAGAAATACCACCCGTTGTGGATGAGCATTCACTTCACGCACCCCGACGAGCTGACGCCGGAGACGATGGAGGCAACCGCAAGGCTTGCCGACGCCGGCATTCCGCTGGGAAGCCAGACGGTGCTGCTCAAGGGCATCAACGACGATGTGAATGTCCTCAAGCCGTTGTTCCACGGCCTGCTGCGGGCAAGGGTGAAGCCTTATTATCTTTACCAGTGCGACCCGGTTTCGGGTTCCGCGCACTTCCGCACCCCGGTTGAAAAGGGGCTTGAGATCATGCGGGCGCTGCGCGGCCATACCACCGGCTATGCGCTGCCGACCTTCGTGGTCGACGCGCCGGGCGGCGGCGGCAAGATTCCGGTTGGCCCCGACTATGTCGTGGGACGCGATGGCGATGACCTGTTGCTGACCAATTTCGAGGGCGGGCTTTACCGCTACCCCGATCCGGGCGGGCGCACGGGAGCGGCCCAGCAGCACATGAAAGATAGCGGAAACTTTACTTATGACGCGGTTTCAGGTATTTATTCTGTAACAGAATAAAAGATATGAAAACCGCCGCCATATATGTGCTGGACAATCATGTCCACGCCGGAAGGAAAGTCAGGGTCGCCTCTATCCCCGGCAAAGGCCGCGGCGTCTTCGCCACGGACTTTATCAATAAAGGCGAGCTCATAGAATCATGTCCGGTCATACCGGCGGCTTTGCGTGAAGAAGACGCAAAGAGCCTGTGGAAGACCGATCTTCTGCACTATGTTTATAACTGGATCGACCCTTCGGAATATCCCGACGGCGATCCGCCGGGGATGGATCTGAGCGCTTTTGTCCTGGGATACGGGATGATCTACAACCACAGTTCCAGCCCCAATGCCCGCTATGAACGCGATTATCCGGCGCGGCTGATGAATTATATCGCGCTTTGCGACATCCCCGCCGGAGCGGAAATCTGCGTCGATTACGGCATCCCTTTATGGTTTGAGGAAAAATAACATGCTGATCGGAATGACTTACGATGCCAAGGACGAATATCTCGCCATGGGGTTTACGCCCCTGCAAGTGGCGGAATTCGACCGGATGGAAACTATCGAGCTGATCGAATCCACGCTGAAAAAACTCGGACACGAAGTGGAGAGGATCGGCCATATCCGCTCGCTGGTCAACGCGCTGGCCAAGGGCAAAAGATGGGATCTCGTCTTCAATATCGCGGAAGGGGTCGGGGGAACCGCCAGAGAAGCGCAGATACCCTGCCTTCTGGACGCCTATGAAATTCCTTATACGTTCTCCGAGCCTTCCGTCATGATGATTACGCTTGATAAATCCATGGCGAAGACGATCGTGCGCAACGCCGGATTGAACACCGCGCCTTTTTTTGTGGCGAAGACGGCGGCCGATCTGGAGCGCTGCGATCTTCCGTTCCCTCTGTTCGTCAAACCTCTTGCCGAAGGGACGAGCAAGGGCGTGTCGGAAAAATCGCGGGTGGAAGACAAGAAGGCGCTTACGGCCAAGGTTGCCGACATCATTCGCGAGTTCGCGCAGCCCGCGCTGATTGAAACCTATCTGCCGGGGCGTGAGTTTACCGTCGGTCTGCGGGGCGAAGGCAAGGACACGGAGATTATCGGCGTTCTTGAAATTACGCAGGAAGAGGGACACGAGCCCTGGTACTCCTATGAGAACATGCTGAACGACAAGGACAAGCTGCAACTGGCGAAGGACGACCCGAAGGCGAAGGCGGCGGGAGAGCTTGCCCGCGCCTGCTGGCAGGTTCTGGGCGGGCGCGATGCCGGGCGCATCGATACAAGGCTCGACGCCAACGGCAATCCCGCGTTTCTTGAATGCAATCCGCTCGCGGGCATCAGCACCAAGGCGGAGCTTACGGTCCTCTCGCGGCAGGCGGGAGTGAGCTACGAGATGCTGATCGACGGCATCGTCAAATCCGCGAGCAAGCGTATCCCGCAGACGGGCAAATCTCTCAAACGGGCAACGACATAAGGAAATATCCGTGATTATTGGCATGGTCTATGACCTGCGCGACGATTATCTGGCGCAAGGTTTTACGCCTGAAGAAGCGGCGGAGTTCGACTCTCCCGGCACGATCGCCGCGATAGAATCCGTCCTGATCTCTCTGGGACACAAGACCGAGCGCGTCGGCAACATCAAGGCGCTGGTGAGCGCGCTGGCCGAAGGAAAGCGCTGGGATCTTGTGTTCAATATTGCAGAGGGCGTCAGGGGGCTCGCGCGGGAAGCGCAGGTTCCGGCGCTGCTTGAAACCTACGGCATCCCCTACACTTTCTCCGCGCCCGAGGTCATGGTGACGACGATGGACAAGGGGCTTGCGAAACGCATCGTTCGGGATTGCGGCGTTCCGACCACGCCCTTTGCGGTTATAGGCTGCAAGGACGATCTTGCAAAAGTCGATCTGCCGTTCCCGCTTTTCGTCAAGCCGATTGCCGAAGGGACGGGCAAGGGGGTAACCGCTGCGTCGCGTGTCGAAAACCGGAAGGATCTCGAAAAGATGGCGCTCGAACTGCTGGCCCGCTACGATCAGCCGGTCCTTGCCGAGACGTATCTGCCCGGGCGCGAGTTCACCGTGGGGATTGTCGGCGCGGGCGCGAAAGCAAAATCAATCGGCGCTCTTGAAATTCTGCTGGGGACGGGCGCCGAAGCGTGGTGCCATTCCTATCACAACAAGGAAAACTGCGAAGATCTGGTTGAATACAGGCTTTGCGCCGACAAAGACGCGCAACAGGCGGCGGAAGCCGCGCTTGCGGCCTGGCGGGCGCTGGGCTGCCGCGATGCGGGACGTATCGATATCAGGTTCGATGCCAACGGCATCGCCAATTTCATCGAGGCCAATCCGCTCGCCGGCCTCAATCCCGGTCACTCCGACCTGTGCATCCTCGCGGAGCAGGCGGGCATATCTTATGACGAGCTTATCGGGATGATCGTCAAACAGGCTGCGCAGCGGATCAAAGCCGGGGCCAAAGGCAAAAAAGCGGCCTGATAAAACGGTTTGCAAATCTTCGTATTTCCGCGCTTTTTTACAAACAAAACAGACAGATTATAGCTTATAGCGAAGCCGGTCATTAACTTACATATCGCCATCCCTGACAAGCGAGCAACGCGAGCGCTGATCCGGGATCCGGCATGCGCGGCGTGTTGTACCGCGCTGGTCGGCAGGCTTCCGGGTGTGCTGGCCAGCGTCGCCAGCTTTGCCGTGACTTATGCCTACAATACCGGGATCACAACCGGGCAGAAACTGTTGCAGAAGAGGGAAGAGGTCCGGGAGAAAGGTAAGCGTCCGGTGATGGCCGCCTAGAATAACGTCTGGAAACCGGTAGAGTGTTCTGGTGGGTGCTTGGTAGTGTCCACGATGTTTTACAAGTGGACACTTAGCGATGACAATGTTAAATGCC
>Ga0187893_10000763_pt1 | contig 82295 bp, 56 predicted proteins | sample MA1701074metaG_FD_139574 | JGI IMG/M metagenome (GOLD analysis project Ga0187893, IMG submission 139574) | White microbial mat communities from a basaltic lava cave in the Kipuka Kanohina Cave System on the Island of Hawaii, USA - MA170107-4 metaG ... | reverse complement strand
ATTCGAAGGTCCGCGCGAACTGAAGTTCGCGGCTCGCAGGGTTTTGGGAAAGTGGGAAGGGTGTGACGGGATTTGAGATTTGAAGTCTCAGAGCGTGGACCGCTCGCCTGGCGCTCGCGGCTCTGATTGGCCTCGAAGGTTTGCGCCTGACCACATACCGACGCTAACGCTACCATGGTTCAGTGGTTAACAATTCCTTATGGCAGTAATCGCTGACTGATAACAGCTCGAGGCCGACGGCCAATGGTCAAGGCGGGTCGATGACCCGCGCTACGACTGAGGAATGAAGTCGCCATAATGCAGGCTTCAAAGTCCGATGCAAAGTCGGACGATTTCAAGCGGCGCCTCGGGCCGATCACCCGGCGCGAGAACGGAAATGTGATCGCCCGGGAGAAGGACCGTGTCCGCGGTGGGAATGAGGGTCAGACCGCTTCGTTCAATCGTGGTGATGAGGCAACCGCTGGGCAGCCCCGCGTTCCGGATCGACACGTGGGCGACCAGCGCGCCCCGCTGCACTCCGATGTACAGAGTGCGCGGTGCAACCTGAGGAGGCCCGTGACCGCGGCGGGCAAGGTCGGCTTCGAGAAGGGCGTCATAAATGGGACGGCTGCGCAATGCTTCGGCCGTCAGATAGGCGGCGAGGCACACGATACAGATGGGAAACAAGAGGAGATACCCGCCTGTCAGTTCGCTGATCAGCACGATGCCCGTAAGCGGAGCGCGAACGGAGCCCACGAAAAAAGCCGCCATGCCGAGTACGGCGAAGACCTGGGCCTGAACGGCCAGAGTCGGAACTGCGTGTCCCGTCATATCAGCAAACACGGTACCCATCAGAGCTCCGAGCAGGAGGATGGGGGCAAAGATGCCTCCGGGAGCGCCGGAGCCATAACTCAGGCTCGTGGCAATGAGTTTCACGGCCATTAACAAGACGAGCAGCGGCAGGCTGATTTGGAACGTTCCGCTGAGCAGTCTTTCGGCCAGGATGTGGCCGCCCCCGGCTACGCCGGGAAGCCACCAGGCCGCGAGACCGATCGCCAGACCGACCAGGCCCGGCAAGGCCCAGGCGGGGACGCGTCTTAGCCGGTGGGCCCAGTCCAGCGCCGCCAGGACCGATTTGTTGAACAGCACTCCTCCAAGCCCGCCCAGGACGCCAACGACGATGGTTAAGGGCAGGGCAGCCAGCGGAATGGCGGAGAGGTTGCGGGCCTCGAACGCCGGCGTATCACCGGCAAGCCACTGGGTCACGACGGTGGCACACACGGCGGCGAGCAGGGCTCCACCCGCGGTACGAGATGAAAGTTCCCGTTGCAGCTCTTCGACAACGAAGATGAGCCCGGCAAGCGGGGCGTTAAACGCCGCGGCCAGCCCTGCGCCGGCGCCGGCGGAAAAGAGCTGTGGCACATCGGCGGGCGGCGTGCGGAGCGGGCCGGCCAGGGCCTGAGCCACGGCCGCGCCCATCTGGACCGTGGGGCCCTCGCGTCCCAGGGAAAGCCCGGCCCCGATCCCGGCAACGCCGCCAAAGAACTTCACGGGAATGAGCCTTCGCCAATCCAAACGGCGGAGGTGAATAAGGGCTCCCTTCAGGTGCGGGATCCCGCTCCCGGCGGCTTCCGGTGCTATTTTCAGCGTGAGCCAGCCGACGAGTGCGCCGACCGCCAGCCCGATCATGGGTAGAATCGCCCAACCCCAGGATGGATAGGCGTGCAAGGAAGCGACAAGCTCTTCTCGCGCCGTCTCGGCAAGCGTCAGGGCGCGGCGGAAGGCGACAGCGAGCAGCCCGGCGGCCAACCCTACCAGGGCGGTGCGTCCGAAGTGCATGTGCCGCGGGGCACGTTGACGGCGCGCCATGATGCGAGCCTGGGAGGGTTCATCGAGACCCTCGTGCCTGGCGGAGTCATCCCACATGGGGCTCAGCGTATCCGATCGGGCGATCCTCACAATGGCTCGCTTCCTGACTGAACTCGGAAGACAAAGCCAGTATCCTGGCCTCGTGGAGTCTCCGCATTCGGCTTGCCGGTTTCGTCAAGGCGCTTATGCTACAATTTGGAGACACGCTCCCTTACGTTCGCGGTACTGATTGACGGCTTATGTTACCGACGCTGAATCTTCCCAATCGCATCACGCTGGCCCGGCTGGGGCTGGCCATTCTTTTTTTCATGCTGCTCTCGCAGTATTCGCAGCGGGAGCCCAAGCCGTGGATGCTGGACGCGGCGGTGGCCATGTTCATCATCGCGGCGGCGACGGACATGGTGGACGGATACATCGCCCGCAAGCGCGGACTGGTCACCATGCTTGGGAGGGTGCTTGACCCGCTGGTGGACAAGGTGCTGGTGTGCGGGGCGTTCATTCTTTTCGTGGGACCGGGGTTCGTGGACGCCAACGGGCAAAACGTGACCAGGGTCAGCGGGTGGATGGTGGTGGTGATCGTGGGGCGAGAGCTGCTGGTGACGGGGCTTCGCGGGTTCAATGAGTCCGTGGGCAGGCCGTTGGGGGCGTCTATTCACGGCAAGCTGAAGATGTGGATTCAGAGCGTGGCCGTGCCGACGATCATGTTCATCGTCGCCCATGAGAACAATTGGTTTTCCGCCGCGGCGGCGACCGGGGCCAAGACCCTCCTGGTGTGGCTGACGGTGGTGGTGACCGCCGTTTCGGCGATTCATTATCTCCTGCAGTCGCGGCACATTCTGGAGGAAGGTGCGGCGGGTTGAAACGATTCTCATTTTTATTAATCCCAAATATGTGCCGCCCCTAACGGGGCTGCCCGTAGCCGCGCCATCCGTCCCACGGCTTCCGCCGTGGGCTACGATGTTCCGCCGCTAACGCGGCTCGTGGCTTTTTCGATGAGGGAGTGGGGGTTTGTAGCGGAAGCCAATTCCTTTAACTGTCGTTGATGGCGTTGGAGGATTGAGTTCACGACAGCAAGGGCGCGGGGATCAGGCGAAAGGCGCTGGGCGGCGAGGGTAAAGCTTCGGACGATGGTTTCTTCGTCGGCGACGAGGCGCGGCAGGACGTGGGTTAGATCCTGAAAGTGCAGCTCAGCCGTCGAGATCGGGTAGTTTCGTGGTGGGGGAGTCCCGCCCAAGTCCAAGATCATCTTGACTAGGATTGAGCTGTTTTCCTGCGTCGCAGCGGCCATTCGCTTGACGAGGGTCAACGCCGGGGCGGCGAGGGTCGAAATGGACACCGTGGATTCCAACAGACGCGGAGCAAGGCTGCGCTGTTCGAGGGCAAGTAACTCACCAAGAATGGCGACCGTCTGTTGCCGCTCCATCAGCGAGGGGCCTCGTGCGCGTCGGTAAGTGTGTGGTCGGCGGCTTGAAGTAGGGCCGTGGTGTCGAGGAGTCGGCGGGAGAAGCGATCGGCCTTGGATTGCAGCGGCTGAGCAAAGACGAACAGAAGCACCAGAGCAAGGGCGCAGAGGTTGACCAGGGCGACACCCCCGATGGGGCTGCGTACCGGAGCGCGGTCGTCGTCGCGGAGGGTCATCTGCACGACGATGCGCAGGTAGAAGTACAGGCTGATCAGCGTATTGAGGACAGCGGCGATCACCAGGAACCAGCCGAGGGTGGAACCGAGATTACCCAAGGCAAGCAGAATCCACCATTTCCCGATGAACCCGGCGAAAGGCGGCAGGCCGACGAGTGACATCAGGCAGATCACCATCGGCACCGCCAGCCAGGGGGCGCGGCGGGCGAGGCCGGTGAAGGCTTCGATGCGGTCGCTGCCGGAGTCCCAAACCAGCAGGGCGGTGACGCCGAAGGCACCGAGGTTCATGAAGAGGTAGATCACGACATAGGCGAGCAGGGCGGTGAGGCCGGAGGCGTATTCGCGTGAGGCCGGGTGAAGGAATACGGCGGCGGCCATCATCATGTATCCGGCGTGGGCGATCGACGAATAGGCGAGGAGGCGCTTGACGCTTCGCTGCTTGTAGGCGGCGAAATTTCCGACGGTGCAGGTGACGGCGGCCATGATGCCGATCGCCCAGGCGAGTGGACTCACCAGGGATATAGCCTGTGGGACATCGACGGAGGCGCTAAACAGGAGCACCAGGCGGGTCAACAGAATGAGGCCTGCAGCTTTGCTGACCACGCTGAGCCATGTCGTCACCTCGATCTTTGCGCCCTCGAAGGCGTCGGGGCACCAGAAGTGAAAGGGGACGGCGGAAATCTTAAAGGCGATGCCGGCGAGAAAACATAGCAGGGCGGCGATGGTGAGAAGGCGGTTGTCGCCAGAAGTAAGTTGAGTGACGGCGTACTTGGCGACGTCGGCGACGCTGAGGCTGCCGACTAGGCCGTAGAGAAGGCTTGCCCCGTAGAGCATGATGGCTGCGCAGACCGCGCCGAAGATCATGTACTTGAGGGAGGCCTCGGCACCGAGACGATCGCGCTTGTCGAAGCCGACCATGGCATAACTGGGAAGGGAGGCGACCTCGATGGCCACGACGATCATGAGGAGGTTGGTGGAGCTGACCATGAGGGCCATGCCCAGGGCGCTGCCCAAAAGCAGAATGAAGAACTCCGGTGCGTTGCGCTCGGTCTCGGCGGAGCCGAGCCACCATAGGTAGGTCACGGCGGCCAGGAACACGATCAATATGATCTGAAAAGCGGCGGAGAGATTGTCGGCGATCAGCAGGCCGGCGGCGGGCTGCGTGGAGAATCCGCTGACGCCGCGAATGGCGACGGCATCGGCGACGCGAAGGGAGAATATGAAGGCGGCAACGATGCCGAGAGAAGCCGTTATGGCGATGACGCGCGGGCTTCGACCGACGATCAGTGGACAAGCCACCACGGCAAGCATGGTGACTATGAGCGCGAGCATCGGGGAGAAGAGAAACAGATGCTCGCTAACCGGGATATTGGACCAGGGCGTCATTTGAGTATCCCTATGCCCCGATGGCCTTGATTACGTGATCCAGCATCACGTCCAGAGTACCGTTGGTGAAGTTGAAAACGGTTTGCATGGGGAGCACGCCCAAGGCGATGCAGAGGATGGCCATGGGAACGAGTATGAACGTTTCGCGTCCGCTGGCGTCGGGGTACTCGGCGTATTCCTCTTTTTCCCTGCCCAGGTATACGCGGCGGATGAGCCAGAGGATGTACCCGGCCGTCAGAATAACACCGGCGGCGGCGAGGATGGCCATGGGGTAGGCCCAACTGTACTTCGCACCGGCATGGAACGTTCCGAGAAGGACCCATACCTCTCCGATAAAGCCGCAGAGGCCGGGAAGACCCAGGGAAGCGAAGAAGCCAATGGTGGCCATCGTGCCGTACTTGGGCATGGTGAGCCATAAGCCGCCGAAGCGGTTGATTTCCCTGTGGTGGGCGCGCTCGTAAATGACGCCGACAAGGAAAAAGCACATCGGCGAGCTGATGCCGTGGGCGATCATCTGGAACATCGCTCCCTGGAACCCGGCCTGGGTCATCACGGCAATTCCCAACAGGACATATCCCATGTGGGAGACGGAACTGTAGGCGACGAGTTTTTTGAAATCAGTCTGGGCCATGGCGCAGAGCGCGCCGTAAAGAATGCTCACGACGCCGATGACCGCGAGGGTGAAGGCCCAGAACTCCGCACCGACGGGGAAGATCGGATAGCACAGCCGGAGAAAGCCGTAACCGCCCATTTTGAGGAGTACTCCGGCGAGGATCATGCTGATGGGCGTCGGGGCTTCGACGTGGGCGTCAGGCAACCATGTGTGGACGGGGACGCATGGGAGCTTGATGGCGAAGCCGATGAACAAAAAGATGAACATCACCGGTGCGAACTTGAAGCCCAGGAACAAAGTGCTGGAGGCGGAGAAGTATTTCTGGATCACGGGATTGGTGGCCAGCTCAATGAGATCGAATGTGCCGTAGGTCAGCACTGACTTCTCGGCGGCGCGGTAGACGCTGGGGACATTGCCGCCTGCGGCCTGGATAGCGGTGTCGCTATAGAAGTACATGGCGACGAGGGCGACGAGCATGAGGACGGAGCCGGCGAGGGTGAAGAGGAAAAACTTGATGGCGGCGTATTCTTTTCGCGGACCGCCCCAGACGCCGATGAGGAAGTACATGGGCAGGAGCATCACTTCCCAGAAAATGTAGAACAGGAAAAAATCGAGGGAGACGAAGACGCCCAACATGCCTGTTTCGAGGAGCAGGAAAAGAATAAAAAAGGCGCGGGGGCCTTTGTTGATGTGCCAGTGGTCGAAGTTCCAACTGGCGAGGCAGGCGAGGAAAGAGACGAACGTGGTGAGAATAAAGAGAGGGAACCCGAGGCCGTCGATGCCAAGGAAATACTCGATCTTGAGCTTGCCGGGCAGCTCGATCCAGGTCGCCCGTTCGACGTGATGCAGCGTGCCATAGGTGCTGCCGAAGACGGACTTCGCGCCGGCCGCGTCGCCGCCGCCGAGGAAGGTGCTGAAGAGAGTCAGGGAGAGGACCAGAGTCGCTAGCGTGGCAAGGACGGCGATGGTACGAGCCTGGCGCTTGGGGGCGAACAAGCACAGCACCGCTCCGATGGCGGGGATGAAAACGACCCAAGAGAGAATGTTATTCATGGCTGACGTCACTTAGCTCGTCGGCGAGGCCGCTACCGCCGCGACCGATGCGGACGAACCGGAACCATAGATCAAAATCAACACAATGACCACCGCGGCCGCGCCTGCGGCGAATAAGACGTAATTGCGGATGCGCCCGGTCTGCGGACCGCGGACGACATCGGAGAAGTCCATCGACGTCTGGGCGACGCCGTTGACCACGCCATCCACTCCATGATTGTCAATGATCAGGCCGGAAAAGGCGGCGAAACGCTCGGTGGCGCTGGCCAGGATATTGAAAGCGAGATCGACAAACCAGGTGTCGATGAAGCGACAAATCCTCGCAAAAACGATACAGCCCTTGACCCAGATAAGGTCGTAGACCTCGTCGAAGTAATATTTGTGCACAAGAAGGGTGTGCAGCGGCCAGACGGCGCGGCGGATTCGTTCGGCAACGTACAGTCCGGGGGCGTAGATGGCGATGGCGATGATGAAGCCGACGATAAAGGCCCCGCCCACGCCGTAGACTAGCCAATGGTGGGCCGAATTGATGGCGGGGGTATGCACATGTCCGTCGGTCGCCAGGACCAATGGGGCGGCGGTGGCGACCGTCGAGGCGTCGGTGATCAAGTCACGGAACAGGAAGTAGCTGGAGACGAACGTACCGATCGCCAGGACTACGAGAGGAATGTACATGAGCGGGCTTTCGTGGGCGTGGTGATGCACATGCTCGTCGCGCGGCTTGCCCATGAAGGTCATCCACCAACAGCGCATCATGTAGAAAGGGGTAACGTAGGCGGTGAAAAGAGCGAGGTAGAACATCCACTTGGGGAGGGCTTTGATGCCATTGAAGATAGAGGCCTTGCTGGATTCACCGTGGGGGACGGGGCGGGCGTGAGCGGGGGCCGGATCGCTGACGAGGGAGAACCCCCCGGTGGTCCCCCGTTGTGTGACGGTTTTCGAGTCAGTCACAGGCTCGGCCAGCCAAGGCCCCTCGCTCGCGCTCGGGGTTCGGATGGAAGCATGACTCTCGTGGGCGTCGTGTTTCTTGTAGTCGTCCCATTCGAAGGCGCGGGCGTAGGCGACGGCGAGGATTTCGTCCTTGCTGAAGAAGCCGCCGAGGCCGATCGTCGTGCCGGCGATGCCCGCGCCGGAGATGGCGAGCACGCCGATGAAAAACGTCCAGCAGGTGACGGGCATTTTCCTGCGGAGGCCGCCCATGCGACGCATGTCCTGCTCGTGGTGGCAGCCTTCGATAACCTGGCCCGACCCGAGGAAGAGCATGGCCTTGAAGAAGGCGTGGGTGATGAGATGGAAAAGGGCGGCGATCCAGGCGCCGCAGCCCATGCCGAAGATCATGTAGCCGAGCTGAGAGAGGGTGGAATAGGCCAGGCATTTCTTGATGTCCGTCTGCACGATGGCGATGAGGGCCATGAGGAATAGCGTCAGGCAGCCGATGATGGCAACGAACATCAGGGCGTCGGGGGTCATCAAACGAAACACGCGAGCGACGAGATAGACGCCTGCGGCCACCATGGTCGCGGCGTGGATGAGGGCGCTCACGGGGGTGGGACCGGCCATGGCGTCGGGCAGCCACACGTGCAGCGGGAATTGGGCGCTCTTGCCCATCGCTCCGCAGAACAAACCGACGCCCATGATGGTGGCCAGCGACCAGCCGAAGAGTGTGTACGTACTGGCGAAAATGCCCGTGCCCGCGGCGTACTGTTCGGCGAACCTTGCGGCGGCCTGATCGAGGTCAAGTGTTTGAAGCTGGAAGTACACGAGCATCAGACCAATGAGGAAGCCGAAGTCGCCGACGCGATTGGTGATGAAGGCCTTGATCGCGGCGCGAGAGGCGTAGGCCTTGTCGAAGTAGTAGCCGATCAGGAGGTAGCTACAGAGGCCAACCAGCTCCCAGAAGATGAACAGGAACAGGAGGCTGCTGCTGACCAACAGGCCCAACATGCTGAAGCCGAAGAGCGAGAGGTAGGCGAAGAAGCGGCTGTACTTGCTGCGGTGATCGACCTCGTCGCTGTGCCCGGCCATGTAGCCGACGCTGAAGAAGAAAATCCAGAAGGCGATGAAGGTGACCATGAAGAACATGGCCACGGTGAGGGAGTCGAGTTTGACGCCGATGGTGATGGGAACGCCGCCAAGATCAGCCCAGTGGTAGCGGAGAGCGTTGGCGGTGAGTTCGAGGGCCTTGCCGGTTTTGATGGCGTTGAGCCAGCCAATCAGAACGTAGGTAGCAATGACCAGCGGCACGCCCATACCCAGGACGACGGCGGTCCAACCGGCGGCGGGCTTGCCGAGCTTCGGGCCCCAGAACACGAGGACCCAAAAGCTAATCAGCGGCGAGAGGACGCCGAGAGCGAGAGCGAGTTCGAGAGAGTGTTCCATCATCGGTCAGTCAGAAACGCCACTGCTGACACAGCAGTGGCACACTATTACGCTATCCTTGCAACCGCGTCGCCGTGTCCACGTCCACGGTCGATAGGTTCTTGTACACGTTAATGCAGATACCGACGGCCAGCGCCGCTTCGGCGGCGGCGAGGACGATCACAAAAAGGGCCGTAATCTGACCGTCGAGCCGACCCGGTCCGAGGTAACGATCGAAGGCGATCAAGTTGACGTTGGCGCTGTTCAGGACCAGCTCGACGCCGATGAGGATGCCGATGGCGTTTCGCTTGGTCATCATGGTGAACAGACCGGTGGCGAAGAGCACGGCGGCGACGAAGAGATAATGAGTCAAGCCGATGGTCATTTCTTCACTCGAGAAAACCGACTGCCCGCTCCCTCACGGTCGCGGTTCTGATTACTCTTCCTGGCGCGCCAAATGCGCCGCGCCGACCATCACGATCATGAGCAAGACGCCCGCGACCTCAAAGGGCACCAGGTACGTCGTCAACAGCCGTTCGCCGAACGCCGCGACGGTCGCACCGGGGACGATGCCCTCGGCGCTGAACCATACGGTGCGCGCCAGTACCACGCACAGAGAAACGAACAGCGCCAGGCAAACCGCCGCGGCGGCGAGCAATTCGATTTTGGGCGGATCGAAGCGCACCCAGGGGGATTTACTGGTGAGCATGACGCCGAAAATCAGCAACACCAAAGTGCCGCCCGCGTAGATGATTAATTGAATCGCGCCAAGGAAGTTGGCCGCCAAAAGAAAGTACAACATGGCGACGGAACCTAAACAGACGAAGAGCCACACGGCCATGCGCACGATGTTTCTGGCAATGCAGACTCCTATAGCTGAGAGGACAACGCCGCCTGCGACAAGGTTGAACAGGATGAACTCGAGCAGGCCGCCGGGGGCGGCGGCGCTGGTTGCATCTGTTTGTGTGTCAGCACCGGATGCGGACGCGGTAAATGCAGAAAAAGCCGCAACAACCAGAAGAGTGACTGTGGAAAAGCGAGCACCTTGATGGTCGCAAGAGTGATCTGAGCCACGCGTTAGGCGGCGGGCTACGTCACCCTCACCCCCAACCCCTCTCCCTGAAAGGGAGAGGGGAGGAAGTTTTGTTTCGACGCTTACCCCCCAGTGAACTGGGGGGCTATTATCGAGCGTCCCTCCGGGACGCGAGACGGTTCTCGCCTGAAAACTGCGGATCGATTGAACCGTTCGCTCAGTCATTCTATGACCCTGGCAAAGCATCGACGACGAGGTTTCCGACGAGCCGTCGGCGATGATAGAAGCCGTAAGCGGCGATTGCGGGGAACATCAAGGCGAAGACCGCGCCGATACCACCCATGATCCAATTCGAAGCCGTGGCGAACGTCGCCCATGACGAACCGCCCGAAGTTGACGCCCATATCCAAAGTGTATTGCCGAGCAGCAAAACCATTGTCAGGGGCAGCAGCACTTGTACACAGCCGTAGAGCACCTGGTCAATGCGGATTCGCGGCAGCGTCCAGCGAAGCCAGATTTGAACATAGAGGAAGAAGACGCACTTGAAGACGAACCAGATGGGGCCGCTGAAGAGTACCCCGTTGATGCCGCGGGCGAGCACCGGCCAATTGGGCATGGCGTTAATGACCGCGTCGCCCCACGACAAGGGGAGCGGTGAGTTCCATGCGCCGAGGAAGAGGATGACGGCCAGGCCGCTGACCACGAACATGGCCGCGTACTCGGCGAAAAAGAAGAAACTCCAGCGGATGCCGGAGTACTCGGTGTGGAAGCCGGCGACGAGTTCGCTCTCCGCTTCCGGCAGATCGAACGGCGCTCGCTTACAGCTTGCCAGTGAGGCGATGAAGTAGCTCACGAAGGCGACGAAGGCGAAGGGATTGCTGAAAGCCAGCCAGGAGAACCAGCCATCGGCCTGAACATCGCCGATCTTGCGGAGGCTGAGCGATCCGACGGTGACGATCGGAACCAGCAGGGCCATGCCCATGGGGATTTCGTAGGAGACCATCTGACAGGCCTCGCGCATGGCCCCGTAGACGCTCCATTTGTTGTTCGACGCCCAGCCCGCGAGGATGACCCCGACTACTTCGATGCCCAGCACGCCGAGCGTGAAGATGAGGGCGACGTCGAGCTCGCGGAAGACGTAGGTCGCGCCGAAGGGCAGGGCGACGAAAGCGAGGGCCGAGGGGATGATGGCGAGGTAGGGGGCGAGGCGAAAGAGGACGCGGTCGGCATCTTTGGGGATCAGGTCTTCCTTGAGCAACAACTTGATGCCGTCGGCGATGGATTGCGACCAGCCGTGCCAGCCGCCGACTCGCATGGGGCCGAGCCGGGATTGAATCCGACCCGCGACCTTTCGTTCCCACCAGATGGTATAGATGGGGATGACGTTGAAGAGGCCGATGAGGGCCCCAAGGCCGATGGCGTCTCGTACGATGCTGAATTGCAGAGGCCAAAGGAGATAACGGAGAAGCCCTGAAAGTGAGGCGACCCAGCCGCCGCTTTGTTCTATGAGAGGGGCGATTATCGAAGGCGGGAGGCCCCATGTTGTTGGAGAGAAGTATCCGAAGGGCGTTGGGGGCGCGATGCCCTTTGCGGCTGCGGGACCAAGAATGTGGAGGTCCACGTAGGCGAAGACCAAGGCGTGCAGCCACACGATGATGCACGTCCCGATCACCGCGCTGATCAGGATCATGCCCGCGAAGCGGCTTACGAAGGGGCTGAACGTTCGGTAGACGGCGACGGCCGAGTTCGCGATGAAACGCGACACGGGCCCGTACTTAACTTGCCGCGGCTGCCAGGGGACAGAAAACTGGGTCAAACGCGCTCTCCGAACACCCATCACGGGAGTTTGTGAAGAATCGCACGAATGGTATCGAAGGGGGGTGAAGGGGGCAACTCGACTTAGCAAAGCGTGAACTGGATTCCGCGATGGTCACGGTCAAGTATCAGGCGGGCATTCCCGGCCGAGGCCTATTCACCAGATTTCACATCTCATACAATCCGAGGGTTGACCTCGTTGAAGACTCGCCTGATGTGAGATTCCGACTGACCGACCCTGCCTAATCGAAGGAGAAAAACGTGGGAACTGCTCATGAATCTTTCAAAAAAGAGAATCGTTTTTGGATAGTTGCGATCGGCCTGGTGGCGGTGACAACCGTCGCAGCCCAGGAGAAGAAAACGCCTCCGGCCGCACAGGGAGATCGTCCGGTTTACGTTTGTCCGCCATGCGGATGTGCGAGCGATTCGAAGACGTTTGACGCGCCGGGCGAGTGTCCGGATTGCCACATGGGGCTGGTTCGCAAGGGGCCGCAGCGATCGCCGCGTTTTGTGGCATTGGTTGTTTTTAACGGCGTGGAGCTGCTCGATTTCGCCGGACCGGGGGAGGCTTTCTCGGCGGCTTTAGGACCGAACGGCAATGAGTTCCAGGCGTTCACCGTCGCGGCGGGCACAGAAGAAATCGAGGCGAATCGGGCCGTCGTCACCATCAAGCCGGAGTACACCATCGATAAGCATCCCAAACCGGATATCGTGGTCATCCCCGGAGGCAACGTGGGTGCGCTTACGAGCAATGCGAAAATGATGGACTGGATCAAGCAACGGGCGGCGGACGCTGAGGTTGTCATGTCCGTGTGCAATGGGGCCTTCGTGTTGCAGCGGGCCGGCCTTCTTGACGGTCTGGAGGCGACGACCCATCACGGGGCCATCGAACACTTCCGCCGAAACGCACCGAATACGCGGGTGGTGACCGATCGGCGATATGTGGACAACGGGAAGATCATCACGGCTGCGGGAGTATCCGCGGGGATCGACGCGGCGTTGCACGTGATCGAGCGGTTTCTGGGGCCGGAGGCAGCGGATAATACGGCGAGATACATGGAATACACGCGGCGCAAGGAATCGTCAGCGTCAACCCGTTAGGTTATCCGTCCGGGAAACAGACGATGCGTAAACGTCGAGTTTGGACGCCTGCTCTTTTGGTGGTCATGGCAATCGGCTGCGCTTATTCGTCGGCCAAACAGACGGATTCCACTAACGATCGACAGGCCGTTGAACTTCGCAAGCGCGAAGCGGACGCGGAACCGGCTTATCGCGAAGCGGTGGCTAAAGCCTCGAAGGGTGAGGCGACACGGACTCTAGATGCGATAGAGGCCGCTCTGCGGGCGGGGGCCTGCCCGACGCGCGTGCTGACGGAGCCGGCATTCGCGGGGCTTCACTTTGAACCCCGCTTCCGTGAACTGATTCGCGAATTCGCCCGGCAATCTTCGACCGTACTTGTGGTCCCGGACGAGCCGGGGACGTCCATGATCGTGTCCGGCAGGGTGCGCGACGAGGCGGGAAATCCCATCGCCAACGCGCTTCTGCTGGTCTTTCACGCGGACGTTAAAGGTGAGTACACGCCAACGAAGCCCATGGACGAGCCGCACAGCCGAATCTTTGGATACCGGCGAACCGACGAACAAGGACAATATCAGTTCCGCACCGTTCGGCCCGGAGGATATCAGAATGCGGTGCTGCTCGGCGGTAAGGACCGTCTGATCCCGGCGCATATCCATTTCGAGGTCAGCGCGGATGGCTTTGAACCGGCGCGATTCCAGATGGTCTTCGACGACGATCCACGGATGGACGACCATTTGCGAAAGACCTGGTCGCCATCGATTAAGGCCCCAATCGTCGTGGTATCGCGCGATGATTCGGGTGGCGAGCGTTGCTCTTGGGACATTGTCCTAGGCCCACGTTCGAACCCGGACTAGAAGTTATCCCAAAACTCGATTACTCGGGCGCGCGGGCGTGTCAAACTCAGCGTCGCCCCAGGAAATCGAGAGTCCGCGCGAACTGAAGTTCGCGGCTCGCAGGGTTTTGGGATAGGTTCTAGCAATTCAGGTCGTGGATACTTGCCTGTTCTCCGCTTGCGGAGCAGGCTCAACGGTGTTACTGTCATCAGTTCCGTTAGCTGGTCCAGCTTTATGTTTCGTCGAGCGGATCAGCATCGGATGGACGCGACTCGTCATCCTCATATTGGGAGTTTCAACTAGATGGCCGCGCTGGCAACGGTTTACATCATCGCGCTGATCGTAGGGGGCGGACTGCTGCTGCTCTCGCTCTTCATGACGGGTCATGGAAGCACCGATGTTCACGCGGATCTTTCCGGCGACTTGGGAATGTCCGGGCACGCCCCTGCTGGTGATCTTCATCAGGGCGGTGACATGGGGCACCACACGGGCGGGGGACACGGACTACCTCTGGCGAGTTGGTTCTCGCTGCAGTTTGCGGTGTATTTCCTGGCCATGTTCGGACTGATCGGCACGACGTTGACGTTTGCGGGCAAAGTCGGCCCGGTAGCTGTACTTACCTCGGCGCTTGTCGGTGGGTTCATTGTCGGGCAATTGGTGCATCAAACGCTTCGGGCCCTCAAGCGGAGCGGCGTCGGCAGTGACCTGACTGCCGAAGATTTTCTGAAGCGACCCGCCCGCGTCAGCATTGCCATCGACCCGCCGCGGCGAGGCGAAATCGCGGTGACATCGCGGAGCGGAGAGCGGTTTTTACCCGCTGTGTCTCGGCGTGGGGATGATCGGTTCAAGGTGGGAGATCGGGTCGTCGTTGTCGGGCTGAGCCACGGCGTGGCCGAAGTGCTCTCCAAGGAAGAATACGATTTCGTCAGTGAATCGGGCACGGGAGAAAGATCATGAACGTTGCGATCGTCGCACAGTCCAACGGGGTACCGGCCGGGATCGTGATTGGACTGGGGATTCTGCTCGCATTGGTTACGCTCATCGCCTTGATCGCCAAGTTTACAGTGGTGGGCAATCCCAGCGAACTTCTGGTGATCAGCGGGCGACGTTCGGAAGGCGATCTGGGGTATCGAACGCTGATCGGCGGGCGCACAGTGGTGGTCCCGATTCTGGAAAAGGTGGCGCTGCTAAGCCTTCGAAACATGCAGGTCGCACTGGAGGTCAAGGCCCAATCGGGCGGCGGGAAGATGATCCCGATCAACGTGAACGGAGTAGCCAACGTAAAGGTTTCGTCCGACCCCGAAGTCCGTGGTAACGCCATCGAGCGGTTTCTCGGGCAGCCGCAAGAAGAGATGGAGCGCGTAGCGAGGGAGACCCTTGAGGGCGGGCTTCGGGCGGTTATTGGAAAAATGACCCCTGAAGAGATCGTCGAGGACCGGGATAAGTTCGTGGCCACGGTGATGAATGAGGTCAACGACGACTTTCGCAAACTAGGGATGGTTATCGACAGTGTAAACATCCAAAACGTCCACGACGACGACCAATACTTGGAGTCGATTGCCCGCAAGGCATCCGCGGACGTCCGAGCCACGGCACGACAATTCGAAGCCCAGCGCAAGGCCGACGCGGACATCAAGGAGGCCGAGTCCGAGGCGTTGTCCCGGAGGGCAAAGGCTGAGCGCGATGCCGAGGCCCGCTCCGCAGAGGCCTCTGGCCGGCAGAAAGCGGAATCGGCTCGGTTGGTCGCCGACAAGGCCATCGCAGAAGCCAACAATGCTCTTCGCATTCGCCAAGCGGAGCTGGCCCGCGAAGCATCTGTTAAGGAGGCCGAAGCGCAGACCGCGGCCGCCCAAGCCGAGGAAGCAAGGCTATTGGCTACACAAGTGATGAAGGCCAACGCCGATCGGGACACCGCGAAAGCGGGTGCAGAGGGCGCTGCGGCGACGATTCTTGAAGAGGGTAAGGCCCGCGCTGCGGCGATCGAGTGCATCGGCCAAGCCATTCAGCGTAACCCTGACGCCCTCAAGGTCATGCTCGCCGAGATGCTCCCGGGCGTTGTGCAGGAAATGACCAAGACGATCTCGAATGTTCAGCTAGGGAGAGTGACCGTTATCGACAGCGGCAACGGGCAAGCCATCGCGGGAGCGGCCTTAGGACGGGCGAGGATGTTGACGGAGTCTCTGGCCACGCTCGAATCGGTCCTGGGCATCGACCTGCGCTCATTGACCAAGTCAATTGCCGATCGCATGGACGGCAACGGGCCTTCGGCCCCATTACCACCAGCGCGAACCACGAAGGCGTAGCCGTTTCGTTTCGTTGTTCGTTTGCCACGCCGTCAACCGCAAGCTTGCGGGTACAATTCGGACCGGGATTACCGATCGACTTCGCCCATGACTACGTCGATGGAGCCGATGATGGCGGGGACGTCGCCTGAATCAGGTCCGGAATCGCTCGATAAGCATGCGGCCGAGCTCCTTCGTCGCGTCACCGCCCGTGCCTGCATTCGTTAGCACGACCACGGCCAAATCATGCGACGGTATGATATAGATGCGAGCGAAGAAAGTTCCGCCACTTCCTGCACCGAAGTGGACGATGCCCCAGGCGGGATCGACACGCGCACCCCAGCCGAGCGTGAATCCATCATTAGAGTCGTTCACAGTGCGATGTAGAGTTTGATACGTCTCTGCGCGAAGCAGCCTCCCGTCGCCCCTCAAACCGCGTAGATGTTCGCCCGCGTACCGTGCCAGATCGTCAACCGAACAATGGACCGCGCCCGCCGGCCAGAGGCATGGGGGGAGTTGATATGCGTCATCCAACGGCTGCGGAATGAGCTTACCTGTGGCATCGTCTGAGCGATGCCCGCGCGGTTGGTGCGGGCGCGAGGAAGTAGCCGGCCAGCCGAAACCGGCCGTCTTCATGCCAAGCGTGTGAAAAATCCGGCTTCGCATCAGATCTTCCCATTCTTGCTCCGCCGCCCGTTCAATGATGCAGGCGGCCACCGCGTATCCCGCGTTAGAATACTGCGCACCCGTATCGTCCCGTTGCGATGCTCCCACAGGTTCCTCTTGAAGCACGGCCTTGGCGAAAGCGAGACGCTGCCGTGCATGTGTGCCGGGCAAGGCCATCAGCTCGGCCAGGCGCTGTGGACCGAAGTTGGTGTACGCCGGTAGGCCGCCGGTATGGGAGAGCAACTGGCGGAGCGTTACCTCGCGGTACTCCGGTCGCATCGTATCGCGAAGTTCCGGTAGTGCCTGGCCAATCGTGATTGCCCAAGACAGTTTTCCTTCTTCGACGAGGATGCCAGCCAGCGTGGCCGTGAAAGACTTCGTACACGAAGCGATGTGAAAACTATCCGTCTTTTCCACGGGGTCCCGTTCCCCGACAACACGAGTGCCTGCGACTCCACTGGCGACAATGGCTCCGTTTTTGACAACTGCCGCTGCGAGCGCGGGCAAGGAATGGTTCTTGCGCAGCGGTTCTATGTCGTCCGAAAGGTCCAAGGCCCGGCGATCATCGACCCGATCGGGCGGTTTTGATGTAGATGGGCCAACTGCCGGGTCGGCGCCGACACCTGCGGCGCAGCCTGCAAGCAGCAGAAAGACTGCACGAACCGCTGCCGCGCGTACGTTCATGTGAATGACCTTCTGCGGTCGATCGATCCTCGTTCTACCGATCGACTTCTCCCATGACCACGTCGATGGAGCCGATGATGGCGGGGACGTCGGCCAAGAGAACGTTCTTGCAGACGTGTGTGAGAATCGACAGGTTGCAGAAGCTGGGGCCGCGGGCCTTCACGCGATAGGGGATGGCCGAACCGTCGCCGACGACGAGGAAGCCGAGTTGCCCGCGAGCACTCTCGACCTCGACGTAAACCTCGTTGGCGGGGAGCTTAAGGCTGGTGCATTTTGCGGCGCGGAAGTCGCCTGCGGGTAGCTGGTCCAGCGCCTGGCGGATAATGCGGACCGACTGCGTCATTTCCAACACCCGAAGGAAGTACCGGCTCCAGCAGTCGCCGACGACCACACCATTGGGAATCTCAGCCGTTCCTCCCGGCCGGGCGATGGGAACATCGAAGTCGTATTTCTCGTAGCCGTCGTAGGGCAGGACTTTCCTCAGATCCCAACGAAGCCCGCTGGCCCGCAGGCATGTGCCCGTAAGCCCCCATGCGATCGCATCGTTCAATGAAATAATCCCGACGTTGCTGGTGCGCTTCACGAAAATGTGATTGAAGCTCAGCAGGTTGTTGTAGTCCTCGATCTTAGGCTCGAAGTAGTCGAGGAACTCGCGACAGCGGTCGATCCAGCCCTCGGGCAGGTCGTCGTGTGCCCCGCCGATGGTGAGGTAGCTGTAGGTGAGCCTCGCCCCGCAGGCGGCCTCGAAGAGGTCGAGGATCATTTCGCGCTCGCGGAAGCAGTAGAGGAACGGTGTGAAAGCCCCCATGTCGAGGCCGTAGGTGCCCAGCGAGACAAGGTGCGAAGCGATGCGGTTCAATTCCGCGAAGATCACGCGGATGGCCTGGCCGCGAGGGGGGACCTGGATGCCGCACAGGCGCTCGACGGCCACGGAGTAGGCCTGGTTATTGTTCATGCCCGCGAGGTAATCCATGCGGTCGGTGTAGGGGATGTACTGATACGGCTGGAGGTTCTCGCCGATCTTCTCCGCGCAGCGATGCAGGTAGCCGATGTGCGGGATGGCTTCGAGCACCATCTCGCCATCGGTGCGAAGGACGACGCGCAGCACGCCGTGAGTCGAAGGATGCTGCGGGCCCATGTTGACCAACATCTCCTCCGTCTGCAGGTCGCCCTGGACGGAGCGGTCGAGGTCGAGCATCAAGTCGGGGGCGGATTCGAGAATCGTCTCTGCTATAGGATTCATAATACCGCGCGGACTGAAGTCCGCGGCTCGCTAGTGCCTTGGGTTGGTCAGCTCGAACTCCGTGGTGGCCGGGATGCCGTGGTATTCTAATGGGAATTCGTAGTCCTTTCGCAGCGGGTGCCCGACCCAGTCGTCGGCGCAGAGAATCCGACGCAAATCAGGGTGGCCTGGGAAGGTGATACCCATCAGGTCGAAGGCTTCCCGTTCGTGCCAGTCCGCCGCAGGCCACACATGCGCGACCGAGGGAATGACAGAGTTGTTGCGGTCCGTTGTAACCCGGACCGCGAAAAGCCGCGTCTGTGTCCTCAGTTCCGCCGGGCGATCCGTGGGCACATGGTACAAATCGTAGACGCAGGCCAGCTTGTCGTCGGAAAGAAGGTCCAGCGTCGATATGCAGCGTAAGACGTTGAATCCCAAACGCGGATCGTCACGAAGAAACAACGCCACCTCCGGCCAGCGGTCGGCGGCAACGCGCGCGTAGGGATGGCCACCCTCGAGAACGGCGTCCTCGATGGCATTGCCGAGGCGGTCCTTTAGCAGCTTACAAATCTCTTCTGGGGCCATGCAATCCTCGCGACTCCAACTCAATTCATCGTGTGTCGGGGAATCGAGCTCTTATTCGTGCTCTCCGCGATCATATCATCATCGCCGCTTCCGGCGAGTGGTCCGTCGCCCTCGGCCGTTGGTCACGGTTTCGATTGAGGCGATGTGCAGAAACGGGACATGGGCCCAACGTTCGCCGTCGGGGAAGACAACAAATACCTCAGACTTTAAGAGCGCCGCAGAGTTGGGGCTAGCCACTTCGTATGTCTTTCCACTGGTCATGATCAATCGAAACGGAAGGAACGGTTCCCGATCCAACATTTGCCGGATGTTTTCAGGGGTCGTGCTCATACTCGAACGCTGCCGCGATTCGGATTAGTTCAGCGCCAACTCCTTGGCCTTGGTCATCAGGTTCTTGGTTCGAGTTTGGTGACGGATTTTGTCCTGGAGGCGCATCAGCCCTTCGAGCAAAGCTTCGGGGCGCGGGGGGCAGCCGGGAATGTAGATGTCCACGGGGACGACGAGGTCAACTCCCTTTACGACGTGGTAGCCATGCTTGAAGTAGGGCCCGCCGCCGACGGTGCAAGCGCCCATGGCCATGACGTATTTCGGTTCGGGCATCTGGTTATAAAGCCTCTTGAGTCGGCTGGCCATTTTATAAGTGACCGTGCCAGCGACGATCATGAGGTCCGCCTGGCGAGGAGTGGCGCGAAAGGCGCCAGCGCCAAAACGGTCAATGTCGAAGCGCGAAGCCCCGACGGCCATCATCTCAATGGCACAGCAGGCCAAGCCGAAAGTCATCGGCCAGATGCTGCTGCTGCGGCCCCAGTTGATCGCCCAGTCCAGGGACGTGACGATCAAGCCCTCTTCAAAACGATTCTCGATCCAGCTCATCATGCACCTTGTGCCGGCGCGTCCAGCGACGATTCGCTATTTTGTGCGCTGTGACTGCGCACCCAGTTGAGGTATCCCGACTTCCATTCATAAAGGAATGGAACGGCGATCAACAGGAAAAAGACGAAGAAGGCCCAGAAGGCGGGCGCTCCCATATCTTTGAATACGACCGCCCACGGCCAGAGCATGGCCACTTCGACGTCGAACACGATGAACACCAAGGCAACGGTATAGAACCGCAGGTCGAACTGCACCCAACTATCGCCGATGGCCGGTTCGCCGCATTCGTACGCGGTCGCTTTCTCAGGGTGGGGCATCGTCGGTCGGACGATCTTGCCGACCATCAGGCCAACAAACACGATGCCGAAGCCTGCCAGCGCGAACAACAGCATTCCCAATACCAGTTCGAGGTTGGTATTCCCGTAGGGAGAAGCACCCTGACTCGGAAGGGAGGCCGTCGCGGCGGGCATGAAGTTCACTAATGAGGCTGTCATCGGATTCCTACCGCCACTGCTGACACAGCAGTGGCACACACTCCTAAGCCTTTGGATCCAAAGCCTTCACCATCTCCTGACGGCGACGGGTTTTGTCGCTGGAGAGCTTGTCCTTGGAGTGTTCAAACTCAATCCACTCCTGTTTGCGTTTCCTGGCCCATTCGGGAAGGCGGTCGTCGTCCTTCTGCATCCAAAGCGGCTGAGGGGTTTGCAATCCCTGCTTCGCCAGGTCGGTGAACTCCACGATCATGCTCTCGCGGTCATAACCGGACATGTCATGAAGATTCCCCATGTGGATACAGTCCGTCGGACATGGATCGACGCACAACGCACAGAACATGCACTTGGCGTAGTCAATCGCGTACCGGGTCATCAGGCCGCCGGCAGCGACGTTGGTTTCCTTGTCGATCTTCCGAGGTCCGGTCTTTTCGATGTAAATGCAGTCAACGGGACATGCCTTGGCGCAGAGGTCGCAGGCTATGCATTTTTCGACCTCGAAAAAATGGATCCCCCGATAACGCGGCTGAAGGGCGGGGGCGACATCCGGATATTGCAGCGTGACCGTTTTGGCAAAACAGTATTTCAGGGTGATGCGCAGGCCAACGAGGATGGTGTAGACGGTCCGCCAGATGTTGCGGAAATAGTCGCGAATGGGGCTATCTGTAGTCATTGCCTCTACATTGTAGAGTCGCGGGAGGTGCATCGCAAGGATGCGATTATGCCTTGCCAGTGGTATCGACGCCTAGAAGCCGAAGGCGCAGCAGGTTCAGAGCGGTTTTACAGCTTCGGTCCCGAATCTCATCGCGGGTCAAATGATCGCCGCAAAGAATGCGAAGTGTTTCGACGCCGGTGGGGTGGGCCAGTCCGATGTAGACCAACCCGATGGGTTTTTCGGGCGGACTGCCGCCGGATGGTCCTGCGATCCCTGTGATCGACAGGGCATAGTCGGCGCCGGCGGCACGTCGGCAGCCGATAGCCATCGCCTCGGCAACCTTGTCACTCACCGCACCGTGACGTGATAAGAGATCAGCAGGCACGCGCAGGAGTTCAACCTTTGCAGCGTCGGCGTAGGCAACGTAGCCGCGCAGGAAATAAGCGCTGCTGCCGGGAATGTCAGTGAAGCGCTTGGCGAGCAATCCACCGGTGCAGGATTCCGCGGTGGCTATGGTCTTTTGTTGATCAATTAATAGTCGCGCGACAACGGATTCGAGCGTGTCATCGCCTTCGCCGAAGATGACCGTCCCTAACCTGCGGCGGATTTCGTCAACGTCGGTTCGCAAGAGTGTGCGGGCCTCGGCCGCCGATGCGCCGTCCGCGAGAATGCGGACGGTGAGAATTGCGTTGGAGGCCGTGGTGCCGACAGAGGGGTTTCGGCCGCGCTGCATGATGTCGGAGAGATTTTCGCCGAGCTTGGCCTCGCTGATGCCGAAGCAGAGGAGGCGGGCCGATTCGATCCTCGCGCCCCCGGTCCCGGTGTCAAACTGGGGCAGAACTTCTGCCCTGAACATTGCCTGCATTTCGGCGGGGATGCCGGGGAAGGCGTAGAGTCGTCGATTCCCATCAACAAAGCGGATACCAGGGGCGGTGCCGCGGGGATTGGGGATTACTGCACAACCTTGCGGGATCAAGGCCTGACGGCGGTTCGATTCGGGCATGGGGCGCTGCCAGCGATCGTAAAACGCTCGGATTTGCTTCAGTGCCTCCGCGCTTTCCACCAGCGGCTTGTCGAGGGCAGAGGCAAGGGCGTCACGGGTGATGTCATCCAGTGTCGGACCGAGTCCGCCGGTGAGAATAACAAGCTCAGCGTTTTCCAAAGCTCGCCGGATTGCAGAGGTCAGACGGGCCTGATCATCACCCACGGTCACATGCTCAACGACGTGTACGCCTAACGGTGTGAGTTGTGCGGAGAGCCATGCAGAGTTGGTATCCACGCATTGGCCGGTGACTAGTTCCGATCCGCAACTCATGATGATGGCGTTCACACGCTGCAGGGTAACGCGCCATTCTGCGGGCACAACCAAGGTTTTCATAGCCTAGCGGCCATTGGGCCGATATATTCAATGACGCTAGTGATTGAGGCACAGCGAGTGCGACCATGGCCCGACGCAGCCAAAGAACATCTCGAAAAAAGTCGCCTCGAAAGCGGCGAGTGCGCGTGCTCCTGACCTGCATCGGTCGGCGCGTGGAGCTGCTTCGTGCTTTCCGGGATGCTGGAAAGTCGCTCGGCGTGCGGCTGGAGATTCACGGGGCGGATGCGAGTCCGCTCGCTCCCGCACTTCAGTTTGTCGATCATCACCATATCGTCCCTACGATCGAAAGCGGCAAGTACATCGATGCTCTCGCGGAACTGATTCAAAAGGAAAAGATCGAACTCCTGATTCCTTTGATTGACTGGGGGCTTCCAGGGGTTGCCGCTGCTGTGGATCGGTTCGCCGCATTGGGCTGCCGCGCGTTGGTGTCCTCGCCCACGGTGGTCGAGATCTGCCGAGACAAGCTTTTAACATACCGCAAGCTCACGGAAGCCGGGATCGACACGCCCGCGACCTGGCCGTGGGTCGCCGCCGTTGAACAAAAACGACATCGGTTTCCTTACTTTCTCAAGCCTCGATCGGGCAGCGCCGGCATGGGTAGTTACGTGGTGCGATCGGTAGATGAACTGCGGACTTTCGGAGCGCGGGTCGAGAACGCGATCGTGCAGGAGTTTGTGGAGGGCAGCGAGCATACGCTGGACGTGTACGTGGATTTCCATGGTAAGGTGCGCTGTGTGGTTCCACGAAAACGCCTCGAAGTTCGATCGGGAGAGGTGAGCAAGGGCCTGATCGTAAAGGACCGCGCGATCATGTCCGTCGGAAAACGAGTGGTGGAACTGCTTGGAGGCTGCCTTGGGGTCATCACCGTGCAGTGTATCGTGGCTTCCGCGGGTCGGATTCGCGTCATTGAAATCAATCCGCGATTCGGGGGCGGGGCGCCGCTTTCGATTCACGCGGGGGCGGATTTCCCGAAATGGATCTTGCAGGAGCTGCTCGGTCGAAAGCCACGGATCGATTCAACGGGATTCAGGGATGATGTGGCTATGCTTCGCTACGATGAGTCCGTGTTTTTAGAGAAAGCGTCAAAGGAATTACGAATTACAAACGACGAATTACAAAAGAAAAAAGCAAGACCTCGACCAATAACAATGGCAGGGCGCGTAACTCGTAATTCGTAGTTCGCTTGTCATGTCTTCGTTTTCCGCTGTTGTGTTCGACCTCGACGACACCTTGTATTCCGAGCGAGAGTACGTCTATAGCGGTTTTGCGGCTGTCGCAGAGGCATTCGCCGATCAACTTGGGAACTCGCGTGACTCAATTTCGAGGATGTGTCGGCTTTTTGATACCCAACATCGCGCGCGGGTCTTCAACGCCTTGCTCGCCGAGCTTGGAATGTACGAAGACAAAGCGCTGATCGAAAAGTTGATTAACGTCTACCGGACGCACCGTCCTACGATTCAACTTTTCGATGACGTGGAGACGGCCTTAACAGTACTCCGTGCGGACTACCGCCTGGGATTGTTGACCGACGGGCGATCGACGACGCAAAGTCTAAAGATAGACGCCTTGGGGCTTCGGCGCCGGATCGATGCAACGGTGATCAGCGGCGAGTTGGGACCGGGTTTTGACAAGCCTCATCCACGCTCCTTCGAGATCATCGCCAAGATGCTTCAAGTCGAAGCGAATCGTTGTGTCTACGTGGCGGACAACCCGGCCAAGGACTTCGTGGCCCCAAACAATCTAGGGTGGTTGACGGTGCAGATTCGACGTGCGGGCGGATTGTACGCCGATCAAAAGCCCGCAGTCGGCGGGAAAGCTCGGCTGTTTGTTGACACCCTGGCTCACCTCCATGACCTCCTGCATGCTCTGTGATGCCTTTGAAGTTCCAGGGCAGCCATTCACATGAGCTATTTATTCCTATGAAGCGGGATTGTTTCGCGGGCCGATTCGCGATAGAATAGCAAGGTCTCCGCCAGCAAATTGGTTGACCTCAGGAGATCGAATCCTGCGCAAACAAGCTGCCTTTGTCCTTGGATCGGTAGGTTTCGTCGGCTTGACCCAGGTCGCTCAAGGCCGAAACGTTGCCGTCATTGATGTGCTTCCGCCTACCGGACAGAATTGGTGCAACCTGCTTATTCAGAACGGTCACACATGCACGCTCTTTCCCAAGGAAGGTCCGACGGGACCGCTTGATCCCTTTGACGTGGTGATCGACTTGTCAAGTGATTGGACGGACCCGACAGGCATGCTCATCGATTGCATGCACGCGGGAAAGACGGTCATCACGGCGTACTCGGCACCACAAGCGCTCGGCATTGACACCAATCCTAGTGTTCAGGCGTGGATTGGCGCTAATAGCTCCCCAGGCGGCAGTGCGCGATTGAGGACAACCGCGAGCGATCCCATACTCGGCGGAATCCCTCCAGGGACTGTGATCATGGATTGTGCAGACAGTATATGCTCGGCATTACAGGACACCTCAGGACATCCGGGCGCTAAAACGCTGGCGGTCTTCGCAGACACACCAACGCAGCCGATCGGCATTCTGCGCAATGACTGGGAAGGAGGATTATCGATATTTTTGGGCGACTATGGTGGAATCCTCTTGAATGCAGTGGCCGCGCGACCATTGGTCATCCCAACTCTCGGCGCATGGGGGTTGTTGGCAATGACGCTTGGGATACTCATCGCGGGTACGATCATAATACGCCGCGTCCGGTTCAACCACATCTCACAGAATGCGCTATCAGTCCTGCTTGTCCTATTTCTCAGCGGCAGTGTTGCTGCTCAGGCGAATGTGAATTCGACTACAGCAAACGGCATCACTTATTTGCGCCTCGACGACAGCGAGCCTTTTCACAGCACGGACAATTCCGTCGGCAATCTTCGCTCAGTGGCGATTCCTCACTCCGCCGGCGTCGCCGTGCTGTGGGAGGAAACGGACGATAACGAGTTACGCGAGCCGTATTACGCCATCAGTCTGGACGGATCAAACGTCGATGAGGTTCGAGCGACCTCCTACGATCTTCAACTTCGCTATGCGCGATTTGACCCGGGAGACACGGAACCGGCGGTTCACAGTGCACTGGTCGGCCAAACTGACGGCGAACACCGCGCGGACGCTGACGTAGACCAACCACGCCCTGGCCCCGAATTTCTTCATTGGCGTATCGTATCGGTCCCGGAGGTACCCGTGAACAGCCGCCGTTATTACCCCGCCGTTCAAGCTGAGCGAAGCATCCGGATGCCTTCGGAAATGCCAGCAGCGACGAGCTGGCTGTCTTGCTTCGGGAGCCGATTGGCGATAAAATGAAGTCGTCTTCGCCACACGATGCACACAGGAGGTCTTCAATCATGTTCAAGAGAACTCTTCTCTTCGCAGCGCTTGGCCACTTAATAGCACAAACGAGCGCGGTACATGGGAGAAACGTCGCCGTCATCGACAATGATAACCAACCTATCACGGAAGGGATGGTTTGGTGCGAGTTCCTGATGAACAATGGGCACACCTGCACCCTCTTCCCCATGGAGGGTCCGTCGAGTTCATTAGACTCCTTCGATGTCGTCGTCGACCTTTCTCCCGTTTGGACCGATTCCACCGGCCTGCTCCCTGCTATTCTAAGCGCCGGTAAGACGGTGATTACAGGACTCCGCGCACCGGCGGCGCTCAGCCTAGATACTGATCCGACGGTTCGGGCATGGATTGGAGCCAATAGCTCCGCTAACGCGAGTGGCAATGATAATCTAGTAACCACGGCGTCTGATCCCGTAGTGGGAAACATCTCGCCCGGAACTGAGATCGTAGACTGCGATGGTGGCTGCTCGGCGGTACGTGACCCTTCGGGACATCCCGGCGCTAAAGTGCTTGCGCTCTTCATGCCTCTTTCGGATCCATACAAGATCGGCATCTTGCGCAACGATTGGGAAAGCGGGTTGTCCATTTTCATCAGCGATATTGCTCCCCATTCTAATGACGCTTATGGCAAGCAGATTGCGTTAGCGGCAGTGACTGCGCGACCGCTGGTTATTCCGACCGTAACCTCGTGGGGGTTGCTTGCGATGACGTTGGGGCTGCTCATCGTGGGTACGATCGTCATTCGTCGCCTCCGACACGGAGCGATTTCGCTCATAATTGCGACGTTTCTCTTTGGCGTGGAAATCCCAACAAGCGCCGACGTAAGTTCTATTACAACAAACGGCGTCACCTATTTGCGACTTAATGATAATGACCCGTTTCACTCCACCAATAAAACCGTCGCTAACTTGCGGGCGGTTGCGATCCCCGACAGCTCCGGTCTAGCGGCTCTTTGGGAGGAAGTCGATCCTAACGCCACCCCTCAACCCTATTATGCCATTAGTCTAGACGAGACCAACGTCGATGAAATCCGGACGACCAGTTACCACCTGTTCCTCCGCTACGCCCGGTTCGACCCGGCCGTCGCGCAGCCGACGATCGATGAAGCGCTGTCGAGTGACCCCGACGGTGAGCTTTTTATCGTGCAGTTTGTCACCCAGCCCCTCTCGGCATTTCGATCGGCGATCAGAACCGAGGGCGCGATCATTTACGACTTTCTTCCCAACCATGCGTACATTGCTAGGCTGACGGATCAGTCTTATGCAACCGTAGCGGCTCTGCCCTTTGTTCGTGCTGTCTCGCCTTATCACCCGGCCTATCGGCTCGAGCCGTATCTGGTCGAAAATCTCGCCCAGACGGAGCAGTTCTATCCTTCGCAGCGCTACAACATTTGCGTCTCGGAGCCCTCTCATAAGGCGGTTCTCGCGGAGCAGATCGCAAGCGTCGGCGGCATCGTTGATTCCCCCGACGCGGGCAAGCGCATGGTCGTCGCTACGCTCACCAGCGCGCAACTCCAGCAGGTCGTTCGTTTCGACGAAGTGCTATTTATCGATCGCTGGGGAACGATGGAGCCGGATATGGACAACGCCCGCGTCGTCAGCGGCGTGAACGACCTGGAGACGGCGGGCAATTACCGAGGCGTGGGCGTCCGGGGGGAAGTTCTCGACTGCGCATTCAATCCCACCCATGGTGACTTGGGCTCGTCTGAATCTTGCCCTCGTGATCTGCTTACTGATACTGACCTTCAACACGGCGGAGCGGTAAGCCTGGGAAATCACGGCGCGCAAACCTCCACGATCATCTTCGGCAATGGGACAGGAGAGTCAGCTAGGACGGGAATCCTGCCCTGCGGTCAGGGCATCATCGCTGACTTGGACAACATTGACATTGATCCATCTTCTCCAACTTACAACCGATACAACCATACCGGTGAACTCGTCAACCCGACTCTGTCTTATCAAGCCGTCTTTCAGTCCACCAGCGCAGGAATCGGTTCAACAACATCCTACGACACGATCTCCGCCGAGATGGACCACATTCTTTTCGATTTCGATCTCCTCCATTGCCAGTCTCAAGGCAACAACGGGGACCCAGATGATCTAGAAGAGTCGAAGGAATCCCGTTCCCAAGCTTGGGCGAAGAATACTATCTCAGTGGGCGGTGTCAGGCATTTCGAGACGCCGGACCTTTCCAATGACCGTTGGTGTGGCGGGACAACGGGTTGCGGCGTAAGTCTCGGTGCGTGCGCCAGTATCGGACCTGCCACGGACGGGCGCATCAAGCCCGACCTTGCCCACTTCGTTGACTGTATTGACACGGGGTACTGCTGCACTGCCGGCGGCCTCTGTGGCGTATGCCAGACTTGTGATCAGTCCTATCCGGTATCGCCAGGAGTATTTTCGGGGACAAGCGCTGCTACGCCCATCGTCTGCGGTCTCGCCGGCCTCCTGATGGAGATGTGGGCCGATGACAGCGACTCCGACGGCAAGAATATCTTCGGCGTAGCAGTACCATCCTGCAACCCAGCCACGGAAAACTGCGTGTTCAAGCGCCGTCCGCACATGACTACGGCCAAGGCCATGCTGATCAATACCGCAAACCAGTACGACTGGATCACCGGGTGCAGCGGCGGGAGTCCGCCGCCCAACTGCGACATCACCCGCAACGCACAGGGCTGGGGCGTGCCGAACGTCAAGAACGTTTATGACCTGCGTCAGAAAATGGTCATCATCAACGAAACCCAGTTGCTATTGGAACTTGGCGCGGTCGTGTACAACGTGAAAGTCAATACCGGTGAACCGTTCCTGAAGGCGACGCTTGTCTACGCCGATCCGCCGGGAACGACTTCCTCGACCATTCATCGCATCAATGACCTGGGTCTCAAGGTCATCTCTCCCAGCGGTACGGTCTATTGGGGTAACTACGGATTGGTCGATGGTTACGGCTTGTCAGCCGGGCTTTGGTCCGTCGCTGATACCAATCCGACCAGCCAGGAAAAAGACGACCACAACACCGTGGAAAACGTGTTCGTGCAAAACCCGGCGGCGGGGTTGTGGAAAATCCGTGTGCGCGTTGACGAGTTGGCCGAGGACGGGCACGTGGAGACACCCGGCGATGACGCGGACTTCGCTCTTGTGGTGAGCGGCGCACTTCCTACGGGAGCATGCTACGTTCCCGAAACCGAGTGTTTCATCACCGATCGCGCGGACTGCCTGGCTCAGGGCGGTACCTACGGGGGTGATCATGCGGCCTGTAATCCTGCCTAAGTAGAGAGTTGAAGTTCAAGAACTGGTTCACTAGAATCCACAACTGGTAGGATCAGGCCCGCCGCACCGGGTTGGCGGGTTGTTTTTCCGCTCCAGCACGGCCAAAAAGGGCCGCCGACCGGCAATAGCCTGCCGACATTGGGATGGCAAAAGTACGAAAAAAGCTTGGCGAGACGCTCCTAGGGTGGGGCATCATTGATGCCAACGCCCTGGCCGATGCTTTGGCGTTCAGCAAGGAGCACAACAAGCGCATAGGGGAAGCCCTCGTCGAGCTGGAGCTCTGCTCCGAAGACGACGTGATCAAGGCCTTGGCGACGCAGTTCGGGCTGGAATACATCGATTTGGATAAACACGTCGTTGATCGTGAGGTGCTGAGCCTTATCCCGTCCAAGATGATCGAGGATTACTCGGTGCTGCCCCTAGGGGAAGACGGCAACCGTCTGAAGGTCATCATTACGGACCCGCTGGATTTAGAGACCCTTGATCTCTTGCGGTTCAAGCTGGACCGCGAAATCGTCCCCACGCTCGCGCCGCCCAGCAAGGTCAAGCGGTTCATCGACAAGTTCGTCAACCCGCAAGGCGACGTCCTATCGCAGACCATGGCCAGCATCGACCAAGATGCCCCTGAAGAAGAAGGCGATGTCGGCAGCAAGACATTGCAGGCCGAGGAGGGGGACGCGCCGATCATACGGCTGATCAACCTCATCATTTCCGAGGCCGTACACAACCGTGCGAGCGACATCCACGTAGAGCCGATGGCCGATCGCGTTCGCGTCAGGTTTCGCATCGACGGCGTCTGCCACATCCGCGACGACATCCCCAAGCACATGCAAGGGGCGGTGGTCACGCGCTTCAAGATCATGTCCGGAATGGACATCGCCGAGCGCCGCGTCCCGCAGGACGGGCGCATCAAGATGCGGATCGGCGGAGGGGATATCGATTTCCGGGTGAGTTGTCTGCCCGCGTATCACGGCGAGAGCATGGTGCTGCGTATTTTGCGGCCTGATTCCGTGAAGGTGGGCATTCCCGCCCTCGGCTTTGCCGAGGATGACTATCAGAAGTTTCTGAAGATCATTCACAGGCCCAACGGCATCTTTCTAGTGACGGGGCCGACGGGAAGCGGAAAGACGACGACGCTTTATGCCGCGTTGCAGGAGCTGAACCGACCCGACAAGAAAATCATCACCGCCGAGGATCCCGTGGAATACAACTTCACGGGAATGAATCAGTGTCAGGTGAAAGACGAGATCGAGCTAACGTTCTCAAAGATCCTTCGAGCGATGTTGCGTCAAGCGCCGAACATCATCCTGGTGGGAGAGATTCGCGATCGTGAAGTAGGGGATGTAGCCATTCAGGCCGCGCTGACCGGGCACCTGGTTTTCAGCACGCTGCACACCAACGACGCACCCTCGGCCATCACGCGCTTGATCGACATGGGAATCAAGCCTTTCCTTGTGGCCAGCTCGATTCAGGCGATCATGGGTCAGCGGCTGATCCGTGTCATCTGCAGTGAATGTAAAGTTGAGGATCCCAACCCCAACCCCCGGACCCTCAAGCTCCTGGGGTTCACGGAAGCGGAGACCGCCGGAAAGACATTCTGGAAGGGCGCGGGTTGCAAACGGTGCGGTGGTTCGGGCTTTCGGGGGCGCGTCGGCATCTTCGAGATGATGACGATGAATTCGCAAATCCGCGACCTGGCGTTCAACCGCGCGACCGCGAGTCAGATTCGGGCGGCGGCCAGAGCCAGTGGAATGCGCACCTTGCTCGAAGATGGAAAGCTAAAGGTCCTGAAGGGAGTGACCACGGCGGACGACCTGCTGGGCACGACGCAGGCGGAAGGCATTGTGGCGGAAACCGCCTAGCGGCGGGCGAGGACAGAGGAAATGGCGACCATCCACATTGACCGGCTCCTGGAAACGGTCATCAAACAGGGGGCTTCCGACCTGCACATCACCGTCGGAAGACCGCCGGTCATCCGATTGCACGGACATCTGCGATCGTTGGAAACCAAGGTACTGGGCCCCGACGACACAACGGCGCTCATGAAAGCGATTACGCCGGAACGTAACCAACAGGAGTTGCAGGAGGAAGGCGGGACTGACTTTGCTTTTGCGTTCGGAGATGCCGGGCGATTCCGTGTGGCCGTCTTCAAGCAAAAGGGCAACGTCGCCATTGTTCTGCGATTGATCCCGGCGAAGCTGCTGTCTTTCGAAGATATCGGGCTGCCCAACATTTGCCGGGCGCTATGTCGGCGGCCGCGCGGGTTGTTTCTGGTCACGGGGCCGACCGGGTCGGGAAAAACCACCACGCTGGCAACCATGCTCGACTACATCAACAAGAACCTCGACCGGCATATCGTGTGCATGGAAGACCCGATCGAGTATTACCACTCGCACAAGAAATCGTTGATTAATCAACGTGAAATCGGAACTGACGTACCGAGCTTCGCTGAGGCACTGCGGCGCGTGTTGCGTATGGACCCGGACGTGATTCTGGTCGGCGAGTTGCGCGATCTGGAGACCATCGGGGCTGCCATTCGCGCCGCCGAAACCGGACACCTTGTCTTCAGCACGCTTCACACCACGGGATGTCAGGGAACCATCAACCGAATCATTGACGCCTTCCCACACGAGCAGCAGGAGCAGATCCGGGTTCAGATGTCCACCAACCTGATCGCCAGCTTGTCGCAGGCGTTGCTGCCGCGCGTCCCCAAAGGGATGGTGGCCGCGTATGAGTTTATGGTCACCACGCCCGCGATCGCCAACCTGATCCGCGAGAACAAGACCTTCCGTATCGACTCCGCGATCCAAACAGGAAAAAAATACGGCATGCAATTGCTCGACGAGCACCTCTGGACTTTGTACGAGGCCGGCACGATCAGTGCCGAGGATTGCGTCGATCGCTCGCGCGGCCCGGGGGCTATGCAGGACAAAATTGATGCCCACCGCCGAGGGCTGGACGTCAGCCAGTTGGAGAAGAAAGCCGGCGCTGAGGGTGAAGAGGAAGCGGCACCCACGTTCAGGAGTTGAGGACAGCGCGATGAGCAACCGACCGGCCGCGAATCCCGTTCCATCCAAGGCCTCGCCTGCCGCCGCGACGAAGGCTATGGGAAAGATACCGCCAATCGAGCAGCTTCGGGGGCGGCAGCTCGGCCGCATCCTAATCAAGATGGGGAGGCTCCGTCGCTCGCAGGTTCAAGAAGCCCTGGACATTCAAAAGCAGAAAAGGGGCCCCATCGGGCGAATCCTCGTCGAGCTTGGTTACATCACGGAAGAGGACCTCAACATCGCCCTGGCCGCGCAGAGCGGCATCTCCACCGTCGAACTCGGAAAAATGGATATTCCCGCGGAAGTCATCGCCGTGATGACCGCACAGATGGTGAATACCTATCGGGTGATGCCCTTCGAGCTGAAACGGGAGCGTAATGAACTGTCGCTGGCCCTGGACAATCCCGACAACTTCATGGCCACGGACGACTTGAAGACCCTGCTGGGGTTCAACATCAAGGCGTTTCTTTGTTCGCCCCAGGAGCTTCAAAACGCCATTGACCGGTTCTACCCCGAGGGAGAACAAGAATCCATCCTCAACCTAATTGGCGAACTTAGCAACGACGAAGACCTCGCCAAGTTCAGCAATCGCGGCGACAGCATCGATCTGGCTGAAATCAAGGAAATGATGGAGAGCAACCCGGTCAAGAAACTTCTGAACCTGGTATTGCTCCAGGCAATCAAAGACAAAGCCAGCGATATTCACTTTGAGCCTTTTGAAGATGAATTCAAGATGCGCTACCGCATCGACGGCGTCCTCTACGAGATGGTGCCGCCGCCGCGATACGTGGCTTTGGCCATCGCCTCGCGTATCAAGGTCATGGCCAACCTGGACATCGCCGAGCGGCGACTGCCGCAGGATGGGCGCATTGAGCTGCAGTTGCGCGGAGTTCCCATCGACCTTCGCGTCGCCGTGCTCCCAACCATGTTCGGGGAAAGCGTGGTGCTTCGAATCCTCGATCGGTCCAACGTGCAACTCAGCGTGGACAAGATCGGGATGCGCGACGACGAATTGGCGGCGTTCCGGCAGCTCATGCGCAAGCCCAACGGAATTGTCATCAACACCGGTCCCACGGGATGCGGAAAGACGACGACGCTTTACGCCGCGCTTTCGGAATTGAATGAACCGGACGTGAAAATCCTTACGGCCGAGGATCCGGTGGAGTACGACATCGACGGATTGATCCAAACTCAAGTCCGGCCGGACGTGGGGCTTACTTTTGGGCGGGCATTGCGGAGCTTCCTGCGGCAGGACCCTGATGTCATCCTCGTCGGCGAGGTCCGGGACCTCGAAACAGCCCAAATCAGCGTCCAGGCGGCGTTGACGGGACACCTGGTCTTTACGACCCTGCACACAAACGATGCCCCGGCGGCCATTGCGCGCTTAATGGACCTGGGCATGGAGCCGTTCCTTATTACGGCGACACTTGAGGCGGTTGTCGCGCAACGGCTGGTTCGGCGAATTTGCACGAATTGCAAGGCCGAATACCGCCCCACGGAGGAACAGCTCATGGAAGTCGCCCTTCGGCCGGAAGACGTGGGTGACCGTGTCTTTTTCTATGGTAAGGGCTGTGACTACTGCAACAATACGGGTTATCGCGGCCGAATGGGGATTTATGAGTTGATGGTCATGGACGACACGTTGCGTGAGCTCATTATGCGAAAGGCCTCAACTTCCGTGTTGCGGCGGGAAGCGATCAAGAGAGGGATGCGCACGCTTCGTGAAACCGGTCTCATGGCTATCTATGAGGGAATCACCACTCTCGATGAAGTCGTGAAAGAAACGATTATCGAGGAATAGTGACGGCGCTGAGGTCTGACCATGCCTACATTTGCCTATGAGGCGATGAATCAAGCCGGTCAGCAGGTAAAGGACGAGATCGAAGCGCTCTCCAACGAGGACGCTCTCGCCAAAATCCGTAACCTTGGATTTTTCCCCACGCGAATCCGCGAAAAAGGCGGCGCCAAGGCCAAAGCGGCAGCGCCGGGAAAGAAAAAGAAAACTCGGACCCTTGGGTTTGGAAGGGTCAAGACCAAAGTTCTCACCCAGATAACGCGGCAGCTTTCGACCCTGCAGGACGCCGGGTTGCCGATCCTTCGAAGCTTGCGCATTCTCGAGGAACAGCAGAAACCCGGTTTGTTGAAGTCCGTACTGCGCGGCGTGTCGGAGGACATCGAAGGCGGAGCGACATTGTCCGAGGCGTGCTCCAAGTATCCCAAGGCCTTCAATCGCCTCTATGTGAACATGGTGGCGGCGGGGGAGACGGGCGGCGTCCTGGACGTCATTCTTCAGCGCCTCGCCGAATTCATGGAGAAGGCGGAGAAGCTGAAGCGCAAGATCATCGGGGCGATGATTTATCCCGCGGTCGTGGTCACTTTCGCCCTCGGGATCGTGGTCGGCATCATGATCGTGGTCATCCCCAAGTTCAAGGAAATCTTCAATGACTTCGACGTGAAGCTGCCCGCCGTGACCATGATTCTGATGGGGACTTCGGACTGGGTGGTGAAGGGCAAGCCGCTGCCGGGGTGGGCGGTCATTCTCGGCGCGCCCTTCGCGTTCTATTTCATTTTTAAGCTCATTCGGTCCTCGAAAGGCGGGCGCTATGTGCTCGATTTCGTGGGGCTGAAAATCCCGATTTTCGGAACGCTGCTCCAAAAAAGCTCAGTTGCGCGCTTCACACGCACGCTCGGCACGCTGATCAGCGCCGGCGTTCCGATCCTGGAGGCGATCCTCATCACCCGCGAGACGGCTGGAAACGAGGTCTACTCACGGGCGATGGAAAAGGTGCATGATTCCATCCGCGAGGGTGAGAGTTTCGCCACTCCATTGCGGGCGACGGGCGTCTGCGACGGTCTGGTGACCAACATGATCGACGTGGGCGAGGAGACCGGCGAGCTTGACAAGATGCTCCTCAAGATTGCGGACAATTACGAGGAGGACATGGACGTGGCCGTGGCCAGCCTCGTGTCCCTCCTCGAGCCGGTGATGGTCGTCGTGCTCGGCGGGCTGGTTGGGTTTATCGTGATCGCGCTGTTCATGCCGCTGGTGCAACTGATCCAATCCGTGTCGGGATGAAAGGCAACAAGAATGTTGAGTGCTGAATCAAGAATAGCGAAAGGAGGCTGCCGCCGGTCAGTACCGCGACAGATATGGAGCGGTCTTGATGGTGCTAATCACATCGCATTCATCCCGTACAGTGACAGGCAGCCAATACCGCTCGTTATCACTCGCGGTTCTGATCGCCGCGCGTTTTCGTTGGTTGAGCTCCTGACGGTCATCTTCATCATCGGCCTGTTGATTGCGATCCTGGTCCCTTCGCTCAGCGCTGCGCGAAACGCCGCGAAGAAAATGACCACCGGCAAGTCGCTGGATTCCATCAAGGTCGGATTGGAGTCGTTCAAGAACGACAATGCCTCCGATTTTCCGCAGACCAACGGGTATCCCCCGTCCTTCTCCCATCCGCCGATCCCGGGTTACGCATTCAAGCCTGAAGATGGTGAGTTTCCATTCCTGGAGACCAATCCGGTCGTGACGGGGGCGCACTGGCTTCCGGCGATGTTGATGGGTCCGGACAAGTTGGGGTACTTGAAGCGTAGCTCTATTCCGAACAAAGGCACGCTTCGCGCTGAACCTTGGAAATGGTACACGCCCGATCCTCTCGGCGACGGCAAGACAACATTGTCCCGCGGCGGACCGTATGTCGATGTGGCCATTCCGACGAAAAGGACGGAGGAGCTCCCCGGCCGGCGAAACCCCGCACTGTTCCCCGCATCGAATGCGATTGAGAAACTTCCCGTTATCGTTGACGCATTCGACCAGGCGATTCTCTACTATGTCGCTAACGCTTACGGGCGCCCCACCAACATGGTTGAGGGGGACCGCCCACGGCTCAAGGACAACAATTACACCGGCGGGGCCCAGCAGGAGGGGCCGCCTTACTACTTCCATCAGGATAACTCAGCATTCACGGGCACAGGGGTGACGGACCCCGAGCGGGGCTGGGATTTCGGAAACAGCGGGGCCAAGCACGTGTTCGCGGAGTCCGGGGCGGCTCACACGGCGGTGGACATGGTGCCCGTGGAAAATGGGCCGGAGCCGCGAGTGAGCTTCGCTCGCCACATTTTGGACCGGAAACTGTACAGTCACTATGTTGCGAATCCGTCCGACGTCAAGCCGACATCACCGCTTAAACCCGTCAATGCGGACAGCTTTATATTGATCAGTGCCGGAGTGGACGGTCGTTTCGGCACCATCGACGACGTGTCGAACATGCCGCCGTGGACGGAGTAGACATGTGCAAGTCGATTACCGCGGTGGCGGCAGGATGCAAAACATGAATCGTAGTCCGACGAGAGTTCAACGTAAGGCTTTCACCCTCGTGGAGATGATGGTCGTGGTGGCGATCATCGCGCTCCTGCTGGCGGCCCTGTTGCCCGCGTTTGGGATCGTGAAAAAGAACGCAAAGATCGCCCAGACCAATGCCCAGATCAAGGCCCTGGACGTGGGGATTAACGCGTTTCGTGCCGAAGCGGCGCTGGGAGGAGCACTGCCTCCGTCCGCAAGCGATAAGGATTCCGGTGCAGGGCGTCAATTAATCGCCAATCCTCAAGCAGACGCGGCGACACCCGAGATCAGAGTTTCCGGCGCCCATTTGCTCGTTCACGCGATGATCGGAGCCGATGGTCTGGGTACGCCGGGATTTCGGGATGTCTCGTCCCCGCCCGACGGGAAGTGGTCCAATGACACGCACAAAAAATTCGAAGCGGGCGCGGGAAAGTCCGGTTTGTATGCGGTCGATCCGGCTGGAAAAGAGAAGTTCCCCCGGTACGGCGGGTCCGGGTATGTCGATGAGAAAATGAAAGAGAGCGCCAAGTCTATACAGGAACTTGCGGACAAGGGCGTAGTTGTGAACCCAGATATCCTGGATCAGAACGTCGCCAAAAATGAGCGGGTTTTTCTCGATCCGTGGGACCATCCGATCCTGTACTACAAGGCTAACGCCTCAGCCTTGCGGATGACCGGCGCATCCGGAAAACCGCCGGGCATCTATTGGCAAGAGGACAACGGCATCATCACCGGCAGCGACAGCTCGCTTCGGGGAGACCCCGGTCTGGACTTCGGGCAGGGCACGGAGGGGACCTGCAATGGCGGCAAGTGCTACCACCACATCGCCGGCTCCGCGGGGCCCGAGCCTTCGCTGGGCCAGACCGCCAATTGGCTCGAAACCTTCCGCGCCGACACAACGTACGATCATTCGTTCGCCCGATTCATCATCGATGGCTCGGTGAAGGCTCGCCCGACGCCGGTACAAAAGGATTCGTATCTGCTCATCAGCGCCGGGCCTGATTCGCGCTATGGCACCGACGACGACGTGCTCAACTGGACGCGGAAGACGGATTGACGACCGTGCGATCCGTCTGTGAGCCAATCCGAACCCCAAGCGCCAGCGCGGGGCCTGAGCTAACGGCCCGTCGCTTGCGCTCCGGGTTCGGACGACGAGGTCGCGCGTTAACGCTCGTTGAGCTTCTCATCGTCATCATCGTCATCGGCATCCTGATCAGCTCCATCCTTGTGGCCAGCGCGGGGTTTATCAACAAAGGGCGCGCCAACAACACGCAGGCCCTGCTTCAGGTTGTTTCGGACGCGGTTGAGGAGTTCAAGCGCGAACAGACCGCCAAGCCGACCATCAGCCGCGCGAAGCAACCTAAAGCTACCAGCGTAGGCGATCCCGCCAAGCCTCATGTGTTCTACTCGGATCGCTACGGACAATACCCGCCCGATGAATTGGAAGTATTTACCCAAGAAGGGCTTCCGGGCAGCGAGGCTCCGCCGGATTCGAGAACCCTCGCCCCTGGCGGGGCCGTCGTCGTTGCAGGAGATCCGAGCACGCCTTGGGGGCCGCTTAGGTTTTATTTGGATAAATATCCGACGACTGAAAATGACGTTGAATACCGCGATCAGGTTGCGATGATCGTGGCCATCGAGACGTTGAGTGAAACCGCCTCCGTAATCCTCGACCGTATTCCCGACCGCAACCGCAGTGTGGGTAATCTGCAGGCCGGTAATCCCGTCCTTTTCCTTGACCGTCCGGGAGGAACGATGGGTTCATGGGATTCGAATGACGATCAGATTCGCTACATCATCGACGACTGGGGATCGCACATCAGCTATCTGGCGCAGCGTGATTGGAGGGAGCCATCGGCGTCGTTTGTTCCGATTGATTCCCGTAATCACGGAGCCTGGAACGAGGCCTCGACGGAGCTCATCCGTATGAACGGCGGGCAGCCGATCATCATGTCCTACGGGCCAAACGGAAAGGACCAACTTACCAAGGACGCGATGGATCCCAATGCAAAGGCATCTCTGGTCGGCGATTTCGAATACAACGACGATCACGTGGTCAACGACCCGCTCAACGACGACAATGTTTACTCCAATCCGGCGTTGAAGGAAAAGCTGGCGAAGGGCATCAAACCGTAATGACCATCAATCGACAATCGACAATCGACAATCGACATTCACGAGCGTTTACGCTCGTCGAAATGGTCATCGTCGTGGCCGTGGTGATGCTGCTCCTGGCCATTGTGCTTCCCGCGGGCAGCATGCTCTGGCGAGAGCGGCGCATTGCCGAGGCCCAGAATACTATCAGCGGGATGCTCATGACCGCGCGGGCCAAGGCCATGGAAAACGATTTCGGCGACAGCGGCCTGTTCTTCTACGTGGACGATGCCGGTGTTCAAAGAGTCGTTTCGATTGCTCAGGACGCCTCCAAGGCAGCGGACCCTCTGACACGCATCGCATGGGCGAATGTCTTCAACGTGACGACCGAGCGCAGCTATGCGCTGCCCGTCCCCATGCGCGTCGTGCCGAGGTACACCGTGGAAGATACCAGGAGCAACCCCACAGCGACGCCGTATGATATCTTTGGTGAGGATGGCGTAGAGCTCGAAAACAACGACTTCAGCGTCCTTCCGGCTGGTGCGGATCAGGCCCAGCGGCATCGCAATTTCTTTACCATCATCTATTCGAGCGATGGGCAACTGCGCGTCCGGCGCGACGTCTTGATTCGCGATGCCGATGTAGACTTCGATGAGAATCCGGGCGGGGACATGACCGGTCTGTCGGTGAAGGATGTGGTGAATAACTATTACGGTCGGGACAACGTCAAAATACCTCTACCCATTAACCCCGGCGGCACCGGCGAGGACATTGACCTGGTATCCGATTCGACGGACACGGCGATCGACTTTCCGTCGGTTGACGGACTGCTGGTGTATGACGAGTCGTTGTTTGCGGTGGCGGGCACGGCGGAGCAGAAACGGACGTATCTGCTCGAAGCCGCCCAACCGTTCTACATTCATCGTTTGACGGGGACTGTGATTCGCGGCCCGGTGGGGGAGGCTGTGGCAGGGCCATGACTATTCCTGATTTCCAATTTCCAATTTCGGATTGTCGATTGTCGATTGTCGATTGTCGATTGGATGCTCTTTCTGGTTTTCGTAGTCCGCGCGGGCTGAAGCCCGCGGCTCGGCTCGCTTTCTCCCTCGTCGAAATGATGATCGCCATCGTGATCCTTGGTTTGGGATTGGTCATGGTGGCCACGATGTTCCCCGTGGCCTGGGACCGGGCGCGGACGCTCAGCGAATACACCGTGGAGCAATCGGCGACCGCGGCCGCCCAAACCACGCTCCACACGCTTCTCCGCCCGGCAAGTCACAGTCTGGTGGCGATTCCGGGGTTGCCGGTTGAAGAATCGCGGCTGACCTCGGGCAGTTTGGCGGGAGATCTGTTTTTTGACCCTACTTTGCCCGAAGTGCGGGCACTCGATGATCGTTATCTCGCCATCCTTGCCTTTTCCGACACCAACGTGCATGCGCTGAACGTGGAGAACATGCTTTTAGTGTCCGACGACCCCGTGGAAAACCCGTTAGGGCTTGTCGCGGAGGAGCCTTGGGACTTGGAAGATCCAGGCCCCAACGAAATTGTTCAGGATCGTTTTCAGGACTTGAACTATCCCAATCCGGAACCACGCAATAGAGGTATGGCGTTCCCCGATCAGTTTTTTTATCATCCGCAGGTCCGGGCCTGGCAGCGGTTGCACCCGCCGATGGAGGCGCCGCCCACGACGGGCGAGGTTAATTTCGAAGAGAAACTGAACCAATGGAACGAGAGGCTGGCGACGCGGCGGTTTTGTTGGGCGGTGCTGCACCGCCTTCGCAGCCGAGTCGGCCCCGCGCCGCTTCCGGTGGGCGTGACGCCGACGCTTCCGGAATCCGATGAAATGGTTCGACAGGCTGCGGCGGCCGCAGGGAGCTCGCGCAGCTTCGACGTTTATTACGTGACGCTTCGCCGCCCGAGGCCGACGAACCGCTACGCGCGACAGGACCCCGATCCCAGCGGCATCCCCAATCCTTTTGATCTCAGTTCCAATACCACGCCGGTTCAGCCGGCTGCATTGGAGTTCCGCGAGGATGTTATGTTTCCTGTGGCTTGGCGAGTGCAGGTGGAGTTTCCTGCGTCTCTGCTGCTGCGGGCAAGTGCCAGCGGCGTCCCTACCGAAGTTCACGTACCGCAGGCTGCCATTACGGGCGAGACAGCGAGGATGCTGGTGCAGATGTTTCCGGTGGGCACGCAGTTTATCGATGAAATCAGTGGAAGTGTTTACCGTGTGGCCAAGCGGCGGATCGTCGATGGCAGCGGTGAATTGGCCGCACTTACGCTCGATCGCGAAGTGGTGCTGGAGGACATTGATCTGCCACCCGGCGACCCTCGTTGCGATAATGCCGTCTGCCAACCCGGCACGATCGTCGCCGAGGAATGCCTGCGGACCGTCTGGGTCTTTCCGCCGCCGGTGGACTCAGCCGACCGTCTGCAAAATCCAAACAATCAAACGCCCCAGTTCGACGGTCCATCTCCCATCGTCGATATTCAGGTCGGCACGCTCAACATCACGCCTTCTTCGTAGGTAGCGAGCTTTCCGCGGCCTCGAGGATTCGGCGGTGGGCCGTCGAAACCGGAAGGGCCTCAAAATCGGGCACGCTCACCCAACGGAAACCCGTTGCTCTCGTTCCATTCAACGATTGGGCCTCAGCAACATAAACGTCAAAATGTAGCGAGCGGTGGGTAAGTTGATGATGTACGTGTGCGATTCTCCTTGGGACAACTGAGAGACTGACGTCCGCGTCGTGCGCCAAACGGCGAACATATCGTAGTGGATACAAGCTTGGCGGCAGCTCGATCGAGGGAAACTCCCACAGTCCGGACCACAGGCCGCCATGCTTGCGTCGTCGGACCAGCATCTTTTTCTTGCGGAAAAAAATAGCGGTGACAAGGTTGACGGTCTTGGGCTTGTGATTGCGAGCGGAGTCTCGAACGGGAAACTGCTCCGGATCATTGCACTTAGCCGCCGCGCAATGAGCGCGAAGGGGACATGGGCCGCAGCGCGGCGACTTGGGCGTGCAGATCAGGCTGCCGAGGTCCATCCACGCCTGGTTGAAGTCACCCGGGCGATCGGGCGGCAGCAGGGATTGGGCGATGTCTCGGACAGCGGACTTGCCTGATCCGAAGCGCACGTCGTCGGTGATTCCGAACAATCGGGCCAGCACTCGCGTAACGTTGCCATCGACAGCAGCCGTCGATTGATCGTAGGCGATCGAAGCGATCGCGGCGGCGGTGTACTCTCCGACGCCGGGCAAAGATTGCAACTCCTCAATGGTGTTGGGGATCACGCCGCCGTCGTCGCAAATCATCCGCGCGGCACGGTGCAGATGGAGAATGCGCCGATAGTATCCCAAACCCTCCCAGCACTTGAGCACGTCCTCGTGATCAGCCTTGGCGAGATGCCGAAGCGTTGGAAAACGACGCAGGAAACGTTCGTAGTAAGGAATGACCGTCTCGACGCGGGTTTGCTGAAGCATGACCTCCGCGACCCATTGGGCGTAGGGATCACTTCGCCGACGACGCCAGGGAAGGTCTCTTTTATGACGATCGTACCAATTCAGCAGTTTTCGGCGGATCGCAGCGCTAGTGCGGGATGACGGCGAGGCGCGGCTCACTTTGTCCGCAGCCGATTGCCGCATTGGGCGCAGAAAAGGGCCTGCTCGCGGTTGATTTCCTGGCATCGAGGGCAGCGACGAGAAGGTCGGCGGGAGGCCGTCGCCAGGAAGGCGACAACGGCCACGACTGCAACGGCAAGGAGGTTTTCACCTTCCAAACCGAAGAACGCCGTCGCCAGTTCTACATGGAGCACGATTCACCGATTGGAAACGACCGCCGCCTGGCCAAGCGCGGGCTGCGGCGACAGGAAGCAGAGCGTATGCTCAGGCGGACAGTAGAACTCCGTTCTGCTGCGCTCTGCACCAACGCGGTCCACAACATCCGCAGCGAAGGAGGTCATCAGCGAGTCAGCCCGCGGAGTCCCTTCCGCTGAGACGTCCGGGATGGCACACGTTGTTGATTCCCCTCTTCCCATCCTGGGACGAGTTGACGCCGCCCCGGTTGCGGACGTCCAATTTCACGAACTAAGTATATCACATTTGACTCGTTTTGACAAGCCGTTTGAGACCTGCGCGTCCATCGCTTGACAACGAATGACCTTCCGCTGACCTTCCCCCTGCGAGAAAGCCGATGCGTGTTCTTTCAGGGATTCAATCAAGCGGGAAGCTGCACCTGGGAAACTACCTGGGGGCCATGAAGCAGCATATCGAACTTCAGGATGAGCACGAGTGTTTCTTTTTCATCGCGAATTATCACTCCCTGACGACGGTTCAGGACCCCAAGCTGCTTCGCAATTACACACTCGACGTGGCGCTGGATTACCTGGCCCTGGGTCTGGACCCCAAGAAGGTCAGTCTTTTTCGCCAAAGCGACGTGCCGGAGGTTACGGAATTGGCGTGGATTCTGGCCACGGTCACGGGAAAAGGCCTCCTGGAGCGGGCTACGTCCTACAAAGACAAGGTGGCCCGGGATATCCCCGCATCCATGGGGTTGTTCAGCTACCCGCTGCTGATGGCGGCGGACATCCTGATCTATCGCAGCGATCTTGTCCCCGTCGGCAAGGACCAGGTGCAGCACATTGAGATGACGCAGGACATGGCCGTACACTTCAACACGACCTTCGGTCGGCAAGTGCTCAAGCGCCCGGAGCCCAAGCTGAACGAAGCGCTCATCGTTCCCGGGATCGACGGACAGAAGATGTCCAAGAGTTACGGCAATGCGATCAATCTTTTCGATTCGCCCGCGGACACGAGGAAGCGCATCATGGGTATCAAGACGGACAGTACGCCGGTCGCGGACCCCAAGGACCCCGAAACGTGCAACGTCTTCGCCCTTTACAGGTTGACGGCGTCTCCGGATGAGGTCGCCAGCCTGCGTAAGCGATATGCCGGCGGCGGCATGGGTTACGGCGAGGCCAAGACGCTTCTCGCGGAAGTCGTGGAGCGGATCCTCGGTCCGGCGCGGCAGCGACGATTGGAGCTTGCGGCCGACAGCGATTACGTGGAAGATGTTCTGATTACCGCGGGTCGTCGGGCGCGTGCGGTTGCCCAGGAACTGATGGAGGAGGTTCGCGACGCCTGCGGGATCATCACCGCGAAGGGAGCTCATGGATGACCGACTATCGCGTAGCCCTCGATGTCTACAACGGCCCGCTGGACCTCCTGCTTTTTCTGATTAACCGGGACGAAATCGATATCTGTGATATTCCGATCGCCCGGGTTACGCAGCAGTACCTTGCGTACGTCGACCTGCTCAAACAACTCGATCCCGAAATCGTCAGTGAGTTCCTGGTTCTGGCCGCGACGCTCATGGAGATCAAATCGCGGATGCTGCTTCCTCACCCGCCCGAAGATGCACCGGAGGAGATCGCCGATCCCCGTCTGGAACTGGTAAGACAGTTGCTGGAGTACAAGAAGTTCAGGGATGCGGCTAGGACCCTGGAAGACGCGGCGGCCGAACGGGCCATGCGGCACGAACGCCGCCCGGCGCTTCCGGAGGGCGATGCCGACGAAACCGCGATTGAAAATCTCGACATCTGGGACTTGTTTGAGTCGTTCAACCGCTTGCTGACGCAGATCGGCAAGACGGGCGCGGTCCACCAGGTCGGCGTTGACGATACGCCGATCGCCTTGCACGCCGAGGACATCCTTGACTCCATCCAGCGGGCCGGCGGAAGTCAGGGGTTTGAAGAGATCTTTAGCGGTCGGTCGCGGGCGGAAATGATCGGGCTGTTCCTGGCCCTGCTGGAACTGATTCGCCAGCGCCGGATTCGTGCGATTCAGGACCGGCCCTTCGGCCTCATTCTCATACGTTTGCTCGATCCGACTCCGCTGGATCGCGTGGACGATGAGCCCGCCGTAGCGGAAGGGTCTTCTATTTCCGCGCCTTTTGGGCATACCGTAACCGCGGAGATCGTCGCGCAGCCGGATGAGGAGAATTCCTCAATCGAATCGGACATTGATTCCACGGAGCTCGTCGATGAGCCCAAGTAAACAACTTGCCGAATTGGATCTGAAACTGCCTTCCATTGCTGCACCGGTAGGCTGTTATGTGCCGGCGGTCCGCAGCGGCCGTTATGCGTTCACGAGCGGGCAGGTTCCGTTCCGCGAAGGAAAGCTGGTCTATGCCGGAAAAGTACCATCCGAAGTTTCCTTGGCGAATGCCGCCGATGGTGCGGCCATCTCCGCATTGAATGGCCTGGCGGCGATCGCTCAACTGGTCGGCGGATTGGACAACATCATCAGGGTCGTTCGCGTCTGTGTGTACGTTGCCAGCAGTCCCGGTTTCACCGAGCAGCCCAAGGTCGCCAACGGGGCCAGCGAGCTCCTGGTGAAAATCTTCGGCGACGTAGGCCGCCACGCACGCTCTGCCGTCGGAGCAGCCGAACTGCCGCTCAACGCCCCGGTAGAAGTGGAGTTGATGGTCGAAGTGAGCGGCGAGTAGTCGCAGGTTCTTCAACGGGTCGGCTTCGGGGAAGGTTCGTTGTCCACGGTGTAGAGCGCGTTGCCCCGCAAATAGAGACGACGCTGCTCTTCGAGAGTCAGCGGACGTGCCCCGATTCGACCAAACACCGCGACCTGATGCCCGCTTTCATCCACCGCCCGGTCCCGATCCAGCCCCTTGGATACGGCCAGCGCCGGGCCATGCGTGGGATACGTGGCGATAAGCCGCGGAGTGGGCCGTGGACTGAATCCGCCATTGCCGGGCGTGTCTCGTGGAGAGGTTAGCTGCACCACTCGAAGACCGTTTGCGCCGTCGGCGATGTAGGCGAAAGCGCTGGCATTAGTCATGCCGACCTTGACGTCGCGCGCGTCGTTGATTTGTCCATCGGCAGTGAATACATGGTCGATTCGCGGCGACTCCGGTCTTTCCACATCGACGATCACCAGCCCGGACTTGCCCGCCGCGACATAGGCGTAGGTTCGAGCGACGTATAACCGCCGGGCGTTTTCCAGAGGTACGGCGGCGCTTTCGAGCGCTTTCGGAGCATTCGGAAAGGTCACGTCGAGTACTTTAAGCCCCTCTCGGTCGCAGACAAACGCGTAACGAAACTGAATGGCCACGGCGGTCGGCTCCACGATTTGCGGCGCTCCGATTTCCGCAACAATCTTCGGATCGAGCGGGTTATCCAGGTCTACGACGAGCACGCCTCGTTTGCAGCAGACATAGGCAAAATGCCCGGCAAGCGTCAGGTTCACCGCTCCGGCCAACGCGCCGTTGGGATTGAAAGTGAGCGCCCGCCGCAGAAAGTTGTTGGTTGGGTTGCCGTCCAAGAGCGTTCCCACTCCGTCCTTGGGGTTCCCAATGACGACCAGGCCTTCGTGCAGATCGGTCAAATACAGATAAGCATACACGGGATGAATCGCCTGTTCCTGATTCACGTGATCCCCGCGCCAGGGTTCAAGGATCGAAGCCGGCGGCTGGGTCGGATCATTGGAAACGCGCCGTCGCGTGGGATCGACGGCCAGCGTTGAAGGACTTGCGATTGCCGTGGCATACTTTGTTTTTACGTGAAATGATTGTCCAAGCGGAGAAACGGGGGCGGTCACGATGCGTTCGCTAAACCCCTTGTTGTCGATGTTGGCGACGTCATAAGCGTAGAAGCCGCCCTCTCCGCGGGCGGCATACAGGTACTCGCCGCGGAGCTGCAGATCGAGGATCGCTCCCTGCGTGCCGAACAGGCCATCCACCATCTTGTGCTCATAAGCCTCTTTCAACTTCGCCTGGGCATCCAGATGACGCCGATATTCGTCTGGATAGGCGAGGCTGTGTAAATAACTGCCGATCACGGCCTGGGGCTCGTCATGTTCGGTGACGACGATCGCCTCAAAGCCTTCTTCGCCTTCCGCGACATAAACATATCGTCCGAGGAAGTTGACGTAGTTCGTGCCCTGCAGAAGAACCTGCGCCATCCAGGCATTGTTGCCGCCGTCATTGGCGACATGGCAATCCGTGCACTGCCGGGTCTCGGTGTTGCGCACGGCGTGGGGAAAATGCGGGTTGAACGCCTGACCTGAGTAGCCTTCCGTGGATACGGTCTGTTGCTGGGAGTAAACCCATTCGCGGTTGGCGTTCTGTGACCCGACTATAACCGCGCTCGACGAGCGAACCGGCGCGATCAGTCCACCCTTTACGGTGGAATCTTTGCCGAGCATGAAAACGTCGTCTCTCAATACCTGGAAGTTGTACGTCGTGAAGTTACGCAGCAGTTCTCCTTCGTAGTGCAGCATGGGCATCTTCATATTTGCTTTCATGGAGAGATGACACCCAAAGCAACTGGTCATCCAGGACGTGTGGCAGGCATAACAGGTCATGTTGGAATTGCTGTGGGCCAGTTCGCCTTCCGGACATGCGGCGTCTCCCCATTTGCCATTGCCGCGCGTGATGGTCTTGGCGTAGGCGGCTTTCGCGTTGTAACGTGGGGACGCGGGATTGACGGAATCGGCGATCTGCGGAACTTCCCATTCGAGGTCCTTGACCACCGTGGATCGCTGAATCAACTTCGTTCCTCGCCAGTCAAACCGGCGTCCGAAGGGCGTCTGCAACTTTCCGAGTGCGTTTCCACCGGCCGGGCCTGTCGAGACAAGCGAGGCCCGTTCACGAATCGTTCCGTGGCAGTCGATGCAGTCGATTTCGATGGCGTTGCGGACTTCGCCGTAGAGCTTGCCGTCTCCGTGAACGTCCTGCTCGAAATGGCAGTCCACGCAGTGCATCCCTCGTTCGAGGTGGATGTCCTTGAGGTGTACGGGCGCACCGGCGGGTGGCGAATCTCCTGTGTCACTCGCACGAAATAGGACCGCATCGCGAAGTTTCTCGGGACGAACGGGATCGACGATTTTTCCGTCACGATCAAGCAAACGGCCTTTTCGATCTTGCTTGAATACCGCTCGGAAGATCCATCCGTGGCCATGAAAGTCGGCGAATTGCGCAAGGTTCATTTCGGAGTTCAGCTCGCTCGTTCGTTCGAGAAACTGCTCGCCTGCGGATTGACCGCGGTGATCGCTGGAATGGGGATGTAGGTTGGACCACAGCCCTTTAAGAGATGCCGCCTCCGGATTGGATGACAAGCCGCGGACGGCATCCGCCGCATGAAGGGCCTGCTGCGCGGAGGGATACATGCGCTCTCCCTCAGTTTCGTTGTCCCACCAGGTAAACCCAAGGTATGAATTTGCAAAAGATGTCCCCGGGTGAACGTGACAGACAATACACTGGCTTGACGGAATGGATCGCGTCATTTGGTGGCGAATCGGATGTCCCGATTCCCCGCGCGGGATCGTGGGATCAATAGTTTGAGTTTCACCGAGATGACCGGCCTGAGCGTACATTTCTGAGTGGCCAGGGAATCGGTCGTTGGCGTAGATGACGTGGCACGCCGTACAGCCGCTTGATCGGTAGTCGCCGGGATGGTCGTTGCTGCCCAGGAAGGATAGCAGCGGATCGAGCAATCTGGTTTTCTGAAGGCCGAGAAACACCGGATCGGTGGCGAGTTGAGTTCCCAATCCCCGATCGCTCAGTTTCATGTCCGGTCGGCCGGGTTCCTCCGCGATGTTCGGAAGGCCGGGTTCCAATTCCGCCCTCTGGATGCGCCCGCCTCGCTCGAAAGCCCGCAGCAGATTGCCCATCTGCGTAATCTCCCATCGGGGGAGGGGATCGAGATAATCCAAAACGCCGCGTTGGCGTTCAGCGTCCGTCGGCGTGCGTACTGCGCGCATTCCCTGCGGAATGCCGTTTGCGCTATAGCTTTCACCGAATCGTGGCGTCTTATGGTGATAACTTCCGTTGTTGTAGAGGGCCGCACCCCACAACTGTGCGCCGTGAGTCATCATGGAAGTACGGACACGGCTTACTATCTCGCTGTGGCATTGACCGCACGTTTGGTCGACGACGCGAAGGTCGCCGGGGTTCACAAACTGGACAAATGCCGGATCCTCGCGGTTGAGAAGCGTGTAACTGCGAACGGGGTTCGCCGAGGAATAAAGTCCGGTCGACGGATCAGTCCAGTTCTTTGAGAACCGAGGTTGTACGTGCGCCTTTTCCATCAATGACAGATAGAGATGGCTGAATGGACGCGCGTTTTGTTCCGTATCGGGCCGTCGGACAGACGAATCTCCTCCGTGGCAGTCGATGCAACTGATGGGTACATCGGCCTCGTGCATGTTGCGAGCGTCGGTGTCGGTATGACAGGTAAGACAGCCGCTGCTTGCCTTGTCCGCTTCCTGCTGCGAGGCGAACCGGGCTATTGGCCGATCGCTTTGGATCAAGGTTTCGTCGGAAGTCGGGCTGCGGTCTGCGGTCGCCGCTTGGGGTTCCGGTCGAGGACGACATGCCTGAGCGCAATACAAGACCAACACGAAAAGCACCGCAATTAGCAATCCCTTGTGCATGGGCGTCGCCTCAAAAGGTCAGTGTGAGTGTCGTAAAAACCGCGTAAAGCGTCTCATCTGAATCGTAAATCTCCTTGAAGCCCGCTCCCGGTCGGAGTGCGGACACGCCGATGTTGAATATCGCGTTGTTGTTCAGGTAAGGCCGATATTGAAGCCCCAGACTGATGTCGGCGCCGATTTCCCGCGGAATGCTTGGCTGTTGAAGGAGCAACTCCAGCGGCTCGCTGTACGCAAACCAGAGATAGCTGGCGTTGAATATCGCTTTCCACTTTGGCGTAATCTCAGCATCAAGCCCTCCATTCAACAGAAACAACCCGGGATTGACGAAGTTGGCCTGTCCCTGCGTCTTGCTGGAGGACAAGTCGGGAAACAGGGTGTTGCGATTCACGAGGTTTACGCCCAGCAGACGGAGGGCCTGACGGTTCCAAAAGCTGAAGGGTCCCCCCGCGAAGTTGGGGTTTTCGAGAATGGCGTCAAAACCCCGGCCCTCTTTGTCCTTGGGTGAACGATCGCCCGATGCCCATAACGCCGACGTGCGAAGCCGAAGCCAGTCCACGTCGATCGAGGCCTCCAGCGCCGCCATCTGGGCATTGATCGTAAGCTTCTGACCGGCCAGGGCGTTGAAGTCGTCTCGCCCCAGCGCCCAATAGAAAGCGTGCGTCAGATTTGCACGCCCGATGTGCCCATCGCCGGTCCATCCCAGGTATGCGGCCTTCACATCATGCGGTGTAAAACTGCCTATGGGATCAGGCCGAACAAGAAACCCATTCTCGTCGAACTTGAGCGGCTCGGTTCCAGAATTGTCATGGCTGTAGTGAAATGAAAACTGCGTGGTATAGCCTTTTCTCCAGGCCGGGGGGAGAAGGGGGGAGTCAAGGGAGTCCTGTATGTAGTAGTTGGCCACAATGACGTGCTGGTCGCGGGCATCGAACGTATTGAGGTCACTGTTGGTGTCCTTCTCCGCCTGATAGAAATAGAGGATGTTCCACTGCTTTCGATTGGAATCGTGACTGCCGAACAAGCGCACCCCCTGGTTAACGTCGCTGAAAATGAAGCCCCGGAAGTCGCTTACGAAAGGTTGGCGCCCGACACGAAGGCTTACGAAATCGTAATTATCGCTCAGGTCGGCAAGCTTCGTTTCCCAGAACGCCTCCTGTAATGCGAAGTCTTTCCAGCTTCGCGTTACGCCATCGCGAACGTCGATGTTGACGATTCCCCTTTCTTCGACGTCAAGGTAGTTGAGGTTCAGGACGGGCGTAATGCGAAGCTGCCAATCGCGCGGCTTGAAGGCAGCCGACCCGTGAAAGATGTCAAACCGCATGATGAGGTTTTGGTTTACAAAGTTCTGCTGCGGGTCCCCGAAGAAATCGCGGCTGTCTGTCGTTTCGCTGCTCTCGCCGCTGGGCGTGGGGACGCGCCGATACTCGTAAGTGGTGTCGCTGATGAGCGTCAGATTGATGAACGTGTTCTGGCCGATGAGCGGGTAATCGCCCTTGAGTACGTTTTGATGGTAGGGATCATACCAGCGCCCCTCGACATACGGATAATCGCCGCCGATTGCTCCCATGGCCAAGGGGTCCAGCGGGTGCCGCCGGCCGAGGCGATCATAACGCGGAAACCCCACACGCCATCGATCCTCTATGGGCAGGAATCCGTCCGTGGGCTCGAAGCGCATTCGCACGCCCGACGAACCGGCGAACCCCAGTGCATCGCGCGGAGGGGCGTGTGCGTCCGTTAAGGCTGCTCCCGTGTCGAGTGATAAGTCGGTTGGTTTGTCGGGAGGTTGATAGGGCGCGGCTTTCGGTTCTTCGGCCCACAGACACGGGGCGGGAAAACAGATCATCGAGCCGCACAAGACGGACACGACCCCGCCCAGCCGCCAAAGCTCAGCGCCTACGAATCGCATCGTGGCTTTTGCCTCGTCGGTAAGGCTAAGGTTCCAGCAAATTGGCAGTCAGGTTTGCGGCAATATCTGAAAGCACCTGACTGATGATCGGTTGAATGATCGGTCCCAGGAACTCAGCAGTGCCGGCCGGACACGAGGCCCCCAAGAAGCAACCCGGCGCAAGCAAAAGAAGGACCCGCCGAAGCGTTCGTTTCCGCATGTTCACTTCTCCACCGCGAATCCGCGGACCGCCCGCCCGAACGAAGGACTATGAAGTGATCCGCGCCGTGCAACAGGCTAACAACTCCCCGCCGCCTAGCAAGCAAATTCCGGCTTCGGCGCTTTCTATTTTTCTTGACAATCCGCATCGCATGAGCGTAAGCTCCCTTACCGTCCGGGACCTGAGACGCGCCGCGGGTCTTGTCGATGGGCGCATTCCAATCGAGAGCCAGGGCGATGGTTTCACACGCTCCTCGGTCTTGCAGGCAAGGATGCCTCATAGGCGTCCTCATTCTCGTCGGCCTTTGCGGCTCCTGCGAAACAGGATTTCTCCCCTTCGATTCGTCACCCGGCGGCCCGGCCGATCCTCTGACCGTCGAAGAAGTTGATCAAATCATTCGTTCAGCGGCCGGATCGCTCTCGGCATCCACGCTCGTAATCGCGGTCACCGATCGTGAGGGCAATGTCCTGGGCCTTTTTCGAAAGCCGGATGCCCCCGTTCAAGTGGAGGCTTTTTTGGCTGGGCGATCGGTCGAGGTGGATACGAATGAACTGGCCGTCGCTCTAGCGCGTACCGGGGCCTTCTTTAGCAACGACCAGGCCCCGCTTTCTTCGAGAACGGTTCAATTCATCAGCCGCGAGCATTTTCCTCCAACGTTCCGGGCCAACGGAGCGGTCAGCGGAGTAAAGAACACGCCTTCGGGGGCGTTGTGGGATATCGAGCATACCAACCGGGGATGCGCTCTGAGCGACGAATTCCTTCCCGGCCAGGAAGTGACTCCGGCCACATCCGTGGATCGCAGCGGCCCCGGTACTGGAATAGCTACCATTCCGGGAGGTGTCCCGCTTTACAAGGGAGGGAAGGTGGTCGGCGGCGTAGGTGTGGCCGGTGTCGCCCCTCAACATGCCGAGTTCGCGGCCTTCTCCGGTAGTGCGGGCTTCGGACCATTGGTTCCCGCGCCGGGAGAGGTCTTCATCGATGGGGTGCGTCTTCCATTCGTCGATCAGACGACTCGTCCGATCGCGACAGCGCCGGGCGAGCCGCTCGGCGATTATGTGGCCATCCCCAACCTGCTCGATCCCACGACGACCCTAACGGGGCCGCAAGGCAGCCTTCGTCCCAATGTACCGGAAGGATGGCTTGTCGGACCCCTGTCCAGTTCCGAGCTATCCGCGGCGCAGGTCCGTTCCATCATTGAAAATGCCGTGTTTCGAGCCGACCGCACTCGAGCCGCCATACGCTTGCCGGGCGGCGCTCGCACGAGGATGGTGATTGCGGTGACCGCGCTGGACAGGTCGGTGCTCGGGCTGTATCGCATGGCTGACGCGACCGTCTTCAGCATCGACGTCGCCGTCACCAAAGGGCGAAATGTGACCTACTTCAGCGGCCTGGATCGAACCATCGGAGATCTTCCCGGTGTGCCGCTCGGCACCGCGGTCACCAACCGCACGCTTCGTTTCGGCAGCCAGCCCTTTTTCCCCCCCGGCATCAACGATTCGTTGCCGGGACCTTTCTTCGCGTTACGGGCGCGCAATCGCGACGCGCCTTGTACGCAGGGCTATCAAGCCGATGGGCCCAACCAAAGTGGAATCGTCTTCTTTCCCGGCAGCGCGCCCTTGTATCGCTTCGGACTCGTGCTTGTCGGCGGTTTGGGAGTGAGCGGTGACGGCGTGGACCAGGATGATTACGTCACCGCGGCGGGTATTGTCGGCTATGAGCCGGCCGACTTCCTTCGTGCCGATCGAGTTTCCATCAACGGTGTTCCCTTGCCGTACCTGAAGTTTCCGAGAGCGCCGGAAGAATAACGGAGCCTGGAATGCTGATCATCTTGCGGCGTGTATTCCTTGTGGTTGTCCTTTGTTCCGGTTTCGCGTCGGTAACCTTCGGACAGGAAAACGGCGACGCCAAAGTTCGCAGCGCTCTGGAAACGGCCGCCGGCCACCTCCAACGTAGCGACGCCCGCGCCGCTCTGGATGCCCTTGCACCGATCGAACAATTGGAACCCGACAACCCCTGGTTATGGTACTACCGGGGGAACGCCCACCGCATTCTCAGTGATCCGCGTCAGGCGATGAAAGACTATGACGTTGCGATAAACTCCCTTCACGCCCTTGGCGACCCGGACCCGCAACTTGCGAATACCATCGAAGTCGCGCGGCGCAATGCCCGCCGCGATATCTACAGTCTTTCGCTGCAAGCCGGTCTCGCGTATGACTCCAATGTCAGCTTCGGTGGAAGCGGCGGGGGAGTTACTTTTGTCGCCGGTCGCGAAGACGGAAAGTTTGCCACCAGCTTCCAATGGGACTATGTCCCAATTCTAACGGAACAGGAATCAGTAACGGTTGGTTTACGTCTGGCCGACTCCTGGCACTTTTCCGTGGAGGAATTCAATTACCAGGACTACGGTGGATACGTTCGATACTCTCGAAAGCTGACCGACCCCTGGAAATTCGATTTGCAAACCGATTACGATATTTCCTACCTGGGGAATGAGCCGTACTTGTCCAATCTTGCTCTTTCGCCGGGGTTCACGTACCAGTGGCCGGTGACTGATGCCCGCTTTCGGGCCGATCAAAGCACCATTGCCTATCGAATCGACTTCCAGGATTTTCTATTCGACACTGACCCGGGTCTGGATCAGGACGGATACGTTCAATCACTCGACCTCAATCAGACGTTCCAGTTCCGGCCCGGCTCGATGAGCGACCGGGCCTGGACCGTCGCAGCGGGCTATCGTTTCCAGTCGTTCAACACGGAGGGAACCGAGTTTGATCGGTTCGCAAATACCATTCAATTGGGCCTCACCATTCCTGTAGTGAATCCTTTGGCCCCGGACAAGGAGTGTACGTTCCGATTCACCGCCGCCGTGGAAATGGATGACTACTGGAACAGAAGCCAATTTGATAAGGACAGGGGCACGCGAGACGACCTGATTACCATGCTCGGCGCGGTCATTTCGCAACAACTGATCGACGATCCCCGGCGCGGCGAATTGATCCTGCACGCCATCGTCGGTTGGACCGATGCGGATTCCGACGTCCGCACATCACGTGGCGAGGATCCGTTCACCTACGACAAGCTGGTCGCCGGATTCCAACTGGAATGGCGCTTCTGATTGGTCAGAAACACGCCTTCATGGGCTTGGCGTAGGACTCAGCCCCAACGCCGCGGCCATAATGTGAAAGATTACATTTTGCTCCATGACGCCGCGGAAAAGATGCGCGTGAGGACCATCAGCGTAAAGCGGAACGTCCTCGCCTCCGTGCGTTTCATCCTTTAGAGGTACTGTCGTCTCTTGTTTGTAGTCCGGGTGCTCGGTCAAAACGGAGGAGAGATCGGGTCGGCCGTTGGCGCCGAGATAACCGGGCCCGTTCGCATAACCCAGAGTAGTATAGGGCAGGCCTTTTTCATCACGAGCCAGTTGTCCCTTGGCCTCGCAGTCGTCAACCTTGCCCAGGATCGGATTGCCGCGAGAGGGATACCCCGCCATGGTGAATACGTGACTATGATCGGCCGTCACGATGATAAGCGTCTCCTGGCGGCGCGTCTTTTGGACCGCGATATCCACAGCGCGAGCGAATTCGATGGTTTCCGTCAGGGCTCGGAAAGCATTGGTTTCATGATGGGCGTGGTCTATCCGCCCGCCCTCCACCATTAGGAAAAAACCGCGGGGATTCTTTTCGAGCAGGGCGATCGCTTTCGTGGTCATCTCAGAGAGCGAAGGTTCACGGGCTTTGTCGTCTTTGCGATCGTGTTCGTAACGCATGTGCGAAGGCTCAAAGAGTCCCAAGAGACGCCTGGTTTGAGTCGTCTCCAACGCATCAAAGGCTGGTTTGTCGGTCACATAGGCCGTGTGAGGCTTTTTGAGCCACTCGACCACTAAATCGCGCCCATCCGTACGCCGCCCGGTTTTGTCCGGATATTCGGCATCGTTCACTGTTCGAGGCAGGAAGTTCGCACGCCCGCCGCCTAATACGACATCGATCCCGTCGCCAAAGGGAAACTCGAGGAGCTGGCGGGCGATGTCACGAACGCCGATTTCTCTGGCTGACGCCGGCAAATCAGAATCATCTTCCCAATCTCGATCCGCTGAGTGCGCATAGCACGCGGCAGGGGTCGCATGGGTTACTCGCGTCGTGGTGACGATGCCGGTGGAAAGCCCAGCACGCTCGGCCAGTTCCACAATCGTGTTGACCTCGTTGCCTTTGACCGAATTGGGATCCCCGCGACTCGCGTTCTCGGCAAGTGAAAGGACCCCGACGCGAGTTTTGACGCCGGTCACAATGGCCGTCATCGTTCCCGCTGAATCGGCAACCTGCGCATCGGTGTTGTAGGTCTTAATCAGCGCCGTATAGGGAAGCTGCTCGAAGCTCAGCAGGTTTTCCTCACCGGGCTGTCCCCTTCGTTGGCCGTCCAAAATCCTCGCCGCCGTGACGGTTGTGACGCCCATTCCATCGCCGATGAAAAGAATGATGTTCTTGGCCTTGCTCGTGATGGGAGCAAGTTCTTTCGCCCGCTCGACGGCGGCTCGGCCTTCGCTGAACCAATGGTTTTCTTCGGCATGGACTGCGCTGAATGCGCACAGGTAGAGGATGAGCAATCGCCCGGTTTTTAGTATCATCGATGGCAGCCCAAGACGTCGCGAACTGCCGCTACGAAATCCTTGCACGCCGCGCCGACACACTGTTGCCAATCCGCGCCTGCTGAACCGTATTTCGAGTCCTCGTAAGCGTAGATGACGCTGCGCGAAGCCGCAACGATGGCGCCCGTTCCATCGGGCTTGAAACACTTGGCCACCTCCTCCGCCGATCGTCCCTGGGCGCCGAAACCGGGAACCAGGAAGATGCAATTGGGCATCCATGCCCGAATCCGAACGGTGGATTCCAGGTCCCTTGGCGAGACGACCGCTCCCACGCAGCTATACCCGCTGTCGCCGATTAACCCTTCCGCGCTGGCCCAGGATTGCACAAGGCGCGCCACGCTCTGGCATACCGTCGATCCGTCGGCCAGTTCCAGGCCCTGCACCTGCGAAGCCGTTTCATTACTCGTCTGCACGAGCACAAACAGTCCGCCGCCCGTGCGAAGCGAACAATCCACAAACGGGGCGATCGCGTCGTACCCGAAGTACGGATTCACCGTAACGGCGTCCACAAATTCGGGACCGGCCTCGCCAAGGTGAGCAAGTGCATACTGTGCCGACGAATGGCCGATGTCAGCCCGTTTGACGTCTCCGATCACAACAAGACCGGCTTTTTTCGCATCTGCGACCAGTTGGCGATAAACGCGAAATCCATCCGCGCCGAAGGGTTCAAAAAACGCGATGTTGATCTTGATCGCTGGTACGAATGGGGCAACGACACGAATCACGCCCTGCCCATAGGCCAGGATCGCCTCCCACGGCCTATGGTCATGTGCTGTGCGAATAGCAGGAGGTAATCGCTCAATCAGTGGATCGAGGCCAACGCACACCGGCGCGTTTTTCATCTTAATGGCCGCGAGGAGTCGGTCGCCGAAATGTCCCGCCAAGTTCGATTCTCCCTGGAAACCGCCGCATCGCCGGGTCATGGCATTCGAGTCGGCTAAGGCTGCCTGACTATAAGGAGGCATTCGATCGTCAGCAAACCTTGACTCGGTTGGATCGCATAGAACAATGCACTCGTATGGCTCGCAAGCCGAATCGCCGCCCGTCCAAAGAGGGAGAGAAGGTACGAGTGCCGTTTCGGCGCAACCGCGCTTCGCGGCCCCGACCCAACGATTGGACGCAGCAGTCCCGGGATTCCGACGATCGCGAGGTCGATTCGCCTTCCAGCGAGAACGTCGTCTCAAAAGGCGAAATGTCCCGCCGACGCACGGTCATCGTTCACGAGGATGCCGCCGATCGCCCCGGACTGCATCAGGGAGTAGTCGTCACCATGCGGGGGTTATTTGCCGACGTGGACGATGGTTCCCAAATCTGGCCTTGTACCGTCCGCCGAATCCTGCGAACTCGCCTGACCCAGGAACGCCATCCAGTTACCATTGGGGACCGCGTCCGTTTCAGCGCAGAGGGGGATACCGAAGGCGTTGCCAGGGAAGGGGTGATCGAATCCGTCGAACCACGTACCGGCCAGCTTTGCCGCCGCGTCGGACGGCGCATACAGACGATCGTCGCCAATGTCGATCAGGCCATCATTGTCAGCTCGGCCGCCGAGCCGCCGCCCAAGCCCAATCTCATCGACCGCTATATCGTCTCGGCGCTCGCCGGAGCGATCACGCCGGTGATCTGCATGAACAAGATCGATTTGGATTCGGATGGTTATGCGAGGTCGTTGCTCGATCGATACACCAACCTTGGTTATCGCACGCTCTGCACGAGCACGGTCGAAGGTACGGGTATTGATAAGCTGCGCGACGTTCTGCGCGGCAAGGCCAGTGCCGTCGCTGGCCAGAGCGGCGTCGGCAAAAGCTCCCTCCTCAATGTCGTGCAGCCTGGTTTGGACCTTCGCATCGGTGAGATGATTCAGAAATTCGACAAAGGGCGGCACACGACGACAACCGCCGTGTTGATCCGTCTCGATTTCGGCGGGTATGTCGTGGATACTCCCGGCATTCGTTCGTTTGACGTTTCAGAAGTCCCTCGACAGCAACTGGAGGCCTATTTCGTCGAGTTCCTCCCCTTCGTCCCCGACTGCAAGTTTCCGGATTGCTCTCATACGCACGAATCCGACTGCGCCGTAAAGGCCGCCCTGGAGCGAGGCGACATCCATCCCGATCGCTACGACAGCTACGTCCGCCTTTTCACCGAGCCGGATTCCGCCGCTTAGGCGCTAGCCCGACACCTGTCCGAAGCGATAATTTCTCTGGTTGGAGAGCGGTTTTCGGACCGTGAAGGGGCATCTAACGGGTCGAGACGCGATGCGTAAGTTACGCTGCCATAATAACTTACTGTTTGCTCACCGGACGGCTTTCCCGGCCAAGGGAGGTTTCTCGCTGGCGGAACTGGTCGTTTCCGTCGGAATCCTCATTCTGATGCTTTCCCTGGCGGGTCAGGTTTTCAACTTCACGGTCCAATCCACCGGCCAGGCCACGGCTCTAACCGAGGTTATGCAGGAGTTGCGGGCCCTCGAAAAAACCCTCCGCGACGACCTTCGGGGTGTTCAGCCAGGCCACTCGCTCATCCTCATTCAGGGCAACCCCGTCAACGCCTATTGGACTCAGGCAGGCAAGGATGCCGACGACGACGGCGATCCCTCCGACGCCAAGGGATATCCGCACGTCGGCGATCCCGAAAGAGAAGATCAGGCCGGAACCGGCAAGATGATCGCTCCTCGCGCGGATATCCTGATGTTTTTCACCGCTCGACCATCGGCCAGTTTTGTGGAGACGGCGGGTCAGCCGGTTATGTCCGGCCTTCAACAATGCGTATACGGTCACGCGGAACTGGGGGAGTACGCTCCGTCCGCGGCAGGCGCTGGTGCCCCATTGTACAATTTCGAGGTAGCACCAACGGCCTATCCGACACAAACCCTGGGCGGCGCTGAATATCCGTCCGTAACAACAGTTTCGTCTCTTCCCGCCGCGCAATGGCATCTCGCCCGGCGCAGCGTGCTCTTGTTGCCCACCGATCCACCTTCTGTATTGACTCCACCGTTAGAGTACCTCGATGACCTCCGACTTTTGGAGGGCGGGACGGACGTCATCGGCAACTTTTCGTATGAGCAGCAAGTGCTTCGCGCGCGGCTTGACGCGACCGGCAATCCAACCGGCGGGCCGTGGTTCCTGCCCGGGGTTTTCGGCGACACGAGCCAACCCTATGAAAACTGGAGAAAACCGTTCGTTCGCGGCAAACTCGATCCGACTCCGCCGGCGCTATTCGCCAATCGCATAGGCCAATACCTGCTTCCCAACTGCGCCTCCTTCAAGGTCGAGTGGAGTCTCAATCCTCGTAGCGAGTTCGTGAAGGGCCGCCTCGACAACATAAATGAAGTTCTTTGGTTTGACCCCGGTGACGTTGGTACACCTGCCGATCCCTATCCGGACCCGCTTCGGTCGTTAAAGAACGCGGCCAAGAGTGCGACGGGACTCACGAAGAACACCCTTGAATGCCTGCTGGGAACAAAGGTTAATAATTCACCAATCGTTGAATGTCGCCCGTTTCATCCCGATGGAATGGCTTACTCCCTCTCCGACCGGTTCCGCGGGTCCAACTTCCCTAACGCCGATCCCGACCTTGCCTGGGATCAACTTGCTCCCGACAAGAAGCGCCCAAACCTCGTGGTATTTACCGCCACGCGACCAGTGGATGGCGCACCTGAAAGCGAACCCGTGCTCGACCCCATGTTCCCCGGCGCTCTTCGCATCACCGTGGATGTTTACGACAAGGAACGTCGCCTTGAGCGACCCATCCGGCACGTCATGATCGTGCCGATCGGGGGATGACGATGTTCCGGATTTCAACCGCTCATTTTCCGATCAGAGCCGCCACCGTTGGGGAGCGGTCGAGATTCCTTCCGGATACGCCGCGCTTCGCGCAGCACGGCGCCGTGAGGATCGATACTCGAAAGTCTGAGCTCGAAAGTGGGGGGGCGGCATGGCCAGGTCCCGGCGCGGCGGGACCACCATGCCGCTGTGAGCGGGCGTCGGTCCTCGTCCTGGTCATGACCATCCTGGGGATTCTCTTCGTGCTCGGGGTCGCTTTCCTAGCCTCGATGAACTTCGAGGCCGACATGATCGCCTCCGAGAGCCAGCGCGAACGGGCGGAGCTTCGCGTTTCCGCTGCCGTGGACGACCTGGGTTCGACGCTTCGTGACGGCCTGATGTCCGAGGCGGGTTTTCCCTTCGGCAATTCGTCTCTCGCCTTGTCCTCAACGACCTACGCCGAAATGCCCGGTGTCCAGGGATCGTTCAGCTCCGTGGAGCCGCACTGGCACCCCGGTCCGGACGGCGTCTTGGGTGGTTCGGGTGCTGCCGACGACTTGTTGATTCTTCCCGGCTATGCCGACTTGGCCGGCTTGCGAAGGAGTCCCTACACGGGGCCGTCGCTTCGTCAGGGCTTTGCAATAGATACCAGCCTGCCCAATGATGGGATGGTTACGAACCTACCGACCGGTGAAAGTATCACGAAATGTCTTGGCGGAGTTAATAAGGGCGACGATTGCGATATCGCCATCCCTGGCGTTTGTCCGGGCAGCGTGTGTGAAGGCCCGCGAGTGCTCGACGCCGACGGCGATGGCATCGTGGATTCGCTCAGGTTCGACGTCCGCGACCTCGGTTTCTCGGAGGCCCAGATTTCCGCGTTGTCCGCGCGGCTCAACCCGCCGAGCAATCCCACGGGAAGGGTCTTTCTCGCCATGCGCGTCCTGCCGCACGGCGGGCTGGTCAACCTCAACGCCGCGCATCCCAAGCTCATCGAAAACGTGCTGGATGGCCCGCCGCTTTATCCTCCTGGAGTGCCCGTCGATCCGACGGTATACGGCAACTTTCACCACCGGCCGACGCAGAACCAGGTGGCCTATTCGCCGCTTCAGGAGGAGCGGCTCTTGCGCCGCCGTGGGCTGCTGCCCCCGCGGGTCATGCCGCCGTCGTGGCTGCACGGCAGCCCCTTCCTTAACCCCGCGAGCTTTTCGAGCGGCAAGGCCGACATGCAATGGCAGTTGTTCCATCCCCCGTATGCGGGGGCCGGAGCGGCCGGGGTCTTTGAGACGGTTTTCGAAGGCAAACATCGGTATTGGGCCTTCGGCAATAGCTGGGACGCCACCGATCCCGGTTCCGAATTCTACAACCCGGCCTTGCCGGACCTCGGCACTCTTTGGGCCGTCCGTATGGAGCCTTTCACCGCCGACGCCGCCGATGGAGCGGTGGATGGTTTCATGCCCGAATACGACCGCCGCCACCTTGTTACCACGATCAGCCATGACGACCTGCTCGCTCGCGGCGGTACGGTGCGCAATCCCGCTCACCCGCGCGGCGAGGAGGACATCCTGGCCAAGATGACCCAGGCCAACCGGGCGGAATACAACCTGGACCTTTGTGAACGCCATTTGCTATCCGGCGACGTCACGTTCCGGTTCGAGTATCCCGAATATCCTCGAACCATCATTGACGACTGCTGCCCGATGGCCCTCGGCTGCAAACTTAACTCCCGAAAGGGTCGATTGAAGCTCAGCCTTCCCTATTTGGACGACGAAATTGACTTGGCTAAGGGCATTGCCAATCCCGCGGATAGGCAAGCGGCATTTGATCGCATCTTTCGCCTGATTCACGACGTTTTCTTCCTTCTGGTCCGCAACGCGACGCGAGTGACCACTCTGGAGGGCACGCCTTGCGATCCACGCGTCGTGCCCAATCCGGACTGCGTCTACGCGAACGGTGTTTGTGGAAACAATGGAAAGTGTACGACCCTGCCTCTGGCTCCGTTGCCCCCGACTCCGATACCCGAATTCCCCGGCTGCGCCCTCGCGGCGTGCAGCATCCCCGGCTCCGTCTGCCGCGCCGACGGCGTCTGCACCATCCAGGCCCCGTACTGGCAGGAGGACAGACCCTGTGGAGGGGCCTGCGACGATCTGGCCGGAGAGATCTGCGACTCAGCCCTCGATCGGTGCGTCGATGTCTGGACTGGACAGACGCGAAGCCAGGCCCGCATTTCCCGTACGGCCGCCGCCCTTACCGCCAACATGATCGACTACGCCGACGCCGACGATGTTCCCACGCGCATTTCCCTGCGCATGCTCGATCTCGACCCGGGCATGTGCAGCAGTGGCCCCAACATCGGTCGCACCTGTGAGATGAACTCGGATTGCGGCACCGTCGGACGGTGTTATCCGCCCAAGGGCATGTGCGCGAAAGGTAACCTTACCAGCATCGGGCGCACTTGTGGAAGCGACAACGATTGCGCCGGCGGGGGGCCTAATGCCTGCCGCCCGCCGTACGCGGCCCCCCAGCCCGCCGCGGGTCGGGAGTTCGACTTCAACGCCGCTCCCGGCGTTTTTCAGCCACAATATGTCTACGGCCTGGAGCGGCAGCCGTATATCACCGAAGTCTCGACCTATGCCGAACCGCCTGCTTCTCCTCCCGGCCCTGGAACAATCGTCGCTCGCGCGGTTGAATTGTTTAACCCTTATGACACATCGATAGATCCGATGGATCCAAATACCAAGTATGTTCTGATCGAAGTTGACCCGGCGGGCGTTCGCAATGAAATCACTCTCGACGGTATCCTCGAGCCCAACACCGGCGCAACCTCGAAGCCCTTTTCAGTATTTGTATCTCCCTCACCACTTACCCCTACAATGCGGATTGGTCTGTTCAATCCTTTCCCACCACCCAGTGGGAATGTATACGACTTTCCGCTGGGTAACTCTCTGACATTCGGTCCTGATTGGACAATATATCTTATTCGCAGAGTTACGTTTCCCGGAGATCTCGCTCCAACGGACATTGTTGTGGACCAATTCAAAGTTAAGGGTGGTAATATTGCCGATCCTTCCGTTTGTACTACACCCACAGGCGACTGTACTCAGTCGTTGGAGCGTTCTGTAAAACTAGCCGAGCCATGGACGGCGGTTGTTCCTATTCCCGACCCTAAACCGGGAAGTACGTCTCTTGGCGTGGAAGATCCAAACCATCCCGCCGACAAGACGATTCACCCCGTTGAGGTGAACTTTGCCAATCTGGGGACTTTCAGCCGGCCGTTCAACGGTCCAGGCGATCCCCGCCACGGTTCAGTCGCCTTTCCGACCACCGGCTCACTCCTGATGCTGATGCGCCATGCGAATCGCTCGATGCAGGATTACACGGCCCCGAGCGGGTACACGGTGAAAAAACTCGCGTTTACCACTCGCCTGGTCGAGTCAACGACCGTAGCGGCTCCTGCAACTACCGTTACGGCCGAAAAGCAGATCGACAACGGACGAATGCCAGTTTTTGACGAGCCGCAGCTCGACGCGACGACGAACATCTGGTACACCGCCCATCACCTGCCGTCGTCCGTGACGCAGGCGGGCGAGCCGGGCAACCTCGACAACTTGCCCTGGGGGCAGTTGGTATTCGACTACTTCACGGCCCTGCCGCTAAGCAACCCCGGTCCGTATTTTGTCGGCCCGGCCTCTGCCCCAGCCCTGCCCGACGCCCTCCCACGCGTCGATCTCGACGGCCTCCGCGTCGAGGGGCGCATCAACATCAATGCCGCCCCCTGGAAAGTCCTGGCCGGGCTGCCTTTTGTTCCCATGGAAAAGATTCCCGTCGCCTTCAAGGGCAAGATTCGCAAGAAACTCGGATTCGTTTTGCCAACGGCGGTCGATCCGCTTAATCCAACTCCCGCGGAGCTTCTCGTCGCCGACACGGACACGGATTGGATCGGAGAAAAACTCGCTCAAGCCATTGTCGCCTACCGCGATCTTCGACCGATTCAGGGTTCGGGCGACTACGCCACCGGCGAACCGCGCCCAACAGGCGCGCTCGGTGTTGCGTATGCTCGTGGTTGGAACCCAACGGTGCCGGGCACTCCTCCGGTCCCCGTTCCACTCATGTCCCGCCGAGGGACCGGTTTCATGTCCGTCGGGGAGTTGGCCAACGTTCGGCACATTGGCATCACCGATCCGCTGTACCGTTTCGACTCCGCCGTCATCGATACACCGCCCGACAACAACAATCAGCAGAACTTCGTGGACGCCGTCGCCGCCCTCGTGGCTCTGGGCGACTGGGTTACCGTCCGCTCCCAGGTCTTTACGGTCTACGGCGTGCTTCGCGGCGAGGAAGACACGACCATTGTCGATGCCAACCCGGTAGTTCAGCACAGGCTTCGCGCCCGCGACGCGGACTCCCGAGCATTGCGCTTCCAGGAGACCATCGACCGCTTGCCGACGTTTTTGGGCGAGCCGTTGCCGCGGCGGATCGGGGACCGCACGCTTACCCGGTACACCGATGTCCAGAATGACTAGCTGGACGGTCCGGCAGGAGTTTCTCTCTCTCGCATGGTCCGGTAACGATGGACGAGAGTGTGTGAAAAAGAGGCTCTATTCAGCCGACCAACTTGCTCGTAGGGGGGCCGTATCCTGCTATAATGGTCAAAAGTCCGGGAGGGGTGTAAAAGCTGCGATGCCTGAACTGCCGCCGTACTTGCGGTCTACCTTGCAGTTGTAACCGGCCGCATCACACCCTCCTTCTTCCTGACCCTTGGAGTTGATGATGCGAATACTATCCAAACGATGGCCATTGGCGGCGATTCTTTGCTTCTCCACCTCGCTATCGATCGCCAGTCCGCAGTTCGATCCCGATGCCGGTGCAGAGGCGCTTGTAGTGCCGGAGCGCGGCGTAGTCGCCGGCGCTGCTGCCGACCCTGATTGCGACGTCATCGGTGTTTTCGGCAGTCCCTTCTCCGGCGGCAGCCGATACCGAGGCAACGTCTATCGCTTCGCTTTCGACGCCCGGCTCAAAGAAATCAAAATGGAGCTGGCCTTTTCGGGTGTGACCAACCTCACCGTGGCCATCCACCGCAAGGAAGCCGACGGCACCTACAAGCGATTCGTCCCCGACGTGATCATCCCCAACGCCTCCGGCAGCGGTCCGACGGTTCCCAAGTTCTTCACCACGGCTGACGCCATTCCATCGATGCCGGAAGTGGCCTTGGAGGCGGGCTTCGACTACGCCATCGCCTTTGCCTGGGGGGCGACGAGCATCACCTACGGGCGAGATTCTCAGATTTATCCCCTGCCCTTCCGGGCCGGCGAAGTGCTGGGCGCGGTAGCCGCCAACTCGCTTCCGCCGCCGCCGTCGCAGCTCGTGCCCGAGACGTTTCCTGAATTCCAGATTTTCACCGGCGGCGCGTATTCGATGCAGCTTTGCTTCGAGCCCGAACCCGGAGCGTGCTGTTCCACGAGTTTTCCGGATGGTTGCGATGAAGTGCTCTTGTCCGAATGCGACGGGACGAGGGACTTCTTTCACGGCGAGCACACCCTCTGCGCGGAAACGCCCTGCATCTTCGGCGCTTGCTGCTTCGACTGCGGCCAGTGCATCGACGCCTATACGAACGAGAGCTGCACGGCGGATGGGGGAGTGGAGTTCTGGTCCGGCGTTACCTGTCCCGCCGTAAACGCAGATCTCTGCCCGCCGATCACCGGCGCTTGCTGTAAATCCAACGGAACCTGCGTGGAAGTCTGCCAGCAGCTTTGCGACGGTGTCTATCGAGGCGACGGGACGACCTGCTCGCCGACAAATCCGTGCAAAGGGGCCTGCTGCATCCCCAATTTCGGCTGCATAGATACCACCCAGGCAAACTGCACGGCTTTTCTGGGTACGTTTCGGCAACTGGGAACGAGCTGCGCTACGCTGTCCGGAACGAACGAGTGCGGCGGGGCCTGTTGTTACGGAACCAGTTCGCTGACCAATTGCCAGTTCGTGCAGCAGCGGGCTTTTTGCGCTTATGACTTCTTCCCAAGAACGGCCTATCGCGGCGACACGATGGGCTGTCCAAGTCCCAACTGTGGATCAATCGATAGCTACCGGGCGTGTTGCCTGCCCGACGGCACTTGCATCAACGTTCCGAGGGCAAATCCGGAAAGGTGTACCGATGATCCCGGCGTCAACGGTGTGTACCATGACGGCGCTCGATGTGAAAACCTTTCCGGTGGATGCCCTGTCGAGGCTTGTTGTTTGCCCAATGGCGGGTGCACGCCTCTAACGGATGTTGGGTGCGCGAGTCGCGGAGGGTCCAGCCCCGCGGGAAATCCGACAAGCTGCGGCGTCTCGACCTGCTCCACTGGCGCGTGCTGCTTCACCGAGGACGGAGTGTGCACCATCAAAACAGCGGATGCATGCGCGAGCGCGGGTGGCACCTATAGCGTCAATGGAACGAATTGCCAGAACCCGGCATCGGTTTGTCCGGGAATCGGGGCCTGCTGTCGCAGCGACGGCGACTGCTTTGACGCCATGTCTTCCTCCCAATGTGATGTCATCGGCGGTGTGTACGAAGGTGACGGCACGGTCTGCGACGCGCCCAAGGTTGAGTGCGACCAGCGCGGCGCCTGCTGCGCCATCACGGGCGCATGTCTGTTTATCACCGAGGACCAATGTACCGATCCGGCCGTGCGCGGCGAGTTCACGGAAGTCGGCGAGCGTTGTCTGAGCAATACATGCCTGTCGGGAGCTTGCTGCTTACCAGACGGCTGTCAAACGAGAACGCCGGCCGATTGCCTCGACTCCGATGGCGATTTTCAAGGCATCGCCGTCGATTGTGATTCGGATCTGTGTAATGTCGGCGCTTGCTGCAACGGCGAAACGTGCTCAAGTCAGACGCGGCACATCTGTGAGCGCGAGGGGGGCACTTATCTGGGTGATGGTGTCGTCTGCGAAGCGTCAACCTGCGCTCTTGGTGCTTGCTGCCAGGGAGCAACGTGCTCTCAACTACAGGAGTTGTCGTGTTCCAAGCAGAATGGCATTTTCCTTGGAGAAGGCGTGACCTGCGTCACCGGCATCTGTAACGTCGGCGCTTGCTGCAACGGCGAAACCTGTTCCAGCCTGCCCCGAATCATCTGCGAGCAAGACGGCGGAACGTATGTCGCTGACGGCGCCGCCTGCGGCGTGGATACCTGCATTGCCGGTGCATGCTGCGACGGCATTGCGTGCAGCCTTAGAATCCGTTCAAGCTGTGAAGGCGGCGGGCATGTCTTTAGGGGTTCCGGCACCACATGCGACACTCCCAACGTCTGTCCCTGCACCGTCGATGCCCAGTGCGACGACGGCGACGAATGCACACCCAACGATCGATGTGCCAAGGGCGTTTGCATCAACGACTGGCACAAAGGGCATGCGGAGTTTTCTCAATTGGTCTCGTGCCTGGCGGGTCCCGCTCAACCGGTGTCGAGCGGGTGCGAGTGCTATGACCTGGACCGTGATGACGACGTCGATCTGCAGGACGTCGGCGAATTCTTCGACGGTTTCTCGCTTCCTTAGACTGTTGTAGGCAATGAACGGTGTGGACCGACGGATGGCGCGAGGCGACTAGCTCGTCAGCGTGGCTTCGGCTTCGGTGAGTTGTTCCGGAAGCGACGCACGAACCCCGTCAAGCTGGGCCTGCGTAATTCCCAGAAGATCGAGGGTTTCCGGATTGACGGTCTCGTTGCAGGCCGTCAAATAGAACCCAACCTTGTCCTGGCATACCATGACGTCGGCCAGTCGGATCAAAGAGGCAATGTTCTTCAACTCCACGCTTACCGCCTCGGGATTGTGATGGAACCCCACGGCCGCGCGAAGGTGCCTTGGGAACTTCCATTTCGTGGTCAGGCCCACACCAAACGCCTGATGATCGGCGCCGAGCACCTCACGTTCGCAGGCCAGAAAATCGTGGCTTGACTCCGTGCATTTACGAATCACTTCCCCGAACTGGTCCGGGAAGGCCTGTCGCTCGACCAGCGTCCCGATGTCGTGAATCAGGCCCGCCACGAAGACCTCGTCGGGCATTACCGGATGCGGTGAGCATTTGGCAATCGCCCGCGCCGCCACCGCCACGGCCACGCTGTGTCGCCACAAATCCGTGGCGCTGAACTGATCGGAGATGCGCTTTCCTTTGAAGAGGCGGGCGATCGACGCGGCGATGGCGATGTTCTTCACCGCCGACAGGCCTAGTAGAATGATCGCGCGATCCACGCTGGCCACCTGACCGGGCAGACCGTAGAAGGCCGAGTTCACAACCTTGAGAATTTTCACCGACAATGCGGGATCGTTCTTGATGACTCCATGCAGGTCCCTGGCCGTGCTCTTGGGGTCCTCGACCATCTCGATGATCCGGATGGTCACTTCGGGGAGCGTGGCGACGTCCCCGATGGACGCAATTGCACTGTCGACTACCGTCTTGCTCTTGTCGGCCGTCTCTACTGCTGCTGCCATGGTTCGTCCTCAGACTGTGCTGTGAGCGGTCGCACCGGCCCCTTTGGGTTCACCGGCTGATTTATCGTCACCGACGGTATATGTATTTAGAACCGTCCCCCGCTGGGCCGGCCCTTATAGTGTACTTTTTGACGGAAACCAGCGTCGAGAGGCACTGCGGCCAGTAATTCCGCGATCCGACGGCCCGCGCCGCCGTTTCCGTAAACGCTGCGGCCCACAGTTATCGGGCGCATCCCGAGAGCCTTTTTGATCGCCGCATGAACCGAAGATGGCGTTTCTTCCGCGTGAATCACGGAGGGCCCGGCGACCTCACGTCCTCGCTGGCGCGATCCGACATCGACCGACGGTGTGCCCGCCATCGCCGCTTCGATGATCCCACTCGACGAATTGCCCACCAAGACGTCCGACTCCATTAACAACCGCAAATAACTGTCCTGGTCCAGCGACCGCACGGCGCGGAAACGATTGCCGTTTGTCCGCCGATGCTCTTCGATGGCCTTGATGATGCCGCTGTGCCCGCGATCGCTGTTGGGGTAGATGCACGTAATGGCCAGGCCGGCCGCGCGAGCCGCACGAAGGATCATGCTCATCACACGATTTTCTAACGCTGCGCTTCGTCCGCACGGATGCTGCACAATCAGCGCTGTTTTCTCTTTTTGCAGGTTTAGATCTTTGATCTTCGATCTTTTCAACTCCGCCAACCGATCGAGCGCGGGCGCGCCTACGACGTATGCTCGCCGCGGAGATTCTCCCATTCTGATCACTCGTTGTCGCGCTTCCCTTGTCGCCGTGAGGTGCAGGTGCGCCAGCTTGGTGATGGCGTTCCGCAGGCTGTCGTCGAAATCACCCGGCGCCACATCTCCGCCGTGGATGTGGGCCACCAATCGCCCGGTGGTCAAGCCGGCCAGCGCGCCCGCCATGGCCTCGATGCGATCGCCGAGGACCAACACGATGTCCGTCTTCGCACGTTGCAGGTATCGCGCGATTCCGGAGACGCCCCGGGCCAATCCCTCGGCCTGATCGAGAGGGGAATCGTCTCCCCTCTGCATCGACACGCGCGCGCTGATCGACCAGCCGTCGCGTTGAATATCCTTGATCGTAAACCCGAACTTCTTGAGAAGGTGCGTCCCCGTCACGACAACCTGGAGCTTCAGCGACTTGTGACTATTAATCGCCTCCAGCGTCGAGCGCAGGAGTCCGTATTCCGCACGAGTCCCCGTGATGACGGCGATACTGCGACGCTTCACCGAACCATGTCCCATGACAGGAGCGTGTCATTCGGAATGTCATCCAGGGTCTCACGCCCGACGAGGCGCACAAGATCGCCCGGCGGGATGCCTGTTCCGGGGCGCTTCAGGGTGAGCATGGACTGAATGAGGCGCGTCCCCGCCGGTATCGATATCGCCGCCACTACGCTTTTCCGTGCCGCCGCCCGGGTGTCGTTTTCCGCCGCGCCCATTCCCAATTGTCCGCTGCCCAGCGCGCTCTCCACCAGTCTGAGCTGTCTTACGTATTCCTTGAGTTCATGCGGCGTAAGGGACATGCCATGATCGGGCCCCGGCGCCGAGCGATCCAGCGTGAAATGCTTCTCCAACACGCAGGCGCCCGCGGCCGCCGCCCAACCGCCCATTTCTACCGCCGTTGTGTGGTCGCTCAGCCCCACGGGAGCGCCGAAGTGCCGCCGCAGTTCGCCGATGGCCCGCAGATTGACGACCGCCACGGGCGTTGGATAGCAGCTTATGCAGTGGAGCAGGATGAGCAGTTCTGCCGTGCCAACTCGGCGGAGTCCTTCGACGGCCTCAGAGATTTCAATGGCCGTCGAAGCGCCGGTTGAAAGAATCAACGGAAACTCCGTCCCAACCGCGGCGTTGAGCAACGGCCCATTCGTCAAATCAGTCGAAGCAATCTTGATCGCCGCGACCCGATTCCCACCGGCTTGTTTGCCATTGCTCTTTGAGCAGTGATTCAACCCTTTGATTCTCGCAACGTCCTCGACTCCAAACGGAGTGATCACTAGCGCAATGCCAACTTCCTCGCACCTCCGTGCAATACGCTCGAAGTCGGCAAGGGTGAGTTCCAACGTCGCCAGCAATTCTCGTTGTGACTTGGCTGCGCAACGTTCTCGCTGATACGCAGCCGTCGGGGCCTGGGCCGTCGCCAATTCGCAGGCCCGGAACATCTGAAACTTCACGGCATCCGCGCCAGCCTCCGCTGCCGCCTCCACCATTCGAAGCGCCGTCTCTACGATCCCATTGTGGTTGACCCCGGCCTCCGCGATCACGAACACGGGCTTGCCGACACCGATCTCACGCCCGGCAATCTGCACTCGACGATCGACAATCGACGATCGATGATTCGAGCGGCTGCGTAACACCGCCTCCGCCTGGTGCAAGTCAACCGGCCCATCGATGTCCACCGCGTCTTCCGGCTGGCACGCGATCGCCCGGCGATCCCGACCCAGAAACGACTGATGATCGTCGGGCGTCTCCAGCGCCGCGAACAGCGCCGCCCGCGTGAAGACCACGACGGCCCCATCGTGGTAATACAGCGGGGAGAGGTCCTGCCGCCGATAGATGTTGTTCGTGCGAAACTGGACCATGCGATCTCCGTCGAGACGATGCACCCAGTCCGGGTGTTGTTTCGTCACTGGCGCGACGCTTCGCACCGAGTCAGCGCCGGTTTGAATTAGCTTGTCAATCGCCTCGTCGATGAGACTGGGCTTGCGAACCGGAATGTTTCCATACAGCAAGACCACCGCATCAACGCGGCGAGCCTCCCTGCTTACTAAGGGGGGAAGTTGGGGGGGGTGTCTCTCCCATTCCACCACCGCGTGCCGCGCCGCGGCATCCACCGTGGCCGTATCACTCGCCAATCGCGCGGGCCGATCAATGATCTCGATCCCCGCCTCTCGCGCGATGACCTTTGCTGCTTCGGAGTCGGTCGAAAACACAACGTCGCTAAGAAGCTTGCTCGCTCGTGCATGCTCGAACGTGTACGCGATCACGGGCCGCCCCAGCAACTCGCGTACGCACTTGTCGGGCAGCCCCTTGCTCCCCGCCCGCGCCAAGATGATCCCCAATACGTTCATCGTCTCTGTGCTTATCGGTCGTCCTAAGACGGCCTCTTGACTGCCCAGCGCGAGGCGAAGCTCCCTGGATAAGAGTCTGTTGAAACTCTACGAACGTGGGTTATTGACGAGGAGTCGAGACTTCCGGTCGCATGCCGTCCTTGGAGTCCCGCGTAGTTCGCGAAAGCGGGGCCGTCGGTTCAATGATTTCCCGCCGAATGAACGCAGACTGTGTACCCAGTCCCACCAGGTTCATCCCCGCATCGGTGCGACCGGCGGCCGCCCCGGTAAAGGTCAGGATCTTGTCCGATACGCCCAGCATCGGTGCATCTTCGCTGCAATCTCGATCAGGCGTGCCTCGCCGAAGGTCGGTCAAATCACAATCCGGATCAAAGCAGGTGCCGGAAGGAAACCCGCACGTGCCCTCCCCGTCACCACAAGGATTCGTCGCCGAGCAGGGGTCCAGCGATTCGCTGCAGAACTGACTGCAGCAGCATAAGCCGGGAGCGTCGCAGGAGTCGGCCCTCACTCCGTTGATGCGGGCATACCCCTTGTTCGTGTTCAGCAACTCGATCAGGAAGTTGTTGGGCGCGGCGTAATTACTCAGCAGCGTCTGGTCCCAGCATGTGATGCACCTGGATGTCCCCGTGCGTCCATCCTCGTTTTCGTTCCAGATGGTGATATCCGCGCGCGTGAGGACCGGACCGTCGGTGTTGGTGCTGTTGGGCCGCAAATCGACGCTCACAGGATACAACGTTAAGTCCGTATTCAGCGTCACTCCCGTAAGCGGCGACAGCCGGCTGAAGGCCGTCGAGCCCACCGCATAGAAATCGAAGAACAATTGATCCGGTGGAGCTTCGTATTCATCAAACCCATCCATATCGAGAAACGAAGGATCGCCGCCGCACGGCCGCCCCGCGGTAAGCTCGACGACGCATTGAAAATCGTAGGTATTGTACTCCCATGCCGAACGGTCGCGGTAATTCACGATGTCCACGTGACCGGAAAGGTGGTTATGGCTGATCGCGTTGCCGTTTAGGTCCACCGCGATGGCGATCACATAACCACGCAGGACGCGATCCCCAGGGAGTCCGTCCGGATCAGGACGACCCGGCGGCGTACCCGAATCCAGGCCCCGGAATGACCCACATCCCAGGGAACCGCCGCCGCGCAACATCGACATGAAGACGTTTTCGTGCGGCGTATAACAGGCGACACAGTCCGAAGAGTTGCAGCCGGGGTGCGCTCTATCGACGCCGGGAATGGCCGCCAGCGGAGCATCGCCGTTGATAAAGTGCCATTCCACGCACACGTCGCGATTGAGATCGTTGACCAGGGTGATGAAGGTGTCCTGGATCGGCGTTCCTGCCGCATCCCATTTGAGTTCAATCTTGGAATAAAAAAGAATGCTGCCTTTTTCACTGCTCGAACCGCCGGTACAGCCGTGACCGGCGACCAACGCCGCAACGACCATGGCAAGCATAAACAACGGAGAATAACGCCTGATCATCTTCCAACCCCTCTAGGATGGTCGAGGAAACGATCCCTCCACATGCTACTCATCGATCTTAGCGAAAGAGCATCTCGGCGGACAAGCAATAAATGTTCTGTTCCATCGGTCGCGGCCCCCGGGCCTATTCTCGGTTGTTGCGATTTATTGGACGAACAGAACGAAGCCCACCACAACTTCTGGTGGGCTTCGGAATCACGTCAATGACGATCGAGCGACCTTCCTCGCGACCCTTATCTCGATCCTCTACGCGGCGGCACTCGCTTGTCCCCTTTTAGTGGAGCAGTGGGGGGGATAAGGTCTCTGCGGATCACCGCCGGCTGCAACCCGATGGCCACCAGGTTTGTCCCTGCATCCGTGCGGCGTGGGACCGCTCCGAGGAAAGTCAAGATCTTGTCCGCCACGCCCAGCAGGGCCGCGTTCTCACTGCAATCGCGGTCGGGCGTCCCACGAGCGAAGTCCACTTGGTCGCAGTCCGGATCGAAGCAGCCGAACAAACCGCAGGTTCCCTGGTTCGGCGGCGTGCCGCACCAGCTGTCGTTTTCACAGGGATTATTGCCGTTGCTGCACCGCCTAATGCAGCAGCACAGGCCGGGGCCCTCGCAGGAGTCGGCCCTTACCCCGTCGATGCGGGCATACCCTTTGTCCGTGCCCAGGATCAAACGCGTGAAGTTGTTAGGCGCATCGTAGTTGCTCAGCAGCGACTGGTCCCAGCAATTAATGCACCGCGAGGTGCCCGTGCGGTCATCTTCGTTTTCGTTCCAGATGACGATGTCCGCGCGGGTCAGCACCGGGCCGCTGGTGTTGGTGCTGTTAGGCCGCAAATCCACGCTCACGGGATACAAAGTCAACTTGGTATCCAGTGTCACCGGCGCCGCGGGCGTTACTCGGCCGAAAGCCGTGGCGTCCACCGCATAGAAATCAAACAGGAGCTTGTCCCAGGCCAGGCCGTATTCCTGTCCGTCCATCGACAGCGTGGTGGGATCGGTGCCGCAGGGATTACCCGCCACGGGATCGGCCATGCACTGCAACGCGTAGGTGTTGTATTCCCATGCCGACCGGTCTCGGTAGTTGACGACCGTCACGTGCCCGGACAGGTGGTTCCAGCTGATGGGGTTTCCGTCGCGATCCACGGCAAAGGCGATGGCGTAGCCGCGCACGATGCGGTCTCCGAGCAGCCCGTCGGGATCAGGTCGCCCCGGCGGGAAACCGGGATCCAGGCCGGTCAGCGGCTGGCAGCCCAGGGAGCCGCCGCCCCGCGCCAACGACATGAAGACGTTTTCGTTCGGGGTGTAGCAGGTCATGCAGTCATAGGAGTTCCATCCCGGGTGCGCTCGCTCGATCCCGGGCATCGCCGCCAGTGGAGCGTCCCCGTTGATGAAATACCACTGCACGCATACTTCGCGATTGAAATCATTGACTAAAGTGATGAACGTATCCGAGGTGAGAGCAAACCCCGGCCCGGCCGTGGTCAACGCCGGGCTGAAGCCCACCTCAAGAGCGGAGAAGTACAGCAGACTTCCCTTCTCACTGACATTAAAGCGAGCGCAGACCGTGGTGGGACAAACCGGGTCCGTGCCCGAGCAAGTGTCTCGGCATTCGACCGGACCGCAAGGAACCGCGGGGCCCGAAAGCACATCCGCCGGACATGCATTATTGATTCCGTCGCAGTTCTCCGCCGGGTCGCAATCCCCCGCACTCGCCCGGCATTCGGTGGGCGGCGCGGCCGGCACCTTCGCATCCGGCGGGCATGTCGGCGATGCTCCGTCGCATTCCTCCGCCACGTCGCAAACTCCGCCGCTCGCTCGGCATTCAGTCCCTGCCGGATCGAGCGCGTCTGCCGGGCAGTCGCCAGTCGTTCCATCGCAGAATTCAGTGGAGTCACAAACGCCGAGGCTGATCCTACATGGGAACGCGGCAGGTTTGACCCGATCCGGACATACGGCGCTACCGCCGGGGCAGGTATCGGGAGCTTCGCAGAGGCCGGTTTCCGGTGTTCCGGAAAAGCATGGCGTGCCTGCCGACTGAAAGGCGTCCGGCGGGCATTGGGGGTTGATGCCATCGCAGGACTCCGGCAGATCGCAACTCATCGGACCACCCGCGGCCAGTCGACAGAAGCCGCCTGGAAGGACTGCATCCGGACAAGTAAAGAGGATGCAGAAGTCAGGGGCGTCACAAGCACCTCCTGGGCCGCCGCTGACGCAGGGCGACGCAGGTGGTTTAGGGAAGTCCGTCGGACAAAGTGCGCTCGTCCCGGAGCAGTTCTCTGCGGCGTCGCACTGGCCCGCTGGGGGTCGGCACACGAAGCTAGGTAACTCGAATTGGCAGGTCGCGCCGCAGCAGTCGCCGGCAACGTCAGGCCCCGGGTCGCAATCCTCACCGGTATCCGTGACGCCATCGCCGCATGAGGGCAGAACGCAGTTCGTTCGACAGGCGTCCGGCGTCGTGTTGGAGTTGGCTGCGGTGCCGTCGTCGCATTCTTCCCCGGCGGCAGCGTTGGTATAACCGTCCCCGCAGCCTGCAAACGTGCATTTACCGGCGCCGTCACATGTCGGAGTGTCTACGCCGCCGGTGTCGCAACCTTCGCCAGGTTGTACAACACCGTCGCCGCAACATGTGCACGGATACGGCGCCGACGGGAGGAAACACTCAGTGCTAAGACCAGAACCTGAGGCGGAGCAACCGGAGGAGCCGGGATTCGTCCCGTCGCAGGTTTCGCCGGTATCTACGACATTATCCCCGCAGGCCGGCAGAACACAGTTCGTTCGACAGGCGTCCGGCGTCGTATCGGAGTTGGCCGCGCCATCGTCGCACTCCTCGCCGGTATCCGTGACGCCATCGCCGCAGGACGGATTAAGGCAGTTCGTTCGACAGGCATCGGGGTCGGTATCGGAGTTGAACTGCGCGTCGTCGCACTCCTCGCCCGCGGCAGTATCCGTGAAACCGTCCCCGCAACACGTGCACGGATTCGTCGAGGTTGCGTCGCGACAGCTCGTACAGAAAGTGAAGCCCGGATCTGTCCCATCGCAGGTCTCGCCGCTGTCCGTCACATCATCGCCGCAGGAGGCCAGAAGGCAATCCGTCCGACATGCATCCGGGTCGGTATCGGAGTTGAACTGGGCGAGGTCGCACTCCTCGCCGTGAGCCGGTTGCTGGGCGAAGTCTCCGCAACAGGTGCAATCGGCGCGACATGCACTCGCCAGGCCCGAGTCCGAGGCGCTGCACACGAAGCCGGGAGTCGGATCCGTCCCGTCGCAGGCCTCACCCGTATCCGTGACGTTATCGCCGCAGGACGGGTTAACACAGTTCGTTCGACATGCGTCGGGCGCTGTATCCGAGTTGGAGGTACCGGTGTCGCACTCCTCGCCGGTATCCGTGACGCCATCGCCGCAGGAGGGCAGAACGCAGTTCGTTCGACAGGCATCCGGCGTTGTGTTGGAGTTGCCCGCCCCGTCGTCGCACTCCTCGCCCAGCGCTGTGTTGGTGTAGCCGTCGCCGCAGGTCGCCACCGTGCAGTCGCCTCCATCACAGGTCACCGTGTCGACCCCGCCCGTGTCGCAAGCCTCTGCTCCGGCCACGATCCCGTCGCCGCAAGTCGTGGAGCAGACGCTCGGCGAACCGGTGCACGTCCACCCGGCCTCGGTGGTACACGTCGCGTCACAGCCGTCGCCGCCTGTGGCGTTGCCGTCATCGCACATTTCCGGCGCGATGACCATCCCGTCGCCGCAGACCGGAGTGCAGGGGCTTCCGGGAGTGGGACAGGTATACCCGGTCTCGACGAGACACGAGTCCGAACAGCCGTCGCCGTTGGTGGTGTTTCCGTCATCGCATTCCTCGCCGTCAGCGGCCTCAATGGTGCCGTTGCCGCAGTTAAACGTGCAGACGCTCGCCGGCGGCGGCGTGGGGTTGGCGGTGCAAGTCCAGAAGTCCTCCTCTAGACACGAGTCCGAACAGCCGTCGCCGTTGGTAGTGTTGCCGTCATCGCATTCCTCGCCGTCAGCGGCCTCAATGGTGCCGTTGCCGCAGTTAAACGTGCATACGCTCGCCGGCGGCGGCGTGGGGTTGGCGGTGCAAGTCCAGAAGTCCTCCTCTAGACACGAATCCGAACAGCCGTCGCCGTTGGTAGTGTTGCCGTCATCGCATTCCTCGGGGTCGCCGGCCTCAATGGTGCCGTTGCCGCAGTTAAACGTGCAAACGCTAGCCGGAGGCGCACCAGGGTTGGCCGTGCAAGTCCACCCGGGCTCCTGGAGGCACGAATCCGAACAGCCGTCGCCGTTGGTAGTGTTGCCGTCATCGCATTCCTCGGGGTCGCCGGCCTCAATGGTGCTGTTGCCGCAGTTAAACGTGCATGTGCTCGGCGCGCCGGTGCAAGTCCACCCAGGCTCGGTGAGACACGAATCCGAACAGCCGTCGCCGTTGGCGCCGTTGTTGTCATCGCAAGTCTCACCATCGCCCACGTCCACAACGCCGTCCGGGCAAGCGGCCATGGCCGCACTCGACCACAGCAGGCTTATAGCGGCCACGCGAAATAGCACTATTCCAAACCTAGAAGTTGTCATTGTGCATTCCTTCCGAGTTCAAGATTGAAGTATGTATGCCGCTGCCCACCGAAGTGCCGGAAAATGCGCTTCCTCCAAAGTCCGCTAGTGGCGCACTCTCAACGCATTCCTGAGTTTGCAAGGGAGCGATCATCCAACTTCTCTCCCTGTCCGAAAACTAGGTAAGAAATGGTTTAACACGAAGTATGGCGTGATGCAACAAAAAACTGGGGAATATCGGTAATGCTAATTAATGGCTGACTAGGCCCTGTCGGCTTCTAGTTGTCAAATTAGGCAACTTAATGGTGTGTTTGAACACAATTGGTTTGACCGCCGCTCGATCTTTTCGGACTATCAACGCGAGCGGACGCCGATTATCTCGGCCCTTCTTGCAAGGCGCGCTTTTCTTCTTTCAACGGGGCCGTGGGGGGGATGACGTTTCTTCGGATGACCGCGGCCTGGGTTCCGATGGCCACCAGGGTCATGCCCGCGTCCGTGCGGCGGGGCGCCGCCCCGCCGAAGGTCAGGATCTTGTCGGACAGGCCCAGCAAGGCCGCGTCCTCGCTGCAATCCCGGTCCGGCGTGCCCCTGATGAAGTCCGCCTGAGTGCAATCCGGATCGAAGCAGTTAAACAGCCCACACTGCTGGGGAATACCGGCGCCGAAGGGCGGACAGTCGCTGGAGTTTTCGCAATCGGCGGCAGTGATGCTGCACTGCCGGCGGCAGCAGCACGAACCGGGGGCGTCGCAGGAGTCGGATTTCACCCCGTTGATGCGGGCATACCCCTTGTTCGTGTTCAGCAGCTCGATAAGAAAGTTGTTGGGCGCATCGTAGTTGCTCAGCAGCGTCTGGTCCCAGCAGTTGATGCAACGTGAGGTACCCGTGCGATCATCCTCGTTTTCGTTCCAGATGACGATGTCCGCCCGCGTGAGCACCGGACCGCTGGTGTTGGTGCTGTTGGGCCGCAGATCCACGCTCACCGGATATAAGGTCAGTTCCGTATTCAGCGTTACCGGCACCGCGGGCGTTAAGCGGCCGAAAGCCGTGGAGCTGACCGCGTAGAAGTCAAACAGCAGTCGGTCCCAGGCCAGAGCGTATTCCACGCCGTCCAGGGACAGCGTCGTGGGATCGACGCCGCAAGGGTTACCCGCCACGGGGTCGGCCACGCACTGGAACGCGTAAGTGTTGTATTCCCAGGCCGAGCGGTTGCGATAATCTACCACATCCACGTGTCCCGAGAGATGGTTCCAACTGATGGGGTTTCCATCGCGGTCCACCGCGAAGGCGATGGCGAAGCCGCGCACGATGCGGTCTCCGGGCAGCCCGTCAGGGTCGGGACGCCCCGGCGGCGTTCCGGGGTCCAGGCCGGTCAGCGGCTGACAGCCCAAAGAGCCGCCGCCCCGCGACATGGACATGAACACGTTCTCATGCGGGGTGAGACAGGTCACGCAGTCATAAGAGTTCCATCCCGGATGCGCCCGCTCGATGCCGGGGATGGCAGGAAGCGGATCGTCGCCGTTGATGAAATGCCATTCCACGCAGACCTCACGGTTGAGATCATTGACCAGCGTGATAAACGTATCTTTGCTGAGGGCAAACCCCGGCCCGGCCGTGGTGGCAGCGGGGCTGAAGCCCACTTCAAGAGCAGAAAAGGACAGCAGGCTTCCCTTCTCGCTCACACTGAGTCGGCGTACGCAGATGCCCGAATCGCAGGTCGTTCCGTCGCCTTGGTACTCTCCGCCGAGACCTTTACCGCCGCTGCACCGCTCCTCCGTTACCTCCACGCAACCGTCCTCGAAACCGGCAACTTGGAAGTGATTGTTACCGACACAGCACGCGCCCGTCGGCGGCCCGCCGCATTCGATCTCGTCGCAGGTCTGGCCGGGATGGAAAGTCTCGAACATTTCTTCACAGTCCTCCGAAAGCACATCGTCATCGCAGTCGGAGCCCAAGACGAGGCTGAATGGAAAGGGCGGGTCAAAGCAGCATGCCCCGGGTACCAGGGGACACTCGGTGGACTTGCATGAACTTCCAGGAGACTGCGGAGTCCCGCCTTGTCCAAAGCAAGCGGAAACGGTGATCTCGCTGCAACTGCCATCGTCGAAACAACACGCGGCAACTTCGCACGCTGGGTCTACACCTGCCACTGCGGGATCGCAGGTGGTCCCCGGTCCCTGGAACGTCCCGCCCGCGACATCGCATAGATCCTCGGTGAAAGGAAGAATAGCTCCCTTGAGGTCCACTGATTCCTCGCAGACCCCTGATTCCAGGCAACAGGCGCCCGCCGGACAAGTGACATTGTCGGAGTCGGTGCAGGCGGTCCCATCTCCCAGGTAGGTCCCGCCGCCTGGTTGCTGCGGACACGTCGTGGAGTTGACGGGGAGGGATTCGGCGAGGAACTGTATGACTCCATCAACGCAAAGCGATATCCCCTTTATAGAGAAACAGCAGGCCCCGGTGGGGCATGTTTCCACCGTGCAAAGAGTGCCATCGCCCTTATAATCGCCTCCAAGCGTCGCGCACTCGCTTGAATCTGTATTCACGCAACCTGGGATCGAGGCGGGGGTAGCTCCCGCCGTCGTAGCGTCAACTTCTACGTTGCAGCACGCCCCGGTCACTGGACAAGTGATGGAGCTACAACTGGTAAAACTGCAGGAAGCGCCTCCGTCAGCAAAGCAAGCCCCGCAGCTCGTTAAGAGAATGCAGCTGCCGTCCGGCTTGCAACACCCAACGGTGCCGCCGAAAGCCGGCGTCAATGGGAATGCCCAAAAAGCAATGCACGCCAGGAAGGCCGTTGAAGTCCGCTGAAGAAAAATGCCTTCTCGCCCCATTCTCCAAACTCCCCTCGTTAATGGAATGTCAGCTCCACCAGTCAGTCTGAATTACCCATTCTAGTGATGAAATGTCTCCCGCGCCAAGCAATAAAAAGATGATTGCCCAGACCGCAGCCCTATGGGCTATTCTCGGTTGTTGTTGATTTATAGGACGCTTAGGGGATGGCGATTCACGCAATCGCGTCGGCAAGGGAGGGCGAGAGGACTTCGCGAAGGCGGGCCAGGGCGCGCTGTTCGATCTGCCGCACGCGCTCCTTGGTGACCCCGAAGCGCTTGCCGAGTTCTTCGAGCGTCACGGAGGTTCCCGGTCTTTCCAGACCGAAATGGTTGCTTACGACTTCCCGCTCGCGTTCGCTGAGTTGCTGCATCCCGTCGGCGATGAGCTGCTTCACTCGTGCGCGATCGTCGGCGTGAACCGCCTCGACGACGGCCTCGGCCGCGCTTTCCAGCAGTTCATCCTGACCCGTAACGTATCGGGCGTTGTGATAGTGCTGCTCGGGGATCGAGCGGGCGTAGTTCTTCATCACCGCCCACGTCGCATAGGTGCTGAACTTGTTGCCGCGGGCATAGTCGAACTTTTCGACGGCCCTCATGAGGGACATGTTTCCATCGCTGACCACCTCGAAGAAATTGGAAGACCAGCCCACGTGCTTCTTGGCGATGCTCACCACCAGCCGCAGGTTGGCCCGCGTGATCTTCTGCCGAACGTCTTCGATTTGCGATCTCAAGTCCGAAATCGTCTCAAACTGTGCGCGTGTGGCCTCAGCAGGTTCAATGCTCTTCATCAGTGCCGCGGCCTTGAATTTCAAATAGTTGTACCGCCGGAATAAATCCTGCTCCTGCTCGCGGGTGAGCAGCGGGGTGAGGTACAGCGAGCGGAGGTAGGGCGGCAGGTCGCTGGGTATCCGCGGAGTACCGCCGCTCACTACGGCGGGCTCCGCCGCGTCAAGAATAATCGCATCCGCCGTCGGGGCGTCGAAGATCTCGTTGTGGATCCACTCCAGAGGCGCTTGCCGCCACTGCTCGAGTTGCACTTGTCGAAGAACGGCTTCCACTTCGGCTTCGGAGCATTCGAACGCGGCGGAGATGGACTCCAGCGAATCACCGGCCTGCCGGCACTTCCAGATGGCCTCATGTCGCTCGCAGCGAACGGGCTCACCACGGTTAGTGAAGAGCGCCGTTGCCTTGTTGGCCTCGTCATAGCGGCGAAGCGTATAACGGACGGTCTCCACGGCGCGTCCGGTTTGTTCGGCAATGACTTTCGCGGCCGCGTGCAGCTTCAACGGGCGCTGCGTCACCAGCTCGCGGGCCAAGTCCACGATCCGTGTCTTCTCCACCTCCGACAGTTGCGTGAATGCCGCGCCCTTCGACACCAGCCCTTCGTGTTGTTTGACGAAGCGGTCGATGGTGCTGCGGCAGAACGCCAGGCGGTTGACACCGTCCGCAAAAATCACCCGCAGGCCCATGAGCCCGCGGCTGCGCCATCGACGGACGGTCTTGGTGCTGACGCGCAATTCGGCGGCCAGCTCCTCGTGAGTGTCGAACGCCTCGCCCAATTCCGCGACGGTGAGGTCCGCCTTGCGGCTGAGCACCTCGGCCAGCGTCACCAGATCGTTGATCAGCGCCTTGCCGGGAATCGAATATCCCGTGGTGGCCCCACGCTTGCGATACTTGGTGATGTGGAAGCAAACGAACTCGAACGGATACGAACGGTCGGGAACGGCCAGGCCCAGCAGCCGGTCGATGCCTCGAATCTGCTCCATCCGCAGTCGGCGCGGAGAGAGAGTAAGTTGGTGTGCCAACTCCGCCATATCGCTATTAAAGAACTTCGCCATTGATCGGTCTGACGATCCCTTTGGAGCGATCATGCCCTGCGCAACGGCAGCCCGCATGACCCTCATTTTCCTAAGCGGCGTTGCGCCGCAGGGGCGAGTCCGTGTACGAGTAGGTCAGGAGCCGTCCCAAACCGGCTCCCTTCATCCCCTACATAACACGCGGTAATACCAAGGGTTACCCGCATGTTTCATTCTAATTATTATCGCCCCGCAATTCGAAACCGTCAATTGAGAATCCTGTTTTCGCTAGCACTATTTGCGAAGGAGGCGTTTGCTTTCAGTGATACTGCAACAAAAGACGGAATCAACTTATTACTAGACTAGTATGGAGTCTGGACCTGGCGCTACGGCGTACACCTCCCGCACTTGTCGCGGCAGAAGGCGTTGTTGGTCACCACCACGCAGTTGATGACTGGACAAGTCCCGCCTCCACAGGTCGAAGCGTCGGCGCAGGGTGCGCCGGGAGTCGGACCACCCACGCAGACCTTGCCGCAGTCCCCATTT
>Ga0187893_10000762_pt1 | contig 82315 bp, 58 predicted proteins | sample MA1701074metaG_FD_139574 | JGI IMG/M metagenome (GOLD analysis project Ga0187893, IMG submission 139574) | White microbial mat communities from a basaltic lava cave in the Kipuka Kanohina Cave System on the Island of Hawaii, USA - MA170107-4 metaG ... | reverse complement strand
GGCGCGCTGCTCGCGTTGCGGCGGGCCGGAATCGCTGATGCCGCGGCGGTGGTTGGCCGGATGCTGGCGGACCCGGATGAGCAAGTCCGCCGGATGGCGCTCGTGTGGGCCGGGGAACAGCAACTGGTCTCGCTGACCAACCAACTCATGATCGCGCTGTCGTCCGGTCAGGTCTCGCCGACGCTCCTGGGCACGCACGCGGCAACGGCGCGCCTCCTGGCCAAAAGGGCGAAGATTGAACCTGGTGCAGGCGGCGGTTCTGGTCAGGTGACGTTCTTTTCTCTCGCCGAACGGGTGTCACCGCAGCCGTTCATCGAAACGCTCAAGGCTCCCGCCGCCAGGACCCCGTTGCAGGCGCGCCTCGACTCCGTGCGCCACCTGGCGCAAACGACCAACGCGTCCGCCATCGCGCTGTTGAAGCGTATTGCGGCAGATCGGAAAGAGAACGAGGAGCTGCGGTGTGAGGCGTTGGTGGCGCTGGCGGGAGGCTCATTGGAAAGCAGTTTCCCGATCGCACTGTTGGACGACGCGTCGAGTGCGCTACGCGTCGAAGCGGTGCGGGCGTTGCGCGGAAGAACGTCCGAATTGCCGGTGCGCGAGGCCTTGCGGCGCGTATTGGAGTCCGATGCCGGCGGCGGCGCGGCGGCAAAAGAGCAGGCGCGATTTGTATTGGCCGGCGCGGCAGATCAAGTGGTGTTGGCGCGACCGCCAGGCCGCCCAGGCTCCGACGAGGAATGGCGAAAGGCGTTCGCAAGCACAGGCGACGCCGCGTCGGGCCGGCGGATTTTCTTCGGCGCGTCAGCGGGCTGCGCGCGCTGCCATCGCGTCGAGGATTACGGCGGGCAGATTGGGACCGACCTGTCCACCATCGCGCGAGGGGCGGATCGGGAGAAGCTGATGCAATCCATCCTGCACCCCTCGCGGGACATTGCCCCACAATTCGTCGCGCACACCATTGAGACCAGGGACGGTCAGGAATTCACCGGTCTGTTGATTGGCCAGAGCGTGAACGAGGGTGCGACGCTGTTCCTGGCGGACGGCCGGGCGGTCCTCGTGCCACCGGCGCAGATCGCGTCGCAGACCCAGTCCAAGGTTTCCCTGATGCCCGAAGGTCTGGCTGAGGCATTGACGGTGCAGGATTTCCGGGACCTGCTGGCGTTCCTGCTCTCGCGAAAATGATCGGCGCGCGGGGCAGGTGAAACCTTTCCCGTCGAAAGACAGTCATCAGTTGCGCGGTGGTGACAATCCCGCAAATAAACAGAAAAAACCCGGCGGATTCCGCCCTGGGGTTGCGCATGTATGGCTGGACTCCAGAACCTTGAAAATGAACGACCGTCGTTTGCAGAGCCGCTCGGTTTGCCGGAAAGCATTGTCTTTGAGCGGGCTGTGTGATACAAGGTGATGATCCCGACGGGTGATGTATCCGCATTCGACTCAATTCCACTCATTTGATTAGTACCAATGAAAAGCCTTTTTCGTATCCTGGGAGCGTGTGGTGTCCTGTCCTTTGGAACTTCAGTTGCCTACGCCCAGCCGGCAAATGATCTGTTCGCCAATGCGTGGACTCTGAGCGGCCCTTCTGTTTCCACCAATGGAAACAGCGCCAATGCCGCCCCGCGAGAAACCGGCGAGCCGAATCACGCCGGCAATCCGGGCGGGCGCTCGGTCTGGTTCAATTGGACTGCCCCGCGCGACGGGCAGATCCGCGTGGACACCATCGGCAGCACCATCAACACCATGCTCGCCGTGTACACCGGCAATGCGGTCAATGCGTTGACTCCGGTAGCGTCCAACGACAATGCGCCGGGTTTGGGCAATGACAGTCTGGTGGAGTTCCTCGCCTTGCAGGGGGTCACGTATCGAATTGTGGTGGATGTATTCAATCAGGCTCCGCAGTTCCCACAGTTTCGGCCGCAAGGCGGCGATTACATGCTGCATTTGCAAGCACTGGCCTCGGTGAAGATCCTTTCGCCCACCAACGGCAGCATCGTTTATTTCGGCACGCCGTTTGAAGTCGAAGTCGAGGCCGAGGTCGGCAACCCGCCCATCCAGCGCGTTGAGTTCTTTCGCGGCCCCAGCCTGCTCGGCTCGGACCCCACCGAGCCTTACCGCTTCACGATGAGCAATTCATCGTTGGGCACCAACCTCCTCACCGCCGTCGCCGTCGATGGCGGCGGGGTGAGATGGACATCAGCCGTCGTGCGCGTGGCCGTGCTGAACCTCGGTGTGACCATCGTGTCACCGCTGGAAGGCGCGATTTACCAGAACACGAATCCGATTGGCGTCTCCGTGGTCGCGTCACTGCCGTCCAGCACGATTACCAACGTGGAATTTTTTGCGGACGAACAGAAGTTCGGGCAGGATGCGACGGCTCCGTTTGCCGCGCCGTGGAACACCGTGCAGGGCGGCATCCATCGGCTAACGGTGGTGGGACGCGATGGCGGCGGGATTCTCTACACCTCCACGCCGGTGACCATTTCCGTCCCGCGCGCCCTGGTGCCTTTCGGCTCCGTCTGGAAATACCTCGATAACGGTTCCGACCAGGGCACCAACTGGATCGCCCGCAACTTCAATGACGCCACCTGGGCCAGCGGCCCGGCCGAACTAGGCTACGGTGACGGCGACGAATCCACCGTCGTCAGCTTCGGTGGCGATCCCGATCTCAAGCCCATCACTACCTATTTCCGGCACGCCTTTACCATGGGCGACCCAGCCAACTACACCAACCTCACCGTCAACATCAAACGCGATGACGGCGCCGTGCTCTACATCAATGGTGTGGAATTGCAGCGCTTCAACATGCCTTTTGGTCCGCTCAACTATCTTACTCCCGGCTTCACCGCCAGCGACGACGGCGAAGGCGTCTATACTGCCAACGTTCCGCGCGCGTTGCTCTCTCAAGGCCTCAACGTGCTCGCGGTCGAAGTTCATCAGGAGTCCGCGGTGAACGACGACATCAGCTTCGACCTCCATCTGCAGGGCGTGCTGTTCCCCACCAATCAACCACCCCTCATTGCACTGACCAGCCCCGCCAATCAGGCGTCCTTCCTGGCCCCTTCCTCCATCACTCTCACCGTGAGCGCGTCTGACCCGGATGGCTCAGTGGCCAAGGTTCGCTTCTTCGACAACAGCGCACTGCTGGGAGAAAGCACCGCTGGCCCACACACCTTCGTTTGGAATAATCCGCCCCCCGGCAGGCACCTCCTCCGTGCCTTTGCCATTGATGATTCAGACACCAGCGTCGGCTCGGCGGAAATCGAGATTTTCGTCTATGACGCCGCCGGCACGCCGCTGGCCGAGATCAGCACGCCGGCCAACGGTACCGTAGTCGAAGGCCCCATCAGCCTTCCCGTCAGCGCCCATGCCAGCGCGCAATCCGGCGTCGCCAACGTCCAATTCTTCGCCAATGGCGCGCTCATTGGCCAGGACGTCTCCAGCCCCTACAACGTGCTCTGGAACGCGCCCTTCGGAACCAACTCCCTGTTCGCCGTCACCATCGACAGCGGCGGACGTCGCGGCACTTCTGCAGTCGTCACTGTCGTTGTCACCATTCCTCCGACCAACACTGTCGCGCCCACCATCACCGCGCGCAATCCGGCGGCCAATGCCACAATTACCAGCCTCTCCACCATTCGGATTGTGTTCAGTGAGCGCGTCACGGGAGTGGACGCCGCCGACCTGCTCGTCAACGGCGTGCCAGCCATATCCCTGAGCGTAAGCAGCGACATTTATCTCTTCACGGTCACTCAACCGCCCACGGAGGGCACTGTTGCCATCACTTGGGCCGCTGGCCATGGGATCACCGACTTTGGCTATCCCTCCTCGCTGCCCTTCAATGAAAACGGGCCGGGCGGCTCGTGGACTTACACTCTGGTGGATCGCACCCCGCCCACCATCATCACGCGCGCCCCCGGTGCCGGCGCCACCCTCACCAACCTTTCGCAAGTCGCCGTCACGTTCAGTGAAACCGTCACCGGTGTTGACGCAGCGGACTTCCTTGTCAACGGCGCGCCGGCCTTTGGCCTGAGTGGGAGCGGCGCGAATTACACCTTCAGTTTCTCCCAACCACCTTCCGGCCCGGTGTTCATTACCTGGGCCGGCGGCCACGGCATCCGCGACCTGGCCATCACCCCCAATGCCTTCAACACCACGGGCACCAACGGCACCTGGAGCTACTTTCTCGATGCGCGCATCATTCTGTCGCAGTCCAACGCGATGTGGCGCTTCGTCAAAGGCACGGCTGAAGCCTCCGCCCCCGTCACCGCCTGGCGCGCGCCCCTCTTTGACGACTCGAACTGGTCGAACGCGCCCGCGCCGTTCTTCTTCGGCGATCCCTACGGCTCGGCGGCCAACCCTGGCACGGTCCTTACTGACATGTCGGGCAACTACAACAGCGTTTATTTGCGCCGCACGTTCAACGTCCAGAATGCCGGGCCAATCACCAATCTCCTCCTGAGCGCGCAGAGCGACGACGGTTTCATTGCGTGGATCAACGGCGTCGAAGTTGCCCGCTCCGCCAACGTGCCCGCCGGTCAAATGCCCTACGACGGCACCCTGACCGGCACCGCCAACGAACCCGGCGGCAACGGCGCGGCCTACATCAACTACACGCTGCCCAATCCCGGCGCCTACCTCGTGGACGGCCCGAATGTGCTGGCCGTCCATGCGTTCAACCAAAATCTCAACAGCACCGACTTCGGCTTCAACGCGCAGCTCTACACCTTCCTGGCCGACCCGGCGACCGTTGCCCCGCGCATCACCAGCGTCGCCCCCGGTGCGGGCCTGGTCTTTTATTTCACGAACCTGACCGTCCGTTTCTCCGAAGCGGTGACCGGCGTTGACCCCGGCGACTTGCTGATCAACGGCGTGGCGGCCACGGGCGTCAGCGGCGGGACGAGCAATCTGACCTATGTCTTCTCGTTCGCTCAGCCGGCGTACGGCTCGGTGTCCGTGACCTGGGCCGGCGGTCACGGCATCGTGGATTTCGATTCGCCGCCCAAACCCTTCGATGGCGCGGCGGCAGGGGCGACTTTTCAATACACGCTGCTCAATCCCAGCACGCCCACCATCGTGGGCCAAAGCCCCCCCGCCAACGCTACCGTGGACAACTTCACGCAACTGAACGTGACCTTCAGCGAACCTGTCACCGGCGTGAATGCGGGAGACTTGCTCGTCAATGGCGTGCCCGCTTCAACTCTTCAACCCATCAATTCTTCAACCTATCAATTCACCTTCACGCGCCCGGACTACGGCCCCGTCACGATCAGTTGGATTGCAAGCCACGGCATCACTGATCTGGATGTGCCGCCAGTGCCGTTCGACATCACCCGGCAGGGCAGCACCTGGAGTTACACGCACGTCGATCAAACCGCCCCGCGCATCGCCGCGCTCAACCCGCCCGCCGGCGCACAAGTCACGAACCTCACGCAAATCGCGGTCACCTTCAGCGAAGCTGTCGCCGGCGTGAACGCCAGCGACCTTCGCATCAACGGCGCGCCCGCGACCAATGTCACCGGCGGTCCCGTCAGCTACACGTTCCGGTTCCCGCAGCCCAATGCCACTGTCGTCAACCTCACTTGGGCCACCGCGCACGGCATTCGCGATCTCGCCGCCGTGCCGAACTCTTTCGACGCCACCGGGCCGGGCGCGACCTGGAGTTACGCTACGCCGGACAACCTCCCTCCCGCCCTCGCCATCACCGAGCCAGCGCCGTTCGTTACCGTGCGTTCACTCAACTCCATTCGCATCACCTTCACTGAGGTCGTCACCGGCGTGGACACCAACGATCTGCTCATCAACAACCGCCGCGCGTTGTCCGTCAGCGGCTCCGGTGCGGGACCATACACCTTCAGCTTTTTGCCGCCGTCGAATGGCGTCGTCTCCGTTCGGTGGATTGCAGGCCACGGCATCGCCGACCTGGCAGTTCCGACCCCCAATCCATTCGGCGGCGGCGAATGGACTTACGCCCTCGACCCGAACGCGACCTTCGCCGGCAAGGTGCTGATCAACGAAATCATGTTCAATCCACTCGGCGGCCGCCCCGCCGACGAATGGATCGAACTGCGCAACGTCAGCGCCGCGCCCATTAACCTCGCCGGCTGGCAGTTCACACGTGGCGTGCGCTTCACCTTCCCGAACATCTCGCTGCCGCCCAACGGCTACCTCGTCGTGGCCGCCGACGTGGCGGCGTTCCAACTCAACTTTCCCGACGTGACCACCGTGGTTGGCGGCTGGAGCGGCAGCCTGGCCAACAGCGACGAAACCCTCGAACTGGAAACCGCCCTCGGCGAAATCGTCAACACTGTTCACTACGCCACCGAAGGCGACTGGGCGCGGCGCGAGCGCGGTCACGGCGCGGACCTGGTCGAGAACATCACCCGCAACGGCGGCACCGCCACCGCCCGCATTTTTGGCCACGGCTATACATCCGGCGGTGGTGGTGGTGGCGGCGGGGGCGGCGCGGATCAAATTCTGATCTCTGGCGCGGACCAATCCGAGTACAACGGTCTCTTCACCATCGCCAACGCCGGTTCCAGCACCTTCAACTACACCGTGACCGGCACGCCCGAGACGCCCGCCACTGGCCACATCATCGCGCGGCACGTTGTGGACAATGGCGCGTCCGGGTGGTCGTGGTTCGCACCGGCGGACGGCTTCGGCAACTCCATCGAACTCGTCAACCCCGCCCTCGGCAACGCCTCCGGCCAGAACTGGTCGCCCAGCGCGAATCGCGGCGGCACGCCCGGCACGCCCAATTCCACCGCCGCCGCGAACGTCGCGCCGCTTATTCTTGAACCGACACATTTCCCACCCGTGCCCAAGTCCACCGACACGGTCGCCATTACCGCGAGGCTCCTCGATGAACAGGCCAACGGCGTGGCCAGCGCGCGGCTCTTCTGGCGTCAACACACGGAGAATGACATCGTCTCCTTTACAAGCACGAACCTGTTCGACGACGGCGCTCACGGTGACGGCCTCAATCGCGACGGTCTCTACGGCGCGGTGCTGCCCGCCTTCCCCAACGGCACTGTCATCGAGTTCTATGTCCAGGCCACCGACACGTCCGGCCTCTCCCGCACCTGGCCCGCGCCGACCTGGGAAACGAACAACACTTTCGCCCAACTGGCCAACGCGCTCTATCAGGTGGACGACGAAGTGATCTCCGACTTCATGCCCGCGTTTCGTGCTGTGCTCACCGGCTCCGAAAACGCCGTCTTCCCTTGGGGCAACCGTCAAACCGACGCCGAAGTGAACGCCACTTTCATCAGCATCGACGGCGACGGCACGAAGATTCGTTACCTCTGCGGCGTGCGCATCCGCGGCGCCGGCTCGCGCAATCAGACCGTCCCCAACAACCGCCTCAACATTCCGAACGACAATCGCTGGAACGGCCTTCAGGCGGTGAACCTCAACAGCCTCTACGTCCACTCGCAGATCATGGGGGCGGCGCTGGCGCAACGTTCCGGCCTGCCCGCTTCGCAGGGGCGCCTCATCCAATACCGCCGCAACGGCGTGAACCCGTCGCGCATCCAGCAGCCCGACATGGGAGGCGGCGGTTTCGGCGGACGCGGCGATGGCTACGGCACCTTCATCATGGTCGAGCCGGTCAACGGCGACCTGGCCGCGCGCATGTTCCCCAACGACGGCGACGGCAACGTCTATCGCGCCTCCATCGGCCAGCACAGCGCGCAACTCAATTACACTGGCACCAACGCGGATACCTACGTCGGTGCCGGCTATTTCAAAACCTCCAACCAGACCGAGAACGACTGGACGGACATGTTCAACCTCACCTCCGCCTTTTCGGCGCAGAACGTTCCGCTGGCCGATTACGTGCAGATGATGAGCACCAACGTGAACGTTGAATTGTGGATGCGCTACTTCGCCTTCGGCACACTGACGTGCTACGGCGAAACCTCGATGTTCAACGGGCGCGGCGACGACTACGCGCTCTACCGCGGCGTGAATGACCCGCGCTTCGTGGCCATCGGCCACGACTTCGACACCATCTTCGGCCAGGGCGACACCACTGGTTCCTTCACCACCACCACCAACAACAACGGGAACCCGACCATCTTCATCATGCTCAACCCGCCGAACACCGGCGGCAACAACGCGCCGAACATGCCCTTGCTCCGGCGTTTCCTGACCAACGGCGCCTTCGCACCCATCCTCTTCGGTGAGATCAAGCGGCTGTGCGACACCGTCTTCCATCCCTCGCAGATGGGGCCGCTGATGGACCAGATGCTCACCTGGCCCAACGGCCCGACCACGCTGACCATCGAGACGATGAAGACCTTCGCGGCCAATCGCTGCCGTGTGGTGGAATCGCTCATTCCGCTCTCCCTCAGCGTCAGCAACACGCTGGGCTTCGCCAGCGGCTTCCCGCAAACCACCACGCCGAACGTCACGCTCTTCGGCACCTTCCATGCCATTGACACGCGCAAGGTGCTCGTCAACGGCGCGCCGGCCAACACCTCGCCATGGGAGGGTCGTTGGACGAACACCGTCACGCTCCAGCCCGGCATCAACCGTGTGCTCGTGCAGACGCTTGATTCCAACGATGTGGAGTTCGCCCGTGCCACCGTGGATATCTGGTTCGATGATGGCAGCACGGAGAACGTCTCCGGCGCGCTCACGGCAGACGCCGTTTGGTCTTCGGCCACCGGACCATATCAAGTCACCGCCAGCCTCACGGTGCAATCGGGCGTCACGCTCACCATCCTGCCCGGCACCACGGTCTTCCTCAGCCCCGGCGCGAGCCTCACCGTCGCCAACGGCGGGCGCATTCTGGCCGAGGGCACCGACGCCGCGCGCATTCGCTTCAGTCCCGCGCCGGGGGCGGCCAATTGGGGCGGCATCGTCATCAACGGCGCGGCCGGTTCGCCGGAGTCGCGCATCGCCTACGCGCATTTCGCGGGCTACAACAACACCGCCATCGACGTCAACGCCGGCGATCTCTTCCTGAGCCATTGCACGTTCGGCAACCCCGCCGAGCGTCACCTGGATCTCGACGGCGCTTCGTTCGTGGTGGAGGACTGTTACTTCCCCCCCTCGACCGCGGCCTTCGAGCCGATTCACGGCACCATCGGCATCCGGACCGGCGGGCGCGGCATCTTCCGGCGTAACTTCGTTGGCCGCGTGCTGGGCTACAACGACGCCATCGACTTTACTGGCGGCAATCGGCCCGGCCCGATTTTGCAGGTGCTCAACAACGTGTTCATGGGCAGCGACGACGACCTGCTTGACTTCGACAGCACCGACGCCTGGGTGGAGGGCAACATCTTCCTGCACACACACCGCAACGGTTCGCCTGACTCCGCCAGCGCCGTCAGCGGTGGCGCGGACAACGCCGACACGTCGCAGATCACCATCATCGGCAACCTGATGTTCGACGTGGACCATGCCGCCAATGCCAAGCAGGGTAACTTCTACACGATGCTCAACAACACCATCGTGCATCAGACCAGGATTGGCAGCGAAGACACGAACACCGCTGTCGTCATCCTCGCCGACATGAACGAACAAGGCACTTTCACCGCCCAGGGTGCGGGGATTCTCCTGGAGGGCAACATCATCCTCGACGCCGAAAACCTCACGCGCCACGTCACGACCGCGCTGGTGACTTACACAAACAACCTCATCCACCAACTCACCGGCGCGCCGTGGAACGGCCCCGGCGGCGGCATCGTAAACGTTGACCCGCTGCTCACACGAATTCCCCCCTTCACTGAGACGACCGCCTTCAACTCATGGGAAGCGGCGCAGGTAATGTGGGAATACTTCGCCCCGCGCACCGGATCGCCCGCAGTTGGGGCTGGGCCGAATGGGCGCAGCTTGGGCGCAGTGAGTGAGGAGTCGGTAGTGAGGAGTGAGGAGTCGCCGTCCTCCACTACTCACTCTTCACTCCTCACTCCTCACTCTCCAGTGCGCGGCATCTCCATCTCTGGCGAACCCATCGGCGTCACCCCGCTCACCACCGCCACGCTCCGCGTCGATCCGCTGCGCACCGGCAACGGCATCCCCACCGCCGGCTTCGCGGACGGCTCCGGCTTCACGCATTACAAGTGGCGCCTGGACGGCGGGCCTTGGAGTGCGGAGACGCCGACGGCGAATCCCATTCAATTGAACGTCCTCAGCCCCGGCCCGCACTTTGTCGAAGTCGTCGGCAGGAACGACGCGGGTTTCTACCAGGACGATCCCGTCTTCGGCGAAGATGCCGTCATCACCGTCTCGCGCACCTGGACAGTCGATCCCACGGCCTCGCCGCTGCGCCTGAACGAAATCCTCGCCAGCAACGGCGGCGCGGTGGTTCACAGCGGCACGAGACCTGACGTCATTGAACTGCACAACGCCAGCGACGCGCCGCTCAGCCTCGCGGGCTTCCGCCTGACGGACGACGCAAATAACCCCGACAAGTTTATCTTCCCCGCGGGCGCGACCGTCGCTGCGCGCGGCTACCTTGTTGTCTATGCGAACAATGCCGACGGAACGCCCGGCCATCATCTTGGCTTCGGCCTGGGTCAGGAAGGCGACTCTGTTTACCTGTTCGGCGCCACGGCCACTGGCGGACGGTTGCTCGACTCAATCAGCTTCGGTCCGCAACTCACCGACCTGTCCATTGGGCGGCTCGCCGATGGCGAATGGGCGCTGACCCTGCCGACGTTCGGTGCCGCCAATCGCGCGGCGCAACTCGGCGACCCGCGCGCGCTGCGCATCAACGAGTGGCTCGCCATCGCGGAAGCCCCGTTCAACAGCGACTTCATTGAGCTGTACAACACCGACTCGCTGCCGGTGGCATTGGCCGGCCTGTATTTGACCGACGAAATCCTCGGCTGGCCCGACCGCCACCGAATGGCCGCACTGAGTTTCATCGCCGGCAACGGCTATCTACGCCTTATCGCCGACGGTGACGCTGGCGCTGGCGCGGACCACTTGAACTTCGGCCTTAACGGCGACCAGGGTGCCATTGCGCTGAATGCGGTGGACCTGTCGCTGATCGATAGCGTCGTCTATCAAGCGCAGCGCCTAAACATCTCGCAAGGCCGCAGCCCTAACGGCTCGTCCGCCCTCGCGTTCTTCGATACGCCCACACCCGGCGCGCCGAACCCGACTGTCACCGGACCACCTCCGTTCGGCGGTGCGCTCGTGATCAACGAAGTGCTGGCCAACAACGCCAGCCTCGTGGAAGTGATCGGCACCAACAGCGTCACGCCGGACTGGATCGAACTCTACAACGGCACCACGGGCGCGGTTGACCTCGGCAACCTGAGCCTGAGCGACGACACACTGCTCCCGCGCAAATTTGTCTTCGCCGCCGGCACGCAAATCGCCGCGGGCGGTTACTTGCGCGTGCATTGCGCGGACAGTCAGCCCGCCTCGCCCAGCAACACGGGCTTTGGCCTGCGATCCACTGGCGGCGCGGTGTATCTATTCGACAGTCCGGCCAGCGGAGGCAGCCTGATCAACTCAATTGTGTATGGCATCCAGACGCCGAACCTCTCCATTGGCCGCGTGCCCAGCGGCGGCACGAACTGGACGCTCAACACGCCGACGCCCAACGCCGCCAACAACGCCGTGCCGAACTTTGGCAGTGTCGCCAACCTCAAAGTCAACGAATGGCTGGCCAATCCCGTGCCCGGCGAGGACGACTGGTTTGAAATCTATAATCCGAACACGCTGCCCGTCGCGCTCGGCGGCCTGCACCTCACCGACGACCTGAACAATCGCACCAAGCACCGCATCGCCGCGCTGTCCTTCCTCGGCACCGGCACGAATGCTTATTTGCAAATCCAGGCCGACGGTAACACTGGCGCGGGCGCCGACCATGTGGGTTTCTCGCTCCGCGCCGAACGCGAAGACGTGGCCATCTCCACTGCGAACGGCACGCTCATCAATGGCCACACGTTTTTCGTTCAGCAAGAAGGTGTGTCCGAAGGCCGCTTCCCTGATGGCAACACCAACATCGTCCGGTTCCCTGGCACCGACTCGCCAGGCGAATCGAACTGGCGCCAGCTCACCGACATCGCCATCAACGAAGTGTTGACCCACACCGACCTGCCGCTCGAAGACGCCATTGAATTGCGCAACCTCACTGGTTCGCCCATCGATGTGGGCGGCTGGTGGCTGAGTGACGACGAAGGCACGCTCCTGAAGTACCAGATTCCACCGCCCGCCGTGATCCCCGCCAACGGCTTCCTGGTGGTTTACGAGAACGTCTTCACCAATCGCGAAATCGCCGCCGTTCCCTTCGCGCTGAGTTCGCAAGGCGACGAAGTCGTTCTTTCCGCCTACGCCAACAACGCGCTCACTGGCTACCGTACGCGTGTCGATTTCGGCGCCGCCGCCAATGGCGTTTCTTTCGGACGCTACGTCACCAGCGACAGCCGCGCGCACTTCGTGGCCATGAGCGCCCGCACGTTCGGCGCGGATGACCCGGGCAGCGTGGAGGAATTCCGCACCGGCCTGGGCGCGGCCAACGCCTACCCGCGTGTCGGCCCCGTGGTGATCAGCGAGGTCATGTATCACCCGCCCGATCTCGGCACAAATGACAACGGACGCGACGAGTTCATCGAACTGCGCAACATCAGCACCGCGCCCGTGTCGCTCTTTGATCCAAATCATCCGACGAACACCTGGCGCCTCCGCGACGCGGTGGACTTCAATTTCCCGCCTGACCTCATCCTTGAAGCGGGAGACATGTTGCTTGTCGTCGGCTTTGACCCGGCGAACAACCTGGCGGCGCTGGCCGCGTTCCGCGCAGCTTACAACCTCGCCGCCAGCGTCCCCATCGTCGGCCCCTGGAGCGGCAAGCTCGCCAACGACACCGATGACATCGAACTGCGCCGCCCCGACGCGCCGGCACTCGATGGCGATGCGCCCTACTACCTAGTTGAGCGCGTTCGCTACACCGACATTGCTCCGTGGCCCGCGCAAGCGGACGGCACCGGGTTCTCGTTGCAGCGTCTGGCCGACGACGAGTTCGCCAACGATCCCGCGAACTGGATCGCTGAAGCACCCACGCCCGGCCCCGTCGCATCCAGCGGCGATACCGACGGCGACGGCCTGCCCGACGACTGGGAAAACCTTTACAGCCTTGATCCGTTCAACCCGAACGACGCCGCGCTCGACAGCGACGGCGACGGCCTGACGAACGTGCAGGAGTTTCAGCTCGACGCCAGCCCACGCGATCCCGCCAGCGGTTTGCGCCTGAACATTGCGCGCGCGCCCAGTGGCCCGGGCCTCGTGTTGAGCTTCGCCGCTGCTGCCAACGTCACCTACGCCATCGACTACACCGACGCGCTCGGCACGGGATGGCAGCAGTTGCAAAGCTTCTCAGCCATTTCCACAAACCGCCTCGTGCAACTCGCCGTCACCGCGAGCGGTGCGAAACGATTCTATCGCCTCCGCACCGATTCCGGTGTGACGCCTGTGGCGCTGCGCATCAACTCCGTTCAATCCATACCCGGCGGCCAGGTGTTGCTCAACTTCAACGCCCCGGCGAACCAGAGTTGCACCTTGCTCTACACGCCCAACCTTGGCGGCGTTGCCTGGAGCACCGTTACCAACTATCCAGCGGTTTCGGACAATCGCGTGATCCAGCTTCCCGTGCCCGCGTCCAGCGCGAGGGGCTTTTACCGTTTACGGTCACCGTAGGATGGCGAAGCGCAGACGACGCTGCCCGGCGCGATTTCGCCGCTCTTTCTCCTTGAAGTCCGCAGACAGAGTGAGTTGAATCAAACTCGTTCCACCGCCCAACCGCGTCCAGAGATTTGGATGGTCGCGAACCGGCTCGGCCAGGCTTTCATTCGGTCGCGTCGCTTCGGAACATCAGCGCGGTTGGACGCACAAACTCAGACCAACGGATCCGGTTGTTATGAAAAACTTCACCTCCAACCTCCTCGCCGGTTTGCTCGCTACCAGCTCCAGCCTGTTCGCCCAGGGACCGCACGACCCCGACCAATGGCCCTCGGTCGCCAACCCGAACAGCTCGGTTCATTTCGTCAGCGCTGACAATTCCTTCGCCCCCCTGGGCGGCGGATGGACCTCCTCCCTCGCGATTCTCAGCGGAGGTGATCAAGTCACTTCGCCCGTCACGCTGCGCAGCCGGGCGGGGCTCAAGGTGCTCGGCAATTATCTCAATACCGCGGACAGCGTGTTCACCGAATGGGCCGACAACGACACCATCGACATCCTGATGCAGGTGTATGGCGACGACGCGGTGCTCGGCGGCACCGGACAGCCGCGCAATTTCAACTTCCTCATCGGCACGCTGCCCGAACTGAGCTTTCCGCTCGGCGGGCAAATTCCGGTGGCGGCCAAAAACCAAAAATGGAACTGGGTCTTATTCCGCATCACGAATGGCACGCGCGCTTCGGACGGCTCGCGTTTCGTCGGCTCCATTCCAGCCAATGCCCAGGGCGGCTTCCAATTCGGCGGCGTCAACGGCGGCACCATCCGCGCAGAGGGCGTGCCCAATTTGATCGTGCGCGTCATCGCGTTTGGGGAGCGGGGCGCGTTTGGCGAACCGTCGGACTATACGGCCTTCGCGCCGCCGGACGCCTGCGAGCCGGAACCTTTGACGAACCATGCGTTCCTGGATCTCCAGCGCACCAACGAAAACCACATGACGGTGCTCAACAACGGCGATCAGACCACTGAAATCTCCGACTTCGCAGGGCCGCCGTTCGAGGGGGACATCCGCCGCGCCGTCCGCGCGCTGGGCAGCTACATGAACTTCGCGGTGACGGACAATTACCTTGGCCAAACCTGCAACGATCCGCGCGCCATGAAGATTTGCGTGGAGTTTTACGATGATCCGGCGCTGGCAGGTTCGCGGTTTGGCCCTGATGCGTATGCCACCGACTCGACGGGCAGCGTTGGCTTCATCCCGGCGGAACGCTGGTACACCTTGCGCGGCTCCGGCGAATGGCAGAAAGTGGCGTGGACTATTCCCTCGGTAAATCTTTTCGGCGTGAACGTCGCGCCGTTGACCGCCGGACCGCGTCTCTTCTTCGAGACGGGCCGGCCGTTCATTTCGCGTTTTGATCTGGCGGTGCTGCGAGTAACGCCTCATCCGTTGGCCGGACAGGATCCGCTGGCCGATTGCTTTGAAGATCCGGACATCTGCACGACGAATTACGGCAACTATGTCGAAATGAACCTGGCCACTGGCTTGCTCGACGGACTTGCGCCCGGCACCTCCGGCGGGGATCAGGAAATGATTCAAGGCGAAGCCGGCCCGGCAACTGATTTGCGCTTCGCCATTCGACCCTCGCACAATGACGGCAATCCAGCCTTTAACCACCACTACCTGAACCTCGCCATCGTGAACCAGGCGCTCGGTCCCTCGACCCAGCCCAACGCGCGTCTGGCCATTTGCATGACTTACTACGACGATCCGGCGCTGGCGGGGCAGTCTTTCCGTCCCGAAGTGTATCAGTCGGACCGAAACGGCGTCACAACCTTTGCGTTCACGCCGGGGAACATTGCCGTGGTGCTGCAAGGCACCGACCGCTGGCGCGAGGCCTACTTCGAATTGCCGGACGTGAAATTCAGTGGCGTCAATCAAGGCCCGCAGGCCGCGGCGCGCTTCTTTGTTTCGGGGAAGATTTATTTCTCCCGCGTGCGTTACGCCGTCATCCGTCCGTGCGGCCCATTGGCGGGCGTGAACCGGCTGGCGGAATGTCGGCAGCCGACCCTGCGCATCCGGCGCGAGGGCGGAGACGCTCGGCTTTCCTGGACGACGGCCGTCGAAGGCTGGATTCTCGAATCGACGGACAGCCTTACCACGCCCAATTGGTTGCCGGTGTTCAATTCACCGAGCATCGAAGGAGACGAGCACGTCGTCCTGACGCCGCTGGCGGGGACCGCCTTCTTCCGCTTGAGGAATTGAGCGTTGGATGAGGTATTGAAGGGCCTGCCAATTGTTTTATCGTGCGCCATCAAGCGGAGAAGCCCGTCAGGTTCAACTCAAGGACGCAAAGACGCAAAGACGCAGCGCGTCGGCACCGCAACCTGGGTAGCGCAAAGTTGCACTCTGCTGTATCGCCGATTTCCAATCGGCAGACCATCGGGATTCTCCTTCGCACGGAACTGAACGGGCGGCTTGCGGGTTGCAAACCCGCGGTACAGCAGATTGAAAATCTGCGCTACGGTTGCGCCGCGAAGCACTCTCCTTCCTCTGCGTCTTTGCGTCATGGCGTCTTTGCGTTAATTCCTTTCTCGCGGTCAATCATCGCGGTCATGGTCGCTTGGGGGCTTGTCTTCGGCGGCTTCCTGGCTTCGCGCGCACACGCCGCCTCACTATGCTTCAATGAAGTCGTCGCGCTTAATGACACCGGGCGCGTGGATGAAGACGGTGATCGCCCGGACTGGATTGAGCTGTTTAACGGCAGCGGCGCGTCTATCAATCTCGGCGGCTACGGCTTGTCCGACGAAGAAGACACTCCATTCAAGTGGACGTTTCCGCCGCGGGTGTTGCCAGCAGGCGGGTTTCTGCTCGTGTTCGCTTCCGACAAGAACCGGACCAACGGCGTCAATCTGCATGCGAACTTCGGCATCCGCTCGGAAGGTGAACGGCTGTTCCTCACACGGCCGGACGGCGTGCGGATCGACGACTGGCCGGGCATCGCCATCCCACGCGACTACTCCTACGGCCGCCAGCCTAATGGGAGCACGAACCTGGTTTTCTTCGCCGCGCCGACACCGGCCGCTGCGAACATCACGACTGGCCTGGCTACATTCGCATCGGCGCCGCTACCCTCGCGCACGGGTGGCTTTTACGACACAGGGTTCGATCTTTTGCTCAGTTCGCCGGACCTCGGCGCGGACATCCGCTTTACGCTCGACGGCTCAGAGCCGACTACCAACTCGCCAGCGTTCGTCTCCGCCTTCATGGTTCGCGATCGCTCTGGCGATTCCAATTTGCTCTCGATGATTCCCGGCACCTCGACGGCCAATCAGCATACCGACGGCTGGTTCCCACCCAACGGCCTCGTCAATAAAGCCACCGTGGTTCGAGCGCGGGCGTTTCGCGGAGGCGCATGGCCGAGTCCAGTGGCGACGCACACCTACTTCGTCTTTTCCAACGCGACGCAACGCTACGCCCTGCCGGTCGTGTCACTTGCCCTCAACACCAACGATCTCTTCAATTACACGACGGGGATCTACGTGCTCGGCAAAGTGTTCACCGATTACACCAATGCGCATCCGGGCGAGTTCCTCACCGGCCACACGCCGGCCAATTACACGCAGCGCGGCGACGCTTGGGAACGGCGGGCACATCTCGAGTACTTCGAGCCTGCCGGCAGCACTGGGTTTGCTCAGAACGTCATCGTGGACATCCAAGGCCAGTCCTCCCGCTCATTCCGGCAAAAATCGCTTGGCATCAAATCCCGCAGCGACGCGCCGCCCACCGACACCATCGCCTACGAACTCTGGCCCCGCCTGACGGACCGCGCGGGCCGGGCACTGACGGCAATTCCGAACCTTCGCCTCGCCAATTCCGGCAACGACTGGAACGAAACCCTCTTGCGCGACGCGCTCTGCCATCGCCTCTGCGCACCCACGGGCATCGACACGCTGGCCTACCAGCCCATGGTTGTGTTCCTCGATGGCGAATACTGGGGCATCCATAACGCGCGTGAACAACTGGATCCGCTTCACTTCGAGAACCATTACGGCGTGCCGCGCGAAGAAGTCGTGATCTGCGAAACCATCGGCACGCTCGTCGATGGCCGGCCCGGTGACCAGCAGCACTTCATCCAGATGCGCGCGTTCATCGAGACCAACGACATGACCAACCCAGCGAACTACGCGTGGGTCCAGACACAGATGGACGTGCGGAATTTCATCGCGTATCAGGCCAGCGAGATTTACATCGCCAACGCCGACTGGCCCCACAACAACATCCGGTTCTGGCGCAAGCGCACGGCCCGCTTCGAAACCAACGCGCCCCCCGGCCACGACGGACGCTGGCGTTGGGCCATGTTTGACACCGACCTCAGTTACGCCCACTCGTGGAGCGGTGGTTACGGCGATAACACGCTGGCGGCGGCGCTGAATCCCAATGGGCGCCCCGGCATCAACGCTCCGTGGTCCACGGTCCTCTTCCGCCGCTTGATGACGAACTCGGAGTTCCGTCGTGAATTCATCAATACCTACGCCGACCATCTGAACTCGACCTTCAAGGAGAACCGCGCGGATGCCGTCGTGAACCAGATGCAGACGGCCATTGCGGCTTCGATGCCCGAACACATCCGGCGCTGGCGCACCATGGGCAACTCCTGGAACACCTGGAGCAATAACGTGCGCGCCATGCGCACCTTTGCCAGCCAGCGCCCGATCAATTGCCGCCAGCACCTCATTACGCAGTTTGGCTTGAGTGGTTTTGCAACGGTCACATTGAATGTGTCGCACACGAACCGCGGCCGGCTCCGCATCAACACGCTCATCATCGACGGCAGCACACCCGCCGTGACCAACGGCCTGGCGTATCCGTGGCGGGGCACCTATTTCCGCGGCGTGCCCATCGAACTGCAGGCACTCCCCGCGCCGGGCTATGTATTCGCCGGCTGGAGCAACCGCGCCGACCTCGGCTTGCAGGATACCCTTACCATCAGCCTCTCGAACAATGTTACCTGGACCGCGCTGTTCGAGCGCTCGGTACCGCATGATTTGAACGCCGGCCCCTACCGGTTCACCTCATGGAGCGCCAACGAGGCCGCTGGCACTTATCCGCCGCACGTGCGCTTCGAGCAAACCTCCGTGCCAGATCCCGGGCTGCCCACGCCAATGGAGGGCGAGTGGCAGTTGCCCTACAATCGGACCAGTCGCAGCCGTATCAATGGGCTGGGTGACGATGGCGTCGCCTTTCTGAACACCAGCAATCCACAGGAAGATCCCGGCGCAGGCTATCTCGGCGCGGCGGTCCTGGCCGTGCGCACGCTAGGCGTGACCAACGTCGAAGTGAGTTGGATCGGCGGCACCGTCACTCCGAATCAGCAAGCGTATGCGCTACGCCTTCAATACGCCGTGGGCGATGCCGCGTTCGAGGACGTGCTTGATCCCACCGGCCAGCCTGTCGAGTACGCGCGTCACCCGCTGGCTGGCCACTCGCGACTCATCGGCCCCTTCACGCTGCCCGCCCCAGCGAACCACCAACCCTACGTTTCACTGCGTTGGAAGTATTACTTTGTGGCTGGCAGCAGTGGCCCGCGAGCGCAGTTGCGCCTGGACGACATTCTCGTGAGCCGCGCGGCTCCCGTGTCCGCTCCGTCCTTCGCCGGTGTCCGCCTGCTGGGCGCATCAGCGCTGCAACTCCAGTTCGCTGGCTCCCCCCACCACACTTACGCCCTGGACGCCTCGACCAACCTGATCGACTGGCTGTTGCTGAGCACCGCGACGATGGACATCGGCGGCAGTTTCAGTTTTACCGATCCCATCGAATGGACCGTTCCGGCGCGCTTCTACCGGCTGCGCCAGGGAGCGGAATGATTGCGGCGGGGCGCCGTTCGACGGAGCCGTAGCAGCGTCACTGTTGCACGACTTTCAAACCGTTCTTTTCCAGCATTTCGATGACGCTCTGCTTGCCGGCAAGATGCGCAGCACCGACGATGACGATGGCGTCCTTGTCACCGCGCACCAGTTCCTCGATCTTGGGGATCCAGCGTTTGTTTCGCTCCACGAACAGACGCTTGTGCAACTCGGGATGTTCTTCCAGCCCTCGGTTCAGCAGAACGGCCAGAGTTTTCATGTCTCCGATCTGCCAGGACTTGAGAAGTTTGCTGAGTTCCGCTTTCAAGGTGTGAATCTCTTTGAGAGTACTGTCGAGCATCGCCTCGCCCTCCTCCTTCGAGAATCCAGTGATAAGGTCCACCTGAAACTGCGGCTCCTCCAGGCCAATGACTTCTTTGCCCGCCTTCCGGGCTCGTTGGTGGAAGTGCTGATCCAGTCCCAGTTTGGGGTCCAGTCCCAGCTTCTGCATTTCAACCATCACCATCGTCATGGCTACCATGCCTGGTTTTAAATTCTTCACCGCTTCAACGGGCAGGCCAGTCTCTTTGAGTTGTTTGGCGAGTTGCTCATACATTTTCGAGGACAATTGATCGCTGAGTGTTTGACCGGGCGGCAGCGCTGACTTGGCGAAGAGGTTCATCTGCATTTCCGGTTTCTCGAGGGCTTCCAGGTCGGTCTCGAAGACCGCGATCTTGGCACGCTCAAAGGCCGCTTCGATTGGGGCGGCTACTGGATAATGCTCATTCTTGAGGAAATGGACTGAACCTAGAAGATAAACGGTGCATCGTTTGCCCTCGATTTTCCAGAGCGGTTGGCGCGCAGCGGTGGCGGGTCGCTGCGCCGCCACGGGTTGGAACAGGGCCGAGACCGCAAACAACGAAAGAGAAAGAAGAACAAGCCTTGGTGTCTTCATAGCCGCAGGCTAGTTGAGGGCGTGGGGTCTGGCAATCAGGAACCGGGGCCACAACATCCACAAGCGATTCATCAAGGGCGTAACGGTGCGACGGCGCATTTAGCCTGCCCCCGAGTTGGTGCGCCTGATTCTCAGGCCACCGGGGGCTGGCGCGGCCGGGGCCGGAATAGCACTCTCGATTGCGGATGGTTCTTCTTCCACTGCTGGGGGCTTCCTCTCCACCGGCACAAACTTAGCCATCTCCACCGGGATGCCGAGGTCGTCGTCGTAGTGAAGCAGGGTGACTTGTTTGGCGGGAACCTCGAAGTTGGAAAACAGACTGGCGGAGGGCGCATCGAGATCGAACACGCCCGGTTCGCCCGCCTGTCGGGCGCGACGGATACGGTCGCCGTTGGAAGGATGCGTGTCAAAAAGGCCAGTAGGCTCGAGTCCCATGGTGTCTTCCAACCGCGTGCGTTCGGCGTCCGAAACCTGCCGGGCATGCTCCAGAAAGTAGGCGGGGAAATCATCCGGCAGGCGCTTGTTCAAATTCCAGGAGGTGCGCATGTCCTTGTAGGTGCGCTCGAGGGTCGAGCCGAGGACGTGCAGCCGGCGCATGGTGTTCTCGAAGGCCGCGCTGCCCGCGAGTTTGATTTCGTAGCTGTCGGCATCGTATTCCATCTGCCGGAGCATGAAGCAGCCGATGCCGTGGCCGATCAACATCAGCAGCTTGAGCAACTGCCGCGAGAACCAGACACCCAGTCGCGCGATGCCGATGAGGATCGCCAGGCGGGCATCCTCCGTTTGCGCGGCTTCTTCGAGCATCAGGTCCCACGCATCGCGCTCATAAACGACGCGTGCGAACCAGGCGTTGACGGTCCGGATCACGTAGGTGAGCCTCATGCCGAAGCCTTGGGCGAAATGGCCGAACTCGTGGGCGAGCACGCCGGCGAATTCGCGCAGGTTCAAGCCCGCGACCAACGGCAGGCCGATGGTGAGGACGAGATCGTTGCCGAGAAAACTGAACGCGCCACGCCGGAAACTGGCGGAGGCATTGAGCTGGCAATCGATGTCGATGCGCGTCGGGAACGGAGCGCCGACGGTCTGGCAGAGTTTCGTGACGAAGGCGAAGAGGAACGGTTCGGCGCCCGGGTTGAGCGCCAGTGGCTGAGCATGGGGAGCGCGCCCCGCAAAGAGCGGCTTGACCATGAAAAAGATCAGCACCGCGCCGGCGAAAAGCGGTGCGACGTAACAGAGAAGCTTGAAGATCCACTCTCGTCCGCTGCCACCGGTCTCCAGGAGAAACGCGAAGTGCGTGGCCCAGTAGTACACCGCCCAACCGGCGGCGCCAATCATCGCCAGGTAGATGAGCGGGAGAATGACCATGGTGAAGGTGACCACGATTAGCCCGAGTTGATAGAGAAAGGACACGGGCGTCTTTGCCACGGGGCCGGTGAACGCTGCGTCGAGTGATTCAATGCTGAGCGATGGAGCAGTGGCTTGCGCTTCGGGAACGGGCGGGCAGATGAGTTGAGTTTGCTGGCCGCACTGCGGACACGCGATATGGGCGCCTTCGGCTTCGACGGGGTAATCCAAGTGAACGCCGCACGATTGGCAGGCACACTTGGAGAAACCCGGAGCGCTCATGGGATGGGCCGAGTGAAGCAGACCCTCTCTGCGCGCGCAATAGTTAGTGACCAATGGAGGACCGCGAACCGGCCCGCAGCGCTTCCATGAATCGGAGCGCCGACTTCCAGCACGGCGCGATTCCAAAGTAGCCGTCAATGTGACGAGGCGGAATCCGAAGCGGAGGAGTCAGAAAGACTCCGCCTTCTCACGTCGGCGGCTACTATTGAATTAACGTCGCGCGCGCCATCGTAACCGGCCCGCGCTGGCCGCTGTCACTTCCATCGAACCATTCAAACCACACGAAACCGCACGGAGCTATCATGAAAAACACGAAATGGACGGCGTTGATTCCGGGTTGCCTGGCCCTGGCGATGGCCAGCGGGACGTGGGCGCAGGACTGGCCGCAGTGGCGCGGGCCAAATCGGGACGCGAAAGCCCCTGACTTCAAGGCCCCCAGGACCTGGCCCAAGGAACTCAAGCAGCAATGGAAGGTCACGGTTGGCGAGGGCGTCGCCACGCCGGCCCTCGTAGGAGACAAGCTCTTCGTCTTCTCCCGGCAGGACGGGAACGAAATTCTTCGCTGCCTCAACGCCGCGGATGGCAAGGAGCTTTGGCAGGACAAGTACGAGTCGCTGGGCGCAAGCGGACCGGCGCAGGGTTTCTCCGGGCCGCGCAGTTCGCCCGCTGTGGCCAATGGAAAGGTGGTAACGCTGGGCGTGCGCGGCGTGATCTCCTGTCTGGAGACGGCGACAGGCAAGAAGCTTTGGCGCAAGGATGATTTCAAGGCCTGGCCTGGCTTTCACCCATCGAGTTCCCCGATCATTGTCGATGGCGTTTGCATCGCGCAACTGGGCGGACGAACAAATGGCGCACTCGTCGCCTACGATCTGGCCACCGGTGATGAAAAGTGGAAATGGAGCGGCGGCAGCCCTTCATACGCCTCGCCGGTGCTGCTCACGGTCGGCGGAGCTAAATTGGTCGTCGCGCAAACGGATGCAAAGCTGGTAGCTGTCAACGCGGCGGATGGGAAGCTCGCCTGGGAAGGCCCGTCCGCGCCGCGAGGTGAAGGCGCCGGTGGCGCTGGTGGAGGTGGCGGTGGTGGTGGACGCGGCGGCGGCGGCAGGGATTACAAGGCCTCGACGCCCATTGTGGACGGCCAAACCATTATTTCAGCGGGCCGTGAGGTGAAGGCCGTGAAGATCGAAAAACAAGGCGATGCTTTCGTCGCCAAAGATCTTTGGACCGCTTCGGAAAAGTCAGTTCAATTCAATTCACCCGTTCTCAAAAGCGGCTTGCTCTATGGCCTGACGGGCGGCAACGAACTGTTTTGCCTCAACACCAGGGACGGCAAACTGGCTTGGAGCGCTTCCTTGACCAAGGTCGGAGAAGGCCAGCCGGGCGCTGGTAGTTCGGGTGGCCAAGGCGGTCAAAGCGGGCCGCGACCGGAGGCTGGCGCGGCGGGGCAGAGTGGCGCTGCGGGCGGAGCAGGCGCGCAGGGCGGGCCCGCCGGTTCACGCGGTCCCGGTGGACGCGGCGGCGGGCGTGGCGGCGGTGGCTACGGCAGTATTGTTGATGCAGGCTCCGTAATGCTGGCCCTCACTCCGAGTTCGGAGCTAATTGCCTTCGAGCCGGGCAGCACGGTTTACAAGGAATTGGCCCGCATCAAGGTGTCGGAGACGCCGACCCATGCCTACCCTGTTGTTTCCGGCAATCGCTTGTTCATCAAGGATAGGGACTCCCTCACGCTGTGGACTGTCGAGTAGGAAACCATCCAGTCGGATTTCTGAAAACTCAGGCCTGTTGCCCAAACGCCCGGACCGCGACCGGTCCCCGGTCGCAGCGGGTGGAGGCGTATGACGTGCAAATTCCCAGGGGCTCGTCGCGGCGACGCGCTGCGAGCCGGGGGCGGCTCGCGGTCCGTCCTCATTCCCGACATTTGGGCAACAGACCCTCATTTCTGGAAAGAGGGGGCGAAGCGCCTCGCCGCAACCTTTTCGGGAGATGACTTTTGAGAACTGCTATCGAATCTCGAACGGCACCGTCACTGTCGCGTTGGTGAGGCGCCGCTGGACGCCGTCAAAGACATCGACCTCGAACGCCTTGCCGATGTTGTTACCGGCCAGGTCTTCAATCGTGGTCTGGATGGCAAGCTTGTATGATCCTGCGCGCCACACATTCGCGGGGCCGAAAGTCCAGCGCCGTTCCTGGTCGTCCAGCCAGATATTACCTTTCAGCCGTTCGCCCTGCGCAAAAGCCACCTGAATCATTCGCTGGGCCAAGGCGTGGTCCATTGGCTTGGGAAAGAGGATGGCTAAGGGATCCCGCGTGCCTGGTTTGGGAGGAAGGACTTTCCATCGCGCTGGATCGAGCGGCTCGCGATCAGGCGGGCCGACCGTGAAGGTCTTTCGAAAGCTTTGCTTCAGAGGGATGCCGGCGCTGTCTTTCCACGATTGGTTGATGATCAAGGTGTAGCCTCTGCCTTCTTCCAGCGCCGGTCCGATTTCCTCAAGCGGCCTGACGCCGCGTTTGATCCGGCCCGGATCAATGAACAGCGTGAGCCGCGTCATGTCGGGATTCCACAACTCTTCGTCGATTTCGAGAAACGGAAGTTCCACGGTCTTTCCTCCATCGTTCAGCAAATGGATGTTTTCGTAAATGTGTCCGCCGCTCATGGACGCAGAGAAGTGGACGTAGAACTTGAGCAGGTTCTCAGGAACAACACTGGCACTTGGGAAGATTTGGGTGACGACGGTGGTGGGTTCCGTTCTTCGGGCCGGGCGTCGGAACACGGAGGAGATGGGATGCGCTCCTGGTTTTTTCCCGCCTGGCAACTGGTCCGGCTGCAATGTCGCTCGATACATCAGACCGGACTCGATCGGGAACTGTGGTTCAAACCGGACCGCGTCCGCCGTCACGCGATAAGTTCCCAGCATCGGGGGCAGGCCGAGGTCGGTCACCAGGTCGCCCTGCTCGGCGCGGACCGCGAGCAAACGCTGCCATTGCTCCGTCTTCCAATTCGCTTGGCGAAGTTGCTTCAGCAAGGCCGTGCTCAGGCCGGTGATTTCGACGAAAGCCCTGTTTGTGTCTGGAGACTCTGGAAACCAGCGAACCGCCAATTGGCTCGACGGCAAAGCGGCGGCGTTGGAAGCGCCTGCCGACCAACTGCTCGACTCCATCAGGCAAGTCGCCCCGCCTGCAACCAACCACAAAAGCAGGAGGGAACGCCTTGTATGCGCAACGAATTGGAGCGCCAGTCTCCGACCGGGCGTGTGGCTTCCGGAGGATCGCGCCGGGTCTGAGACCGGCCCTGCGCGAATCAGCCCGGCGTCACGAGGCTCGACTCCGATAGCGGGGAGGCTGCCTTCCGGCGCCGTCACGGCAACGCCATCGATTCGAGATTGAGTGAGCCGCCCTCGGCGCGCCGCACCACCACCGCATGCTGCGCGTCGAGCAAGTCGAGTTGATCCACGCCCTTCCAGCTTTCAATGGTTTCATAGGGCTGGCCCTTCTTGTCCGCCACCTTCTCGGTGATGCTTTCCGCCTTCTCAATGCTGTCGGTGCTGATCTTCATGATGCCGCGGCTGCTGTTGGCCAGCAGGAGATAGTCCTTGCCGTCCTTTTGATACACCACCATGTCGAGCGGTCGATTGCGGTTGCCAAGCTCGGCGATGGTCTTGCCCTTGATTTTCGCGCCGGGCTTCAACTCATTGATCGAGAACTGCACCAAAGGCGTGCATTGATAGGCGGCCAGCAGGTGCGGCTCGTTGCCAATCTTGAATGGCACAAAAGTGCGGACCGGCGAGCGTGTTTCAAAGCGCCCGTGCGCCCCGTGGTAAATTTCCACGCTGGTGCCGTTGGCCACCGTCTGGAATGGGAACGGAATCGCCCGCAGCGTGGAGGCAAACTCTTCGTTCGCCATGCCGGCAACCAGCACGCGGTCCTGGAAGAACGCAACGTCTGTAATCGATTCCTGGCGCGGATTGCTCTGGCGGTTGCCCTGGCCCACAACCCCATCGACCGGTGCGTCGGGCAATTCGCCGCGTGAAAACTTCACTTTCTCCAGCGCCACCACTTCAAGCTCACCGCTGCTTTTGACCCGAACCAATACCGGCGTCGCCTCCGGGCCGCGCCCGCGGGACACCGCCAGATACACGTTCCGGGAAATGGGGTTCACCACCATGTCGTTGATGAGGATGTTGTCGGCGGTCGAGCCGAGCAAGCCGGCCACCTTTTGATTGATGCCTTCCACTTTGATCGGTTTGGCGCCGGAAGCAGGCTTTGTTTCACCCGTGGCGATAGCCACCACCGCCGCGCCCTTGGTGTCGGCGATGAACAGGATACCGTCCGGCCCGAACGCCAATGGGCCTATGGACTTGAGAGAGGGGTTGCCTTCCTTCATGCCGGCGGTCCAATCGGCGGCGTGCGCCGTGCAGAATCCAACGAATACTGATAATAGCGGGGTGAGGATGCGTGGAATGATTGGTTTCATAGGTAATGGGTATGACAGGGGTTCGGCGAAGAGCGTTACACCGGTTTAGGAGTGCCAGGAGTGCCAGTAATCCGTGAATCAGCAGGTCGGTGAGTCGGATTTGAGCACGGACACACACCGCAATCCGGTACTGATCTACTGAATACTGGTCTGCTGATTACTGGTTTCGTATCTTACTTCAACTTCTTCACCAGCACCTTGGAGTTCCGGCCACTCTGCTCGTACTTCTCGCGCCGCGCCGGCGGCAAATCGTCGGGCGTGCCTTCGGCAAAGCCTCCCTTGGACATGAAGTAATTGAACGCCTGCGTGGAGAGCGCAATCAATTCGCTCAAGCCCAGTTCACGCGCTTTGCTCTCGGCGAACTGAAGCAGCTTGCGTCCGATGCCCTGGTTCTCGTGCGACGAGCTGACGTAGAGGTAGCCCATCTCGCCCTTGTTCTGCTCCGGATAAACGTGGAGCGCCACACAAGCCACCGGGTTCTTGTCGATCTCGAAGATGTAATAGTCTCCAAGCTGCTTCTCGAAGGTGGCGCGCGTGCGCTTCATCAACTCTTCGTTCGCCACCGAGTTCTTCGTCAGCATCATCAGGTGGCGGATGTCCTTCTTCATCGCGCGGCGAATCTGCTGATACTCGTTGGCGTAGATCAGCGTGCCGATGCCTTCGTTGGAAAAGACCTCGGCCAGCAAGCCTTCGTCCACGCGCCCATTGATGACATGCACCCGCGGAATGCCCGCGCGGCACGCGGCCGCCGCATGAATCGCTTTGGAGAGGACCTCCGCCGGAATCTCCGCCTTCTTCGGCGTCGCCAGAATCTGGTCGAGGTCACTGGCCAGCATTTGCCGGATCAATTGGTCCTGGTGGACCAGCCCGTCAGAGGTCGTGATATAAATCAGCTTCGTGGCCTTGAGGGATTCCGCAAGGGACACCGCGACATGGTCCGAGTTCACGCGATACGTCTTGCCGTCGCCATCGAAGCCAAGCGGCGGCACCACCGGAATGATCCCCTGCGCCAGCAGATTCTGGAACAATTCCACGTCCACGCGCTCCACTTTGCCGGTGAGCAAATGGTCCACGCCGCCAATGATGCCCATCGGATGCGCCACGATGCCGTTGGTGGTCACCGCCCGCAGATCGTTTGCGGAAAGGCCCTCAAGGATTTCGTGCGTCAGCCGGTTCGCCGCCGTGAGCGCCAGTTGGAGCGTCTCCGCGTCCGTGATGCCCGCGCCGTCGATGTTCGATGGCGTGACCCCCTGTTGCTCGCCCAGCGACTTAATCTGCGCCGACGCGCCGTGAACGATGACAACGCGGATGTTCAAACTGCGCAACACCGCGATGTCGAGCAGGATGTTGGCAAAGTTCTCGTCCACCACGATGGCGCCATCGATGGCGAGGACGAACGTCTTTTCGCGGAAACGGGGGATGTATTGGAGGATGCCCCGTAAGTCGGTGGGTTTCATCTCAAGGAATCAGCGCGCCGCGCAACGTTGTTTCAACACGTCCAAAGAAGTATTCAGTCCAGCAGAGGATTCAATGCAATTTTCTCGGGCAGTCGTGTCCCCGCGTTGACTCACCTCCCTCCGCCTGCTCTCATTTCAATACATGTCGCATCGCATCCAGACTTCCTTTGCGGATAAGCTCAAGTCGCTTGTCCCCTTCGGCATTGGACGCACCAAGCCCACGCATTTCCGCGACATGCTCGGCGTCGTGTGGAAGAACCGCGACAATCTGGGCTACGCGTGGAAGGTCATCACCAAAGGCGTGTGCGACGGCTGCGCGCTCGGAGTCGCCGGACTGCACGATTGGACCATCCCCGGCGTGCATCTCTGCATGACGCGCCTGAATCTGCTTCGCCTGAACACGATGCCGGCGCTTGACCTTCGCAAAGTGGAGGACGTGACGATGCTTGGCACGATGGACAACGCCCAACTCCGTGAACTGGGCCGGCTGCCCTACCCACTTTTGCGCGAACACGGCGATCGCGGCTTCCGCCGCATCTCGTGGGACGAAGCCTACTCGCGCATCGCCCGCCGCATTCGCGAGAGCAACCCGCGTCGCTTCGGTTTCTTCGTCACGGCGCGCGGCATCACGAATGAAGTCTATTACGTCGCGCAAAAAGTCGCGCGGTTCCTCGGCACGAATAACGTCGATAACGCCGCGCGGCTCTGCCATTCGCCTTCGACCGGCGCCATGAAACATGCCATCGGCTATGCCGCCACCACGTGCAGCTACAAGGATTGGTGGGGCACGGACCTCATCATCTTTTTCGGCGCGAACCCGGCCAACGACCAGCCCGTCACCACCAAGTATCTGCATGAAGCCAAGAAGACCGGCGCGAAGGTCGTCATGGTCAATCCCTACCTGGAGCCGGGCATGCAGAAGTATTGGGTGCCGAGCACGGTGAGCAGTGCGCTCTTCGGGACGAACATCGCCGACTACTGGTTCCCCGTGTCTCAAGGCGGCGACATCGCGTTCCTCTACGGCGTGATGAAAATTCTTCTGGCGAACGGCTGGTACGATCAGGCGTTCGTCGAGCAGAACACCGCCGAGTTCGCCGAACTCAAGGCACAGGTCGAAGCGCTCGACCTCGTCGCACTCGAACGGCAGTCCGGCCTCACGCGCGTGGCCATGCAGGAATTCGCCGAGCTGATTCGCGACGCAAAGAACGGCGTGGTCGTCTGGAGCATGGGCATCACCCAACACGCCTTCGGTGGCAACGCTGTCTCGATGGTGCTGAACCTCGGCCTGCTCAAAGGCTGGGTCGGACGTGACCAGTGCGGCCTCATGCCGATTCGCGGCCACAGCGGCGTGCAAGGCGGCGCGGAGATGGGCGCCTACTCGACCGCCTTCCCCGGCGGCAAACCCATCACTGCCGAGAACGCCGCCGCGCTCACCAAGCAATACGGCTTCCCCGTGCCGGACTGGCCGGGCATGACCACGACCGAAATGGTCGAGGCCGGCGCGAGCGGCGAACTGGATTTGCTCTACTGTCTGGGCGGAAATTTCCTGCGCACGCTGCCCGAGCCGGATTACGTCGCCGCCGCGATGGCGAACATCCCATGCCGCGTCCATCAGGACATCATCCTCACCGATCAGATGTTCATCGAGCCGAAGGAGGAAGTGATTCTGCTCCCGGCCAAGACGCGTTACGAACAGGACGGCGGCGGCACCGAGACCATCACCGAACGCCGCATTGCCTTCAGCCCGGAGATTCCACGCCAGGTCGGTGAAGCGAAGGCCGAGTGGAAAATTCTGCGTGAACTCGCCGCCACCGCGTATCCAGAACGCGCTCCGTTGTTGAAGTGCGAGACCGGCCAGGCCATCCGCGAGGAGATTGCGCAAGCGGTGTCGTTCTACTACGGCATCCAGCGCCTGCAAAAGACCGGCGACGCCTTCCAATACGGCGGCCCGCACCTCTGCGCCGGGAACAAATTCGCCACCACCGACGGCAAGGGCCACTTCCGCGCCGTGCCGCTGCCGAACCTCGACCGCGCGCCCGGCGCGTTTGAAGTCAGCACGCGGCGCGGCAAACAATTCAACTCCCTCATCTACGCCGAAGTCGATCCGCTCACCGGCGCCGCGCGCGACGCCGTGTTCATGAACCCCGAGGACGCCGCCGCGCTCCACCTGCGCAACCGCGACCGCGTGATTCTGCGAAACGATCTCGGCACGATGGAAGGCAGCGTCTTCTTCGCGCCGATCGCGCGCGGCAACTTGCAGGTCCACTGGCCCGAAGCCAACCACCTCATCCGCCGCGGCCTGGTGGACAGCGTCGGCGGCGTGCCCGACTACAACGCGCAGGTGACGGTGGAGAAGGTTTGAAACTGTCTCGTAGCAGCCGACGTGAGGAGGCTCACTTATCTTTTTCAACGCAGAGACGCAGCGCGGCGGAGCCACAACCAAAATCATTAACCACGGATGAACACGGATTCAGAATGACGACATGGGAGTGTCTCACGCCATCGGCTATCCGTGTCCATCTGTGTCCATCCGTGGTTTAAAAATCTTCGCGGAACGGAACGATGTTGAGAGATAGCACTGCAGAGACACCAAGGGGCTGCATGGTGTCCGCCAAAGCTCCGCAGGAGCGGAATCTTTGTAGAAACAGGAGCCAAAGAAACCCATAGCCCCGGAGGGGCGGCATCGCCATCTCTCATCCCGAATGGCCTGAACCAATCGTGTCCCCGTTCCCGATGCCGCTCCTGACGGAGCTAGGAATAATCTTGTGCTGGCGGTCCTACAAATATGTCGCCCTGACGGGGCTTTGCCTATGGAACGCCCAGTGCTCTGGCGCTTTATGCGGCGCGAACGATTCCGGACATGCTCGAAAGGGGCGCAGCAACGCACGCAGTCCAAAACCCAGCGGAGAACGCCATGGGCTGGAATTCGCGGATGCAAACAGCTGAATAGTAGTGTTCTATTCGGAATCGTTTAGCCTGAAATATGCCTTCCTGCAGTCGGCGCTAAGGCTGAACCGCATGTCAGATTGATGAGCCATGTCCTCGCAGAATTCCCGATAGCGAGGGTCGCGAACACCGATAACATCAAACGGTAGCCTCTCGTTGGCAAACTCCTTGACAGTCAATTCCCAATTAACCTTACTGGGATCAGCTTGGTTGGTAAGAATCTTTGGATAATCCATAATCATATTTTTTCCGCTCTCAATAGTAGTAACCGCTGCTTGTTGTTCGTCAGCCGGTTCGTTATTCATAGGGCGAGAATAAGCCTGAATTTAGCAAGGAACAATAGACGAAGTTCTGGAGAAACCCGTTGGCAAGCGACTCGCAAACGATACACTGACCACTGAAAGCTCTCAGGTAGGCAACACAGCGGGCACGCTCCGCGAAGCTCATGAAAGTAATCTTTAGTCTTGGCGTGGCTTTGTTATTGCCTTGGCAACTGCTAATCGCCGAGCAAAGTGCGGGTGACCGCAAGCTCTTGGCCGATATCCGTGCTAAGGCGGAAAAGGGTGATGCTAAATGGCAACGCCACTTGGGTGACATATTGTTTTTTGGCAATCTAGGCGTGGTAAGGGATGAGGTGGCAGCGGTGACATGGTATCGCAAAGCCGCTGATCAAAATGACGCCGACGCTCAATCCATGCTTGGTTTCTGCTATGGTGTTGGCCAAGGCGTCACGAAAGATGAGTTGAAAGCAGTGGAGTGGTGGCGAAAAGCAGCCGACCAGAATCACGCCAACTCACAATACAATCTTGGCATTTGCTACGCTAACGGCGACGGCGTGGCTAAGGACGAGGCTGAAGCGGTGAAATGGCATTTGAGAGCAGCTCAGAAGAATGACGCTGGATCTCAACGAGAACTGGGCAAGGCTTATCACAACGGTCAAGGTGTGGAGAAGGACGAAATTGAAGCCGTGAAGTGGTATCGCAAAGCCGCTGATCAAAATGACGCCGAAGCTCAAGCCAATCTGGGTTTCTGCTACGACCAAGGCGAAGGCGTTGTGAAGGATGCGGTGGAAGCGGCAAAGTGGTACCGAAAAGCCGCTGAACAGAATTACGCAATGGCTCAGTACAATCTGGGGCAGTGCTACCGCGAAAGCCGAGGGGTAGCGAAAGACGACAGGGAGGCGGTGAAATGGTATCGCAAAGCCGCTGATCAAAATAACGCCGAAGCTCAAACTGTATTGGGTATGTGCTACCTCGATGGCAAAGGAGTTGTGAAGGATCAAGTCGAAGGGGTGAAGTGGTTACGAAAAGCCGCCGAGCAGAATCAGGCGGCGGGACAAAACAATCTGGGCTACTGCTATGTCAACGGGGAAGGCGTCGTGAAGGATTATGTGGATGGCTACAAGTGGTGGCTTTTGTCGGCGGCTCAAGGCAACGAGAGTGCCAAAAAAGCCGTTCCCATCTTGGAGAACAGAATGTCGCGAGATCAAATCGCAGAGGGTCAAAAGCTCGCGCGCAATTTCAAGCCGCGGGAGATACCGTCCGCTGGACCTGATAGTTCAGGCACGCGTATTCTACAGAGGCGCCCGGAGGTTTCTGGCACGGGTTTCTTCATCACGGAAGGTGGATTTCTTGTTACGAACGAGCATGTGGTTAGAGACGCAACACAGATTCGTTTGATTACGAGTGCGGGTTTGATTGCCGCCAAAGTGGTGAAGGTGGATGCGGCCAATGACCTGGCATTGCTTAAGGCGGAGGGGCGGTTCGCGGCGGTTCCTGTCGCGGCCAGTCGCGGGGTGAAGCTGGGCGGAACGGTAGCCACGGTCGGCTTTCCCAACATCGGCTTGCAAGGGTTCGCGCCCAAGCTGGCCAAGGGCGAGATCGCGTCGCTGTCCGGCGCGCAGGATGACGCGCGGTATTTCCAGATCAGCGTGCCGGTGCAGCCGGGCAATTCGGGCGGGGCGCTGGTCGATGAGCGGGGCAACGTGGTGGGCGTGGTGTCGGCCAAATTGAACGCCCGGGCGGCGTTGTCCGCGACCGGCGCGCTGCCGGAGAACGTGAATTACGCGGTGAAGAGCAGTTATCTCCTGAGTTTTCTGGAATCTGTGCCCGAAGTGTCGGCGAAATTGAAGGCGCCGGAGACGAAGGAACGGAAGTTCGAGGACGTGGTGAAGTCCGCGGAGCAGGCGGCGGTGCTGGTGCTGGTGTACTGATGGTAGGGTGCGTCTCTCCGAGCGCGCCGCATCAGACCGCCCAAACGGCGCGCCCGGAGGTCGCTGCCCTACCTGCGCGCGGCATGAATGGTAGGGCGCGACCTCCGGGCGCGCCGCTAGCTAGGACGGTCCAACACCCTCCTTTGGCCGCCAAACCCAAGGCCAGTCTTCCGCCCGTTCGCACAATCGCCAGCGCACTGGATTCATCAGGATGTATTCCGTTTTCATTGCCAACTCGTGATGATCGCGCAAGCGGTGATCGAAGAAGTCCCGCTGCCAGTCAATCTTCTGCTGCGTGGCGAGGTATCGCTTCCAATTCATGACCGTGGTCTTCATGCCCGGCTCACACGGGAACGCGATGATGGTGTGAAGATGATCCGGCATGAGCAACATCAGCCGGCAATGCCACAGACATTTTTCATGTTGATGCGCAGTCGCAGCAAAGACGGCGTCGCCAATGCCGGCGCGGCATAGCTGGTTCGTTTTACGCGTCTCGCAGTTAATGGTGATGAAGTAGAAGGAACCTTCCGGCACCCAGAACGGCGCTTCATGTGGTAAACGCCCACGCACTGGAAGATTCATGACGGCAAGCTATCGAGATGGTGAAGGCAACAACAAGCCGGGAGTTGAAGGTAGGGCGCGTCGCTCCGCGCGCGCCGTCGGGCTGTTTGATGGATTTGTGCGTCAATCTGCGATCCGCGGCGCGCCCGGAGGTCGCGCCCTACCACCTAGGCGAAGGTGAGCGCACCCGTTTGGGAGAGACCGGATCGCATTAACACCTCAGCATCGACTCGCGACTACAATTGAAACCTTCGCCCGACTACAACGCACGGGCGACGTTGGAGAAACTCGCTTCCGAATGAACGCGACGGATGCTGCGAGGAAGCATCTAACAGCGTTGGATTTAAGCGTCTCCTGTGCTAAGTATTGTGCTGCTTGTTCACCGTTTTCCAATGTCGTCATCCTCGATTCATTGGGCTCCTGTTGCTCAGCGCCTCCAATGTTTTGGCGCAGTCGAATGAAGGGACGCATGAACTGTCCGGCGACTTTCCTTCTCTGACGAATCCGGCGGGCGCGTGGAGCCTCGGGTGGAAACCCACACTGAGCGGCGCGTTTTCATTACTGCCCCACCGCGGCAGCCAGTCACTGCCCGGTGGTGCCGTTTTTGAATACTGGACCCGAACGCCGTTCGGTCCTTCTTCCGTTTATCACAATGCAGGCAGTGGAACGTACTCAGACGGCCCAGGGACTTATCCACCCGGTGTGGTCTGGTTTGGACCCGGCGACGACGGGCAGCCGGACAATTTTAGCGTAATTCGCTTCACGGTCCCTGCGGATGGCAGTGGCAACTACGAAGTCGTCTCGGCGGTGCGCTGCCGGCTCGATGGCAGTGCTTCGCGCGATGCTGATTTTTACGTGATGCGAAACGGAGTCCAACTGTTTGGCCAAAACCTTCCCCCAAATTCAACGAGCGGTTACACCAATGTGCTGAATCTCGCGGCGGGCGACACGATTGATTTCATGTGTGGTCGCGGGCCCGACGGCATGGAGTCCGGCGGCGGGCTGAAGATTTCTGTCATTATCACTCCCCGGCACGATTCCCCGGCTGCGATCACAAACCAGCCTCAAAGCATCGTGGTTAATGAAGGTGCTCCGGCTTCGTTCAGCGTGGGCGCCAGTGGGAGTCCGCCGCCAACGTATCAGTGGTTTCGCGACGGTGTCGCGATTCCAGGTGCAACGAATGCCACTTACACCATTGCCCGGACGCGCGCGACCGACCACGGCAATGAGTTCCACGTCATTGCTTCCAATGTGGTCTCGAATGTGGTGTACACCGCCACGAGCGCAATCGCGGGGCTTACCGTCATCGCCGACACCACGCCACCCGTCCTCGCGCGCGCGAACTCAGTCGGGATCACGGTGGTGGCGGTCTGTTTCTCAGAACCGCTGGACGCTGCCCGCGCGAGCAATCCCGCCCATTACACGCTGACTGGACCGAACGGCGCCGTGATGATTTCGAACGTTACGCTCGACGCGACGCAGACCAACGTCCTGCTGAGCGTTGAGACGATGATCGAGAACGCCTCTTACACGCTCACCGTCAATGGTGTGACCGACCAGGCGACGGCAATGAATGTAGTCGTGAATGCCTCGGCCACTTTTGTCGCCCGGCCACTCTCCGTGCGCATTACCGAGATTCTCGCGGCTAACGTCACTGGCCTCACCGATTCGGATGGCGAGCGCTCCGACTGGATCGAGTTGCAGAATCAGACACCGGTTGCGGTGGATCTCGCTGGATGGCGGCTTACCGACGAACGATTGAATCCGGCAAAGTGGATCTTCCCTTCGACGGTACTGCCACCCGCGCAGTTCCTCATCGTGTTCGCTTCAGGAAAGGATCGTCGGACGCCGGGCGCGCCGTTGCACACGAATTTCAAGCTCGATGCTGACGGCGAATACCTCGCGCTGGTGCGGCCCGACGGCACGATTGCGCAGGAACTCACGTTCGGCAGCCAGCGTGAGGACGTGAGCTTCGGTCTCGCCGGCGACACGAATTTGTTTATGCCAACACCCACGCCCGGCGCATCGAACAGTCCCGGCGTATTCGGTTTCGTGGCGGACACGAAGTTCACTCCGAACCGGGGTTTCTATTCGAACGCGTTCAGCCTCACCATCACGAGCGCAACGCCTGCCGCGGAAATCTGGTTCACGCTGAACGGCAACGTTCCCGCGCCCGGCGCGCCGGGAGCAATCCGCTACGCGAATCCGCTGACCATCTCGAACACGGCCACGATTCGCGCCGCTGCGTTTCACGCCAACTACGCGCCGACGGACGTGGACACGCACACGTTCATCTTCGTTTCCAGCGCGGCGAAGCAACCGCCCAATCCTCCCGGCTTTCCGATGACGTGGGCTTCACCGTCCCGCGGCCCTCAACCCGCCGATTACGGGATGGATCAAAACATCCTCACGAACGCGCCGCCCGGCTATGACCTCACGAACTCGCTTCTGTCGCTGCCGGCGCTCAGTGTCGTGTTGCCGTTCGACGACTTGTTTGGCGCGACGCGCGGCATCTACAACAACTCGGAGGAAGAGGGAGCGAACTGGGAGCGCGAGACGAGCTTTGAGCTGATCTTTCCCGACGGTGCGCCCGGTTTTCAGGTCGAGGCCGGGCTCCGCATCCACGGTTATTCGAGCCGCTATCATTGGTTCACCTCGAAGCACACGTTCCGCGTAAACTTCCGCGATCGCTATGGCCCCGCGAAGGTTCACTTCCCGCTCTTTCCCAACACGCGCGTGAACGACTTCGACCAACTCGTGCTGCGCGGCTGCTCGACGGATTCATTTCCCGCGAAGGACATTCACGTGGAGCGTTGGGACCCGCGTCGCGCCACCTACATTCGCGACCAATGGGTGCGCGATGCGATGCGTGACCTCGGCCATCCAACGTCGCACGGACGCTACGTTCATCTTTGGCTCAATGGCCTCTACTGGGGCATCTACAACATCGCGGAAGTGCTCGGCAAAGGATGGGCGGAAGAACACATCGGCGGCGATGCCGACGAATACGACGTCATCAAGGACCTTTTCGTCATCGATGACGGTAACGCGCAGGCGTGGAATGAACTGACCACACTCCTGCAAGGAAACATCACCGAGACGGCCTATCAGCGCATTCAGGGCAACAATCCTGATGGGACGCGCAACACGAATTACCCGGTCTATATCGATCTACCTGCCTACGTTGATTACATCCTGCTGCACATTCATATCGCGGCGGATGATTGGCCGCGACACAACTGGTGGAGTTGCCGCCAGCGCGCGACGGAAAGCGATGGCTTTCATTTCGTGCCGTGGGACCAGGAGATCAGCAACTATTCGCTCACCAGCACGCACACGGCCTGGGGCGAACGTTTTGAAGAGGTGGGCCAGTTAAATGAGGGCGGCTATTTTTACTCCCGGCTACGCACCTATTTGAATTTCCGGCAGCTTTTCATGGACCGCGCGTGGCGCGCTGTGATGGGCAACGGCCCGCTTGCGCCAGGGCCGAACTCCGCGCGCTGGCTTGCGCGCCAGAACGAAATCGATCGCGCGATGATCGGTGAAACTGCGCGCTGGGGTGACTCGGGACATCAGCCCGCGTCAACGCGCTCGAACTGGCTGAACGAATGCCAATGGGTCGCGAATTTCTGGGCTAGCAATCAGACCCGCGCCATCCAACGGTTTCGGAACGTGAACCTCTGGCCGCTGCTAGGGCCGCCCACGTTTACTCGCACAAGTGGCTACTTCACCAACAGCTTCTCACTCACCGTTGCCCACACGAACGTTACTGGCACGATTTGGTTCACGCTCGATGGACGGGATCCGCGCGCGGCAAACGCTGCGCCGTCAGCCACAGCGCAGGTGTATTCGAGTCCATTCGTCATTTCCAACGCGATGCGTGTTCGAGCGCGCGTCAGGGACGGCGCGAACTGGAGCCCGCCAATGGAGGCAACCTTTCTCCCACTCCAGTCGCTGACCAACCTTGTGGTGACGGAAATCTATTACAATCCACCTGGTGCGCAGAACATCGATGGCGATGAATTCGAGTTCATCGAACTGCAAAACCGCGGAGCCTTTGCATTGGACTTGAGCGACGTTCGGTTCACGGTTGGAATTGCCTTCGCGTTCACCAATGGCACAACCCTCGCACCAAACGCGTTCATCGTGCTTGCTCGCAACATAACAAACTTCGCGGCGCGTTTTCCGAACGCTCCGCTGCACGGTCTTTACACCGGCAGACTTGATAACGGCGGCGAAAACCTTGCACTGGTCGATCCGCTTGGCGGCGCACTCTTCAGTTCTGGTTACGACGACACCGCGCCGTGGCCCACGGCTGCCGACGGCTTCGGCGATTCTCTCCAACGCGTCACTTTCAACAGCAGCGCAACGAATGCCTTACAATGGATTGCTGCGCCGCCGACTCCCGGAATGGAGTCGCCATTGCTGGATCAAGATAGTGATGGCTTGCCGGATAAGTGGGAGGCTGCGCATGGTCTGGATCCCAACGACTCAATCGGCAACCACGGAGCCGCTGGCGATCCTGATGACGACCGACGCAGCAATCTCGAAGAATACATTGCAGGCAGTGAACCGACCAACTCTGTCAGTGTGCTCAAATTCGAGAGCATCACGGTAAACGACAGTGTCACTCTCCGCTTTCGTGCCGCTTCGAACCGGACCTACACGATCCAGCACAGCTCATTTCCTGCGCCAAACCGTTGGTCAAATCTCACTCACATCTCCTCGTTGCCTTCCAACCGGCTGGAAATCATTTCGAATTCCGTGAACGGCGCCCATCGCTTTTTCCGTCTCGTTGCGCCGCTCCAGCCATAACCGGCAAACTGCGCCATCAGCGCAAAGCAGTGTTCGAACTTTCGGCGGCTCCATCCCCGCGCCGCTTCTGAAACGGAGTGCTCTTCACGATTTCCAGGACGAGCGCCGAGAACTTGTAATCCTTCTTCGCCAGGCGTTTCGTGATCTCGTCCAAGGCGCACTTGTCGTAATACTCCAATCCGCGTCCCAGCGCATAAGTCAGCATTCGATCCGCGAGACAGCGCACGAATTGATCCTTCTTCGACTTGAGCAGCAGTTCGGTCAATCCGCCTGCGCCATCGAAAGATTCACCCGTCGCGAAACTCGCGCTCGCGTCGATGACCGCCGCGCCGTCCTTTTCGCGCCAGCCGCCGATGCCGTCAAAGTGCTCCAGGCTGAAGCCAATCGGGTCCATGCGCGCATGGCACGAAGCGCAGAGCGGATCGGCGCGATGTTGCTCCATGCGTTCACGCAGGCTGCCCTTGAGTTCCTTGCCTTCCTTCAACTCCGGCACGTTCGGCGGCGGTGGCGGTGGAGGCGCATTCAGCAGATTCTCCAGCACCCACTTGCCGCGCTTCACCGGCGAGGTGCGGGTGGGATTCGAGGTGAGCGTGAGCACGCTGCCGTGGGTCAAAACTCCGCGCCGTGGCGTTCCGCGCAGACTCACGCGGCGAAATTCCCCCGCATCGGTCTTGCCCGGCGGTGGAAGCTCCAGTCCGTAGTGCTCCGCCAGCCGCCCGTTCGCGAAGGTGTAGTCGGCGCTGAGAAACTCCAGCACGCTACGATCTTCGCGCAGGATCGTCTCGAACAACAGTTCCGTCTCCCGCCGCATCGCTGTGCGAAGCGAGTCATCGAAGTTCGAGAACACCCCTCGGTCCGGTGTCATGGCCTCGAGATTTCGCAGTTGCAACCACTGCCCGGCGAAATTCTCCACGAGGGCGCGGGACCTGGGATCGCTCAACATCCGCCGGACTTCTGACGTTAGGTTGCGTCGCAGTGCGCCGCGCTCGGCCAGGACAAACAACCGTTCGTCCGGCATGCTGCTCCACAGGAAATACGAAAGACGCGACGCCAGCGCGAACTCGTTGACCGGGTGCATGGCCTTCGGATTGTCCGGCTCCGACTGCAACTCGCCGCGAAAGAGAAAGTGTGGCGACACCAGCACGGCCTGCAACGCCACCGTCACGCCTTGCTCGAAGTTGTCACCGCGCTTCCACGCCGCTTCGGCCAGCGAAACGAGCCGGTCGAGTTCCTTCCTTGCGAGAGGACGCCGGTAGGCGCGTCGGGCAAAGCTTTCGAGAATCCCGCGTGCGGCCAGGGTCTCTTTTCCGTGCTCTGGCGGCTTCGCAAAAATCCTCCTCCGCGTCTCAAGCGGGGCTTTTGCGGGCGGCAGCATTGGTCCCTCGACTTCGAGCCACTCGACGAAGACCGCCCCCCTCTGTTGCTTGCCACTTTTCCATTCCAAAGCTTTCGCTTCGACCAGGCCTTCCTTGTTGCGGCGCACGATGGCGCGCAGGCGATGCATCCCCGGCTCCAGATTGGCTCGCGCTTCATACGTCCGCGCTGAAGCGGCATTGGTTTCCACCTCCGTGATCTTCACCGGGCGATTACCGAGCATAAAACTCAGTTGCATTGCGTTCGTGGTTTCCTGTCGCGCGTAGGCGTGAACACGCCACGCGTATTCGCCGGGCGCCGCGACTTTGAATTTCACCGCCACGTCGTCCTCCTCGATGCTGTTCAACGCCACCCAGCCGTCACCGCGCTGCTTGGCATTGTAACCGATTTCGAGCAAGTCCACCGGATAATGATGCTTCTGCGGCGCGCCTGTCCCGCCGGAGCCGAACGCCAGTTCCAGCGCGCTCTGTGCGGCGGCGAGGTACTTCTCGATGAGCACGGGCGGCATCGACAACGCGTCGCCGATATTGTCGAAGCCGTAGCCGGAATCATCCACTGGAAAGTCCTCCGCCGGCTTGAAGTTCACGCCGAGCAGGTCGCGAATGGTATTGTTGTATTCCGCGCGGTTCAGCCGGCGCAATGTCACGCGGCCCGGATCGGGATGATCGCAATCGCACTGGAACACGCTGCGCTCGATCCACTGGGTCAGTTGCTCACGCTCTTTGTTGCCTGGTTGGGGCTTATTCTCCGGGGGCATCTCGTGGTTTTGCAACACCAGCGTCACCCGCTCCCAAAGCTTCCTGTCCGCGAGCATCGCAGCGCCATCGTTCCAGGCGTCGAGCCTCACGTCGCCCTTATGTTTGCCGTTGCCGTGGCAGCCATAGCAATAGCGCGACAGCAGCGGCGCCACAGTCTTCTCGTAAGCAGTCTTGTGGTCTGGCGTGCTGGCGGCGAGAACCGGACCGCAGGCCAGCATCAAGCCAAGCATCAGTCCGATGCGCGCATATTCGAGTCGCGTGATTCTCATGACAGCATTCAGCCCAGACGCCCCCTCCTATTCGCGGAGCGGACCGGGGTCGCCAAAACTGAATTTGTCCCAGCTTGCCCGACAAAAAACCAATGACAAGCCCAACGAAATCCCTTTCACTCACCGGGATTTTTATGGTTCCAACTTTGTTTCAACACCGCCACGTCGATACGCCTCGCGCCGCGCTCAATTAGCATTTTTCAATTCTCAATTCTCAATTGCCAGCCTCATGCCCAAGCGAACTGACATTCATTCCGTTCTCATCATCGGCGCCGGCCCGATCATCATCGGCCAGGCGTGTGAGTTCGATTACTCCGGCACGCAAGCCTGCAAGGCGCTCAAAGAGGAGGGCTACCGCGTCGTCCTCGTGAATTCCAATCCGGCCACCATCATGACCGACCCGGAGTTCGCCGACCGCACTTACATCGAGCCAATCACGCCGGAGTGCGTCGAGAAGATCATCATCCGCGAGAAGGAGGAGATGAAGAAGATGGGCGCCAAGGGCAAATTCGTGCTGCTCCCCACCCTCGGCGGCCAGACTGCGCTCAACACCGCTATGAAACTCCACGACAGCGGCGTCCTGGAAAAGCACGGCGTCGAAATGATCGGCGCGAAAGCTGAGGCCATCCAGAAGGGCGAGGACCGCCAGATTTTCAAAGACCTCATGCTGAGCATCGGCCTCGATGTGCCCATTAGTGGCACGGCCCACAACATGGAGGAAGCGCGCGCCGTCGCCGACAAGATTGGCCGTTTCCCGCTCATCATCCGGCCCGCATTCACGCTCGGCGGCACGGGCGGCGGTATTGGTTACAACCGCGAGGAGTTCGAGGAGATCGCCAAGCGCGGCATCGAACTCTCACCCGTGAACGAAATCCTCATTGAGGAATCCCTCCTCGGCTGGAAGGAATACGAGATGGAAGTGATGCGCGACAAGGCCGACAACTGCGTCATCATCTGCTCCATCGAAAACTTCGATCCCATGGGCGTCCACACCGGCGACAGCATCACGGTCGCGCCCATCCAGACGCTCACCGACAAGGAATACCAGATCATGCGCGACCAGAGTTTCGCCGTGATCCGCGCCGTGGGCGTCGAGACCGGCGGCTCGAACATCCAGTTCGGATGCGATCCGCACACCGGCCGCATGGTCATCATCGAGATGAACCCGCGCGTCAGCCGCAGCTCTGCGCTCGCGTCCAAGGCCACCGGCTTTCCCATCGCGAAAATCGCCGCCAAACTCGCCGTCGGCTATCTCCTCGACGAAATCAAAAACGACATCACACGCGAAACCCCCGCGAGCTTCGAGCCGACGATTGATTACGTCGTCACCAAGATTCCCCGCTTTGCCTTCGAGAAATTCCCGCAGGCCGATCCGACGCTCACCACCCAGATGAAGAGCGTCGGCGAAGCGATGGCCATCGGGCGCACGTTCAAGGAAAGCCTCCAAAAATGCCTGCGCTCTTTGGAGATTGGCCGTAGCGGCCTGGGCGGCGACGGCAAACCCTGGCGCATCGGCACCGACGTCTATGGCGACCGCGACGTGCTCCCGCGCGACGTCATCAGCCGTAAACTGAGCGTGCCCAACGCCGAACGCATCTTCTTCATCCGCCACGCCCTGCGCGCCGGCTTCACCATCGAGGAGATTTTCAACCTCACGAAAATTGACCGCTGGTTCCTGGTTCAGATCAAAGAGATTGTGGATTTTGAGGAAGAACTCGCGTCAGCGAGGAATTGATTTCTTGTCAGCCCGCCCGTAGAGTCCGCCACAGATGCAGCCCAAAGGTTACATGAAGGTATTAGGCCGACGAAAGCCGCCGACCGGCGGGGTCGAAGCCGCTGCGAATCTACAGCAAACACTGCTTGACGTGCGCGGCTCACGGCCATTCGTTCCCCGCGGTGTCTATCGCTTCAAGAGCCACGAGGAGGCAGACGAATGGCAGATGAAGATGCTCGTCCGCTAGAGTCACGGACCCCTCTCGTTTCTGATCTGGTCACGGTCTGTCGCGCACTCAACGAGCAAGGGGCGAGGTATCTCGTGGTGGGGGGATTCGCCGTCATGCAGCACGGCTTCTTGCGGACCACCGGTGATATTGATCTGTTGCTCGATCCCTCTTTGGAGAACCAGGTCAGGGCGAAGAAGGCGCTGGAAGTGCTTCCCGACAAGGCCGTCCGCGAATTGGGCGACGACGACCTGCGCAATTACGTTGTCGTCCGGGTGTGCGATGAGGTCGTCGTGGATTTGATGATGTCCGCTTGTGGGATTGCCTACGACGAGGCGGCGCCGGAGATTGAGACTTTCGTCATCAGTGGAGTGCCGATTCCGTTTGCCTCGGCGAAACTGCTGCTGCGGACCAAACAGACGTATCGCGACAAGGACGCCGAGGACCGGATGTTCCTTGAACGCAAACTGGCTGAGCAACAGAAGAAAACATAAATCTCAGCCAGCCCTCATCCATGCCCACATCTCTTTCATTCCGCGCTCCGAATCCCACGTTCCGCGTTTGCCATGGCCGCTGGTTCCTGGTGCAGATCAAAGAGATCGTGGATTCTGAGGAAGAACTGGCGGGCACACTCAATTGATGCATCATGCCAAGCGTGACGCCGCTTTCAGCCTACGGAGACCTTCAAGACGCATTCGCTGCCGACGTAAAGAGCGTAGCGAATCAGCAGAGCCTTGGAGGAATTTTTACAGCCTCGTGTCGTTATCTCTCGAAGCTCAAGACTGTCGAGCTTCGCTCGCTCGTGTCGAATAAGGAATACTTCGCCTTCACGGACGGTAAGAAAGTTTCACGAGCCGTGAACAAACGCCTCTTTCTCAGTGAGCCGACGGAATGGGATGGGTTTTGCCGAGCCATCGCATCAAAGAAAACACCAGCCTTGGATGCCGAGACGATCACGCGAATCGTTTACTCCGTGGCTGTGAGCTTTTTCTGCTACATCGACCTCACTAAAGAAGGGGACCAGAAAACACCCGGAACATTTTTCGAGTATTTGATCGGACACCTCTTTGCTTGGCGGCTCAATGTGAATCCTAAAGTGCGCTTACCTGTATTGAACCTCGACATGGAAGCGACGCTGCCAACGGACTTCGTGTTCGACCTCGGCGCGAATCGTCCAAAGTTCCACGTCCCCGTGAAAACTTCGACCCGTGAGCGCGTGATTCAGGTCTGGGCACACCAACGCGTGCTCGACGGCGTGTATGGCACGGGGCGCTTTCTCGGCACTCCAGTGATTCTTGGTGAAACGAAAACCGACCGGAAGAAGCGAGAGGTGATTGAGATCTGTCTGCCGGATCAATGGCGAATTTACCAGATGCACATCGCGCAATTGAAGCGGATTTACTACCTTGACGTGCCGACTACTTACGAGAAGCTGAACGACGTTTTCCCTCCGCTAAGTGTAAAGCCTTTTGGTCAGTTCTTTTTGGAGGCAGATACCTTACCGACCTAGCCTTTCGAAACACGAGGAAGTAGGAGTGATTCTTCCGCGCGTGGATCTGCCGAAGCATTCGGCTCACGCCCGGCTTGTTCTTCCGCAGCACGACGAACAAGTCCTCGACAACGAAGCCCATCGTAGCGAATTCGTTGATGATTTCCACGTGCGTAAGCCGCTGCTGGTTCGCGCAAACTTCGTCTTGGCATTTCACGATGTAAATGCCGTCCGGTTTGAGCACCCGATACGCTTCTCTCGCGCCCCTAAAATAAAGGTCAAGCACCGCTTCGTGATACTTTTTCCCACCGTTCTCCGTGCCATTGTTGAAATAGTAGTGCTCGAAGTTCTGATGGTTCTGGTGCGCCGTGCCACCGGGCGTGTGCATATAAGGCGGATCGAAAACCACACAATCAAACGTTGTGTCGCCGTAAGGCAGCTTGCGGCAATCAACGCCATCACGCAGGTCGGTTGCGCGCACGTCGTAGCCGCCGCGCGGAATCTGCTTCCAGAAAACGCCTCTGCCGTAAGTCACGTCTGCGACGAGACTGCCTTCGGGCACGTAGAGCTTCAGCACATGCGGGAACACCTCATCGTTCGTAGCATGATACGCCGAGAAAATGAGTTCGTTCGTAGAAATTCCACGAGCGACCCGCTTCGTTTTCTTCGGTTTAACGCGGACGACTCCGTTGAGAACTGGAATTCCGTTCTTCCTTGCTGGTGAGAGTATTTCCATTGTCGTCTAGTTTCTCTTTTAAGCTCTTGATGATCCAATCGTGCAACGTGATGCCGTCATGAATCGCGGCGATCTTTGCACGTTTGTGCAAATCCTCGTCGAGTTCGATTGGAAACGTTTTGGGCATGCCGTTACGCACTTACTTAGTCAGGTTACCTCGGTGAGTCAACTAAGAAATTGTCGATACTGTTAGGCCTACTCTACGATCCGTCCCACAAAATCCACCAACGCTGTAGAGGTTGTATTCAATCCACTGCCACCCCGCCACAACAGGCGTTGTTTTTATTTTGCTCGTTCGCCCTCCTTCGCATTGCTTCGGCGCGGCAAGCCCGGCATAGTCGCGGCGCACCAACGCTAACCTGAATAACATAACCCCATTGGAGTGAGAGAATCGCGCTCCGTCCGGGGAAGCTCGCCACGATTCAATTCTGTTCTTTCGATTCAATTTGTTTCACGTTGTATCTCCGAATGAGCGACACCGCCTTGCCATCGCCGGACAATCCCGCGCCCGCGCCGTCGCATCGACGTCGTCCGCGTTATGCCGGCAAGAACCCGCGGCGGTTCGAAGAGAAATACAAGGAACGCGACCCGCAGCGTTATGGCGAAACCGTGGCCAAGGTGCTGGCGTCCGGCAAAACGCCGGCCGGCACGCATCGGCCCATCATGGTGGCGGAAATTCTGGAAGCGCTCGCACCGAAGCCGGGTGAGTTGGCCGTGGATTGCACGTTCGGTTACGGCGGTCATGCTCAGGAAATTCTCGCGCGCCTCCAGCCCGGCGGACGGTTGATCGGGCTGGATGCGGACCCGATTGAATTGCCGAAGACGGAAGCGCGCTTGCGCGCCGCGGGTTTTGGCCCGGAGATGTTTATGGTGGTCCGCAGCAATTTTGCCGGCCTGCCGAAGGTGCTGGCCGAAATCGGAGCTCGGCTGTGGTTGCAGACCCAGCCGCAGCGGGCCGGGAATGACGAGCGTGCTGCGGCTGATGCTCTGCACACAGCCGCGCTCCAAGCGGACTGCGTTCTCGCCGACCTCGGCGTTTCTTCGATGCAGCTCGATGATCCCGCGCGTGGGTTTTCCACGAAGGGGGACGGTCCATTGGACATGCGGATGAATCCGCAGCGCGGCTTTCCCGCCTCGGCGTTGCTGGAGAAAACGTCGGCGAGGCGCTGGCAAAATTGCTGGTCGAAAATGCCGATGAACCGCGTGCCACGGAACTGGCCGATGCGATTGCGGGTTGCACTTTTGCCACGACCCGCGAGCTGGCTGACGCGATCCGCGCCGCGTTGCCGCGAATGGGCAAAGAAGATGGCGACCTTACCGTGCGCCGCGTGTTTCAAGCGTTGCGCATCGCGGTGAACGACGAATTCTCCGCGCTCGACACGCTGTTGCGTCATCTGCCCGCGTGCCTGAATCCCGGCGGGCGCGTGGCCATTCTCACGTTCCATTCGGGCGAAGACCGCCGCGTAAAAAAAGCGTTCGAAGTGGGTTTGCGTGACGGAATTTATGCGGAGATCGCGCGTGAGGTCATCCGTCCCACGCCAGAGGAACGGCGCAACAATCCGCGTTCGTCGCCCGCCAAACTCCGCTGGGCGCGAAAGGCGGCGCTGTCGGAGGAAACGTGAACCCAAAGCGCATCGTCATCTTGGGCGGCGCGGCGCGGTTTTTTGCCGCGATCATGGATTTTGAGGAGGAAATGGTGTCAGCAAGGAATTGATTTCATCCACGCGTTCGATTAGTCTCTGTGACGGATGCCCATCAAAGGCGAAATGAAAGTGGTCGGTTCGCGAAAGCCGTATTCTGGCGGGTTGGAAGGGTTGCAAGGCTTTTTTGAGATGGTGATCAAGGTGCGGGGCGACCAGCCGTTCATCCCTCGCGGCGTCTATCGGTTCAAAAGCCACGAGCAACTCGACGAATGGACCCTGAGGATGCTCACCCGGCCGAGAGCCGCCCGCCCACAGTAGCAGACCTCCTGCTCCTCTGCCGCGCCCTGAACGCCGGAGGAGCGCGTTACCTCGTCATCGGGGACGAAGACCTGCGCAACTACCTCGTCGTGCGTGTTGCGGATGAAGTCGTCGTGGACCTGATGTTGTCCGCCTGCGGGATTACCTACGAGGAAGCCGCGCCGGAGATCGAGATGTTCATCATCAGCGGAGTGCCCATTCCCTTTGCCTCGGCCAAGCTGCTGCTGCGGACCAAACGGACCTATCGAGACAAAGACGCCGAGGACCGGATGTTCCTCGAACGCAAACTGGCTGAGCAACAGAAGAAAACATAAATCTCAGCCAGCGTAGCCCACTGCGTCGGCCAACGCTGGGCTGAATGATGCAACCGTTGCGGTTGGAACGCGGCGCAATGAAGGGTCAGGGCCTTTCGGGAGGAGTAGTTTTCTTCTTCTCTTCCGTCTTGGTTACGGTGCCGTCTGGTGACTCGGTAACACTTTTCTCCTTCTTTTCGACGGTGCCGTCGCTCTTAACCTTTTCGCTCTCTGAACTGGAGATTGTGCGGTCACATCCCGCCGTCAGGAATGATAACGCCATGGCGGCCGTCGCCGCCAGGAGCGTCAGCTTACATGTTTTCATAGTTCTTTTTTGTTGTTGCAGATGCTTTTCCATTACGTTGCTTTCCACATGCCGGACTTCTGTCGCATCGTAGAGAAGCTAGGGGAGGACAGGGTCCATCGCTATGGGGCATAACCCGTAGCGCACGTGCTTTCCGACGCGACGGATCTCTGACACCCAAAGCTTACCCGCAGGAAAGAGATAATGCCGTGGTTCGGAGCTAAGGAGTTTCTCAACATCTGAATGCGGATGTTCAAGAAATGCCTGCAGAAATGTTTGCGTTCGCTGGAGACACGGTGGCCGTGCGCCAGCACCCGCAGCGGCCTGGCCGGCGACGCCTGTTTTATTTCAATTCAGCGCGAACCAGTTCTTCCAACGTTCGATGCGGTGTGAAGGAAATAAACCGCTGCAGCTTTTCCAGGCTGGCCTTGCGCTGGGATAGATCCTCAAACCCTGAAGTGTAAGCTTGAGCGTATGGAACAAGCTCGATGGAGGATCTGGAGTTTGCGGTAGAAATCACAAGTCTTGCCAGTTCCAGGATTGATATTTCGTGGCTCCCGCAAACGTTGAAAATCTCCCCCTGGGCGGTTCGACAATTTTGCAGCCGTACCAATGCGTCCACCGTATCGAGCACATGACAAAAGCACCGACGCTGCGTCCCGTCACCATAGACACGCAATGGGGCGCCCGATTTGGCAGCGGCGATGAATCGCGGCAGCACCATGCCGTAACGGCCCGTCTGACGCGGGCCTACCGTGTTGAACAGGCGCGCGATGATGACGGGCAGTCCCCGTTCTCGCGCGCAGGCCAGGGCCAGAAATTCATCCATCAGTTTCGAACAGGCATAGCTCCAGCGCGGGTGTATGGGCGGACCGATCACCAAATCATCGTCTTCGGAGAACGATTCCTTCCGGCTTTTGCCATAGACCTCCGACGATGAGGCCAGCAATACAGGAACACGATGGTCGCTCGCGGCATCCAGGACAGCCTCCGTCTCCCGCAGGTTGGTCTTGATGGACTGCACGGTGGCATCGAGCACCAACTCCACTCCCACGGCGGCGGCGAGATGGTAAATCGATTCCGCCTGGGAAATCAGTTCCGCCAATTCACCGCACTCCGAGACCCGGGCATGAATGACGCGCAGTCGCGGATGATTTCGCACCGCCTCCAGATTAGCCAGAGTGCCGGTCGATAAATCATCGATCACCACTACCGATTTCCCGTCCACCAGCAACCGCTCCACCAGATGCGAGCCAATGAAACCCGCGCCGCCGGTCACGATGACGTGTTTCATGTTCGTTGAATCGAGAATCGTTGAACCGTTAAATCGTTGAATCGTTTCTGTCCCATTGACGCTGTAGTGTCACCCGTCCGCCCGTTTCAACTGTTTAACCATTTAACGATTCAACGAATCTTCCTCACTCCAGCGCCCTGGCCACGCCTTCTGCCAGGGCCTGGCGGTACTCGGGAGTGGCGATACGCCGGCTTTCGTCCGGGTTGGACAAGTAGCCGCCTTCGATGAGCACCGCCGGGCGGTTCTGCCCTTGGAGCACCGCCATGAAGCGCGCGCGGCGCACACCGCGATCCGCCGCTCCCGTCGCCCGCAACACGGAACGATGCAGGCGGGAAGCCAGCAGCAGGTTCTGATCGTCGAAGACATTGTTGGGGTGCGCCTCACGCGGATCGTCTTCGTATTCGCGCACGAGATTCGATGGCAGACCGGTGGGCGTCAGGCAATAGGTCTCCAGGCCGGCCAGTTCACGATTGGCCCCGCCGGAGTTGAAATGCAGGCTGAGGAAAATCTCTGCGCGGACGCGGTCCGCCACGGCGATGCGTTCCGACAAGGAGAAATCGGTGTCGTTCGACCGGGTAAGCACCACGTTCCAACCTCTGGCCTCCAGCAACGGCGCCAGGCGCCGCGCCCAATCCAGGGTGTGGAACTTCTCGGCATCGCAGCCGCCGGTGCAGAGCGTGCCACTGTCCCTCCCGCCATGGCCGGGATCGATGACAATGGTGCGGTTGGTCGCGGGCAACTGAAAGAACGCGCCCGCCAGCGCCTGGAGGGTCTTGCGGGCATCGAGCGAATGGACGTAGGGCAGGCCCTTGAACAAACGCGGCGCGAAGCCCAGTCCATATTGCAGCCCGCCAATATTCGCCACCTGGCTGCCGATTTTGACGAGCATCAACCCGTTGCTCGTTTGGAGTTGATAGAGCGGCTCCATGCCGCCACTTAATTGCATGGGCTTGCCCAGGCCGTTGAAGTGCCCCCAGCTTTCCAGTGGCACCCAGGCGTTGTGCCATTCCGCAGGCCAGGCGTGGATCGGCGCCGTGGTAGCGGGCGGAATCGATACTGAAGGCGCCAGGTGATTCGTCTCAGGAATGGGCAGCGGCTCCGGGCTGGCGATGGTCAAAGGCTCTGGCAGAATGACGGTGGTGAGCGCGGGTGGAGTCCTGCTCGACGGAGGCGAAGGTGTCTGGCAGCCCGCGAGGACAAGCGCGGGCAGAGCGGCCAGAAACCATCGGCGCAGAAACAACACGCGCCGTATTCTGCTGACGAACGGAGGCGACACAAGCCCGTTGTCACGGCGAGCAGGGTTTTGATTCTCACGCCGGTCCCGGAACGATCTTGCCCGCCGACGCACTGTGCCGCCATATTCCGCGCGCTATGAAACCGGTCAATTGCGGACCCCAGCGCGAATGTCTCCCGCCCACCGCCGACGCCCGCTGAATCTTCCCGCCGATGTTACGTATGCTTCGACAGTGGGCCAGTTTCGTCAAATTCTCGCACACGGTGTTTGCCCTGCCGTTCGCGCTGGCGTCAATGGCCATTGCCGCGCGCGAGAACCGGGGCTGGCCGGGCCTCAGGACGTTTCTGCTCATCCTCGCGGCGATGGTTTGCGCTCGCACCTGCGCGATGGCGTTCAACCGCATCGTGGATCGAAAGTTCGACGCGGCCAATCCACGCACGGCCATGCGTCACCTGCCTTCCGGCCAGATCACGCTGACGAGCGCGTGGACGCTATGCATCCTCAGCGGCGCCGGGCTGGTCGTCGCGAGCTGGTTTCTCAATCGGGTGTGCTTTTACCTCTCGCCCGTCGCGTTGTTTTTCGTCTGCTTCTACTCGCTGACCAAGCGGTTCACGGACTTCACCCACGTCTGGCTGGGGGTCGCGCTGGCGCTGACGCCCATCGGCGCCTGGCTGGCGGTGACCGGCAGCCTTTCCTTCTCACCGCCGTTCGGCAAGACCACCGGCTTCATTCCGTTGTTGCTGGGTGTGGCCGTTGTCTTCTGGCTGGTCGGGTTCGATCTCATTTACGCCCTGCAAGATTACGAATTCGACCGGCGGCAGAAGCTCCACTCCCTGGTCGTGGCCTGGGGCCCGCAAAACGCGCTGGCGGCGGCGTTCATCTCGCATCTGCTCATGTGGGGGTTGCTGGCTTTGTTCGGTTTGCTTTGCCACTTCCGGCTGGCATACTTCTTCGGCCTGATTTTTATCCTTGGCTGCCTGCTGCTGGAACACTGGCTGGCTCGCCGGCGCAGCTTGAAATGGATCGACACCGCCTTCTTCAAGCTCAACGCCGTCGTCAGCGTGGTTTTCCTTGTGGTGACGCTGGCCGAGGTAGTGTTCCCAGGCTTCCGGATCGTGCGATGAATTTCTCTCTGCAGAAAAGCGTACTGCGCGACCTCTACGAGAAGGTCGTCGCCGGCCAGCGACTCTCCGACGAAGACGCCTTGCGCTTATTCGAAAGCAAGGACCTTAATGCCGTGGGCGCGATCGCCGATTTTGTCCGCCAGCGCAAGGTCGGCAATCGCGCCAGCTACATCCTCAACCGTTACGTCAACTACTCGAACTACTGCATCCTCTCCTGCCAGTTTTGCGCCTTCGCGCGTAAGAAGCGCGATGCCGACGGGTTCCAACACACCATCGAGGAGATCGTCCAGAAGGCCCGCGAGGCGCTGAACATCGGCATCACCGAGATGCACATCGTCGGCGGGCTGCATCCCTCGCTGCCGTTCAGCTATTACACGGACATGCTGCGGGCGCTGAAGCAACTCGACGCGCGCCTGCAATTGAAATGCTTCACGGCCATCGAAATTCTCCATCTCGCATGGCTCGCCAGGAAGTCTGTCCAGGAAACGCTCACCGAACTCAAAGCCGCCGGCCTCGACTCGCTCACGGGTGGCGGCGCGGAGATTTTCCGGAAGGAAGTCCGATCCGCCATCGCGAAGGGCAAGGAGTCGGCGGAGGAATATCTCGACGTGCACCGTACCTGGCATCGTATGAGCGGCCGCAGCACTTGCACGATGTTGTATGGCCACGTCGAATCGCTGGCAGACCGCGTGGATCATCTGCGCCAGTTGCGCGCCTTGCAGGACGAGACACACGGCTTCACCGGATTCATCCCTCTGGCCTACCAGCCGGATAACAACGAAATTCCGGTGCCGACCCCACCAACCGGCTTCGATTCACTGCGCACCATTGCGGTCAGCCGTCTCTACCTCGATAACTTCGATCACATCACTGCCTATTGGGTCGGCCTTGGATTGAAGTTGGCGCAAGTGGCATTGAGCTACGGCGCCGACGACATTCACGGAACCATCGTGGAGGAGCACATCTTCCGTATGGCTGGCACCCAGGCGCCACAGCTTCAGACCGAAGCCGCTTTGCTCAAGGCCATCCGCGAAGCCGGTCGCGAACCGGTGCAGCGAAATACGTTCTATGAGCCCATCCGTGTGCTGGAAAACGCCGATGCCGCGAACCAGGCTGAACTGCCATCAGGCAAATCGAAGGTGTTGGAGGATAATCTGGCGACGGCGTGAAAACTTGAAAGTGGTATGTTCTTCGTGCCGAAACCATTTGAGAAGCGAGCCTGCCGCTTCATTATGTGCGAGCTGTGCATATCGGATTGATTTTCATTAGCACTCAGCCTCAGCCGGGCGTCCCGCGTCGAGAAAAATCCCAATCGCTCTTGATTTCAACACCAAGGCGCGATGCCATGCAATTTTACAGTTTGTTTTTCGCGATTTGCACGGCTAGATTTCCGCCATGACGCAAGCATTGGAAAAGGCATTTCGAGAAGCCTCCAAGCTTCCCAGTACGGAACAGGACACGTTTGCGGATTTCATACTTGATGAGCTGGCCTTTCGCGCGGCGGTGCGCGAAGGCATCGAGGCCGCTGATCGCGGCGACGTTGTGCCCAGCGAAGACGTCAAGAAGATGATTCCCAAATGGGCTTCAAGATAGTCTTCACGAAGCCCGCCATCGCTGACATCGAAGCTTTGGTTTCATTCATCGCTCGCGATAACCCGCAGGCGTCTGAACGATTCGGCTTCGAGATTGTGGAGAAAGCAGAAAAGCTCGATCAGTTTCCGTTGCTCGGTCGTGTTGTGCCCGAGTTCAAAATTGAAACCATTCGCGAAATCATCCATCGGCCATACCGGATTGTTTACCGTGTCCGTGAGGAGCGAGAGCTGATTGAGATTTTGCGAGTGTGGCATGCGGCGAGAGGAATTCCGAAACTTGCCGAATAGCTTTGGAAGATTTAACCACGAGTGGATGCCTGCGCTCAAACCGAATCCCTCGCTCCGCTATGACCCGCGTCCCGGTGGATGGATTCTCCTTGGCATCCGGCTTCGCACCAACGACGGTGAACTGAAAAGATGTCTGCGGACGATCCGCTCAAGCTCCGCCTGGCTCCGTTGGAATCGACGGACGATTTGACTCGCCGCCTGGAACGCGAGCGAGTGCTCAGGGCGCGCCAGCACGAAAGCGACCTCGAAGAAGTTCCGCTCGCGCCAATGCGTGTCGGCTCGGTTTCTTATCTCAACGCTGTGCCTCTGACGCGCGGCATTGAGGATCAGATTGTATTCGCGACGCCGTCCCGCCTGGCGGAATTGCTCCGCGAGGACAAGCTGGATGCGGCGCTCGTGAGCGTCACCGAAGTGTTGTTCAACGACCGCTATGACGTTCTCGACGGCATTGCCGTGGCTTCGCTCGGCGAAGTGAAGAGCGTGTTCCTCGCCCACCGCAAGCCGCTGGCGGAAACTCGCCGCGTTCTCTGCGACCCCGCTTCACTCACCAGCGTGAACCTGCTCAACGTGCTCCTGGCCGAGCATGGCTTGAAGGCGGAATTTGCGCCGCTGCCCAACTACCACGACGCTCATTTCCATGACGCCGTGCTGCTCATCGGCGACCCGGCCCTCAATTTTTTGCGCGCCCCACACGACCATCAGGTTTGGGACCTCGGTGCCGCGTGGTCGGAATTCACCAAACTTCCCTTCGTCTATGCGGTGTGGGCGCTGCGGCGCGGAGTCGAGACGGCTTCAATCCGCCGCGCCCTCCGCGAGGCCAGGGCCTTTGGCCTGGAGACACTCGAGCACATCATCCGCGAGCGCCCGGAGTTCGATCTGGAATTTCGCAAGGACTACCTCGGCTGGCACATCCACTACCACCTCGGCGTGGATGAGAAACGCGGGCTGGCAAAGTTCGTGGAGCTGCTCCGCAAGCATGATACTCGCCCCGTGTACGAGCCTAAATTTGTGTAATAGCCGGTGAATACGGATGGCGTTACGCCGCTCCAGCGTACTGCGACTGGTCGAGGACGACACAGTCGCGCTCCATCTGCAGAACGCCTCGACCTTCTCTGTGAACGCCGGATTATTTTTCGCGCCCCTCCGCCTCACGCCTTGCTCAGTTCCGGCCAGAGGCAGGCGCCCATCCGCATCCCGGTTGTGTAGCAGGCAAGATCGAATTTTTCATTCGGTGAGTGCGGATTGTCATCGGGCAAGGCCAGGCCGAGCAGAAGCGTGTCCGCGCCGAGATACCGCTTGAACTCGTTCACGATGGGAATCGACCCACCCTCACGAATCAGGATCGGATCGCGGCCAAAGGAGCGTTTCAAGGCGCGCATCGCCGCCTGCGCCTGGGCGCCTTCCGGCGAAACCAGATACGGCTCGCCTCCGTGGCCGGATTCGATCTCCATCCGCACTGTCGGCGGGCAGAGACGCTGGAGGTGCCTGCGAACGGCGGCGCGAATCTTGTCCGGTTTCTGGTTCGGCACGAGTCGGAAGGTGAGTTTGGCCCGTGCCCACGCGGGAATGATGGTTTTGCTGCCCTCGCCCTGGTAGCCGCCGGTCAGGCCGTTGATCTCGATGGTCGGGCGGGCGCTGCGGCGTTCGGTCGTCGTGTAATTGCGCTCGCCGAAGAGTTTGGGCACGCCAAGGAATTTGCACATCTCGCGATCACGATGCGGCAAGCGCGCGAGTTGCTTGCGCTCATAGGCGGACAGCGGAACAACGTCGTCGTAGAAACCGGGAATGGCCACGCGGCCTTTGTCGTCACGCAACTGAGCGAGAAGCCGGCACAGGGCCATCGCCGGATTGTCCACTGCGCCACCGAAAATGCCGGAGTGCAAATCGCGCGAGGGGCCGTGCAACACCACCTCGACCGCCACGATGCCGCGTAGCGCATACGTGAGCGCCGGCAGGTCGAGGCTTGGCAGTCCGTTGTCGGAAATCACCACCCCATCGCAACGCAGATCCTTCACGTTCTTTTTAAGAAATCCGCCAAGACTTGTGCTACCGACTTCTTCTTCTCCTTCGATGACGAAAGTCAGATCGCAGGGCAGGTCAGTCCCCGTCTTCAGAAACGCCTCCACGGCGTTCAAATGTGCGAGGTGCTGTCCTTTGTTGTCCACGGCGCCACGCGCATAGACGCGCCCTTTGTCGATGCGCGGCTCGAAAGGCGGTGAGTTCCAAAGCTCGAACGGCTCGGCGGGCTGAACGTCGTAGTGGCCGTACACTAGGAAGTGCGGACGGTTCGCGCTTCTGTGACGCGGAGTCTTTGCCACCACGATGGGGTTGCCTTCCGTCGGACAAAGCTTCGTCTCCAAACCGATTTCACGGCAACGCTTCACCAGCCAATCGGCGCACGCGGCGAGATCGTCTTTGTGTTTGGATTGCGCCGAGACGCTTGGAAAGCGGAGGTAATCACACAGCTCGCGGATGAAACGCGTTTCGTTCTGCTTCAGGTAATCGAGGACAGATTGCACGCGCAGTATTTAGCAGGCGCCCCGCGAAGAAGCAAAGCCACTTCGTTTTGCCGCAGAGACGCGGCGCGGTAAAGCCGCAACCAAGGGAGCGTGGACAGCCTTGTCCGCGTATTCTGGCCTCCAGACCCCACAATCCGTATCAAACTGTTTGTGCGGTTTTTGTGCCCGGCGCACATTACCTCTGTGAACGAAGATGGATGCCGATAATCAATTGCTGGAGCGTTACGCTCGCGACGGCTCGGAACCCGCCTTCCGCGAACTGGTCGAACGGCACATCAACCTGGTGTATTCCGCCGCTCTTCGCGAGTCGAATGCTTCCCTCGCGGAAGACGTCACTCAGGCCGTCTTTAGCGAACTCGCTCGGCACGCCGCAAAGCTGGTCGGGCATCCCGCTCTTGCGGGCTGGCTTTACACCTGCGTGCGCCGCAAGACCGCCAACGTCTGGCGTGCAGAAGGTCGGCGGAAGCGGCGCGAACAGGAGGCTTTTCTCATGAACGAACTTGTTGGGTCCGATCCGGCCGATCAACTCTGGCAGGAAGTGAGGCCGGTGCTCGACGATGTCATGCACGACTTGAAGGAGGAAGATCGCACCGTGGTGGTGTTGCGGTTCTTCGAAGGCCGAAATCATAAGGAGATTGGCTCGGCGCTTGGGCTTTCCGAGAACACCGCACGGATGCGCGTGGAACGTTCGCTCGAAAAGCTCCGCAGCCTGCTGGCACGACGCGGCGTGAAATCCACTGCCTCTACGCTGGCCGCGGTGCTGACGTCGGGCGCTGTCCTGACCGCGCCTTCCGCTCTGGCGTCCGCCGTTGCGACGAGCGCCCTCGCGACAGTCAGTGCCAGCGGTTCACCCACATTCGCGCTGGCGAAGACGCTGGGCATCACGAAAACGCAGTTTGTCGTCACGGGCGCCCTGGTCGTTCTGGTGGGCGTGTTCATCGTCGGGAACCAGCTTCGCTCGAAGCGTGCAGGCACTGAAAGTGCGAATCAGACCCAGCTTCCGGGTGCAGATGCTTCTGGCACTGCCGACACCGAAGCCCAAGTCACCTTGGCTACTGCGGCCTCTCTTTCAATGAACACTGCCACCCCACTGTAAATGCCTTTGCGCGTCGTGGACGCAGAAACCGGCGAACCGCTGGCGGGCACAAAACTCTTGCTGGCTTATCTGTATCAGGACGGTCGGACCGAGCGCGTGAAGCGAACGACGGATGCGAATGGCATGGTTGGCGTGGACATGGTGCAGAGACCGTTTCATGGCCTCAACATGTTCGTGACCGCGGATGCCCACGTGCCAAAAGTGACGAGTTGGGGCTTTGGCCGAGCCATGCCGGACAGCTACACGATGAAGATGGAGCGCGGTGTCACGATTGGTGGAACCGTTGTTGACGAGGCCGGATTTCCGATTGCTGGCGCGAAGATCGAAATCGACGGTCCCGGAAACGACTGAGCTCTCGGAGAAAACATCCAGTTCGGTCCGGATGCTGCATCACATACCGATTTCGAGGGACGCTGGTCCTGCAACATGATCCCAAAGACCTTCGATCGCGTCTCGCTGGTCGTGACTCATACGGATTACGCAGAGGTGACGGCCACCATCCGGCGTGGCGCGGCGGATGCGGGCAACTCGACCATCACCCTGCAGGCTGGCTTCACGGTCGCGGGCGTTGTCGAGGACTCGGCAGGCACTCCCATCGAGGGAGCCAAAGTTCGTGAAGTGCGCCTCAACAGAGAGAAGGAACGATCCAGAAGAACCGATGCGGTGGGAATCTTCGAATTGAACAGCCTGAGGGCAGGGGAACTCATGTTGTCCGCTCAGGCGGAAGGGTTCGCTCCGGCCGTGCGAACGTTGCAGGTCACAGGCAAGGTGGCCGGGGTTCGGTTCCGTCTGGGGCCAGGATACCTCTTCCGCGGCCATGTCATCGATGAGGATGGCAACCCCATTCCACACGCGTGGGTGGAGACCACGCGCAGAGACATCGACAAGGTCGAGTGGTCCACGCGGACTGATGCCGGCGGACGGTTCGCATGGACTTCAGCTCCGCAGGAGCCGCTCCTCTACTCGTTTCAAGCCGATGGGTTCAATCGTGCTTACGCACTTAAGCTGACAGCCGACGGCTCCGACCACGAGATCCGACTGATGCGGGAGAAAGCCACGGACAACGTCCAGATCACAGGGACCGCACTTGATGCCGGCACCGGCAAACCCCTCGACGGGTTCAAGGTCTTGCAGAGCGAGATCGAACCCGAAGTGGCTTTCCCATTTCATTTCGCCTCCACGGGCAAGGATGGAAGATTCAGCCTGTCGTTCTCCGCGAGGTCGAGCCACCCCTCCTGCCAAATCATGATTGAGTCGGAAGGATACGTCCCGTTGGTTTCGGCGACTTTCTCAAAAACGGCCGGCAACCAGACACTGGAATTCAGACTGCATAAAGGCTCCGGCCCTTCTGGTGTTGTGCTTCTCCCTGACGGCGGACCGGCTGTGAAGGCAACGGTTCTTCTTTGCACGGCGCAAGGAGGCGTGACCGTCAGGGGCCCTGCCCATGTCCAGCAAGGAATCAACACGACGACCTACCGCGCTCTGACTGACGAGGCCGGGAGATTCTCGCTCCCCGCGGTGCTCTCGCCACAAGGTCTCATCGTCATACACGACCAGGGGTACGCGGAAATCTCGTCGGCCCCGCCGGAGGTGGTCGGCCCGATCACGCTCCAGCCTTGGGGACGCGTGGAAGGCACTTTGGTCCTTGATTCCCAGCCCGTCGCCAACGAGCGGGTCATCGCCTACAATGGTGTGTCTCGCTACGACGAAGCTGGCCGCCATTTCACATTCAAGAGCTTTTCTTTTGAAGCCAGAACCGATTCCGCAGGAAGGTTCACATTCGACAAGGTACCGCCGGGCCAATACAACGTCCTTCGACAGACGCTGCAATCGGGCACCGGCTTTGAATCCCACGAAACCTCGGTGGTGGTTCAAGCCGGGGCGGTGACACAGGTCACGCTCGGAGGCGAGGGCAGGGCAATCGTCGGGAAGGCCGCCTTCGCCGGCGCGACGGATGCAATCAACTGGAGAAACGTGTCTGTTCGGTTCCGATTGAAAACACTTCGTGAACCTGGCGCGCGTCCCAGGCGCGCCAACTATTTGTCCCGCGAAGAATATGCCGAAGCCATGGATTCCTTTAACGAAGCACACCGCGCGCAGCGACGGTTTGGTGCGCTCTGCGACAGCAACGGATCGTTTCGTGTGCCGAACATGCCCGCCGGGACTTATCAACTGGAGGTTCAACTGCGCGACATCAAGGCCAATTCCGTGAGCCCCAATGATCGGGAAAGTTCGGCCCGGCAACTGGCTTCGCTCACCAAAGAAGTAGTCGTACCTGACTTCTCTGACGGGCAAAGCGGACCTGTGGACCTTGGCATTCTGGAATTGGTCCCGCAGCAGGAGAGCGCCTCGACGCGTTGACCGGCGTCTCGCACCCGAGCGCGGAGAAGAGGCGAAGCGAGGCACTCGCTCTCTGCGGTGAGGGAGAAGCAGGATCATCTGTCTCCATCCAGCATCCGGCCCAGGCCACCGAGCAGCGAACCTTCTTCCCGTCCGCCGCTGCCGGTGCGCGGCGCGGCAGCGACGATGCGATCCGCCAGCCGGCTCAGGGGCAGCGATTGCAGCCAGACATGGCCTGGCCCGCGCAGGGTTGCAAAGAAAAGCCCTTCACCGCCGAAGAACGCGGTTTTGATTTTGCCCACGTATTGGATGTCGTATTGGACCGTGGGCTGGAAAGCCACGATGCAGCCGGTGTCCACGCGCATCGTTTCACCCACCCCCAGTTGCTTCTGCACGATCGTGCCGCCAGCGTGGACGAACGCCCAGCCGTCGCCTTGCAGCCTCTGCATGATGAAACCTTCGCCGCCGAACAGGCCCGCGCCGATCTTCTTGTTGAAAGCAATACCCACGCTCACCCCCTTGGCCGCGCAGAGGAATGAATCCTTCTGCGCGATCAGTTCGCCGCCCACTTCGGCAAGGTGAATGGGAATGATCTTGCCGGGATAGGGTGCGCCGAACGCGACCTTCTTCTTGCCCTGGCCCTGATTGAGAAAGACGGTCATGAACAGCGACTCGCCGGTCAGCAGGCGCTTGCCCGCGCCCATGAGCGAACCCAGAAAACCGGTGTTCTGCTGCGAGCCGTCGCCGAAGATGGTTTCCATCGCGATCCCGTCCTCCATGTACATCATGCCACCAGCTTCAGCGACGACTGCTTCCTGCGGATCCAGTTCCACTTCGACGAATTGCATGTCGTCGCCATAAATCTTGTAGTCAATCTCGTGCATCGCATTCATAGGTCTGGTGCGTTTGTTTAGTTGTTGTCCAAATCGTGCGGGAGTCTAGGAACAAGCGAGGAATTCTTGCAGCTAGAATTTCTCGCCGCGTTTGGAGTCCCGCCTTCATGCGGCCTGGGGCTTGGAAAGCTCGCAAATGTCCGTGCCGCCTGAAGGCGGAACTCCAAACGGTTCCAGCGGCATCGGCCGGTCATGGTCAAGATGTTCCTCGCAAACCCGGAAAAAGTCGGACTGTGTCGTCACTCGACGGATATCGTGCAGAAACCTGCCGGTTGGCTCCACTCCGGCCCCGATGTAGTTGAGATACTTCTTCATCTTTTGTACCTGCGAGGATTCGCGGACGCCGGGCGTGCAGACTGCGTCGTAGAGCGCGTGAATGTAGCTGAGCACATCGCGGCCATTTGGCAGAATCGGAGCCGCGCCGCGCCGATGCGCGCGGATTTGCTCAAAGAGCCATGGGTTGCGAATCACGCCGCGTCCGATCATCAAGCCGCGCGCCTTCGTCTGAGCGAGGATTCCGTCTGCGGACTCGGCGGAGTGGACGTTGCCGTTGGCCAGCACCGGGCAGGGCATCGCCTCGACGGCGCGGGCGATGTAGTCATAGTGGACTTCAGCGCGATACATCTCAGCGACCGTTCGCCCATGCACCGTCAGCAAGTCGAGCGAGTGTTTTGCGAAGATGGGCAGCAGTTCTTCGAACACCGCCAGCGAATCGAAGCCGAGACGCGTCTTCACGGTGAACTTGATGCTCACCGTGTCGCGCAGCGCGCCGAGGATCGCGTCGATGCGCTGCGGTTCGCGCAGCAAGCCGCCGCCCGCGCATTTGCGATATACCACTGGCGCGGGACAGCCGAGATTCAGGTCCACGGCCACGATGGGATGCTGCTGAAGCTCCTTCGCGGTGCGGACAAGCGCCGGAATGTCGTTGCCGATCATCTGCGCGATGACGGGGCGGCCGGTGGGATTTTCCGTGATGGAGCGAAGGATGGGTTTCTCCAGGTTCGAAGTTGCGTGAACGCGGAAATATTCCGTGTAGTAAACGTCCGCGCCGCCGTATTGCGTCATCAAGCGCCAGAACGGCAGGTCGGTCACGTCCTGCATCGGCGCCAAAGCGAGCAACGGCCCGGTACCGTTCAGCAGGACGTTGAACTGGTCGTGATGGTTCATGCGTTTGGCACGGACATCGCAGGCTTACGGATGAACCAGAGTCCAATAAAAGTCAAAAACCCATTCAGGATGAGTAGTTCGAAGCCCATTCGATAACCATTGAGCCAGCGGACAGAGTTGCTCTGGATGACAAAACAAATCAATGGTGACATACAGCAAATCAGCGGCACCCACTCGTCGCGCACCGACCGCTTCGCGAACAGGCCGAAGGCGAACAGGCCCAGCAGCGGTCCGTAGGTGTAGCTGGCCAGCGTGAAGATGGCGTCGATCACGGCTTTGCTGTTAAGCGCCTTGAAGCCGAGGATGACCAGCCAGAGCACGATGGCGAAACCGATGTGGACCTTGTGGCGAAGCGCGGTTTTCTGCGCATCAGTGAAACCAGGTCTTTCCTCCATGCCCAGCCAATCGATGCAGAACGAAGTCGTGAGCGTCGTGAGTACTGAATCGGCGCTGGAAAAGGTCGCCGCCGTCAAGCCGACAACGAAAACCACCGCCGCGAAGACGCCGAGATGCCGCAGCGCGAGCGTTGGAAACAGATGATCGGTTGTCTTCGGCACCTCCACACCCTTCGCATTGGCGTAGTGAAAAAGCAGCACACCCAGCGCAACGAAGAGCAGGTTCACCAGCACCATCACACCGGTGAACGAATAGATGTTTTTCTTCGCCTCGCCCAGCGAGCGGCAACTGAGATTTTTCTGCATCATGTTTTGATCAAGGCCGGTCATGACGATGGCGATGAACGCGCCGCTCAGGAATTGCTTCCAGAAATAGCTCGTCTCGCGCCAGTCCCAGAAAAACGTTTTCGACATTTCGCTGTTGCGGACCGTCGAAATCAAATCGCCCAGGCCGAACTTCAGTTCGCCGGCGATGGCAGCGATGGACAACACCACCCCGAGCAGCAGGAAGGTGGACTGGAAGGTGTCCGTCCAGACGAGTGTCTTGATCCCGCCGCGATAGGTGTAGATCAGGATAAGCGCAATGGTAGCACTGACCGTGAACCAGAATGGAATGCTCCACTGGTCAAAGACGAACGTTTGAAAAACATTTGCCGCCAGATACAGCCGCGCCGCCGCGCCCATTGTCCGGGACAGGATGAAGAACAGCGCGCCGATCTTTTGCGAGCGCGGCCCGAAACGGTGGGCGAGGTAGCTGTAAATCGAAATGAGGTTCAGACGGTAGTAGAGCGGCAGCAGAATTTCCGCGATGACCACGTAGCCAAGCACGTAGCCGAAGACGATTTGCAGATAGGAGAACTGATCCGCCGCCACTTTGCCTGGCACCGAGATGAACGTGACGCCGGAGAGCGAATCGCCAATCAGCCCGAACGCGACGGCATACCAGGGGGACGCCTTGTTGCCGAGGAAGTACGCGGCGTTGCCCGCGTTGCGGCTGGTGAACCAGGCAATCAGCAGCAGGAACGCGAAGTAACCGCCCACGCAGGCGAGAATAAGCGCCGGTGACACGCGGCTCTTGTAAGCCAAAGCCGATGCTCGCCCAACTCAAAAGAGGGTTGCCATGCGCCGCCAGCAACCGACACGATGAACGCCGTGATCATAAAACGCATCTGGCCGGCGCTCCACCGGCACGATAAAGCAATGCGCGCTGTAATCGCATGATCTCCGTTGCAGTGAATCCACCCGCCACGCCGCAGCCATTAAGCACCGCGGCTGGTGTTGAACCCCACAAACCCATCCAGCGTCCGACGAAGAGCGCCTTCCAACTCCTGCGCGAAGTGCTTGCCCACGGCGGGCCGGGCTACCTGCAATTCGCGATCACCAACATCTGCAATGCCGATTGCGATTTCTGCGGCTTTGCCCGCTCCAAGTTCGATCCCAAGGCCCGGCGCACTGTCACGTTGCAGGAGGCGCAGGACGCCATCGACATCGCGCACAAGAACCACATCGGCTACCTGCTCTTCGTGGGCGGCGAGCCGATGGTGCATCGCGACCTGCGGGCGATGGTGCGTCATGCGGCGGAGCGCGGGATTCATCCGATGATTTGCACGAACGGCGCGTTATGGACCGAGGAGAACATGCGCGCCCTGGTCAACGACGGCTTGAGCAGCGTCATCATGTCCATCGACGCGCACGACGTGGCGAAGCACGAGAAGAATCGGGGTCTCCCGGACGTTTGTCGGAAAATCCAACGCGCGAATGAATTCTTCCGCGCTGCCGGCGTGCAAACGACCGCGAGCATCACAGCCAGCCGGCTGATCGATGACTACGACAAATTGCCGGCGTTTCTCGAAACGCTTGGGTTCAAGAGCTGCACGTTCAGCTACCCGCTCACATCGCTGGCCAGCAGTTATCTGAGTTTCAGCGACAGCGGGCTGGTGAATTTCTCAAAGGATGAACTCATCGAGTTGTTCGAGAAAATTAAACAGATGAAGCGACGCAGCGGCTACCCGGTCGTAAATCCGACTGAGTCGCTTACCGAGATGCAACGGCACCTGCGGGGCGAGAAGGAGAAGTTCGGCTGTCTCGGCGGCCACAAGTATTTCTACCTCGACTGGCACATGAACCTCTACCGCTGCCATTTCTGGGAGGCGCCGATGTGCAACGTGTATGACTGGGACGACTCGAAGCTCATCCGTGACGGCTGCACGCGCTGCATGATTGATTGCTACCGCGATCCGAGCGTGCTCCAGTTCGTGGCCATCAGCGCCAGCGACGCCTGGAACAACCTTAAGCGGGGCCGGCTCGGCGCGGCGGCGGGGAACGTCTTCGATTCGCGCAATCTCACTTCGCTCAAGGCCGTATGGGAAGACCGGAAGTGGATTGGCGGGGTGTGAAGCCGTTGACCACGGACGGACACGGATAAACACGGATTTTTAGGAATGCATCTGATGCCTCCCTAGATGATCGAACGGTTTGAGCAGAAGTTCTTATCCGTGTTCATCCGTGGTTGAAACAGGCTGCGCCTACAAAAACCCGCAACTTTCGCACTTCCCACGGGGTTCTTTGAGCGTAACCTAGGCTTCACTATGAAAAAACTGTTCCGGCCCGTTCCCGCCGCGTTGTTGTGCGTGGCACTGCTGTTCGGCGGTGTGACGCAAGCGGCTGATTCTGCCAGCCGCGCGTCCAGCGGTTCGGGCAAGTCCACCCCCGGACTCGAAGCGGCGCAGGCCATCTCCACCATTACCGGCGTGGCGATCTCCCCGCTGTTGGGTGTGGGTGCGGTGGGTGTGGTGAAGTATTTCAAGACCGCGCCGGACAAGCGCGCCAGGCTGCCTTGGTACGCGCAGCCGTGGTTCTGGGGGCCAGCGCTGTTGCTGGTCGCGCTGGCTTTCGTGAAAGACACCTTCGGCACCACGCTGCCGACGGCGGTGAAGAAGCCTTTCGACGTGGCGGAGGCGATCGAGAACAAAATCAGTGGTCTCGTCGCCGCGGGCGCGTTTGTGCCGTTGATCGCCATGATTTTCACGTCGGTTAACGGCGATGACAGCGCGCTTTATGGGGATGCTGGTTTGGCGATGATCAATCTTACACCGCTGCTCAACGTGCTTACGATTCCGGCGGCCATCGCGGCGTTCCTCGCGGTCTTCATGGTTTCGCACGTCATCAACGTCCTGATCCTCATCAGCCCGTTCACGACAGTGGACGCAGCCTTGAAAGCCGCGCGAGTGTTTGTGCTGGGCACCGTGGCTGGCACGGCGTTCATCAATCCGTATGTCGGCGCGGCCTGGTCGCTCCTGATCATTCTTGTCTGCGCGCTGCTCGCGGGCTGGGCATTTCGGCTGATGGTGTTTGGCTCGGTGTTTACGTGGGACCTCGTCACCTTCCGCAGCAGCCGCTTCAATGTGGAGCCGGACTCCAACTGGATGTTCACCGGGCGCGCCATCGGCAAGACACCAATCCGCACTTACGGCAAGTTGAGCCGCGGCCCGCAGGGCGAACTGGTCCTGAGCTACCGCCCGTGGCTGCTCCTGCCGCGTCGCGTGCTAACGCTGCCGCCCGGCAAATACGCCGTGGGCCGCGGACTCTTTTACTCCGAGATCGTCGAACTCGACGGCGACTCGACGCCACCGTTGATGACGCTCCCGCCGCGCTTCCGCTCGCACGAGGAGGAACTGAGTTCCATCTACCTGCTGGCTGGCGTGCATGACATCGGCGCGGTGAAAGGCTTCAAGGCGTTTTGGAATTGGTTGAAGGGTTGTTTGGCTTCAGGCCGGAGGCGGCGTCCACCGCTTAATGTCGATTGGCTGGAGGCCGGCGACCGTCCAAGCAACGTGGACCTATGAAGCGTTCGACAATCTGCGGCATTCTGTTGGTGGCTGCGGCGAATGTCATCGGACAATTTTCGGAATCCGACCGCACCCTGAATCTAAAGGGGGTGCAGTTTGAATCAGTGGGGGTTAGTGGCCGCAGGCTGGTTCTATCCGTCGCAGGCCAGCCGCCGACCTTCGACCCCTTTCTAATTCCTCGACCAGCACCACTCAAGAAACGTCCCCCCTCCGAACTCGGACGCAAGGTTCGGGTGCTGCTCGGCAAGGATGTTGTGGGATTTGCTCTCGTCTCTGCGGTATCCCGCGACGTGCAGCCAGGGAGCGGCGCCACCAATGCGCCCAGGACAAAGCTGACCAGTATCTCCCTGGTTTTCGACACGCCGGAGCAGGCAGCGATGGCGGCGGTGGGATTACGTTCGCCTGACGTAACGCCAAGTCCACTCCGTCACCCAAGAACCACAAGATAGATTCCAGAGTCGAGGCGAAGTGCCCTCGCGCCGCTGAAACCACTTGCCAGCCAATCCTGTCTAAAGGACTGATTCGCCCGTCCGTTGTTTTTCGCGCAATTATGTCGTGGACTTAATGGGAGCGGATTGTCAGTTTCAAGATGGTTCGATAAGACTCAGACGTATGGATTGCCTGTTCAGCCAATGCATTCGCCGCGCCGCTGTCCTTGTCATGGCAGTCTGCCTGCCTGCCTTGGCTTCGGCGGCTCCCGCGGCCTCCGAACAATTCCGCAAGACCATCCAGCCGATCCTCGCCGAGTATTGCTACGATTGCCACGGCGACGGGATGAACAAAGGCCAGGTGGCGTTTGACGGCTTCAAGTCGCACGACGAATTGCTCGCCAAGCGCGACCTCTGGCTGGCGGTGCTCAGGAACACTCGTGCGGGCATCATGCCGCCGGAGAAGAAGGCGCGGCCCTCGGCGGAGCAACAGCGTCTGCTGGAGGAGTGGATCAAGCGTGGCGTCTTCGCCATCGACCCCGCGAATCCCGATCCGGGCCGGGTCACCATCCGCCGCCTGAACCGCGTCGAGTATCGCAATACCATTCGCGACTTGATGGGGCACGACTTCAAGGTCGAGGACGAATTGCCTCCCGACGACACGGGCTATGGCTTCGACACCATCGGCGACGTGCTGACGATGTCGCCGTTGCTGCTCGAGAAATACATGCAGGCGGCGGAGACCATCGCGGCAGCCGCGGTGCCGCGCGTGGGCCGGATGATTACCGAGAAGACCATCGCCGGAAATGCCTGGCGCCGCTCTGGCGACAAGAAGGGCGACCGTTTCAGTTTCTACGACGAGACCAGGTTGTCGCGGATATTTCAGGCGGAACATGCGGGCAGTTATCGCCTCGTAATGGAGTTTGAGGTGCTCGGCCAGTTCGACTTCGATCCGGGCCGTTGCCGCGTCGTGCTTAAGGTGGATGACAAAGAAGCCTGGCAGCAGGAATTCGGCTGGCAGGCAGGAAAAAAGTTTCGCTATGAGGCGGAGCAGAAATGGGAGGCCGGCGAACGGCATCTCGCGCTGGACGTTCAGCCGTTGACTCCTGAGTCGGAAAAGAAGAACTCGCTCGACCTGCGCCTCATCGCGGTTCGCGTGCAGGGGCCGCTCGAAGAAAAGTACTGGGGACGGCCGAAGAATTTTGAGTTGTTTTTCACCAAGGACGTTCCCGAAGGCGGGACAAACCAGCGTGAGTATGCCCGGGAGATTTTGAACCGCTTTGCCATGCGGGCCTTTCGGCGTCCAGTCGATGAGCGGTCGCTCGAACGGCTGGTGTCGATTGCAGAGACGGCCTACCGGGAACCCGGCAAACGCTTCGAGGACGGCATCGCCCAGGCGATGATCCCGGTGCTGGCCTCGCCGAGATTCTTGTTCCGCGTGGAAGAGGTGGAAGATTTAACGGTTCCTTCCCCCTCACCCCAGCCCTCTCCCTCAGGGGGAGGGAGCAACGCCGTCAGCGTGTCGAAGAACCCGACGCGTTCCGACTCAGCCCAACGCGGGGAATCTGCCTCCCTCTCCTCTGGGGGGAGGGCCGGGGTGAGGGGGAACAGCGCGTCCGAGCTTCTGCAACCCACCAGCACGCCCGTCGGTCTCACCATCGACGAATACGCCCTGGCCTCGCGACTCTCCTACTTCCTCTGGTCCACGATGCCGGACACCGAACTATTCCGCCTGGCGGAGCAGCGCGAGCTGCGCAAAAATCTCGCCGCCCAGGTAAAGCGAATGCTGGCCGACTCGCGCTCCGACGCGCTGGTCGAAAACTTCGTCGGCCAGTGGCTTCAGGTCCGCGACGTGGAAGGCATCGATATCAATGTGCGGGCCGTGCTCTCACGTGACCGCGGTGAGGAGCGGCGCTTCAATCGCGATCGTCAGCGCTTCCAGAAGCTTCGCGAAATCCCTGAAGAAGAGCTCACGCCCGAACAAAAGAAGGAACTGGAGGAGATGCGCGCGCAATTCCGCAACCGGTTCCGAAATCGTCCGCAAATCGAACTCGACCGCGAACTGCGCCGCGCCTTGCGGCAGGAAACCGAGATGGCCTTCGCCCATGTCCTGCGCGAAAACCGCAGCGCGCTCGAACTGCTCGACTGCGATTACACCTTCCTCAACGAACGGCTGGCGCGACACTACGGTCTGACCAACCTGAACGTGACCGGTGGTGACATGCGCCGCGTCTCGCTCCCGGCGGACAGCCCGCGCGGTGGCGTGATCACGCACGGCGCCCCGCTCATCGTTACATCCAACCCGACGCGGACTTCGCCGGTTAAACGCGGCTTGTTCGTACTCGACAACCTCCTTGGCCTGCCCACCCCGCCCCCGCCGCCGGACATTCCGAACCTTGAAGACTCCGAAAAGGAAGTCGAAGGCCGCCAGCCCACGCTTCGCGAAACACTGGCCATTCATCGCGAGAAACCCTTGTGCGCCTCGTGTCACAACCGGATGGACCCGCTCGGCCTGGCGCTGGAGAACTTTAACGCCCTCGGCATGTGGCGCGAGAAGGAGCGCGGTCAGGCCATTGACGCCGCCGGCAAACTCGTGACCGGCGAGACGTTCAGCGATATCCGCGAAGTCAAGCGCGTGCTGGCCACGCGGCACCGCCTCACCTACTACCGTTGCCTCACCGAAAAGCTGTTCACCTACGCACTGGGCCGCGGCCCTGAGTATTACGACACCCAGACGCTGGACCAAATCGTTGAACGGCTCGACAAAGGGAACGGTCGACTGACCGAATTGGTCATGGGCATCATCGAATCCGCCCCGTTCCAGAAGCGTCGAAACCAAAGCGTATCTGGCGAACCCGAACCGCCGAAACCTGAACAGCGAGCCGATAACAGACCTTGACTGCTGACGTGAAACGAAATGACAAGTCTTGTGGGAGTCGACGTGAGCAGGCTCTGACTTCACTCAGCGATGTGATGTTGGTCCGCCCTCACCCCGGCCCTCTCCCCCAGGAGAGGGAGAACCATTTGCCGCGTTGGTTCCAAGGGGACGCGCTTCTAACATCCAACCGCTTTCTCTCGAACGACCGAAGGCAGGGAACGCGGAAGCTTACGCTTGAACTCTCAGACGGCTCCCGTCGCGCCCCCTCTCCTGGGGGAGAGGGCCGGGGTGAGGGCGGACCAATAACCAGATTTGAGCCATGAAAACGAAATACCTGCCGAACGAATCCCTCGCCGCCCAACGCTTCGCCAGCTTGAGCCGCCGCCATTTCCTCCGCGGCCTTGGTGCCTGTATGGCGTTGCCCGCATTGGAGTCGTTGGCGCCCGCCCGCGCGCTCGCTGCCGAAGCCGCCGCCAGCAATCTCGCCCGTACTGCTACTGGCGCTCCACTGCGCATGGCGTTCGTCTATTTCCCGAATGGCGCGATTCAGCCGAACTGGTGGCCCAAGGGCGAAGGCAAGGAGTTCGAATTGGCCCGCACCATGGAGCCGCTCACCCCTGTGAAGCACCAGTTGCAGGTGCTCGGCGGCATGGATCACGTCAACGCCACGCCCGGCCCAGACGGCGCGGGCGATCATGCGCGCGCCAGCGGCACCTTCCTCACCGGTGTACGCGTGAAGAAGACCGCCGGCTCGGACATCCAGGCCGGCATCTCCATCGACCAGGTCACAGCGAACCAGATCGGCCACCTCACGCGCTTCCCGTCACTCGAGCTCACCTGCGACGCCGTCCGCAAATCCGGCAACTGCGACTCCGGTTACTCCTGCGCCTACCAATACAATCTCGCCTGGCGCTCGCCCAACACGCCCGTCGCGCCGGAGCCGAATCCGCGGCTGCTCTTCGAACGGCTGTTCGGGCCGGGTGCGCCCGGTGAACGCGCCGCCGCGCTCCAGCGCCGTCAGGCCCAGCAACGCTCCATCCTCGACTTCGTGCTCGACGACGCCCGCGCGTTGCAAGGCCAACTCGCCTACCGCGACAAGCAGAAACTCGACGAGTATCTCTTCAGCGTGCGCGAAATCGAGAAGCGCATCGAGAAGGCCGAGCGCTTCGGCAGGGCGCCGGACCCGGCCGTCGCCACGCCTGCCGGTGTCCCGACCAGCTTCGAGGACTACATCCAGGTGATGTTCGACATGATGATTCTCGCGTTCCAGACTGACTCGACGCGCATCGGAACTTTCCTGCTGGCCAACGAAGGCAGCAACCGCTCTTTCCCGGAGATCGGTCTCGCCGAGGGGCACCATTTCCTCACGCACCACCAGAACAAGCAGGACATGATCGACAAGGTCGCCGAGATCGACCTGTGGTACATGAAACAATTCGCGAAGTTCCTGCAAAAGATGGAGCAGACGAAGGACGTAGACGGCAAATCACTCCTGCACAACTCGATGGTCATCTACGGCAGCGGCAACTCGGACGGCAACCGTCACACGCACACCAACCTGCCCGTGCTCCTCGCCGGCTCCGGCGGCGGCACGCTCACGCCCGGCCGTTTCGTGAAACACGGCGGCGTCCCGATGAGCAACCTCCTCCTCAGCCTCGCCGACCGCATGGGCGCGCAAGGCGTGGATCGCCTGGGCGATTCGACGGGGAGGGTGACGGCGATCTGAGAGCGCGGGTTGTCAGTTGTTCATTGCTACTGCTGGCTAGCTTTGAACAACGAATCGATAAAAGTTGGATCGTTGAAAAGTATCGACATGCCGTCTCTCAGCGCTGAATCGAGAGCTGCCTTCGCGTACTTTCCGGACGACGATCCAGCCTTTGCATCAATACAACTGCCTTCAACAGTTTTCGAGAAAATCAGCCTTTTGTTGCTTGCTTCTACTTGGACTTTCATCGTGACCTCTGCGATCGCTTCAAAAAACGTTAGTCCGAAACTAAAGTCACAATAAAAGTTTTGGAGGTCTACTAGGACGTTAACAGAGTTTCCGGCCAAGCTGAATCCGCGGTTTGTTAATTCTGTTTCGATTGCGTTCTTCAAAAGATCGGCAACGTCATTGGTCGCGATGATGCGTGCCGTTTCCATCCGATAATAATTCTTCTTGGAGCTAACTCTGTCCTTCCTTGGGCGATGGTCGGTAACATAGACATTTACCGCGATTGCATCGGCCTTAGAGATTCTGGCGGCAGTCGTCTGTGGGACGTACGATAGCGAAATGCGGTCACGGCCGAATGCGCAGCCGGTTAGCAATACAGCCACCAGTAGAGCACAGCATTGAGACCGCAGGCTTTCTTCGAAGAGTTCAAAAATCGCCTCCTTCGGGCTGCGTTGCATGTCTCTGCCGGATTTGTTTTCGCGCATTCCGCGGGACGTTGAGCTAGCCGCCACTACAGGCTTCCTTCCTTTTGCAGATCTCTGAGAAAGTTCAGCAGCATATCTTCTAGTACTTTATCGAAGGCGTCCCTCAGCGGCAAAGGGGTCATGCCCTCAGGAGGCTTGTGTGCGCCAAGTGTGGAATGAATCGCGTGTCTGTATTTTTTCGTAATGGAGGGACCACTCTCTGCTTTATAGACAACCGTCATCTCATAGCTATCAACTACCTCATTTCCTGCCGCATAGAATGTGGCTCCAGTAGCCATCCCTTTCCGGATGGCCTCACCTTTGTTGAAGATGTTATTAACGGTTATGTCCAATCTCCCGGCAGAATCCGTCGCAATGTTAGCAGGCTCGACAAAAGTGCGGGTAGTCATTAGAACTTTCATGACCTTCCTCCGCACGATCTTGTGCAGGTCTTCCTTGGCTGTTTTGCCGTTAGTCTGAAATATCGTTGAAATCACAACAGCGCGCGGACTATCGACCGGTTTGATGCTGGAATAATCAGCATCGTGGAAACTGGGATTGACATAGGACGTCGCCGCGCAACCCGTACAGATGATTGCGATTGTGATCGTCGAAACAGCAGAACTGAAAAATGAATGGGTAAAGCACATAGTTGTGTCGACGAATGTTCGTACGGATGTCAGTGGTTTATTGCAAACGAAATCTTGCTGTCATGGATTCGCGTTGCATTGTCCCGAGCGCAGGCATATCACGCGAAAGATCCAGATCGGTCTGCCGCTGCTATACGCTGGCGAGATGTTTTCCGCGCATGGTGCTGCTGCTGGTTCTGGATATAGCGGATGACGGTGTCGAGTTGCGAACGCGAACAGGAGAACGCGCCGAAGCTTTCAAAGGGAGCGCGGCTGTGTCGCAGACCAGCCGCAACAGTGGCAACACGCTGCGGCTGGTCGAGGACGACATAGCCGCGCTGCGCAACCAACGAGGAAAAAACGCGCCCTTTCCTGCCAGGAGAATCTCCCGGCGACCCACCGCTTGCGCGTTCACTCTCGTCTGCGGCTGCATTTCCAGACCCGCGCAAAAAAATAACATAATTGTCCTGCTCGGACTTGCTCGCCCGTCGTATTGTTGATGGTCAGAACAAACAACGAAACAGAACGCGTGACGGGAAACGAGTTCCGCCAAAAATAATTGTCCTGCCCGTGACAGCTCATTCGTCGTATTCTTGAACGAAGCAAATGACTCGACGGAACGAACAAACATGAACGCAACATAAAAAAACAAATCATGAGCACACCAAACAACAATGGATACCTGCTGATCTTCCGCAGCACGGACTGGTATAACGGGCTTTCGCCCGAACAAATGCAGCAGATCGCCGACAACTGGATGGCGTGGTTCAACCGGTTGAAGGACGAAGGCAAATGCGCGGGCGGCAATCCGCTGGAGCGCGAGGGCAAGATTGTTTCCGGCAAGAACCGCGTCGTTTCGGACGGTCCGTTCGCGGAATCCAAGGAAAGCATCGGCGGTTATTTTCTCCTCACCGTGGGGTCGATGGACGAGGCGGTGGCCATTGCGCAGCAATGCCCCGGCCTGCCGCACGGCATCCGCGTCGAAGTGCGGCCCATCGCGGGCGAATGCCCGATGGCGGTGGAAGCCCGCGCCGAGGCGCAACTTGCCCAAGCCTGAGATTTAACCGGCAGGAGACGACGTGAGGAGTCTCAGTTCAATTTGAGACCTGCCCGTTTGTGTCCTTCGAATCAAACATCACAACCCAAACCGAGAATAATATGCCCCACTATGTTGACGGATTCGTTTTACCCATTAAGAAGAAAAATATTCCCGCCTACGCCCGGATCGCGGAGAAGGCGAGCAAGGTCTGGATGGACCACGGCGCGATCGATTACAAGGAATGTGCCGGCGAGGATTTGGACGCAAAATTCTGCCTGCCCTTTACGAAGGGCATCAAGACCAAGCCTGGAGAAACGGTGGTGTTTGCCTACATCGTCTATAAATCGCGCGCCCACCGCGACAAGGTGAACGCGAAAGTGATGAAAGACCCGCGCATCGCCAACATGTGTGACCCGAAAGACATGCCGTTCGACTGCAAACGCATGCTCTACGGCGGATTCAGAGCCATCGTCGAAGTGTGACGATGCCACCGCGCCAGGAATGGAATCGCCATGAAAAAGATGAAAGTCATCGGCTGGATTCTGACCGTGTTGCCGGTGCTCATGCTGCTGATGAGCGCTGTCATGAAGTTTGTGAAGCCGGCGTCTGCCGTGGAGGGCTTCACGCACCTGGGCCTGCCCGAGAAGCTCGCGTTTGGCCTCGGCGTGATCGAACTCACCTGCACCATCCTCTATCTGATTCCGCAGACCACCGTGCTCGGCGCGATTCTGCTCACCGGCTATCTTGGCGGCGCGACGTTCGCGCACTTGCGCGTGGGCGATGCGTTCATTATGCCGGTGATTCTGGGCGTAGTGATCTGGGGCGGCATTTTTCTGCGCGAGCCAAGGCTGCGAGCGCTCCTGCCGTTGCGGCGCAAAGAAAAGTAACCGTCATGCAAAAGATCACTCCGTTCCTGTGGTTCAACGACAACGCTGAAGAGGCAGTGAAGTTCTACCAATCCATTTTCAAGAAGTCGAAGATCGGGAAGACCGCCCGCTACGACGAGGCAAGCGAGAAGGTGGCGGGCCGCCCGGCCGGCTCGGTGATGACGATTGAGTTCGAGATCGAAGGGCAGGAATTCGTCGCGTTGAATGGCGGGCCGCAGTTCCAGTTCAATGAGGCCGTGTCGTTCGTCGTGAACTGCAAGACGCAGGCGGAAGTGGATTACTATTGGAAGAAACTCACGGCCGGCGGCGGCAAAGAGGTGCAATGCGGCTGGCTCAGGGACAAATTCGGCGTGTCGTGGCAGATCGTGCCAACGGAGTTAGGCAGGTTGATGAGCACCAAGGACGCGGAGAAATCGCAACGCGTCATGGCTGCCATGCTTCAGATGGTGAAGCTCGACATCAGAAAGTTGAAAGCAGCGGCGAAAGGAGAATAGTTCGGCAGCACTTATGCCAGCGGCCAATTCCAAAACGATTGACGAGTATCTCGTTCGCCGCAGCGCCAAAGGGAAACTGAGTAAAACCAGCCAGCACAAATCGAAATAGGAGCAACCATGAGCACAATCCGGGTCCTGGTCGGCACGAAGAAGGGCGCGTTCATCCTCACGGCGGATGGCAAGCGCCAGAATTGGGAAGTCAACGGGCCGCACTTTGCGGGCTGGGAGATTTATCATCTCAAAGGCTCGCCTGCGGACCCGAAACGCATTTATGCATCTCAGACGAGTGGATGGTTTGGGCAGGTCATTCAACGCTCGGACGATGGTGGCAAGACATGGAATCCGCCGGGCACCAAGCCCGAGGATTTGATGTCGCCGGACGGAATGCCCAAGGGCGCGAGCAACATGTTCGCGTACGAAGGCGAGGTGGGCACGCACAAATGGTATGACGGCACGCAGCATCCGTGGGAATTCAAACGCGTCTGGCACATCGAGCCGTCGCTGGACGATCCGGACACCGCTTACGCGGGCGCGGAGGACGCGGCGATTTTCAAGACGACCGATGGCGGCAAAACATGGAAAGAGTTGTCCGCCTTGCGGAGCGTGAAAGGAGCCTTGTGGCAGCCAGGGGCAGGCGGCATGGCGGTGCACACGATCCTCATTGATCCGAAGAATCCGAAGCGCATCTACATCGCCATCTCCGCGGCGGGCGCGTTCCGCACGGATGACGGTGGCAAGACCTGGAAGCCAATCAATCGCGGGTTGAAGTCGCAATACGAACTGCCGGACCCGGACGCGGAGGTCGGTCATTGCGTGCATCGCATCGCGTTGCACCCGTCGCGCCCGGATGTGTTGTTCATGCAAAAGCATTGGGACGTGTTGCGCACCGACAATGCCGGCGATCGATGGGCCGAGGTGAGCGGCAACCTGCCGACGGACTTCGGCTTTCCCATCGACGTTCACGCGCATGAGCCGGAAACGATTTACGTCGTACCCATAACCAGCGATTCGCTGCACTATCCGCCGGACGGCAAACTGCGCGTGTATCGCAGCAAGACGGGAGGCAACGAATGGGAACCGCTGACGGCAGGGCTACCGCAAAATAACTGCTACGTGAACGTGCTGCGCGATGCGATGGCGGTGGATCAACTCGATCCCTGCGGCGTTTATTTCGGGACGACAGGCGGCCAGGTCTATTGTTCGCCGGATGGCGGCGATTCGTGGAACCCCATCGTCCGTGATCTGCCGGGTGTGTTGTCCGTCGAAGTTCAGACGCTTGCATGATCCGCGTCGCGCTTCCATATCACTTGCGCAACCTCGCTCGCGTGGACGGGGAGGTGGCGCTTGAAGTTGCGGGTCCGGTCACGCTGCGCGCGGTGCTCGATACGATCGAGGCGCGTTACCCGGTCTTGCGAGGGACGATCCGCGACCATGGCACATTGAAGCGCCGCCCGTTCATCCGGTTCTTTGCCTGCAAAGAAGACCTCTCCCTCGAACCATCGGAAATCGAATTGCCCGCCGCCGTCGCCAATGGCGAGGAACCTCTGCTGATCGTGGGCGCCATGGCGGGAGGCTGAATTCATCGTGAGCCAGACGAATCAATGAGCCAGCTTCCAGACACAATTTCAATGCCGCCCTCCGGTGAGATTTCCCAGTTGGCGGACCATCTCTTCCGGCATGAGGCGGGGAAACTTGTTTCGGTCCTGACGGGCATCTTTGGCATCGACCGCCTGCAGTTGGCCGAGGACGTCGTGCAGGAGGCCCTGCTGCGCGCATTGCAGACCTGGCCCTATCACGGCGTTCCGAGAAATCCCGCCGCCTGGCTGACCCAAACGGCCAAGAATCTAGCGCTCGATTTGCTCCGCCGCGAAAAGCTCTTTCAGGAAAAACAGACGGACCTCATCTCGACCCTCGAACAGGGGCCGGCGAGTCACGTCATCGGCAACGCCCCGCTCTGCGAAGACGAAATCAAGGACGACCGCCTGCGAATGATGTTTGTGTGCTGCCATCCGAAAATTCCCGCGGAAGCGCAGGTCGCGCTTGCCTTGAAGACCCTGTGCGGTTTCAGCCCCGCCGAGATCGCAAAGGCGTTTCTCACCACCGAAGCCGCCATCGCCAAGCGATTGACGCGGGCCAGGCAATACATCCGCGATGCGCGCATTGCGTTCGAGATACCGGCGGGCGAGGAATTGGCGCGGCGCCTCGATGGCGTGCTGCAATCGCTCTATTTGCTCTTCAACGAAGGCTACAAGGCGTCGAGCGGCGACAAGCTGGTGCGCGAAGATGTTTGTCACGAAGCGATCCGCCTGACGAGCTTGCTGGCGGAGCATCCGGCGGGGGATCGGCCCAGGACCCACGCATTGCTGGCGTTGATGCTGTTGAACGCCGCGCGCATCCCAACGCGCGTGGACAGCGACGGCAATCTGTTGCGCCTCCAGGAACAGGACCGCGCGCGGTGGGATCGGACAATGATAGCGCGGGGCATGTTTCACTTCGCGCGCTCGGCGGCGGGTGACGAGATCAGTGTATATCACCTGCAATCCGGCATCGCTGCCTGCCATTGCGCGGCCAGGGACTACGAGTCCACGGACTGGGCGCAAATCCTCTCACTGTACGATCGCTTGTTGAGGTTCGATGATTCTCCGATCGTGGCTCTAAATCGCGCCATTGTTGTGGCGAACGTTCACGGGCCGCGCGTTGGCCTGGACGCGGTCGCTTCCATTCCCGGCCGTGAAAAACTGGATTCCTACTACCTGCTCTATGCCGTGCTGGGAGAATTGGAGTCGCAGTTAAATGATCCTCTGGCGGCGGCCGGCTATTTTCGAAAATCACTGCAGTTGGCGCAGACCAGGTCGGAGCAACTCTTCCTGTCCAAACGATTCCGGGATTGTGAGGCTCAAATCCCGGCTTGAACTGCAACGCGACAATTTCTTGAAAGCGCCTTTCAACCGGATGGCTTCTATGATCAGGTAACAGCCGGCAGCAGCAAAGATTCCGCTGCTGACGACAATCGACGCCTACGGTGGCCTTCGCCGAACCCGAAAATCAGGGATCTCTGATCCTGTTCGAGGATGCTCACCTGCTGGTCGTGAACAAACCAGCGGGCATGAACACGCATGCTCCGGCCCCGTTCGCCGGCGAGGGCATCTACGACTGGTTGCGGCACCGGGAACCCCGCTGGGCAACGCTCGCCATCATCCACCGGCTGGACAAGGAAACTTCCGGCGTCATCGTCTTCAGCAAGACGCCGCTGGCCAATCGCTCGTTAACGGAACAATTCGCGGGGCGCTCGGTGCAAAAGAAGTATCTTCTGCTGACGGATCGCGAAGCAACCCCGGCGGCATCTGTCGCCCGGTCTTCGCTCGTGCGCGCGGGAGGGAGATATCTGAGCCGCCCCCTGCGTGCCGGCGCGGAACTGGCAGAGACGCGTTTTGTGCGATTGGACACCGAGGCCGCTGGCCATACTCTCGTGGAGGCGGAGCCGATCACGGGACGCACTCATCAAATCCGCGCTCACGCCGCTGAACGCGGCTTCCCGATTCTCGGCGACACGCTGTATGGCGGGACGCCGTGGCCGCGCGTGTGTCTGCATGCGGCTTCGCTGACGCTGAAGCATCCGGCGGAGGGCCGCCCGATGACGTTCAACGTTCGGCCGGATTTTGCTGACGATGCGCGAATGGCTTTACGAACCGCCGTAGTGGACGCGGAGCACACGAATGCGTTTCGCTTGATTCACGGCGCAAGCGACGGCTGGCCGGGATGGTATTTGGATCGGCTAGGGGATTTCGTCCTGTCGCAATCGGAAAGCGCCCTGACAAAGCAACAGCAAACCCATCTTGCCAAACTGCCCGGCGTATCGGGCGTTTATCACAAACTGCTCAATCGCCAACTGCGCCGCGTGCGCGCCGAGGAAGCTTCATCGCAACACGGATTCGGCGAAGTTGCACCGGAGCGGTTCGTTGTCTGTGAAAACGGCGTTCAATTCGAGTTGAGTTTTAACGAAGGCTATTCGGTCGGCCTGTTCCTCGATCAACGCGACAATCGGCGGCGCTTCCTGGCCAACCACGTTGCGGCGGCGTTTCCGATTTTCGAGGGCGGCCCGGCCGGGCGCGAGGTGTTGAACACGTTTGCCTATACCTGTGGGTTCTCGGTTTGCGCGGCCAGGGCGGGCGCACGAAGCACCAGCCTCGACCTCTCCAGAAAGCATCTCGAATGGGGCCGGCGCAACTTCGCGCTCAACGGCCTCAATCCTGCGCCTCATGATTTCATTTACGGTGAGGTGTTTGACTGGTTGCGGAGGCTGGTGAAGAAGCAGCGCGTCTTCGATGTCATCGTGCTGGATCCGCCAACGTTCTCGCAGTCCAGGGAACATGGCGTGTTCCGCGCGGAGAAGGATTACGGAAAACTTGTTAGCGCCGCGCTGCCGCTGCTCAAACCAGGTGGCGTTCTCTTCGCTTCGACCAACGCGGCGGGGCTGGGGCCGGAGGATTTCTTGCGCCAGGTGAGTGCTGCCGTGGTAAAGGCTGGCCGGAAGATTCTCCAACAACACTACGCGCCGCAGCCCCCGGACTTCCCGATCACTCGCGCCGAGCCGGGCTACCTCAAGACGGTTTGGATGCGCGTCCGCTGAAAGATGCCATCAGAAAGCGCCCTCCCCACCTAGCGGGGCGCTTTTCGCCGGTGGGGAAGGCTTCCCGTTAGCGCCACTCCTGTGGCCGCCACGGAAATTGAATGTGGATCAAAACAAGGTCGTCGCGAGCAGGAGTTCTTTCATAACGAGAGGTCCAACTGGATGCTGTCGGGCAGTTCCTCTGATGGCCCGGAACGCGGGCCATCGGCCGGTCGAAGGGGAAAAAAGACGGGAACTTGAAACGGAGCGGCCGCGAAACGCCAGGCTTCGGCCGCTCCCTTCCCCGCTGACCAGCGCCCCAACCCAGTGCGCGTTGCGCGTTTAGCGCCGGCCAGCGGAGGCATGTAATCCGATTCTTTCATTCACCCCATACAGAAGAATCGGAGGCACGGTTATTACAGCCGGGCGTGGAAATATCGCGTCGAGGGCGACACCAATGAAAGTGAGCCGAAATGAGAATCTAACGTTCTTTCCCTGAACCCCCCGTTAGTTCCGGCTTTAGCCGGTGTCGCGCGTGACCGGCTAAAGCCGGGACTACGTGCGGTCCGGTTCAAATCATGTGACAAAACATCCCGTCACGCAGCTTTGGTTCAAACCAGGTGCTCTTGGGCGGCATGATCCCGCCGGCGTCAGCAATGGTCATCAATTCCTCAATGCCCGTCGGGAACATGGAGAAAGCGCCGGCGTACTCTTCGGCGTTGACCAGTTTCTCCAACTCCGCCGTGCCGCGAATGCCCCCCACGAAATGGATGCGCTTGCTGGTGCGCGGGTCATCAATGCCGAACAGGGGACCGAGCACGTAGTTTTGCAGCAACGCGACGTCCAGCTTTTCGATGGGATCCTTCGTGCGCGCGAAGTGCTCCCTGAACGTTAGTGTGTGCCACGCGCCTTCAAGATAGAGTCCAAGCTGGTGTTTGCGCACCGGCTTTGCTGAGGCGCTGTTCTTCTGCACGACAAATACCCCATCCAATTTCTCCAGCGCTTGCGCCGGCGACATCCCGTTCAGGTCCTTCAACACCCGGTTGTAGGGCAGAATCTGCATCTGATTATGCGGAAAAATCACCGTGAGAAAACGCGCGCTGTGGCCGGCGCCCTTCCGGCCCTGGAAAACGCGCGCTGCCGCCGCGCTGCGATGATGGCCATCAGCGATGTAGAGGAACGGGATGCGGTCGAACTCCTGTTCGATGGTTCGAATCGCGGGCGCGTCCGCTATCACCCACGACGTGTGGCGCACACCGTCCTTCGCGGTGAAATCGATGGCCGGCTTCTCCTGCGTCTTCCGGGCAAACATTTCGTCAAGCCCCGCCACCGCGCGATAAGTGAGGAACACCGGCCCCGTCTGTGAGTTCAACGCCTCGACGTGCCGCACGCGATCATCTTCCTTGTCGATGCGCGTCAGTTCGTGCTTCTTGATGGCGCCTCGCAAATACTCCTCGCAACTGGCCGCTGCCACCAGGCCCGTCTGGCTGTGCCGGCCCATCACCTGGCGATAGAGATAAAAACAAGGGGCTGTGTCCGGCCGTAGTGCGCCTTCGGCGATCAGCTTCTGAAAATTCTCCCGGCCCCTGGCATAAACTGCCGCCCCGTAAAGGTCCGTCCCCGGTGGCAGATCAATCTCGGGCTTGCTGACATGGAGAAAGCTTAACGGATTGCCTGCTGCCACCTGCCGTGCTTCCTCGGAAGACATCACGTCATAAGGCAATTCACAGATGCTTGAGGCCAGTTCTGGTTTGGGCCGCAGCGCGGCAAAGGGTTTGATCGTCGCCATAAAAGCGGCGGCGAAGATAAGAATCCCCCCGTCCGAACGCACGTTCAAAGTTCCAATGAACCATGCAGCATACGCACAATCGCGGAAGCTGGGTCTTGCATCGAACGAACTGACTTGGAAAACTATGCGGACTGATCCGCCGCTTTGGGCGGTATCTCGCGACTCATGCCAACGCCACGCCTTTACCGCGTCATTTTGCCGGTCGGTGATATTGAGCGGGCGGCCACGTTCTATGCCGCTGTGTTTGGCACGCCGGGAAAACGGATTTCTCCCGGGCGCCATTACTTCGATTGCAATGGCACCATTCTGGCCTGCTACGATCCGGTTGCTGATGGCGACAGCGAACAGGGCGGCTGGCGCTTTCATACGCTCCAATATCTCTACTTTGCCGTGCCGGACCTTGAGGCCGTGTTGGCGCGCGTGCGGTCCGCAGGCGGCACGATTGACAGCGGGATTGAGACGATGCCTTGGGGTGAGCGGATGTTTTACGCGCGCGACCCGTTCGGCACGCGAATCAGTTTCGTGGATGATGGCACGCTTTTCACTGGCCAGGAGTAAACCATCCGCCGCCGGCTATACAAAACAAACGGACCTTGGTGCCGTTGCGGCAGATCGCCCACCGGTGTCGTGAAAACGCTGCTTTTTGCAATTTGCCATTTGCATTTCCTGGCGGTGGCTTCTCAATTCTCTTGAATGAGCTTTCTGGCTCCCCTCTTTCTGGTCGGCGCTCTCGCCGTGGCCGCGCCCATCATCTTCCATCTCATCCGCCGCACGTCGCGGGAGAAAATCACCTTCAGTTCGCTGATGTTTCTCCGGCCCACGCCGCCGCGCGTCACTCGCTCCAGCAAACTGGAAAACATTTTTCTCCTTCTTCTGCGTTGCCTCGTCCTCTCCCTGTTGGCGCTGGGTTTTGCCCGGCCATTTCTGCAAAAGCCGGTCGCCGCCGACAATGCCGCCGGCCAGGGCCAGCGCCTGGCCGTGCTCATCGACGCCAGCGCCAGCATGCGGCGCGACAACCTTTGGGTCGAGGCGCGCGCCAGGGCTGAGCAAGTTCTCCGGCGCACGGTGCCTGCCGATTCCGTCGCCGTGTTTCTGTTTGACCGCGCGGCCCGTCCATTGATGAGTTTCGAGCAATGGGCGGAGACGCCCATCGCCGAGCGAGCGACGGTGGCGTTGCAACGCGTGGCCGACGCCAGGCCCGGATGGTCGAGCACGCACCTCGGCAATGGGCTGCTCGCGGCGGTGGAGGCGCTGGAGGACACTTCGGGCAAAGCGCAGCAAGCCCAGACCGCCGGTCCCCGGCGCATCGTGGTGATCAGTGATTTGCAGGAAGGCGCGCGGCTCGATGGGTTGCAAGGCTTCGAGTGGCCGCGCGGGATTGAGGTCACGCTGGAACCGCTCAAAGCCAGGCGCCCGACCAACGCCGGCCTGCAACTGCTCCTTGAACAGGACGAAACCCAAAAGCCCGCGAGCGAAGCTGAAGTGAAAGTCCGCGTCGTCAATGCAGGCGACGCGAAGCGCGAACAGTTTCAAATCGGCTGGACGCGCGCCGGCGAGAAGAGTTTTGCGGGCAAGCCCGTGGACGCCTACGTGCCGCCCGGCCAGGGCCGCGCGTTGACCGCGCCCAAACCCGACGCCGGCCCGGCTGCCGAGCAGTTGCGGCTCACTGGCGACGATGAGGAGTTCGACAATACGGCGTTCCTCGTTCCACCCAAGCCGGAACAGATCAAGG